>ENA-ORCP01000268-ORCP01000268.1-human-gut-metagenome-genome-assembly--contig:-NODE-268-length-46181-cov-13.350187_pt1 | contig 46181 bp, 34 predicted proteins | sample MGYA00242990_ERZ507991 | MGnify/ENA primary metagenome ERZ507991 (study PRJEB26167, sample SAMN06115496) | human gut metagenome | host: Homo sapiens | place: China:Henan | collected 2015-05-07... | reverse complement strand
CGCGGCACCAAAGGGGGTATTCTCTTTCCGAAGAGAATACCCCCTTTGAATCCCCCAGAGAAAGGCGAGGGGAGTCCCCCTCGACCCCCAACATTGGCAGTTTGCAGTTTGAATAACTGCACGCGCTGCGCAGTGTGGGTGCGGTGTACATGGCTTCGCCATGAATCCCTGCGAGTTGTTACTACTATCAACCGCGCCTTACTATCGTGAGGCGCGAGTGACGGTAGCACGGCGGCAGACTGCCTGCCGAATGCGGCATTGCTGCGCTCGCCGCATTGTGGAGTGCCCTGATAGACGGGAATTACTGCGCACTGCCACAAGACTGGCAGAGCGGCAGCGGATAGTAGGAGCAAGTCAAATCGTGTAGCAGAACTAAACGCGGCAACGCCGCGCTATGGGCAGTGCAATCGGCAAGCATTGCACTTCTTCGAGCTGCTCGCTCGCAATGAGAATCCCTTTCTCTTGGGGGTCAAAGGGGGATATTCTCTTTCCGTGGAAAGAGAATATCCCCCTTAATCGCGTCCCTGCGCGGTGCAGGGATCAATGTGCAGCGCCTACGGCGCTGCCTCCCCCGCGGCACAAGTGCCGCGAAGCGCTTCGCACCGGTGCGAAACCGATAGTACCTTTTATATATAAAAGGTAACCATCACGTTTTAGCACTTGATGTGGACGAGTGCTAAAAGTTAACGGAACGGTAACAAATATCAGGAATTTCCTGCTATACTTAAACTCAAATACAATTCAGAGAGGGATGCTTTTATGGCTAAAAAACAGTTTAAAGCAGAATCGAAGCGTTTGCTCGATCTGATGATCAACTCGATTTACACGCATAAGGAGATCTTCCTGCGCGAGATCATTTCCAACGCCAGCGACGCTATCGACAAGCTCTGTTACGTCGCGCTGACGGACGACAAGGTCGGCATGAACCGCAGCGATTTTGCCATCACGGTGTCGGTCGATAAGGAGAACCGCACGTTGACGGTCTCGGATAACGGCATCGGCATGAGCCGCGAAGAGCTTGAAAACAACCTCGGCGTCATCGCGTCGTCTGGCTCCTACAAGTTCCGCCAGGAGACCGAGGAAAAGGACAAGAAGGACGCCGATATCGACATCATTGGCCAGTTCGGCGTGGGCTTCTACTCCGCGTTCATGGTCGCCGATGAGATCACCGTCCGCACGAAGAAGTACGGTTCGGAGCAGGCCTATGAGTGGCAGTCCTCCGGCGCGGACGGCTACACGATCACCGAGTGCGACAAGGAAGCCGTCGGCACCGACGTCATCATGCACATCAAGCCCGACACGGACGAGGAAAACTACAGCGAATACTTAGAGTCCTACCGTCTGCATGCGCTCGTGAAGAAGTATTCCGACTACATCCGCTACCCCATCCGCATGCTGCTGCCTGAGCAGAAGGTCAAAGAGGGCAGCGACCCGGAGAAGCCCGAGTACGAGACCGTCGAGGAGATGAAGACCGTCAACTCCATGGTGCCGCTCTGGCAGCGCAAGAAGAGCGACGTCACGGAAGAGGAGTACAACAAGTTCTATTCCGAGCTGACGCATGAATTCGACAAGCCCCAGCGCACGATCACCGTCTCGGCCGAGGGCAGCGTGACCTATAAGGCACTGCTGTTCGTGCCGTCTTCGCGCCCGTTCAACTTCTACACGGAAGGATATGAAAAGGGATTACAGCTCTACAGCGCAGGCGTTCTCATCATGGACAAGTGCGACTCGCTGCTGCCCGACTATCTGCGCTTTGTGCGCGGCGTGGTCGACTCGCCGGATCTAAGCCTGAACATCTCCCGCGAGCTTTTACAGCATGACCGCCAGCTCAAGGTCATCGGCCAGAACCTCGAAAAGAAGGTCCGCGCCGACCTTGAAAAATTCCTCAAGGATGACCGCGAGGGCTACGAGAAGTTCTATGAGAACTTCGGCCGCCAGATCGGCTACGGCATCGTGAGCGACGGCGGCGAGAGCCGCAAGGACTCGCTCAAGGATCTGATGATGTTCTATTCCTCCACGCAGAAGAAGCTCACGACGCTCAAAGAGTACGTCGAGCGCATGAAGGAAGACCAGAAGTGCATCTACTACGCCGCGGGCGAGAGCATCGCCGCCGTGGATAAGCTGCCGCAGACCGAGCTTTTGAAGGACAAGGACTACGAGGTCCTATACCTGACCGGCGAGACGGACGAATTCGTCTTGCAGGCATTGATGAACTATGACGAAAAGCCCTTCCGCTCCATCGTGGACGGCGACCTCGAGCTTGGCGGCGAGGATGAGCAAAAGGGCGACAGCGAAAGCGCGGAGCTCATGCAGTTCGTCAAGGAGACGCTCGGCGACAAGATCAAGGAGGCCAAGGTCTCGCACCGCCTGAAGACCCATCCCGTCTGCCTGACGGCGGGCGAGGGCTTCAGCTTCGAGATGGAGAAGTACTTCAAGAACTTCCAGATGCCCGAGCCCATCAAGGCCGAGCGCATCCTCGAGCTGAATGTCGAGCATCCGGCGGTCAAGGCGATGGCCGCCGCGATGGCAACGGACCGCGACAAGGCGGCGCTGTATGCCAAGATCCTCTACGATCAGGCAAACCTCATCGCGGGCCTGCCGCTCGAAGATCCCAGCGCGTACACCGACATGGTCGCGCAGCTGATGCAGTAAGTCAATATTGCTCCAAAAGGGCGCGGAGAATTCTCCGCGCCCTTTTTCACGTTTTTCATTCCTGCCGCCTATACTGGCATACAGGCGCTTTTCCGCCTGACAAACCGTAAAGGCGATGAACGGATATGCTTCGACCACTGATGCTTGCTTTGCTCGGCACGTCTTTCACGTTTCTGATGACGGCGCTGGGCGCCGCGACGGTGTTCTTTTTTGCCCGCAAGGTGTGCGAGCGCGCGCAGGGCGCGCTGCTGGGCTTTGCCGCGGGCGTGATGATGGCGGCGAGCGTGTGGAGCCTCATCCTGCCTGCCATCAAACAGACGGAGGCAGAGGGCCGCCTGCCGCCGTTTCTGCCCGCTGCGGCGGGCATTGTGCTCGGCGCGCTGACGCTCTTCCTGCTCGACGAGCTCGTGCGGCGGCGCGGCGGGGGAGAGGTGCACAGCGATTTTTTGCTCCTCTCGGCCATCACGCTGCACAACATCCCCGAGGGCATGGCCGTTGGCCTCGCGTTCGCGCTCGCGGCGGACGGGGAGAGCCTTGCCGGCGCATTCGCGCTGGCGCTCGGCATCGGCGTGCAGAACTTTCCCGAGGGCGCGGCGGTGGCGCTGCCGGTGTACCAATCGGGCAAGTCGAAACGGCGCGCCTTTTGGACCGGCGTGCTCTCCGGCGCGGTGGAGCCGCTGTTCGGCGCGCTCGTCGTGCTCGCGGCGGCGGGAATCCACGCGCTGATGCCGTGGCTTCTGAGCTTTGCAGCGGGGGCGATGCTCTACGTCGTGGCGGAGGAGCTGCTGCCGCGCGCGGGCGGACGGCGGGGGACGTGCGGCTTCCTCGTGGGCTTCCTTCTGATGATGATACTGGACGTCGCGCTGGGGTAAGCGCGAAAAATCCGGCATAGAATGGTGCGAGGTGATCGACCATGCACATTCATGTTGTAAAGCGCGGCGACACGCTTTCTTCCATCGCCGCGATGCACGACGCCCTGCCCGCGTTCGTCGCGGCGGACAACGGCCTTGCGCTGAGTACGCCGCTTGTGATCGGCCAGGCGCTCGTCGTGCGGACGCCGAAGACACTGCACACCGTGCGCGCGGGGGAGACGCTTTCGTCCATCGCGCGGGACTATGATTTGAGCGTCAGGACGCTCCTGCGGCGGAACTTTTTCCTCCACGGACGCGAGCTTCTGCGCGAGGGCGACGTGCTTGCCATCGACTACGAAGACGAAGCGCCATTCGGTACGCTCGGCGTGAACGCCTACGCCTACCCCTACATCGGCGGCGAGCTGCTCGACTCGGTCCTGCCGTACCTGACGTATCTGACGCCGTTCACCTACGGCATCACGCCCACGGGAGTCCTTGCGCCGCTCGACGACGCGCGCCTGCTCGAACGTGCGGCGCGCTATGGCGCAAAATCGCTCATGCACCTCTCGACGCTGACGCCGGAGGGAAATTTTTCGAGCGAAAACGCCGCGCTGCTCCTGCAAAACGACCGCGCGCAGAGCGCGCTCCTTGCCGAGATTTTGCAGACGATGGCGAAAAAGGGATACTACGGCCTCGACGTCGACTTCGAGTACGTCCCGCCGGAGCTGCGCGAGGCCTACGCCGCGTTCGCCTGCCGTCTGCGCGAGGCGCTGAACGCGGAGGGAAAGCCCGTTGTCGCCGCGCTCGCGCCGAAGACGAGCGCGCAGCAGCGCGGACTGCTCTACGAGGCGCACGACTACGCGCTGCTATCAAAAGCCGCGAACGCCGTGTTCCTGATGACCTACGAATGGGGCTATGTCTACGGCGAGCCGCAGGCTATCGCGCCGCTGCCGCAGGTGCGCGCGGTGCTCGATTACGCGCTCTCGGTCACGGCGGGGGAGAACATCTTCCTCGGCGCGCCGCTGTACGCCTATGACTGGCCGCTGCCCTACGAAAAAGGCCGCACGCGGGCCGAGACGTTCTCGTCGCAAACGGCCGTCGCGCGGGCGCGGCTGGTGGGGGCGGAAATTGAGTTTGACGAAACCGCGCGCTCGCCCTGCTACCACTACTTCGACAAAACGCGGCGCGAACACGTCGTCTGGTTCGAGGACGCGCGCTCGCTGCGCGCGAAGATCGCCCTCGCGGCGGAAAAGGGCTTGCAGGGCATCGGCTTCTGGCAGGCGGGGCGGGAGCTCACACAGGCGTGGCCGCTGCTCGACGCGCTGGTCAGGCTCGAAACCCTCTAAAAAATGCAAAAAACCGCCCAACGGGCGGCAAAGATTGACAAAGCGTGTAAAATTTTGTAAAATTACATCAGGCGCTGCACAACGGCAGGCGGTTAGTCACGTACCCCGAAAGGGGGTGACGAAATGCGAATTACGTTTCATATCAAGCAGTTTACTGTGACGATTATCGTAAAAAGCAGAAACCGCCACTCCGGCAAGTGACGGTTTCTATGATTGAAACTACTTACGAACCGGACTAACCGCTTGTCGCAGCGCCCTTTTCTATCTCCATTATACCCCGCTTTCCCGCGTTGTCAAGGCGAAAAAATTTTCCCTCCGTTGCACCGGTTCGTCCCAAAAACCGCTTTACAGCTTTATAGCTGTAAACGGTCCGCGCAAATGCGCGGGCTCCACAAAATGAGGAGGAAAAACATGTACAACAACACCTATGAACGACCCAGAACCCAGATCGAAAAATGCGAGCATCTGGCGCGGATGAAATTCGAAAACCCGATCGAAAAGGCGCAGCGCGAGCAAAACGAGCGCAAATACCGCTTCTCGAGCATCGATGAGGCGCTTGGTGTGCTCGCCGTCATGCGCGGACGCTGAAAGGGGGCGGGACGATGGATAAGACCGCAAACTACAACCTCCCGCAATGGGTCGGGACCGACCCGATCCGAATGAAGCCGTTCAACGACGCGTTCGACGGAATTGACAAGGCGCTCAAGGCCAACGCCGACGCGGCGCAGGCGCTGCAAAGCGGCAAGGCCGACGCGCAGACCGTGTCGGCGCTCGCCAAAAACCTCGGCGCCGCCGGTCACAACTGCCGCGTGGCGTTCGGCTCGTACGTCGGCGACGGCAACGTCGGTCAGGCCGCGCCCACCACGCTCGCAAGCCCGTTTTATCCGGTGCTCGTGCTGGTGCAGCGCGTCATTTCCGGCAACAACAGCATCGCCAACCCCAGCGTTTTTGTCCGCCCGAACGACAAGGGCACCAACGCCGCGGACAAGTCCACCATGGACTCGCTGCTCTACCTCACGTGGGCGGACGATTCCGTCTCGTGGTATTCCTACAACACCGGCGGCGCGTACGCCCAGCTGAACACCTACGGCACGACGTATCTGTATATCATCCTCGGCTACGACAAAGCGACGGAGGACGCGGAGTAAGAGAATAAGGTAAAAAAACACCCCCGAGGCGAAAGCCTCGGGGGTGAAAAACTATGCTGAATGGTTCAGTTTAGTTTATACTCAATTCTAAATTAGGCCTGATAGACCGTGTTCAGAACAAAGTAGTAAGTGTTGCCGTCATTGCCGGTAACAGTAAGGCGAACCCAAGTAATATCAGGGGTAGAGGAGACAGTCAGGTCGCCAGTGATGGTGGCATAAGCGCCATGTCCACCGTTGGCAGCGCCGTCCCAGTACTCATAAGCCTTGACAGTACCGTTAGTAACCGTGGCACTGAGCTGAGCCAGCTCAATCTTGTCACCGTTAGTGAAGGTGACAGTACGATAGGTGTCATTATTGCTGGGATCAGAGCCGGAATAGGCCTGAACCTGATAGCCGTAGAAAGCGGTCAGCTCGGGAGCGTCCAGCTCATCACCCTTGGTAACAGTGATGGTGTAGGTCTCGGTGGTCACACCATCCTCAGCGACGACAGTGATGTCACCGGTGTTGACACTACCGTTAGCAGCGTTCTCAGTAGCAGCGTACTTACCAATGTAGTAAGCAACATTGCCAGCGCCCTTCAGATAAACGGTCACGTTAGAATCAGTGTTGACGAGCCACTGGTCCTTGGTGAGAGACTCAACGTAAGCGTTGACATCCTTGGCAGCATACTTAACGGAATCAGCTTCCTTACCGTCAGCAAGGTCAACCTTGGCAGCGTTCTTCGCATCGAAGGTCAGAGCGATATCCTTAGCATCAGCGTCGGTGGTCTTGTAGGAAGCAGTGAGCTCGGTGTTGTTGCTCAGCATAGTACCAGCATAGACGTACAGAGCCTTGCTGGAGTAATCGGTCTTCTCGGAGACAACCCAGATACCATCCTGCTCAGACAGCTTATCGGCCGTGAGGGTCGCACCGCTGGCATCAATGATGGTGGCGTTCTCCAGATCCCAGTTGTTCTCAAGGCTGGTCTTAGCATAGTTGGTGTAAGAAGTGAGCATGTCGCCCGCGAACTTCTTGCCGGTGACATAGTCAACACCAGTGGTGTTCTTAGCGAACTCGCTATCGGTGTACTCGTTCACCAGATCAACGCTCTTGAGAGAGCCATAGACGCCGGCCTCATCCTCGGTACCATCATACCACTTAGCGGCGAACAGCTTGCCCTCGTTCTGGGCCAGCGTAGCAGCGATTTCCTTGGAAGCCAGGACGTACTGCTCCTCGCCCTTGACATAAACCTTAACCTTGAAAGCCTGATCCTCAACGATCCACTTGACGTTGCTGTTAGCAGCGTTGGGAACGAAGATGTACTGGCTCATGGAAGCGGCGTCAGTCGCGTTCTTGACATAAACGTTGGTGACGAACTGGTTAGCACCGACGGTGTAGTAAACCTCAGCGCTGCCATCCATGTACTTATCCAGCTCCTTGAGCGTCTTGGCAGTATAAACATACTTGCCTTCGTCGTTCTTATCGCGGACAATGAACTTGGTGTTGGAGTTCAGAGCATACTTGCTGCTGCCATCCATCAGGATGTTGGACTCGGGGTTAACCGTGGTCTTAGCAACATACTCGACATCAGCGCCCTTCAGGTTCACGCTGCCATCCTTGTTGGTCTCAACGAGGTACAGAGCCATGCCCTTGTAAGCGGCGTTGGAAGAACCGGAGGTGGAAACGTAAGCATAGTTGGTGTTGCCGTTGACGAACTTAACATCGCTGTAAGTGTCGCCCTGGCGGGTCTCGCTGCCCTTGAGTGCAGTGGAGAAGTCACCGTAGAACTCGTCGTCGGAGTTAAGGGCGGAAACCTTCTGAGAGTTGACTTCCTTGGTCTGGAGGCCGTCGATCTTGGCAACCTCGACAGTCTCTTCCTTGCCGTCCATATAGACGAGGGTAGCCTCAGCGTGGTCGTCCTTGCCGGGGATCCAGATGATGTCCTTGAGAACGGCATAGCTGTCGCTGGTGATAGCGGCAGAACCGATCAGGTTGCCGAACTGGTCAAGGAACCAGGTGAACTTAGCGGTCTCGGTGGTACCAGCCTCATCAAGGAAGAACTTGACAGCATCGTCATAATCCTTCTTGTCGATGGTGTGCTTGTAAGCCTTGGACCAGATTTCGGTCTGAGCGCCCTCGAAAGACTCAGCCTTGGCAACGATCTCAACGAGATCGGACTCCTGAGCGGCCTTGTTGGTGGTGCGGATGATGCTGGCGTCGACTTCGTCGTTCACGTTGACGAGGACCCAGTCTTCCTCAGCGTAGTCGTTGCCCTTGACATAGAGAGTGGTGGCCTTGCCATTATCAGTCTTATAGACATCGAGCTGCATGTAAGCGTCGCGGGTAATGTGGTTCTTGCTGTCGGTCTTCTCGGTAACAACCTCGTTGACGTAAGCGAGATAGGTGTCGATCACGACCAGACGATAATCGCCGTCCTTGTTCTGGTAGAACTCGATCTGCTCGCCCTGAGCGCCGACCATAGCCTTGGTAGCAGTGGCCTTGTAGGTCTCAAGGAGGGCCTTGTCAGCCTTGCCGTTGTTATAAGCCTCAACGACCTTGGCTTCCTTCTTCTCGCCGAGAGCCTCGCAGATGTCGCACTGAGAAGTGGCAACATGGAAAGCGGCGTCGGGAGTAGCAGTGATGGTGGCATACTTAGTGGTATCCTTCTTGGCATCGTACTCGCCGTTGTCGTTAGCGTCCTTGGCCCAGATGGTGGTGGGACGGCCCCAGTTGTCAGAACCGTCACCGGAGACGAGCTTGAAGTTCTTGTAGCCGAGGGAGGAGTTGGCCTTGACAAACTTGTCGGTCTTCTTGTCAGCGGTCAGGCTGACATCCTGATAACCGAACGCGGCGGTGTAGGTCACGGTCGGGACCTGAATGGCCTGGAACAGGAGCTCGGCGACCAGCTCACGGGAAGCGGGAGCGCTGAGGTCGATGCCCTTGACGTTCTTCAGGATCTTGTTCTGCTCGGCGATCTGAGCGACATGCAGCGCCCAGTCAGCACCGGTGAACTCGTTGTTCTTGTCGTAGCCAACAGCGCGGAGGATCATCGCGAGGACTTCATAACCGGTGACCTTGCCGGAGGGCTGGAAAGTGCCGTTGGGATAGCCCTTGACCAGAGCGGCGTTGGCGCAGTAGCCAATGTAGCCCTTGGCCCAGCCGGCGCCGGCCATGTCAGAGAACTTATTGTAGGTCTCATAGTTCTTGACGTAAGAATCCTTCACGTCGGCGGTGTAGATGCGGTAGACGATCGCAGCCACCTCAGCACGGGTGATGTCACCCTGGGGCTTAAAAGTCTTACCGTTGTCGTAGCCCTGGAAGACCTTCATACCAGCGAGAACGTCGACGGCTTCGGCGTAGGTCGCGTTGATATCCTTGGCATCTTCAAAGGCTGCGTTGGCGCTGACGGCCAGAGACAGAGTCATGACCAGAGCCAGCACCATTGCGAGTAACTTTTTCATAGATGTTACTCTCCTTTCATAAATTTCCATCCCCTTGGAGCCGAACACCCGCCGACTCTCCCTCTCCCGCGTGGTTGCTGCCAAAATTTTCAAATCCTCAAATTGTTGCGGAAATAATAGAAAATAAGCAAAATTTGGCAGAATCAACGCGAAATCGTTCGATTCGGTGGATATCGCATCCCCTTATTGGCGCGGAAAAAGCCCGCCGCGCAAGGGCTTGCGGACGCGGCGGGTAGCGGTTTGGTAGCGATTTGGCGAAAACGGGGGTTCGGCGGGGCGAAAAAAGGCTGATTTTGCAACGGTTTGCGGGCGCGAAAGGTCGGGTAGCGGTTTGGTAGCGGTCCGCAGCTACCACGATTTTTAGCACTCTCAGCGCAAGAGTGCTAAAGTTAAAGATTTGTTCATCAAAAGATGTATTTTTGTTCACAGGGCGTGACTATACTCAAAATTGTTCCGAGGGGAACGAAAGAAATGTAAACCACGCGGGCTGCAAGAGCGGCTCGCCCGAATAGATTTGGAGGCTTTGTATTATGTTTGAACTGAGACCTTTTGAACGCAGAAACAACCACGTTGCGAACTACGATCCCTGGGATCAGATGGAGCGCGCATTCTTCGGCGACGGCTCGTGGGGCCGCGGGCTGAGCGAGTTTAAGACCGATATTCAGGACAAGGGCGACAGCTACCTGCTGGAAGCTGATCTGCCGGGCTTCAAGAAAGAGGACATCCACGTCGATGTGGACGGCGACACGATGACCATTCGCGCCGAGCGCCACAGCGAGCACGAGGATCAGGACAAGAAGGGCAATTACGTCCGCTGCGAGCGCAGCTACGGCAGCTACCAGCGCGCGTTCGACATCAGCGGCGTCGAGGTCGCGGACATCTCCGCGCAGTACAATGACGGCGTGCTCAAGCTGAACATGCCGAAGAAGAGCGCGGTGGTGAACGCGAAGCAGATCGAGATTCAGTAAAGAACTTCAAAAAAAGGCGGCGAAAGCCGCCTTTTTTGATTTTGGATTGCACGCCTGCGGGCGCGAAATTTTTTTGGGTTGTACGGGGTCGTGCAAAAAATATTGGCGAAAGTCCGCTCAGGTGAGCGGGCTTTTTCTTTTTTTCGGCGGGCCGCGGCTGGAAAAGGGAAATTTCGCTCCCCGCGCGGCGGCGCGGACTACTGTTACTTGCCGCCTGACCGCTGCGCGGGTCATCAGAACACAAAAAGCGGCTTAGGCCGCTTTTTTCATATCTGTGCTTATATATTATATGTATGTGGTGGCGGATAATGGCGAAAGCGGGGGCTTTATGTCAAGCTGTAACAGAAGCGGCGGTTTGTTACAAGTGTGTTACAGATGGGGCGAAAGCGTTGACTTGAAATTTTGGGTGTGGTAAGGTGACAGTGCAGAAAGGGTGGGGAACGGTGCGTTCCCGACTTAGTTACGGGATCGGCATGCCACGGTAAGTAAGCCGAGAAACGCCGAAACTTGCTCCTTTCTGACAAACGAACCATCTTTAAGGGGATGCGATAGCAACTAAAATCGCGTATTTTCCTGCAAAACGGTCAAAAATTCAAGGAAATCGAAATGTTTTGCAACTTTTTCGGTCAACTTTCATTTTCGCCCGCGAACAGCAAAATGCCCGCTTTTTGCCGCCGGAGCGCTCCAAGGGGATGGAAATTTATGAAAGGAGAGTAACATCTATGAAAAAGTTACTCGCAATGGTGCTGGCTCTGGTCATGACTCTGTCTCTGGCCGTCAGCGCCAACGCCGCTTTCAAGGATGCCGATAAGGTTTCTGCGGATTATTCCGAAGCCGTCGCCGTCCTGAACGGCATGGGTGTGTTCAAGGGTTATGAGGACGGTTCCTTCCAGCCCCAGGGCAATATCACCCGCGCTGAGGTGGCCGCGATCGTGTATCGCGTGTACACCGCTGACGTCAAGGATGCCAAGGCTTCCATGTACGCCACCTACAACAAGTTCAGCGATATGGCTGGCGCCGGTTGGGCTCAGGGCTACATCGGCTACTGCGCCAACGCTGCGCTCGTCAAGGGTTATCCCAACGGCACCTTCCAGCCCTCCGGCAAGGTCACGGGCTATGAGGTCCTCGCGATGATCCTGCGTGCCATCGGCTACGACCAGAACAATGAGTTCACTGGCGCTGACTGGGCTCTGCATGTTGCGCAGACCGCGCAGCAGGCTGGCGTTCTGAAGAACGTCAAGGGCGTTGACCTCAACGCTCCCGCCACCCGTGAGCTCGTTGCCGAGCTGCTGTTCCGCGCCATCGCCGATGCCCCGATGGTCACCTACACCGCCGCTTTCGGTTATCAGACCGTGAGCTTCAACGGCAAGAAGGACAGCAACAAGACCTTCTCCGAGAACGACACCCTCGGCTACAAGAGCTTCAAGCTCAAGTCCGCGAAGGAGGCCGATGAGTTTGGCCGTCCCACCATCAAGTGGACCTATGATGTCGGCGACAAGTCCACCACCGTTGAGGTCGAGGCTCTCGCCACCTACACCGAGGCCGCCAAGAACTGCGACATCTATGCTGACTCCGGCCTGAAGAAGAGCACCAAGCTCGACGTCTACACCAACAGCAAGACCAGCGATGGCACCTACACTGTCGCTGACAACAAGGACGATTCCAAGCAGGCCAAGCAGGGCCGTCTGACCCTCGTCTATGAGGATCGTCTCGTCAACATCGACACCTACCTCGCTGAGGTCACCAAGTTCGTTGCTGAGAAGACCGACTCCAAGGGTCACACCACTTCCGCTTACGCTATCGTTGACAAGAATGTCCACGGTTACGAAGGCAAGCTCGACACCAAGTTCGAGACTGAGGACGAGTTCAAGGCTGACGATATGGTTCTGGTCACCATCGCCAACGGCGAGATCCAGTCCATGGTCAAGGCTGAGTCCAAGAACGCTGTTCTGACCGACGTTTCCGGCAACAGCAAGAGCATCAGCGACATCCAGAAGATCAAGGGCCTCGATAAGGCTGACGCTACTGTCAACTGCACTGCTACGTTCGCTCCCAAGACCATGACTCTGGGCAAGACCTACAACTTCTACTTTGACACCTATGGCAATGTCATCGGCGTTGATGAACTCGCCAGCAACTATGCTGTCCTCGATACCCTGTACATGGAGCACAGCAAGGGTGTTGACACCGCTTACGGCGATCTGTACTTCTTCGATGCCGACAGCAAGACTGACGCTACCATCAACAAAGTTGAGGGTGATGATGTTGCTGATTTCGAAGTCTCTGCTTCCAAGAACAAAGACTATTACTACACCGTCTATGCTTACAGCATCGATAAGGACGGCGCTTACACGCTCGATGATTCCAAGTTCAGCGATGCTTATTTTGCCTCCTACAATAGCGGTGACAAGTACCTGACTGTTAATGCTACCAGCAGCAGTGCAGATACCCGTCTCCAGCTCAGCAAGGATACCAAGATCCTGCTTCAGACCAAGGAATCCCCGAAGGGCACTTTCACCGCCTACACCGGCTACGAAAAGCTGCCCAGCTTCAAGGGCTATGACGTTCAGTATACGACCGTCAATGGCTACGTTGACATGATCTATGTCTACGCATACGAAGTCACCACCCGTACCGTGTTCATCTATGACACCACGGACTACACCTCCCACTGGAATGACGGCAAGCCCTATGCTACCTTCAAGGCCTATGAGCTGGTGGATGGCAAGCTGACCGACACCACCATCGACCTCTACTATGCAGAGGGTCAGGGCACTGCCAGCCACGGTGTTGATAAGATTGGCCTGTATAAGGTCACCATGGATTCCGACTACGTCTGGACCGCGATTGCCAAGTACAACGCTTATACCATCGACCAGCTTACCACGGATGGCAAGCGCGTTAAGGTGAACAACACTTGGTTCGATCTTGACGACGCTCTGGTTGCCAAGTACGAAGGCACCATTACCAAGGGCAAGATTGATGAAGAGTGGACTGCCAAGGATCTGGCTGAAAAGAGCCTTATCTTCGTCCAGTACGACGACAGCAAGGTCGGTGACACGCACGATGCACTTGTTGTTTACGATCTTCTCATCAAGGCTCTCGTGAACGACGAAGAACTCGGCGAGTACTATGGTCATCAGTTTGCTACCATTAAGGTCGATCTCAAGGAGTACGAGGAAATTTCCGCGGCTACCATGGAGAAGCACAACCTCGATGGTACTGTTGGTTCCACTGACTTGATGTCTGGTGTTAAGTACTTCGACAAGGACGGTAAGGAAGTTACCATGGACGCCACCAAGGGCACCAAGGTCGCTTATGCCGAGATTAGCTACTCTGGCGTTGTTACCGGTGATATCACTTATATCACCGCAAATCAGGCTGCCTATGCCAACGCTTCCTTAAAGGCCGGCTCCTACAACTTCGAGGCTGCTAACCAGTCTGCTACCGTTGCTGCCGACTCCATCACCGTCAAGACCAACGCTCAGACTGTCACCGTCGCTAACCTCAAGGAACTGCTGAAGCAGGCCAAGGCAAACGACAACCAGACCATCGAGGTCTACAACACCAACGCTGTTGAGACCGCTTCCGGCGAGGTTGCCAGCGATATGTATGTCATCGTCACCGCTTGGGATGGCAAGACCACTGCCAAGTATGTGATCACTGTTGACAACACTGCTGTCTAATCTCTGATTAGTCAAAAAAGAAGACCCCCTCGGGGGTCTTCTTTTTTTGCTCATTTTCACGCTTTCAATCCATACAGCACACAGCTTGCGCCTTTCAAACCCGTAAACTTGAAGGTCATGCTCTGCATGGTGTTCCAGCTTGCGCTGCCGTTCAAAATCGCGCCGCTGAGACCTTGAAAGCTGTCGTTTCGGTTCTGCGTCGGCGTGTGGTAGCCTGCCGCCACACCATACATCGCGGGAAAAATCCACGCAACGGTCGCCGCGTGGCCGCCCATCGCGTCGGCCAGCAGTCCGATGCTCTTGCTGTCGCACAGCAGCTCCACCCTGCCCTTGTCGCTCACGCCCGTGCCCGCCGCGTCCACCGTCGCAAACACCAAAAACGCGCGGTAGTCCGCCATGTTCAGCGCCGACAGGTCGTAGACGATGCTGCCGTTCGCCGCCGTCGTCGTGCGCACATCGCCGAGCGCCACCAGCTTGATCTCCTGCTCCACCGCCACGATTTGCTCCTGCACCGCCGTGATCTGCGTGCCCACGCTCTCCGCGCTCGCCGCCGCGTTGGCCTTGTCGGCGTTTTTCTTCATCTGCGCGTCGATCTTGCCGAACGCGTCGTTGAAGTCATCCATCTTGATCTGGTCCGCCTTGACCCATTGCGGAAGCTTGTAATTTGTTGTCGTCTCCATGCTCTTTCCCCCAAATTTTGATAATGTTGGAAAAGGCACCTCACACCCCCCTGAAAATGGGGGGACACTGCTGCATGATTTGCCTTTTCATGATACGCCGTATCATGAAGCAGCGTTGCACACAACGGCGCAAAAAGTTGTACCGTCCCCAATATTAGAATTCACGATACCACAAATTGCCGCGTTTTGTGCAGCGATCGCCGTTGTGCGCGGGAACTTTTTCACCTATCATGCGTCTATAGAAGTATCCGAAAGAAACGAGGACTGAACGATGAAAAAGCTCCTTTCCCTCCTGCTCCCCCTCGCGCTGGCCCTTTCGCTGACCGCCTGCGGCGAAAAAAGCGCAGACGAGGCCGCGCGCCAAACCCCGCCAACACTGACGGTGACAAGTGCAAACGCTTGCAGCGTCACCCTCAAAAGCAGCAGCTACGACTGGACCTACCCCCAGGGCCTACAGAGCATGACCGTCATTGCCTGCGGCGCGCACCCGCTGGACGAAACCTCCCGTGACATCACGCCTGTACTGGAAATGCCCTTTGCAGTGTCGGCCGCCTATTTCTACACCGTGACCCTCGATTTTGGCGATAATTCGCCCGAATCCGTCAGCGTTCGCTGCTGGCCGTCCGACGCCTGGGGCACCACTGGCATGCCGTCCGAGACCGTGACCGCCCAGCAGCAGGATAACGGCACATTCCGCGCAGAACTGCCGCAAAGCGACGGCATTCTCGCCGTCGACGCCCTCTGGGACGCCAGCAGCGCGACCTACACCTTCTGCACGCAGGCAGAGGGGAGCGAAGAACTCCACACGGGCGCGGTGCTCAGCATCGGCGAGAGCGAAGACATCCGCAAGATCGACATCTCGTGGCGCAGCGGCAGCGTGAACATCTATACCGCCGAGCAGAGCGCGCAGATCAGCGTGAAGGAGGAATCCACCGCGCCGCTCGCCGAGAGCGAGAAGATGGTCTGCACGATCGACGGCGACACGCTGCGCATCCGATTCCTCGGCGACGCTTACCGCGGCAGCTATGACGGGGAAAAGCACCTCGACGTGGGACTTCCGAGGGAACTGGTCAGCGCCGGTCACTTTGAGGAGATAAAAGTCGAAACAACGGACGCCTACACCATCGTGGGCGCGGACGTTTCCGGCAGGATCAAGCTTTCGACCGTCGGCGGCGACGCGCGCGTGATGGGTGCAACCTGCCCCACGGTCGAGATCGAGTCGGTGAGCGGCAGCGTGGGCGTGGTGGACGGCACATGGGGGAAAATCGAGCTCTCGACCGTCTCCGGCGCAATCGAGCTTGCGGGCGAAGCGGAAAATGCCGTGATCGAGACGACAAGCGGCAAGGTGGATATCGCCGGCGCGCTCGGCGCGCTGGACTTCGAAAGCGTCAGCGGCAACCTGATTTTGGCTACCGAGCGTGCGCTGCGCCTCGACGCCGAAACGGCGAGCGGCAGCATCTATCTGACGCTCCCGGCGCAGGACGGCTTCACCCTCGACTACGAAACCGAAAAGGGCTCCTTCGACTCCGCGCTCACCGAGCGCGAGGGCACGCTCATCGCCTGCGGCGACCGCAAAACGCACTACTCCGTGCCCGCGCTCGACGGCGGCGCGGTGAGCGAGCTTACGATCGAAACGATGAGCGGCGAGGTGACGATTGGAGCCTCTTCCTCTGGAAGCAACTGAAGCGAACAAAAAAGAAGAGCGGCGTCGCCGCTCTTCTTTTTTGCTCAGTTCATCTTCGGCTCGTCAATGTCCAGCCACGTCTGGTCGAAGCCGTAGGGAAGCAATTCCTTGATGTGCAGGTTCTTTTCTTCATTGTTTTTGTTCAGGCACACGACCTCCATGTCGGGGCCGAACTCGTAGAGCACCTGACGGCACGCGCCGCAGGGGTAGCAGTAGTCGTCGCTGCGCCCGGCGATGACGATGCGCTTGAAGCGCCGGTGCCCCTCGCTCACGGCCTTGAACGCCGCGGTACGCTCGGCACAGTTCGTCAGGCCGTAGCTCGAATTTTCGATGTTGCAGCCGGTAAAGACCGCGCCGTCCTCACATTCGAGCGCCGCACCCACGGGAAAGTGGGAGTACGGCACATACGCCATGTCCAGCATGGCAACGGCCTTCGCCTTGAGTTCTTCTAACGTTGCCATAAAAACGCCTCCTCACCAGTCTACGCCGAGATCAGGACGGACTTGCGTATCCATGATGTCCTCGGCGTTATAGAATTGCAGATAGCGGCTGCGCGAGTGGCGCAGCGTGGTGCCGTCCGGATGCAGACGGTCGCAGATGACGGCGGAAATGTCCTCCTTCACGTAGCTGAACGAGCTCGTACCGACGCTCGCGAAAATGCGGAAGCCCTGGCTTTGCAGGTACTTGAAGCGCTCGCCGGTCTGGTGCCAGTCGTCGCCGTCGGGACGGCCGCCGTGGGGGTAGAACAGAATTTGCGTCGGACCGACGAGCGAGCCGACCTCGTCCGCCCAGCGCTCGGTGTCGTTGATGACGGTCTGGAGCGACTTGCTGTCGAGGCGGATGTGGCCCCAGGTGTGGCTGCCGAACGTCCAGCCGGTCTCCTTCAGACGCTGAATCACCGGCTTGACCGCTTCGATCTCGCTCGCGCGGTAGGCGTCGAACGCGGGGCGGTCGGGGCTGTCCGCCGCGATATCGCGGTCATCCTGCGTGCGGTAGCCGAGTATCCCCTGATAGCCCGTCAGCGAGAAGATGGCCTTCGCGCCGTTCAGCGAAAAGTCGGGGTGCTCGTAGACAAACTGGTCGAGAATGGGCGTCGCGTCGAGCTCCTTGGTCAAAAAGGTCTCATTTGTGTACGGATCGGTGCACTGCGCCCAGATCTCGCCGTCGTCGCCGACAACGAGCTTGCTCGTGAAGCCCTCGTCGAGCATATAGGGGTAATAGTTCACGTCGTCAAAGCTGATGACGAGCGGCTTTTTGCCCTCTGGCAGCATCAGGGTGTTGCGCACCATGTGCGTGCCGGTCTCGTCCGTCACCTCGCTCCACACGTCCTCCATCGCAACGAGGATGTAGCCGCGGTCATAGACGGACTGCAAGATCTTCTTATACTCGTCCGCCGTGACCATCCAGTCGTCTAAGCCGTAGCGCTGGTCCTGACTGGCATTGCAGTCGTGGAAGGCCCACTGCGGGTAGGCGATGATCGGGTGGAAAAAGAGGTGCTCCACCACCTGATCCGGTCCCCAGGCCTGCGTGAGCTGGTCCTCGGACCAGTAGTTGCGCACGGCGTCATAGGGGTCGGCCGTGTCGTCGGGGGTGTTGTTGTCGGTATCGCCGCCATTCTCGTCCGTGACTGTCTGATCGCTATCGTCAGACGGCGTCACCTTGTCGCCGCAGGCGGTCAGCAGCGACAGCACCATCAGCGCGCTGAGCAGCAGCGCAAAAAAACGTTTCATGTCAAAATCTCCTCTCTCAAAACTGCGCGGTCATTATAGCAGACTTCACTTCTTTTGACTACCCCTTTCGCGCTTTTGTTCCCATTTGTAACTATTTACCACAAATAATCAAAGCGTCACAGCTTTTCGCGTCCGCAGACGCGAAATGATTTCGAATCGTTTTTTGGCGCGACATGCGCGTGCCAAAAAACTCTTCTCGCTCCGCGCGTGTCGAAGCCGCCCTTTGGGCGGCAAGGCACGAAGCGGAGTGTAATTCTCAAAAAACAAGGGACACGGTTTCCGTGTCCCTTGTTTTTTGAAGAATTAGAAGTCTGCGTTGCCCACGGTACGCGGATGCAGCTCCACATCGCGGATGTTGCCGATGCCCGTTAAATACATCACCATGCGCTCGAAGCCGAGGCCGAAGCCCGCGTGACGGCAGGAGCCGTAACGGCGCAGGTCGCAGTACCACCAGTAGTCCTCGGGATTCATGCCGAGCTCGCGGATGCGCTTTTCGAGCAGCTCGATGCGCTCCTCGCGCTGGCTGCCGCCAATGATCTCGCCGATGCCCGGAACGAGGCAGTCCGCCGCGGCGACGGTCTTGCCGTCGTCGTTGAGGCGCATATAGAACGCCTTGATCTCCTGCGGATAGTCCGTGACGAACACGGGGCGCTTGAAGATCTGCTCGGTCAGGTAACGCTCATGCTCGGTCTGCAGGTCGATGCCCCACTCGACGGGATAGTCGAACTTCTGGCCGCTCTCCTTTAAGAGCTTCACGGCCTCGGTATAGGTCACGCGGCCAAAGTCAGACTCGGCAACGTGCTGGAGACGCTCAAGAAGGCCCTTGTCGACAAAGCTGTTGAAAAACGCCAGATCATCCGGGCAGCGCTCCATCACGCGGCGAATGATGTGCTTGATCATCGCTTCCGCCACTTCCATGTCGCCGTTGAGGTCGCAGAACGCCATCTCCGGCTCGATCATCCAGAACTCGGCGGCGTGGCGCGCGGTGTTGGAATTCTCGGCGCGGAACGTGGGGCCGAAGGTGTAAACGTCGCCGAACGCCATGGCGAAGTTCTCGGCGTTGAGCTGGCCGGAAACGGTCAGGCTCGTCTTCTTGCCGAAAAAGTCCTTGCTGTAATCGACCTTGCCGTCGGGCGTTCTCGGCGGGTTCTCCAGATCCAGCGTCGTGACCTGGAACATCTCGCCCGCGCCCTCGCAGTCGGAGCCGGTGATGATGGGGGTGTTGACATAGACGAAGCCGCGGCTCTGGAAGAACTCGTGCACGGCGTAGGCCGCCGCGCTTCTCACGCGGAAGGCCGCGGAGAAGAGGTTCGTGCGCGGACGAAGATGCTGGATGGTGCGCAGATATTCGACGCTGTGGCGCTTTTTCTGTAAGGGATAGTCGGGCGAGGACACACCCTCGACCTCGATCGCCGTCGCCTTGACCTCGAGCGGCTGCTTGGCCTCGGGCGTCAGCACGACGGTGCCGCGCACGATGAGCGCGGCGCCCACGTTCTGCGCGGCGATCTCCTTATAATTAGAAAGAGAATTCGCATCCATCACGACCTGCAAATTGCGGAAGCACGAGCCGTCGTTCAGCTCGATGAATCCGAAGGTCTTCATATCGCGGATGGTCTTCGCCCAGCCGCATACGGTGACGCTTGCGCCGCCGTATTGCTCTTTGTCGGCGAAGAGCGCGGCAATTCTCACTCGTTCCATAATAATTTTCCTTCCTTTTGTGGGATTTCACGGGATAATAGAGGTATTATATGCCACTTCCCGTGCAAATTCAAGCCCCGCTTTGTATTGACTTTTGACAAGTTGTATGTTATGATGTAATCTTACCTCAAAAGGTAAACGTGAAACTTTCACCTATTACTTTACAGGAGGATTTTAACATGAACAAGTATCTGGATATCGCCCCCGAGGTTGCCGAGGCCCTTGCCGCCGGTAAGCCCGTCGTGGCGCTCGAATCCACCATCATTTCCCACGGCATGCCCTACCCGCAGAACGTTGAGACCGCCCTCAAGGTCGAGCAGATCATCCGCGACGCGGGCGCAGTCCCCGCGACCATCGCCATCATCGGCGGACGGCTTAAGGCCGGTCTTTCCAAGGAAGAGATCGACTACCTCGGCCGCACCGGCGCGGGCATCCCGAAGGCTTCCCGCCGCGACCTGCCTGTGCTCGTCGCGCAGGGCAAGGACGGCGCGTGCACCGTCACCACCACGATGATGATCGCCGACATGGCGGGCATCCGCGTGTTCGCCACCGGCGGCATCGGCGGTGTGCACCGCGGCGCGCAGGAGACGTTCGACATCTCCGCTGACCTCGAAGAGCTGGCCAACACCTCCGTCATGGTCGTGTGCGCGGGCGCAAAGTCCATCCTCGACCTCGGCCTCACGCTCGAATATCTCGAGACCCACGGCGTGACCGTCATCGGCTACGGCACGAGCGAGCTGCCCGCGTTCTACACGCGCAAGTCGGGCTTTGGCGTCGACTACGAGCTCGACACGCCGGAGCAGCTGGCCAAGGCGTTCCACGTCAAGCGCGAGCTGGGTCTGCGCGGCGGTCTGCTGGTCACGAACCCCATCCCCGAAGAGTACTCCATGGACAAGGAAGTCATCGACAAGGCGATTGCCGAGGCCGTGGAGGACGCGAAGAAGGACGGCATTCACGGCAAGGCCACGACGCCGTACCTGCTCGCCAAGATCAAGGATCTCACCGGCGGCGACAGTTTGGATTCCAACATTCAGCTCGTGTTCAACAACGCGCGCCTCGGCGCGGCGGCGGCCGTGGAGCTCAGCAAGCTCGAAAAGTGAGATATTTTGTCATCTATCTCGCCGCGATCAATCTAATTACTTTCTGCGTCTACGGCGCAGACAAGCGCCGCGCCAAGATATCGGGCGCGCGGCGCGTTCCCGAAAAGACCTTATTTGCACTCGCGCTGCTGCTCGGCAGCGCGGGTGCTCTTTTCGCAATGAGGGTCTTTCACCACAAGACGCGGCACTGGTACTTCAAATTCGGCATTCCGGCGATCTTACTTGCTCAGATCGCGGCGGGAGTATATGTGTACGTGCGGTTTTTCGCGGCGTAAAAAATTTTGAAAAATTTGAGATTTTGTGAAACAAAATCGACGCTTTTTGCGTCTAATCAGTGAGACAAGGGAAGACGGGCGGACAGGAAGATGAAGAATTTATGAATTTTGCATTTTTCTGTTCCCTTATTCCCCGCGGCATGGTAAAATGCCGATGTATGAGAAAGGCTCTGTGCGCGCGGGGCCAGATCGAACAAACAAGAAAGGATGAAGAAAATCATGAAGAAATTTCTTTCATTGCTCCTGGCAATGACCATGATCCTGAGTCTGGTCATCGTCCCGGCGCAGGCGGATGGCGGTCCGACCGTGAATCCTACTTCGCTGTCATTTGAAATGACCGATGAGCAGGCACAGAAGACCAAGACAGCAACGGTTACTGCTCCAGAGGGATCTTCTTTCTCTTGGGAAAGCAAAAACACAGCGGTTGCCACTGTTTCCGAAGATAGCAAGACTAATGCAACAGCCTCCATTACTGCTGTAGCTGCTGGTGACACCACCGTGGAATGCACAGTCACCCTCCCTGAATCTTCTGCCGGGGAAGGCGGCGGCAATGCTGAATCAGCACGGGAGGCCCAAACTCAAAAAGTGACTGTTCGTATCACTGTTACCGATAAGCAGGCTGAACTTGCTACGGCAGTCAAAAGTGCAAAAGTTACTTTCAATGGAAGAGAATATGCATTTAACGCCGAATCAACCGTTACCATCAAAAAGTTTGCAGGTGAAACGTTAGGCAATTCTTTGCCTATCAATATTACAGGTGCCACACTCGCCAAGGATGGTCAACAATGGAAAGTAACAAAGGGTAATCAGTCGGTTAATGTTACTGTTAGCACTGCCGACGTTACTGCTAACACGCTTTCTGTGACTGTCGATAAGTCCGTTGCGGTTCAGGGTGAGAAAGTTAGAATCACTCCGACCTATACTCAGGTTGCTGGCGGTCCTGTTGAGTATGAATACTATATGGTTAACGGCACTAATAGAGACACCATTAGCGGCAAGCAGGCCGGTGCTTATGACTGGACGATTCCCAAAAATGCGGCAACAGGCGAATGGACGATTACCTGCGAGGTTTACGAAGGCGCCACTAAGGTTGCGACTGATAGCAGCAAAAAAGTCACCGTCAGCGAGAACACTCGTTATGCTTCCGCAGCAGCAAATGAATCTACAAGTATTTCTCTGGTTGCTGGTGAAAGCATCTCCATTTCAAATCCTTTGATCAAGGATAGCGCAAGCTCCAGTTTTGCGGCTGCTCCCAATACTGTTACGTGGGCGCTTGATAGCACTTCTTCTGCCAGCATCATCAGCTATAACAAGACTAACTCTGGTTGCAACGTTAGAGCACTTGATAAGTCCGGCACGGCAAAGCTTGTTGCCACCGCTACTTATAACGGCTTGCCCTACGAACTGACTTATACCATTAAAGTTACCGCACCCGACGAGACGCTGACGGACATTACCAACGGTGACAGCGACAGCTATTCCCAGAGCCAGTTGGAAAGCAAACTTGCCGATGCGATCAACAAAGTATCGAGCGGACGTTTCTATTCCAGCGATATCGATGAAGTAAGATATATCTCTTCTTCCACGGAATTGACCGTTAAGGATAGCAGCACTCTGCGTCTCAACGACAAGGTTACCGGCGGTGTGAGCATTTCCGCCAAGGCAGGCTATATTGGCGAAACGAATATCAAATTCAAAGTCATTGACGGTTCCAAAGAGTACTCCGTTACCCTTTACATCTCCGTTGTCGGTGATGACAAGATCGACGCTACCGTGAACGGCAGCAGCGCCAGGAACGATGTCAGCTTCAAGGTCAGCGACGCTGTCGATTACAGCTACCTGTATGTTTACGGCAGCAAGTCCAGCCCCAGCACCAGCAAGCCCAGCGATTATGACGGCTACTGGACAAAGACCGCTACCACCGCAAGCGGCTGGGCAAAGTGCTCCAGCTCTGATACCATCACCGTTCCCAACAGCAAGTTCTCCAACGGCAAGGCTACCCTGTATGTTGTCGGCCTTGACAGTAGCGGCGTTGCCTCCACCGGTACGATCACTGTTACCCAGAAGTCCTACGACATCACCTACAATGTTGTCGCAGGCAAGAGCGTGACCTTCAACCAGAAGGACTTCGAGAGCTTCCTCGAGGATTACGCCGACGATAACGGCGATTACAACTCCCGCAAGGATGAGATTTCCTTTGACTACGCCACGCTGAACAGCCTTCCCGATGCCAAGCGCGAGGGTACGCTGTACTACGGCGGCAGCGAGGTCACTTCCACCTCCAACCGCAAGGCTGAGTACACCGACATGGACAAGATGACCTTCGAGGCCGTCGCCAAGCCCACCAAGGACACCGTCACTCTGACCTTCAAGGTTCAGGGCTATGTCTACAAGAACGGTTCCAGCAAGAAGACCACGCTTGACCCGTACACGGTCTCCGTCGTGATCTCCGTCGTCAAGGAAGACATCACCTACACCGTCGGCATCGACGACACCGTCCAACTGACCGCGCGCGACTTCGTCAACTTCCTGCAGGACGCCAAGACCTCTTACCGCAAGGCTGAGCTCGACTATGTCAAGTTCGACGTGAGCGGCAAGAACGTCTCCTCCTACGCTTACGGCGGCCTGTACCGCTCCTACAGCAGCTACTCCACCGGCAAGCTGGCCGACAGCACCGACAGGTTCTACTATGAGCCCTCCCGCACGCAGTATGACCTTGCGGACGTCGCCTACCACACCACCAGATGGGCCGAGGCCGGCAAGACCGTCTACATCCCCTTCACCGTTTGCGGCACCAAGGGCGAAGAGGCCTCCGGTACGATGGCCATCACCATCGCCCAGACGATGAACTTCATCGACGTCAAGGCGAGCGACTTCTTCTATGAGCCGGTCAAGTGGGCGGTGAACAACAAGATCACCAACGGCACGTCCAGCACGACCTTCTCCCCGTACAAGAACTGCAACCGTGCCGAGATCGTGACCTTCCTGTGGCGCGCTGCCGGTTCTCCGGAGCCGACCAGCACCCGCAACCCGTTCACCGATGTGAACTCCGTCAGAGACGCCAGCTATTACAAGGCCATCCTGTGGGCCAGCCAGAAGGGCATCACCGCCGGTACCAACGCGACGACCTTCTCCCCGTATCAGGAGTGCACGCGCTCTCAGATCGTGACGTTCCTGTACCGCTACGCGGGCAAGCCCAGCGGCTACTACTCCAACCCGTTCAAGGATGTCAGCTCCGTGAACGAGGCGAGCTACTATAACGCCATCCTGTGGGCTGTCGGCAAGGGCATCACCCAGGGCACCAGCACGACCACCTTCTCCCCCTACGCCTCCTGCACGCGCGGCGAGGCCGTGACGTTCCTGTATCGGTACGTCAACGGAGTGAAGTAAATCACTTAAAAAGAAAGCCCCGCTTTGCGGGGCTTTCTTTTTAGGGTTTGCAGGCCGCTGCGCGCATAATTTGCCCGCCGCAGGCGGGCAAATTCCACACTTGCGGCCTGAGAGGTATTTTCCGCCACGCGCAGGTCGCGGCGGAAAATGATTTGAATTTATTTCGCCGCGAAGCGGCGAAACTCTGCGAGGCTTTTTTGGGGGGCGCTGCCCCCCTGCCCCCCCTAGGGCGGACGACGGGGGGCGCAGCCCCCTTGCCCCCTGCAAACCGCCCGACGGAGTCGGGCGGTTTGCGTTTACTCTTTTCCATTCTGTAAACTTTTGTTCAAACGCCTTTACGGGGGTTCAAAAAGCGTGTAGAATGGCAGCATCAAGATTTTAGGAGTGTTTTTTGTGAATAAATTCCGCGATGCCCTTTACCGCTTCATGTATGGCCGCAACGGCGTGGATGCGCTGAACTGGGCGCTCGTGATCCTTGAGCTGGCCGTGAGCATTCTGAGCTCGATCATCCGCGTGCAGGGCGTTTCCCAAGCGCTGTACTTTGTGTCGATGATGCTGATGTTCATTGTGCTCATCCGCATTTTTTCGCGCAATCTCGCGCGCCGTCAGGCCGAGAATGCGAAGTTTCTGACCTGGTGGACGCCAAAGGCCAACGCCATCCGCGGCGCGAAGGCCCGCCGCGCCGACAAGGCGCACAAATACGTCCGCTGCTCCTGCGGCGCGTACTGCCGCGTGCCGAAAAACATCGGCAAGGTCGAGCTCACGTGCCCGAAGTGCGGCAAGAAAAAGGTCGTCAAAACGTGAAAGAAAAAATCCGTCCCGCGGGACGGATTTTTTTGTAAGAAAATCAATTCTCCGCCGTCTTATAGGCAGAAGGGGGTGAGGGCGCTGACGAATTTTGAAGAGGTGTACGCCGTGTACTTCGACGACGTATATCGGTATCTGCTTTCGCTGTCCGGGAGCGAGAGCGTCGCCGAGGAGCTGACGAGCGAGACGTTTTTCCGCGCGATGGACGCCCTCGACCGCTTTCGGGGCGAGTGCAGCGTGCGCGTCTGGCTGTGCCAGATCGCGAAGAATCTGTATTATTCGCAGCTGCGGCGCGAGAAGCGGCTTGCCCCGCTCGAAGACTGCCAGATCGCCGAGGAGAGCCACGAGGAGGAGTTAGAAGATCACAGCGAGGCCGCGCGCATCCAGGAATTGCTGCACGCGCTCAGAGAGCCGTACAAGGAGGTCTTCATGTGGCGTGTGTACGGCGAGAAGAGCTTTCGCGACATCGGCGCGCTCTTCGGCAAGACGGAAAACTGGGCATGCGTGACGTATCACCGCGCCAAGCGCATGATCCGCGAGGGATTGGAGGACGACTGAAATGGACAAAACTTGCAGCATCGTGCAGGACCTTCTGCCGCTCTACGAGGAGGATATGCTGCGCGAGGAGACGAAGGAATTTGTGGACGGGCATTTAGCGCAGTGCGCGGCCTGCCGCGCCGAGCTCGACGCGCTGAAGGCGGACGTGAAGCCCGCGCCCGTCAACGCGCAGCCGCTTCGTGACTTGAAACGGCAGCTCCGGCGCAAAAAGCTGACCGCCGTGCTGCTGGCCGTCACGCTCGCGCTGACGCTGGCGACGGCGGGATTCGCGTACCTCACCGCGCCGCAGTATTTGCCGTACAGCGAGACAGAGTGGGCGATCTCGCGCTCGCCCCGAGCGCTCGCGGACGGCTCGGCAGCGGAGGGGCTTTCTGATCTCAGCGGCGCGGAGAGCATCGCCGTCAGCCTGCTCGTACCGGTCTCCGGCGCAGAGGTCACGAACACGCAGGACCCTAACAGCGGCAAAACCATCTACTTCATCACCGCATGGCGCACGCCGCTCGACACATGGCGCGGCGCATTCGACAAAACCGGGGGCGCCCCGAACACACACAGCGCAAATGATCGCACACAGCGCGAGGCGGACGCACTGCAAGGCGTGCTCGCCAAGGCGGAGTCCGCGCGCACGCTCTTCACGCTCGACGCCGCGAACTGCGCGGCGGTCTACTATTCCCAGAACAACGGTCAGGACGATGTGCTGCTCTGCGGCAGCATGAACGGCGGCATCATTTCTCTGCCGCGGCTGGCGTTGGGCTATTACGTTTTGCTATCGTTAGCACTCCTTATTACGTTGGGTATTGCATTTTTCGCCTGCCGCAGGAAGAAAACGGGCAAAGCGTTCGGCTATCTCGCGCTGATTCCCGCAAGCTATCTTGCCGGTCATCTACTCGTCAAGGGTTTCACGACGACGAGCTACCAGATGCAGCGCGACTTCTCGCTCATTATCCTCGCCGCCGCGCTGATCTACGCCGCGGTCATGCTGGCGATCAACCTCTGGCGGCAGAAGCGGGAGAAGGTGTAAAACAAAGAGGAAGAGACGCATTCGCGTCTCTTCCTCTTTTGCAATCAAATTCGAATGCTCAAGGCCCTTTGAGCAAAGCCGTGATAGTCCGCAAATGCGCTTTGCAGGCCGTCGATTCCCTGCGTTTCCCATCGGTCTGCCAGATACAGCATACCGCACATACAGGCAAACTTTTCATAGTACGATCCGCAGACCGCCTCTTCAAGAAACTGCTTTTGCCTGTCTGGGTCCGTCTCCGTAAGCGCGAGGCGCAGTTTGGCACGGCTTGCTGCTGCGACCTCGGTAAGCTGCGGTGTATGCCAGTCCACACAGTCGATTTCTGTCGCCTGATAGGAGAGAAGATGGGCGAATCCCTCATGAAATGTGTAAGCATCCAATCTTCTCAAATAGTCTGTACTTTCCAATGCGGCATCTGCCGCCGGATAGCGGTGTCCAATCAAGAGATGCGTAATCTCATGCGTCAGCAGATTACGAATGATGCTGTCGAGCTGGTCGAGCTCCGCATAATTGCACCAACGGATGAGGTCAAAGATGAGATGTGCCTGCCCGTCGGGCGAGTGTGCCGCAACGGCGTCGTAAGGCTCGGGATAACCGACGATCAAATCAAGTGTCGGCTGTACCGCTTCCCAATCGGGGAAAAGCGCGTCCCAAATCGGGCGGTTGACGGGGACAAAGTGCGCAGCCGCTTCACAGATACGGCGTTCGAGCTTGCGCACAGTCTCTCGGAGAGCAAGATCCTCAGGCGGCGGAGTAAATGCATTCCTGCCAAGATCTGACGAAACCGAGGTGTGTTCAAAGAGCCATGAAGCACGAAAAGCGTCGACGCAGCTGCTCTCGATATATGCCTGTGCGATCGAACTGTCAATCAGCATTTTCAGTCCCTCTCTTTACGAAAAACCTCTTTTGCCGTAACAGACAAAAGAGGTTTTTCCTTGGCGCAGCGGGAGGGATTCGAACCCTCGTGAGGTTTCCCTCAAACTGATTTCGAGTCTTTTATGCAACTGTGACGGGGGTGCCCATTTCGAGGCCGTTTCTGGAACCCCTGTCCCCACCGAAACCCGCATGAAGTCAGGCTTTTTCACCCCGAAGGCCTTGCAGGATGGGCTTTTTTGAAAGTGGGTTCAAATCGGCTATTTTTCCGATTTTGGAGAGAAATGCGGGAAGATAGGAGAGAAAAAACGGGAGACGGCCATACACCGCAGAATAGAGCTTCCAACCGACGAAAATCTATTTTTGAGGTGTTACAAATGGATGTATTTCCCGTCAACTGGGACAGCGTTCCCGAAGTGATGAACAAGGAACAATTTTTCCGCATCTGCCACATCAGCAAGTCCACGGCGCTGCACCTGCTCAAAAGCGGCAAGGTGCCCTGCGAGTGGTCCGGCAAGAAAACCCGGTGCTATAAAATCCGAAAAGAGGATGTGAAAGCGTATTTAGAGGAGCGGGCGATTTTCCCTGAACTTTATTCTGCGCCGAAGGGCTGGTACGGCACCCACTATGTGGCGAGGCTCTCCAAGGAGCTGCCGGAGGACACGCTGCGGCAGCTGCACGGCTACTATGAAAAGCTGCTGCGCAAATACCCGGATGTGGTCACGGTAAAGGATGTGGTGGCCCTGACCGGCTACACCCTGACCACCGTCCACAACTGGTGCAGTCGTGGGTCGCTGAAAGCCTTTCAAAAGGGACTGAAGTTCTGTATCCCGAAAATCTTTCTTGTGGATTTCTTCTGCTCCCTGACCTTTCGCTCCATTACCCGTAAAAGCCTCTGGCATATCCAGACGCTGAATGAGTTCAGCAGGAAGATGAAGCGGAAGTGATCTTTGCAACGATTTAAGGGCATTTGCAAAGTTCGTTGTAAAAAGTGTGCCCGCACAGCAAAAGTTCGCTGCATTTTTTGTGGATACAAGGTGGGGGCCTGTTGCAGATGTACGGAATTGCCCCGTTCGGGCCAAAATACAGGTGCATCGTATTTTGGCCTAAAGCCTATAACCTGTCACAATATCGTACTGACCTTGCGATTCTGAAATTCGCACACTCGCACCTGCCTTTCGGTTTTGGTAGACTGTAACCGAAAGGCGGGTGCATTTTGCATTGCAGACCTGCCAGGGAAATTTTGAATGGGAGGATCACATATGAAATCGCTATTTGAGCAGCTGGGCGGCACTTACACAAGGCAGGGCGACTATTGCCTACCCAATGTTTGCTTACCGCCCGAAGAAGAACGCCCCATCGGCGTTTACGGCCAGCGGCGGCGAGCCTATCTGAAGGAGCATCATCGGGTATTGTATTATAACCTGCTGACCGCCGGGATGCTGGACGGGCACCTCGCAGACATCGAGGAGCAGGCGCAGGGACTCTTGCTTCGGTTGGTAGAACAATACGCAGACTCCGAGGGCGTGACGGAGAGGTTGAAGGCCAGCGAACCGCAGTCGTGGGTGCGGAAGATGAACGGCATCCGAAACCGAGCGAACGAGATCGTGATGCAGGAAATTGTATATGGGTAACGAGCAAGCGGGGGTCGATGACCTCCGCTTGTTTTGTGTGCAGAAAAGAACAATGCTGTTTTGAAGCGGCATTGTTCCGAACTTTGTTGACATTGTTCTTTTATTCGGGTATAATGTACTTGTGATTTTATGCGTGGAGGTATCCCCTATGGCTGAAATGATCTCGGTAAGAGAGGCGGCAGTGCGCTGGAATATAACGGAGCGGAGAGTTGCGACGCTCTGCAAGAATGGGAGAATCGCCGGTGCGAAAAAGCAGGGCAATCGTTGGCTGATCCCCGCTGATACGCAGAAGCCGGCGGATCAGCGGCTCAAGACGGGCGCTTTTCGCAAGACGGAGCGCGCGCCGAAGCTGCCCTTGCCCATCGGCGTGTCCAACTACTGCCTTGCATCGTCGGAATACTACTACATCGACAAGACGATGATGATCAAGGACTTTATCGACGAGCGTCCGATGGTGACACTGTTTACCCGTCCCCGCCGCTTCGGCAAGACGCTGAATATGGATATGCTGCGCACTTATTTTGAAAAGAGCGACAAGGATACTTCCGTCTACTTCCAGGATAAGAAGATCTGGGCCTGCGGCCAGAAGTACCGGGATTATCAGGGCAAGTACCCTGTGATCTTCCTGACCTTCAAGGATGTGAAGTTTGATACTTGGGAGGAGACCTTTGCGGCCATTCGGGATATTTTCGCAAAGGAGACCCAGCGGCACAAAGAGCTGCTGACCAGTGAAAAGTGCGACGAGTACAGCAAAAAGGCCTATGAAAAGCTGGCAGACGGCAAGGTCAACGAGGTAGAGTTGGCTTCTGCACTGCTGGACCTGTCCGCTATGCTGCACAAGCACTATGCCGTTGCGCCCATTATCATCATCGATGAGTACGACACACCCATCCAGCAGGGCTACCAGAAGGACTATTACGACAAGGTCATCCGGTTTATGCGAAACCTGTTTTCCGGCGGGTTCAAGGATAATCAGCACCTGTCCTTCGGTTTCCTCACCGGCATTCTGCGGGTGGCCAAGGAGAGCATCTTCAGCGGGATGAACAACCTGTCCATCAACTCCGTGCTGGACAACAAATACAGCGCCTACTTCGGCTTCACCGCCGACGAGGTGATAGAGATGGCAGAATATTACGGCGCTGCCGATAAGTACGACGAAATTTGCCAATGGTACGACGGCTACCGCTTCGGCAAGACGGAGATTTTCAACCCGTGGTCGGTGGTCAACTACTTCAGCAACGAGTGCGAGCCGAGACCCTTCTGGGTCTCCACCGGCAGCAACGATATTATCGGGGAAGTGCTTGCCCAGGCGGATGAGGAGATTTATAACCGTCTGACCTCTCTGGTCAACGGCGAGACCTTCACCACCTTTATCGACACCGGCGTGATTTATCCGCAGATCAAGAGCAATCCCTCCACCATTTACAGCTTCCTGCTGGTGACCGGCTATCTGAAGGCGCTGAAAACTACGCCCTCCTTCAGCGGCGATTTTATGTGCGAGGTCTCCCTGCCCAACCGGGAGATTTCTCTGGTGTATAACAAGGAGATTTTGCAGCGGCTGGAGAATCTGATCCCGCCGTCCACGGCGATTTCCGTTCAGGAGGCCATCTTCTCCGGCGATAACGCACGGCTGAAAGCGCAGATACAGACGCTGCTGACCCAGTCGGTCAGCTCCTTCGATACTGCTGGGGAGAATTTCTACCACGGCTTTATGCTGGGACTGTGCGCCCTGCTGGGCGGCGCTTTCGTGACCTCCAACCGGGAATCGGGCGACGGGCGCTATGACATTCAGCTGAAGCCCACGCAAAAGGGTCTTCCGGGTATCCTGATCGAACTGAAAGCGGAGAAAAATTGCAGCGATGAGCAGCTGAAAAAGCTGTCCGAGACGGCCTTGCAGCAGATCAACGACAAGAAATACGAAACCGAGCTGACGACAGCCGGGGTCAGGACGATTTATAAATACGGCGTGGCCTTCAGCGGCAAAAAGGTCGAAGTGGCAGTCGGATGAGGCTGACGAATTTCAAAGTATCAGCTTTCAGCTTCCAAAGTATCAAATTGATACTTTGGTGAAATCCCAAAGTGCCAGCACGGTGGTTCCAAAGTGCCAAATTGGCACTTTGGGGCAGAAATTATGAATTAAACCATATTGGAGGATGCACGATGAGCACCAATATTTCGAAAAAGAAGCGGGACGATCTGCTGGACAAAATCAAGCAGATTCGTACCTTTATCGCTGCAGCACCGCAGGATGAGAATACGGGCAACCTGCTCGCCTACCTGTCCGAACTCGAAAAAGATGTGAACGGGAAAAAGTACGGTCTCGTGTTCGAGGAGCATCGGGAGGAAATCGATGAGGTGTTGGATACCCATACGCCGGTGCTGACCGAAGAGGCAGATCTGTTTATTGACCACGGTGGGCAGATGAATTTCCTGCTTGAAGGGGACAACCTTGCCGCACTGAAACTGTTGGAAAAGACGCATCGTGGTAAGATTGACCTTATCTATATTGATCCTCCGTATAATACGGGCAATAAAGACTTCATCTACGACGATGCTTTTGTAGATAAGAACGACTGCTTTACGCATTCAAAATGGCTGTCATTTATGGAAGAACGACTCAAAACTGCCAGACGACTTCTGAACGGGAACGGCGTGATTTTTATCTCCATCGACGACCGGGAGGAAGCCGGTCTACGGTTACTGTGTGATGAGATTTTTGGCGAGAATTGCTTCGTGTCGAACATATCGTGGCAACGCAATTACTCAGCAAGAAACGATTCCAAGGGCATTGTGACCGAAGTGGAGCATCTTTTGGTTTACAGCCGTTCGGAGGAGTGGAGCCCTAAAAAACTCCCGCGAACCGCTGAAATGGACGCAAAATACAAAAACCCGGACAACGATTTTGCTATGTGGAGAACTGATAACGCCTATGCACCGGGAGCATCAACACACCAAGGAATGGTCTATGCAATTCAGCATCCTTTTACTGGCAAGATGCTATACCCGGCAAACGGATCTTGCTGGCGCTACCAACAAGATCAGATGCTGGAGATTATGTGCGGCTGGTGCAATTATGAACTCCGTGACTTAAATGATGCTCACAAAAGAGCTGCTGTTTGCGGTGTAAAAGAGCAGGAAGTGCGGCAAGGTATTCAGGCTATCGTACTGTCGGATTCTTTGGAAGTCTCCAAGAAGAAGGCGCTATCTGTGTACGAGCGTGGGCAGTGGCCGAGATTCTTTTTCACAAAAGGTGGAAAGGGCGGAATTGCCAGAAAAACATACTTGAGCAATGTTGGCGGAAAACTGCCAACAAACCTTTGGCTTTATACTGAGGTTGGCCACACGGATGAAGCAAAAAAAGAGATTATGGCGGTTTTTGACAGCAAAGCGCCCTTTAGCACACCAAAGCCGACTCGACTCATCGAGCGAATCTTGCAGATCGCCTCAAACGATGACAGTTTGATTCTTGACTTTTTTGCAGGAAGCGGAACTACAGGCAATGCCGTCCTCAAATACAACGCCGAGCACGAGGGCAGCGCCCGTCGTTTTATCCTCTGCACCAACAACGAAAACGGCATTTGTCGGGATGTGACCTACGAACGCATCCGCCGTGTCATTGATAAAGAAGACTATGCCGCCAGCCTGAAATACTATAAAGTTGACTATGTACCTATTTCGGATCGTATGTACTACGAGTACGCCGATGAACTGCTCCGTCATATCCGGGAGCTGGTGGAGCTGGAAAACGGCATCAATTTTACGGGCAACGAGGAAATTGCCATCGTGCTGACCGAGGATGAATTAGCCGCATTTATTGCCGACAAAGACCGCTTTGCGAAATGCCGTCGGCTCTATATGGGACACGACCTCCTGCCTGACGAAGCACAGGAAACGGCACTTTTCAAAAACAAGATTGAGATTAGTATTATTCCGGATTACTACTACCGAGATTTGCAGGAGGGCTAAAATGGTAGAATTCTTAAAAACACTTGCGATAGCTTGTATTCCAGCCATTATAACAGGAATTGTGACATATATTGTTGCTCGCAAAAATGCTGCTTCGCAAATCAGTATAATTAAAGAACAAAACAAGCACGATTTAGAAAAGCTTATGGAGCAGCACAAGGTTGATATAGAGCATCTCAAAGAAGCTCACAGGCTGGATATGGAAGCAAAAGAACAAGATCATAAGAACAAGCTGGAATTGCAGCAGAAGGAATTCGAAAACAGCCTGCTTAAGCAACAAAAAGATGGTGAAAATGCAATGGCAACAGAAACTATCAAAGGTGTACTCGGTATGTTTGGCAGTGCGGTGACCACAGTAATGGACACCCCGGAAGCAAAGCAACTGTTGAGTGACTCTATTAAACAGTCATTTAATAAGTCGAAGGAGGGCTGACTATGGAACTGAAGGAATTCCAGCTCAATGCAGTAAAGTCGTTGTTTGAGGCGATGGACAAGCCCGTCAGAGATATAATCCTGAAAAGCCCCACTGGAAGTGGAAAAACCATCATCCTCACTTACTTTATGCACCAATACATACAGTCTTACCCGAAAACGGTGTTCGTTTGGCTCACTCCCGGCAAAGGCAATCTTGAGGAACAGAGCAAGGCAAAAATGGATAAGTATATCCACGCTTCGCAGACAAAGCTGCTTTCCGATGTGATGACGGCGGGATTTGAAGAAAATGACAGTTGCTTTATTAACTGGGAGAAACTCACGAAGAAAGGCAACAATGCTCTCAAAGACAGCGAACGGACAAACTTTCTGGAACATATCGAGCACGCACTGAACGACGGCCTGCGCTTTATCATCATTGTGGATGAGAGCCATCAGAACAACACAATCAAAGCAGATGAAATTATCCAGTATTTCCGCACGGAGAAGATTATTCGCTGTTCTGCTACGCCTAAGGGCATTGCCAAAGCTGAAGTGATCGAGATTCCTGAGGAAGAAGTTATTGCAGCTGGTCTTATCAAAAAGATGCTGGTTATCAATCAGGATTTTCCGCAGCAGGTGGAAATGGAGAATGCAACCAACTATCTCCTAGAGCAGGCCTATGCCAAGCAGCGTGAAATTCGTGCAGAATTTCTTTCCGCCGGGAAGGACATTAACCCTTTGATCGTAGTACAGATTCCAAATAAATCGGAGAAATTGCAGGATGATGTGGAACGCTGGTTTGAAACGCAAGGCGTAACCTATGAGAATGGCCAGCTTGCAGTATGGCTCTCTGATATGCACGAAAACTTGGATGACATTGAAGAAACCAATGCTCCTTCTGTTGCTGTTATCATCAAGCAAGCTGTTGCCACGGGCTGGGACTGCCCGAGAGCTGCTATTTTGGTAAAACTTCGTGACAATATGGATGAAACCTTCGAAATTCAAACCATCGGGCGTATTCGTCGTATGCCTGAGGCGCACCATTATGGCAAGGATTTGCTGGATAGCTGTTATCTCTATACTTTCGATGAAAAATTCACTGCCGGTGTCAAATTGAGCCTTGGCAAAGGGGCTTTGGAAGCAGTTACCTTGTTCCTCAAAAATGAGTATAAGAACATCACATTGACATCTGAGCAGAGAACGATGGTAACGGATCACCGCAATCCGAAGAAGGCCCTACTTTCCGTCGCAAAGTATTTTGAAGAAACATTCAAGACTGGCACGAATAAAGCAGAGAACCAGGCACGATTACAGGCGGCAGGATTTGAATTTAGTGCTGATATTTTGCGCCATACCTTTTCGGGTGAAACTGCAACCTTAGACTTTGCTTCGGCAGATATGAACACAATCGTCATTACCGAAAAGCTGAACACCCACGACCACGGACATATGTATCATCAGAAGGTGGGTAAGATTGGTATGGAGATCGGAATGGAATATAGCTATATGAACACGATCATTCGTAAACTGTTCGATCGTAATTTTACATATAGCCGCAAGATCCTCGCAATGGAGCCGAGAGAGGTTTATGCCTTTGTTATCAACAATGCCGATTTACTACGCCACACCGTGCGTGAAGCGATGGCAGCTGAACTTCAGCAGCTTACCCTCGATATCAGTCAGGTATCCAAGGTGCCGTTTCATATTCCACAATCCTGCCTCTTCACCTATGATGGTACGGCAAAGACACAGTTGGAAATGAAGAAAAATGTATATCAGGGTTACCTTTCTTCAGCGGAAGTCCGCTCCTCTTCGGAACGCAAATTCGAAAAATTCTGCGAAAAGTGCGACACCGTGAACTGGGTATATAAAAACGGTGACAAAGGTAATGAGTATTTATCTATTGTTTATGCGGATAATTCCGACAAGCAAAAGAATTTCTATCCTGACTATATAATTGGCGTAAACGACGAGGTTTGGATTGTGGAAACCAAGGGTGGGTTTGACCGTAGCGGCAACAGTCAAGATATTGACATTTTTACGCCGAAAAAGTTTGCTGTTCTGAAAGATTATTTGGACCGCTACAGATTAAAGGGCGGTATTGTCCGCTACGATGAGAAAAGCGAAGAGCTGTGTATTTGTATGGACAACTATTCTGAGGATATTAACAGTGACAGTTGGGTCGTATTGAGCGATATTTTGAAATGAGGTGAAAGTCTTGAAGATAACTGACCATAAAGTGCTAATTGAGTTTTCTCCAGCAAAAGTTCAGTTTTTTAGAATAGATCCCGAAGATATCTCGGTCACTTTAAAAAGTATTTTGCGTGTGCTCATGGATCTCTCTTGGCTCAGTAAATTCGATCAAGACTTTGAACAAAAAGCGTTTGAATCTCGGGCAACTAAAACCATAGAAGATATAAAAGCGAAGTTCGATCAATGTGTCGATGACGGTATCACCAAAGATGCTGGCGAGTATGTAGTATCTGAATTGGCCAGAGAAACTATGATCTCTAAACTGGATTATTTGGACATTCCCCTTGCTGAACTTGTTGGGAAAAAGCGGTCAGGTAACCCTGGATTCGATTTCCATTCGCAGAATAAAACCACGGACACGGTTATATTTGGGGAAGCAAAGTACGTTACTGCTACAACAGCGTATTCATCAGCATTGCCACAAATTGTGGATTTTATCGGGGATGAAAAAGATGTTGAGGATCTTCCGGAATTAAAGCCTTTCTGCACAACATCAGCTTTACAAAGAGCAGCCAATGGCATCAAAGGATTTTCTGCGGCATTTTCGGCGAAAACTACCAGCACAGATAGAATAATTGCTAATATCAAAAAACGCTCTGACTTTCAAGCTCTACTTCAATATGAAGAACTCATTTTGGTGGCGGTGGACTTATGAATACTGTTTTGGAAAAGGGCAATATCATTGCAAAAATTCGAAGAGGCGAAGATTTGAATCAGATTATCGACTATGTCAAATCTGAAATCTATCAAAATGGGCCCCGTAGCTCGGTTGTTTTAGAAATAGCGTCATACTTCAAATTATTTCAGCCAGAGTATTTTAAAAAGTATGAGCAAGAGATTATTACCACGATGGGGCTGTTTTTCAAACACCCTCAAATTGAAAACCTTGCAGGATCAGTATTCGAAATGTATCATCAAGAACTCAAGGGTGAGTTCGGCAGTGATTATACGCCGATGCAGGCGGATATTCTTAAAAAGATAAGAGATTTACAGTACTTCAGTTTTTCAGCGCCAACAAGTACAGGAAAATCTTTTGTGTTTCGACATCTTATTTCGGAATGTTCCAATGATGTGGTTGTTATTGTTCCATCAAGGGCTCTTATTAACGAATATTATGACCGATTGAACCGCCTCGTAGATAGAAAGAGTGTAAATGTTTTAACATTTGTTGACAGGATAAACACCAAACACGTTCACCGAAATATTTTTATATTGACACCTGAGCGTGCGAAAGAGCTGTTTAAAAACAAGGATTGGCTAAAAATTGATCTGATACTATTTGATGAAGCCCAACTCAGTGATGAGCATTCGGTCCGTGGCCTTTACTTTGATAGTATTGTGAGACGGGCACTTAAGTATTTTCCGAATTCGAAATTCGTTTTTGCCCATCCGTTTATTGAAAACCCTGAGGCGCAATTGCAGAAAAATGATATTGAAATCATCAATACAACTGCAACATACAGCAATTATGAATTAAAAAATGTTGGACAAATATTTTATACCCACGACATCACAAGCCAGAAATTCTATCATTTTGGAAGTGATCCTACAACATTAGGAAAGCGCAAGTTAGAAGCAGACTTTGATCCAATTGAATCGGCGTTGAAAAAAGGCGGCAGCGTGCTGATCTATGTTCCAAAGTCCCATATTTACAGCAAACAGATATATGGTCAATTTCAAAAGTATATTTCTATGTGCCAACCCATTGATGATCCAATTGCAATAAAAATGATAGATGAGCTAAAGGATTACATAGGCGCTTCAACAACAGATAAGCTGTTTTATAACTCGGATATGCTTGAAAAACTGAGGTGCGGCATTGTAGTTCATCATGGCTCAATGCCCTTGACAGCTCGTTTGATATTAGAGCATTTTACGCAACAAGGCTTCTGTAAAATCTGTTTTGCAACTTCTACGCTGGAGCAAGGTATCAATATGCCATTCGATGTAGTCTATCTTGACCGCTTTGAAGAAAGCAAAACGCTTTCTGTAAAAAACCTGATAGGCAGAGCTGGCCGATCTACAGCCAAGCCCATATTTGACTTTGGAAGTGTCATTTTGCGACCGAATGCAATGAGCAGATTCCGAAAAGTGTATCAAAAGAAGAACATTCTCTCGTCAAAATCTCGATTGGATATCACAGATGATAAAATGGATGAGAAATATGAGGAATACAAAGAAGCAATTAAAACCGGAGAATTCTCAGATGAGTATAACCTTACGAATAAAGATCTTGAGAAACTAAAGTCCGACAGCGTTACTACTGTTGTCCCCACATTGCTGGATATGATGTTTACCGGGGCAGATTTTGTATTGCCTAATGCGGTGGCAAAAGAAGTATATGAAGATTTTCAATGCTTATATAAGCAGTATCTGGGACGAGAGCTAACTGCGGCAGAGAAGTATGTTTTTGATTCAGCAATTAAAATAATGATTTGGAAAGTGCATGGCAAAACGTTTAGCAAAATCTGTCAAGAACGATATGCTTATGTTTCTAATGTTGCCCAGCGGCGATTTTTAGCAAAAGCGGGTCAGCAAAATCGTGCGGATAATCTACCAGTTCGGTACATTGCGGGTTATAGCGATATCCCGGATAAAGAATTACGTGCTTATCCTCTGTTTCCGGTTGGGACAAAGGGGAAGGATGTTGATTACGACCGTATTGTCTACGATACATATGATTTTCTTGATAAACTTATAGGATTTAAATTGAGCGATTTGTTCTATGCGATTTTTCATCAGTACTATCTTGCATATCAAGACAATCGGGCTGAAAGGTTGGCAAAATATATCAAGTATGGAACAGAGGATTCAACCGAGATATGGATGCTTCGATATGGATTTTCGTTTGAAGAAATTGAGTGGCTGAAGCCTTGTGTCGAAAGCATTGATCAGACGGAAATTCGTTTTAATGGGGAAATTGAGAGCCTAGATGATTTCCAGAGAAGCAGTATAGCCCAATACTTGTTTTAGCTTTTCAAATAATAATTTCCGTTTTTAAGATACTTACAGCAAATATATAATAGCGGCAGTGATATATGTTCCTGCCGCTATTATCTTTATATGGGTATACTAGCAACTGCAATATAAAACTGAATATCCAAGTGAGCGTCTGCTTCTGCAAAGAGGCAGGCGCTCACTTTTTTGCCTGTCTGCAAAAAATTTTGAAAATCAATGGGAAAATTCGATAAGAATTCGGCAAAGAGAAAGTGAAAGGAGAAATCTTCAAAGCCGAAGAAAAATTATCGGAAACACCCCCTCAAACGCCACCCCTTTTTTGAGAGTAAGTGACGGGCGTTTTGAAGTTATTCAATTCACTTTGCCAAAGCAGCAAATAGTTCTCGTTGATTTGTGAGAAGATCATTTCAAAATTTCTTCAAAATCTATTTGTTATTTCTCTGAAAAGTTCCCAGTTGGTTAGTAGGAGCGGTTTTCAGAAAATTTTTCAATTCAAGGGCCACCCAATACCCACTCCTTTTGAAAATAAGTGAACCGTTTCTTCAAAAAAATTTAAAACAGCTTCGTACAAATCCCAAAAAATTTCCCAGTTGGTTAGTAGAGGCCGGTTTTCGGGGAGCAGCTTCCACAACGAAAAATTTTCGCAAGGGGGGTTAAAAAACAGGCCTTCTCGCTGCCTACCTATTGAGGGGACTCTCTCCCTGTGTACCTTGAAAATTGAATCGCCGCCTCCAAAGGATATGCTTCCGGCAAGTGACGCCACGACTTCCCGATAATTCAGGGCTCCTGCAAAATCGAAGATTTTGTGGGAAGAGGAGCAGCAGTGAAACGAATGAGCTTTCGCACGAGTGCGGAAGCGAATGATATGAAACTTGCTGCGACGAGAGCGCACCAAAGAAGCGATACGCCGTGGTGAGACTCCGGGGCAGGAACGATGCGGATGAGCGGCAGCAAACAAAAACCACCGCAGAAATGCGGCTTCAGAACAGACAAAGGAGGTTCAAACCTATGAAGAAAAGTGAGCTCAGAGAGCTTTACCAGATGATGTTCCCGGAATACCCGGACATTGTGACCGTTAAAGAGCTTCGGGAGATGCTGGGCATCAGCCGCAAGCTGGCCTACAAGCTGATCGACTATGGGTACATCCACGCCGTGAAGATCGGCACGACGCTGAAGATCCCGAAAATCAGCGTCATCAACTATGTAATGGAGAAAGAGGTGAAGAAGGTTGGATGAGATCAAACGCCTGACACCCGCCCAAAGGGCACGCTGCAACCGGCTGATCCGGCGGCTGTGCGCCAACTACGACGGTGGCAACTGTCTTCCGTTGGACGATGGCGAAGGCTGCGTGTGCGTGCAGACGATTTCCTATTCGCTGCTGTGCAAGTACTTCCGGCGGGCGGTTCTGCCCGCCGACAAGGTACTCTGCGCCGATATTTACCGGCAGCGCACACGGCTCTGCGACCGATGCGGAAGGCCCTTTGCCCCCGGCAGCAACCGGCAGAAATACTGCCCGGAATGCGGCTGCTCCATCCGACGCAAGCAGAAGGCGGACTCTGCCAGACGGCGGCGCAGCGTCGAACATTAAGCGCCGAGAAAGCCTTGATTTCCGGGGCTTTTTTGAGGGCAAAGCGGGTGCGGGTGACCGTTTTCATCCGCCCCCGCCAAAATCCACTTCTAACATTCTACAAAGGAGAAATTTCTATGGGTAACAAACTGAAAACCGTGGACGCAGAGACCTTGCTGTCCACGCCGATGAGCAAGACGATGTTCATCGTGGACGGACTCATTTCGCAGGGCGTCAATGTCATCAGCGGTGCCAGCAAGATCGGCAAAAGCTGGCTGATGCTGTGGCTGGGGCTGCAAGTGGCGCAGGGAAATTCCGTTTGGGGTTTGCCCACGCTGCAATGCGATGTGCTCTATCTGAGCCTTGAGGACACCCAGCGACGCATCAAGGATCGGCTCTACAACCTCACCGACAGCGCCCCGGACAACCTGTATTTTGCCGTGACCTCCGGGCTGATCGGCGGCGGTCTGGAGGAGCAGATCACGGATTTCCTGACCGAGCATCCCGCCACCAAGCTGGTCATCATTGACACGCTGCAAAAGGTGAGGGACTCCAAAGGCAGCGCCGGAAAAGCGGGAATGTACGGCAACGACTACGACGACATTTCCTCCATTAAGCGCATTGCCGACGGCTTCAACATCGCCGTTTTGCTGGTGCATCACCTGCGAAAGCTGCAAGACAGCGACGATCCCTTTAACGATGTCAGCGGTTCCACCGGCATCATCGGCGCTGCGGACACCAACTTTATTCTGCGCCGTAAGCGCAGCGGAAACGCTGCTACGCTGCTGGTCAGTGGGCGGGATGTGGAATATCAGGAACTGACCTTGCAGTTTAACGACCTTGTCTGGGAACTGGTGGAGCGCAAGAACAGCGAGGATATTCACAAGGCAGAGCTGCCGAAATTTCTGTTTCGGGTGGTGGACTTTATGGAGTGCCGCACCGAATGGGTAGGCACGGCCACGGAGCTGCTGACCGAAATGAAGGAGCAGGAAGTCACGCCCAATATGGTCACAAAGTATCTCGGCCAGTTCGCCTATGAGGTGCTGGAGCCGCTGGGCATCGAGTACCGCACCAAGCGAACAGGCAAAAGTCGGCTCATCAAATTTCTGCGCCGTGACGGCGATGACGCAAATGACGCCGGGATCGCTATATAAGGAAATCTCCGTCACAACCGTCATTGCCGTCACAAACCGAAAAAAGGGGGGTGAACAAATGCGCAGCAAAAACTACGGGATCAATGTCCGTGTGACCGAGCAGGAGAAGCAGAAGCTGCTGGAAAATGCCCGGTTCTGTTCTCTGTCGCTGTCGGAATACTTGCGGCGGCTGGGGCTTGGGAAAGAGGTCAAAGCGGCCATCACGGAGCGGGATTACCGCCTGTTTCGGATGCTGAACGGCCTGAAAGCGGAGCTTCCACAGCTTCAGAAAGAGGAAATTCTGAGCAGGCTGGAAGCAGTTTTGAATGAATTAAAGTAAGCGAGAATTACGCCTGCGCAGTCTAAGCGAGCAGACTGTTTTTACTCCTGTCGGAGCCAAACAGTGTATCCGCTTGCGATGCCTGCGTCATCTGAGCGAGCAGTGCGTTTTTACTCCCGGCAGGGCCGGAGCGCAAAACACTCGTTAGGGCGTGCCCTAAGACCCCGAAAAAAAAACTATGAAAGTGAGGACAACACAATGAGAAAATCTGATTTTACTTTACCCACGCTGGACGATCTGTTTTCCACGCAGGCGGAGCGGGACGATGCCAAACTGGAGCGGGTGCGGAATATTCCACTGGCCGAGCTGCACCCGTTCAAGGGTCACCCCTTCAAGGTGCAGAACAACGAGGAGATGCAGCGGATGATCGAGAGCATCCGCAAGGTGGGAGCCATTACCCCGGCACTGGCAAGGCCGCTGCCCGACGGCGGCTACGAGCTGATCTCCGGCCACCGGCGACTGGCGGCGTGCCAGGTGCTGGGTGTCGAGACGATGCCCGTTATCGTCCGGGAGCTGTCCGACGATGAAGCGGTGATCGCAATGGTGGACGCCAACTTGCAGCGAGAGACCATCCTGCCCAGCGAAAAGGCGTTTGCCTACAAGATGAAGCTGGATGCGCTGAACCATCAGGGTATGACTTCTGGACAAGTTGGCCAGAAGTGGTCGAGAGAGAAAATGGCCGATGAAGCCTCAGACAGTGGACGACAGATTCAACGCTATATCCGCCTGACCTACCTGATCCCCGAGCTGCTTTCGATGGTGGACGACGGCAAGATCGCCTTCAACCCAGCGGTGGAGCTTTCCTACTTAGACTCGTATCAGCAGCGGGCGGTGCTGGACGCGATGGCGCTGAACGACTGCACCCCGTCCCACGCCCAGAGCATCCGCCTGAAAAAGCTGGCGCAGGAGGGCTTACTGGATGACCAGATAGTCTACGCCGTGCTGGCGGAGACAAAGCCCAACCAGCAGGAACAGCTGAAATTCAAGCGGGAGGAGCTGCGGAAATACTTCCCTTCCGGCTACACCGAGGAGCAGATGCGCCGGGACATTATCAAGGGCCTGGAATTGCTGAAGCGGCAGAGAGAACGGAACCGGGACGCCCGCTGATTCGTACCGATACGGCTGCAATCAAACAATTCGCAGAATAGAGAGAACCCCAAACCGATGGTATACTGATGCTGTCGGTTTGGAGTTCTGTTCTGCAAATACAAAGGACAGGAGGAAATGAAATTGGTAGCAGGACATCTGACATTGAAAAACGGCAAGTATTATGCCGTGTTGAACTACAAAAACGCCGGAGGGCAGCGAAAAACGAAATGGATCTCGCTGGGGCTTTCCGAAAAGGGAAATAAGCGCAAAGCCGAGTCAGAACTGGCAAGGCTCCGAGCGGAATTTGAGCCGCCCAAAGAAGTGGGCGACCTGAGCAGTGATATGCTGTTCGCCGACTATCTGCTGGAATGGCTGGAGATCGCCAAGGGAAGGCTGGCCCACGCAACCTACGGTGCCTATCAAGGACTGCTGAAAAGCACCATCGTCCCTTATTTTCGCAAGAAGAAATTGACACTGCGGGAACTGGAAGCCCGACATTTGCAGATGTTTTATTCCGAAATGCTCAGAAAGGTAAAGCCGAATACGGTCATCCACTATCACGCGATTATCCACTCGGCGCTGAAATATGCGGTCAAGACCGATATGCTGGTGCAGAATGTGGCGGACAAGGTGGATAGGCCGAGGAAGAACTCGTTTCAGCCGACCTTTCTTGACGCAGAGCAAATGCAGAAGATGTTTGAAGCCCTTCGGGGAACCAAGTTGGAGCTGCCGGTGCTGGTGGCTGCCTTTTACGGACTTCGCCGTGGCGAGGTGGTGGGCTTGAAATGGGATGCCATCGACTTTGAGCAGGGCACCATTTCCGTAAAGCGCACCGTGACCTCAACGATCATCGACGGCAAGTATCAGGAGTTCGAGCAGCAATCCGCCAAGACCAAGTCCAGTCTGCGCACCCTGCCGCTCATCGGCAGCTTCCGGGAATACTTTATGCAGGTGAAAGAGGCGCAGGAGCTGAACAAGCAGGTCTGCGGCAACTGCTACAACTATGAATACGATGGCTTTGTATTCGTGGATGAGTTGGGCGAGCGGATGCGGGTGGAATACCTGACCAACGCATTTCCGAAATTTCTGGAGAGTCACGGTTTGCGCCGGATGCGCTTTCACGATCTGCGTCACCCGTATGTCAAGCACACGACAAAAATTTTTAGCTTGCGCTTGATGGATTCTCAAGCGCAGGCTTATCCTGATGCTCGGCGAAAAACTCGCGGAGCTTGTCAGCTTCATCGGGGAGGACAAAACCGAAGCTCTGTCCGCCCACTCTGCAATAGAAAGCGATTTTCATGACTGCCACCTCAATCAAAAATGTCCTGGATTTTGTATGCGATCTCAATGCGCTTGTCGGGGTACACCAGCACCCTGTCGATCAGCAGCTCGGCCAGCTCGGTGGTCAGCGTGTCCGCATCGAAAATTGCCTTGGACGCTTCCATGCGGCTGTCCTGCCGTGCCTGTTCGTCCTGCTTCTGCTTCGCCTGTGCCAATACTGCGGCATAGGCGTTTTTTGTTTTCAGAAGCAGCTCGTCACACGCGGCCTTTTTCGTCTTGTAGGTGTTCAGGTCGATCTCGCCCATGAGGTAGCGTTCATACAAGGTGCGCTTGCCGTCTTGCAGCGCCTCGATCTGCCGCTCATATTCGGTGCGTTCCGGCACGGAGCTATCTGCCCGAAGTGTGCCGTCAGGGGCAAGCGGCGCGGCGGCTTCCATCTGCTTTTTCAGCGTCAGGAATACTGTCTGTTCCAGCTCCGCGGCGTTCAGACGCATCTTGTGGCAGCGGCTTTCTTTGTCCGCTTCGGAATGGCGGCAGTAATAATACGAGGTTTTCTGCATGGTGCGGGACAGCGCATGACCGCAGCAGCCACAGAAGGCTTTGCCCTTCAGCGGGTAGTCCCGCTTCTTTTTGTTGGGCTGGGAAAAGCGGAGCTGGCTGGCCTGCACGGTATCAAACACGGCTTTCTCAACGATGGCCGGGTGATGGTCGGGGATGATATACCACGATTCTCTATCCTTCAGGCGGCTTCTGGTGCCGCCTACTTCAAGAACAGCCCGCTTGCCGATCACATACACGCCGGTGTAGCGTTCGTCGGCCAAAATGCGGAGAATGGTGGATGTACTCCAAATCCCGTGGCAGCGGGAAATATCATGGGTGTGATTGCCGTGCGCCGCCTTGTATTCTCCGGGTGTCGGAATACCGCACCGGAAAAGCTCCCGCGTGATGGCAGCGGCGTTCATGCCGCCTGCGGAGAGGCTGAAAATGAGCTGCACAACGGCAGCGGCCTCCGGGTCAGGCTCCATTCTGCCATCGGCGCTTTTGCGGTAGCCGTAGGGACAGATTTTGCTCTGATACTCACCGCGCTGCATCTTGGCGTACTTGGCGCTCTTGGTTTTGATGGACATATCGCGGCTGTAATACTCGCTGATGAGGTACTTGAATGCCACATCCATGCCGCCGGTGTCGCCCTTGAATTTACTGCTGTCAAAATCGTCGCTGATGGAAATGAAGCGGGTGTGGAAAAGCGGGAACACACGCTCGATGAAGTAGCCGGTTTCAATGCTGTTTCGCCCGAAGCGGGAAAAATCCTTGACAATGATGCAGTCGATTTGATTGCCCCGCACCAGCTCAATGAGCTTCTGCACCTGCGGACGCTCGAAGTTCGTGCCGCTATATCCGTTGTCGATGAACTCCATGATCTCCGCGTTCAGAGCTTCCGGCATGGAAGCTGCGTACTCATGGAGGACAAGGCTCTGATTTTCAATGCTCAGGCTGTCGTACTTGTAGTCCTCGATGGAGAGGCGGATGTAGAGGGCGATCACATATTTCTGCATTGTTCCAGCACCTCCGCATAGGTTTCAAACTCGCTCTGGAAGCGATAGCGCACCGTGATCTGCTTGTCGTGGGATACCTCGATGCG
>ENA-ORCP01000265-ORCP01000265.1-human-gut-metagenome-genome-assembly--contig:-NODE-265-length-46325-cov-4.676181_pt1 | contig 46325 bp, 42 predicted proteins | sample MGYA00242990_ERZ507991 | MGnify/ENA primary metagenome ERZ507991 (study PRJEB26167, sample SAMN06115496) | human gut metagenome | host: Homo sapiens | place: China:Henan | collected 2015-05-07 | study... | reverse complement strand
AGCCGACATTTTTATGTCACGAATCCCTAACTAAGCACGTTTTTGGGTGGAAAGGTCGTAACTTTGCAGTGTCATCGCCGTGAAATAATTGAAGCTTCCGTCAGCCATGAAAGGATAGAGGAAGGGGCGACGTATAATATAATCCTACGAGTAGTATATCATTATATAAGTAAGTCTACATAATTGATTGACATTATTATTGAGATGTACTGTGTGGATGGAACTAAGCTTGAAAGAAGAAGTGTAGCCGTAGCCGCATGACTGCTTGAAAGCGATGTCCCGACGCAAAAGGCACTCAAGAATAATCACAGGAGAGCTTACTTACTGTTGGTTTTTTACTGTTAATTAATTTGGTGACTTACTTAACAGTATAGTGGAGGTGAGGCCAGCTGTTGATTATGTTTTCCCGCTGGCTGTCCTCAACCACCAAGTAGTCAATCTCCGACAGCGATGCGAAGCGGTAATGGTGGGCGGTGTTAAGCTTGTTGGAAGTGACTATGGCCACTCGCTTACCGCCCTGCTCAATGAAGCTGCGTTTCATTATGGCTTCCTCCTGGATGGTGGTCATGAGCCCTTTCTCGGGATGTATGTCGCTAACGCCCACTATAGTCCAGTCGGGATACACATTCTCCAGCGCCCTGTAGGTCATTATCCCGGCTGTTACCTGCGACGGACCTATTATCGAACCGCCGAGCATTGTCACGTCAACGTTCTGCTTCGAGGCAAGTTCGGTGGCCACCGGCAGACTGTTGGTTATCACGGTGAAGTGTTTGTCGGAAGGGAGTGACTTCACCAACTCGAGATTAGTGGTGCCACCGTCAATGAGAATCACGTCATCATTCTTCATATGCGGGATGATTTTGTTTACGAGCTGACGCTTCATCTCCATGTCGGTGTTGAGCCTCTCGGTGAATTCAATGGATATCCCCGACCGGGCTATTGCACCGCCATGAACCTTCGTGAGCAATCCCCGCTGCTCAAGCTCCACAATGTCGCGGCGGATAGTGTCGTCGCTCACACCGAGTTCGGCGCTGAGTGTGGTCACGTATATGCGGCTGTCGCGAGTAATGCGTTCAAGTATGGCATTGAGCCGTTCTTCCTTCAGCATAAAACAGTATTAAAAAATTGCATAATACCGCAAAAATATATATTTTTGGAAAACAAAACAAGAAATTTAGAGGAATATCTCACAATTTTGCGGATTTATGCGAAAATTGAATTGCCTGTTTGCGCAAAACCGCAACCTCCGAAACAAAACCGCAACCGAAAAAAATGAAAGCATTATTTTTTGACATCGACGGCACGCTTAACGACATACGTACCCATCGTGTGCCTCAGTCAGCGGCAGCAGCCATAGCCGAAGCTCGCCGCAATGGCAACATGATTTTTATAGCCACAGGACGCTCTCACACCATTGTCAGGCTCAACGGACTGCCCGAGGAGCTGATTGACGGCTACATTACGCTCAACGGCGCTGTGTGCATTGCGGGCAAGGAGTTTGTAGCGCTCCGCAAGATACCTGCCGCGGCCGTGGAAAGGCTCTCGCACCTATGCATAGGGCGAGGCTACACATGCCTTTTCGTGACGCTCGACGGCATGAGAGTGGCAAACTCCGACGAGAGTTTCCGCACAGGCTTTCAGGAATATTTCGGGCTGGAACCCATTGCCGAGACCGATTTCAAGTCAATGGAGCAGGCCGAGGTGTATCAGATGACTGTGTTCTTTGATGAGGCCACCGAGAAAGAGCTGAAGCCGCAGTTTCCCGAGCTGGAATTCAATCGCTGGTTCCCTACGTTTGCCGACATTACGGCTTGCGGAGTCGACAAGGCAGCGGGCATTGACAGCATCATTGCGCACTATGGCATTGACTTGGCCGACACCGTTTCATTTGGCGACGGCGGCAACGACATTCCCATGCTGCGACACACCGCCATAGGAGTGGCCATGGGCAATGCAAGCGAGGATGTGAAGCGTAACGCCATCTTCGTAACCGACCCCACTGACCGCAACGGCATAGCCAACGCTCTGAGCCGCCTCAACCTCACCGACCCACTGATTCACTGATTTTGGGCGCCCCCCCCCGAATCACTTTGAATCATCCATGGTGATGGGGGGATATTGATTCTGGGCGGATGGGAAAGGCCACTTGCATCACTGATTCATCATCGCTGCGACAAAATCGGTGAATCAAGTGAATCAGTGTCAAAACGTAAAGAGGGAGCCGGTCGAATCACTCGCCCGGCTCCGCCACATTACTCAAAATGAGGTTCAATCCTGAAAAAAGTATTACAGATAAAAAAGAGTTACCAGTTTTCTTCAACAAGCTCCTGCAGTAGCGCAAGCTTGCGATGGCGTGCCTGCGTGTCGAGGTCGCCGCTGTCAAGCGACCCGAGATTGCTCACCGACAGGCGCTCCATCGACACCATGCGCGACGCATCGTGGATGAGTTTGCTCACAATGCCTGCATCGTCGGGGGTTTCGGAGAGAGTCGACACGAGGCCGAGGACAACATTTTTCTTTGACCCGACATTGCCGAGCAGCTTAAGATGGTCCTTAGAGAGCACATCGATATAGAGCGACCTGATTTTCTCGCATTCCATTCGCTTACCCGCGCGCTCAATAATCGCATCATCAAGCAGGGCGCTGAAACGCGGACGGATGGCCACCGACAAATCGGCAGGCAGCGCGGCGAGGACGTCATTGTTGATTTGTGCCAGTTCGCCCCACTCCGCACTTTCCCAAGTGGCATCAGTGAGCAGCAGGCTGCGGCAGCCCACCTCATAGAGCGCCATAATGGCATCGACACAAGCCTTAACCAGATCGGCTCCCATCTGCTCGACCGACAGGTATCCGGCAAGGCCGTCGGCTTTGCAGCGGGCATAAAGCTCGGCGGGAGCCACAAGGTCCTGACGCGCCACGCACCCGAAGGGAGTCACGGCAAGAAGCCCGTTGTACCATCCTACGAGACGGCCAATGTTGGGGAATGCAATCTTACCCGGTGTGTTGCCCAGAATCCACTCCTGAGGAATGGCGCCGCGCAATCCGCCATCGGTCACCTCCTCAAAGCCAAGTTCATAGAGTTCGTTGACAAAATTTTCCACAGCGGCATCGCGCACTTGCTCAAGTTCCTCGGCCGATATGGCGCCCGACTCAAACTTGGCTTCAGCCTCGGTCAGAGATGCAGGCGGAGTCACGGCTCCGGCAATTTCAGCCCTGAAAGGCGGACGGATAGGTTGTTGGAAATAAATCATAGCTTTCTGTTGTTCGGTTTAGTATGCAACACGGAAAAAAAATCGGCACCGCACGAAAGACTCACTTTCACAGGCACAGATTTCAGGTGTTGCAGAGTATGATGTAATTCAATTCTTTCCATTTCAAAAATCTATTCCACGAGATTTATGACACTACAGAAGCATGGCAGGTATCCTGACTCGTTCCCGCTGATGGCGCCTTCCCAAAAGCCCGGGGGCTCTCAGTGGCTCGCCTCGGTTCATCGCCTCGGCAATGCCATCAACGTTTGGCATGTGGAACTCACAGTAGCGGGTCTGTTCCGGATTCCAACCGGATTCCCTTTTGACGCGCAGCGATGCGGCGAGCCGAATCGTGACGCGAACCATGTTTCACGCCGCAAAGTTACAACAATGTTTTGTCATGGCAAATTTAATTACGGAAATTTTTCCGCAATTAGCCACAAATTATGGAAATTTTTCCGCAATCAATCCTAAAAGAGTGATTTTCTCAGTTTTTGGTAGAGGAATGAGATTGCGAGAAGCACCACACCGAGCAGAACGAACACCACGATGCGCCCAACGACAGGAAGTCCCCACACGTCGTAGACACACAGTTTCAGAAGCAGAAAGCCGAACATTATGAGGCTCACGAGGCGCAGCGACTTCATGCGATAACGCATTCCGGCGGCCATCAGGGCCGCTCCACACACAATCAGCCCAACGGAGAATCCGGCGCTATAATAGCGGGCGAGTCCGGCCGAGCGCAGCAGTAGTTCAAGCGCCGTGATGGCAAACACCGAGCCGCACACCGCAAAATATATGGCGAAACCATTCTTCCTGAACGGTCCTGCAAGCTTGGAATGGCCGAATATTCGCCGTCCCTGCAACGTCATAACTGCAACAAACATGGCTGCGCCAGCCCATTGGAAAATCTCGTTGACAGCAGTGACTTCCCTTGCGCCTCCGCACCAGCAGAGAAACAGGAACGCGCCGACGCTCGGAAACAGCCAACCGAGATAGCCGCTGTGGCGTGCCAGGCGAGTCACAAGGAGCATCGCTGCCATAGCTATGGCCATTGCCGCACTCATGGCTTCCATAGGGCCAACCATACGTCCTACGGCAAGATAGGCAGCCCCGCAGAGCATCAGCACGCCCGACCACAGGAATGCAGGATAAAGCCGCCGCCACATTCCCATCGGCCTGATGCCTCCCCTGACAAGATGGCCACGGAACGCATCAAGCAGCGCCGCCGCCCCAACATAGCAGCAGCCCGAGAGGCCGAAAGTCCATGCCGCATCCACTACCCTCTCGAAATAGATGCTCAGCGGATTGGTTGCAAGAAGTACCGCCCAGTCAATCACAGCCATCACCACTGCCGCAATCCGGAAAATGCTGCGAAGCGAAGTAACATAGCATATCACAAGCGCAAGCAGATAAAATGCCAGCCCGACCGTAATTACCGACGGATTGGAGAACTGAACCGGCACAACCAATGCCGAAAAGGCTACGACTGACCATAGCAGAAGCGACTGCAACAGGCCGTCGGCGCGGCCACGATAGAATTTATAGAATACAAGCCCGTAGACTGCCGAAGCTATCAGCGGTGCAAGCCCCCTGAAATGGCAAAGCAACGGCACGGCATCTATGACCCGCAGGGCGCAGACCACATAGGCCACACTATTCACTACCGAAGCTCCCACAAGCGCGAAAAACAGTTTAGAGCGCGATTCATTACGGCTCAGGACAGTGGCTAACGGTATGGAAAACTGCACCATAAACAGAGTGGCAAAGCCTAAGATTTCGCCACTCTCAGCCGGAGAAAGGCCGCGGCCAAACACGTAGATTGCCGTTACAATCCACGACAGCAGGCAGTCGGCGACCGAGATCTCCCACCATCCCCGGCGCACAGTCACCACAAACATAGCCACGTCGATCACAGCCATGTAGGCAAACAGCATGAGGCAGGACTCCGACTCCCCTACCGAAAGGAACGGAGCCACGAACGCGCCCACAATGGCCACAAGCGCAAGCTCGCGTCGGTCAAATTTCAGCGACATGCCTATCACCAACGCCGACAGCGCCACAAAGATGCCGAACGTCAGCCCCGATGACATTAGCGAATAATAATTATATGACACCGCGATAGTGACAAAGCACACGGCAAAACCGCCACCAACGAGCACCGAGGAGAAAGTCCGATACTTCTCACGGAGCGGATAGGCCACGCCCCACAAGGCGAATCCGGCGAGCACACCCACTATTGTGCGCCCGGTTTCATCAATCCAGTCATTGTCAATGGCAAATTTCACAAAGAAACCTATACCTATAATGAGTGCCAGGATTCCGATTTTGCCGAAAAGATTCTCCCCTACAAGCTTCTCAAAGTTGCGGCCACTCTTTGGCGCGGAGGCTGCAGTTTCTCTGACAGGCGCAGGCTCCGGTTCAATAGCCTCGACCGGTTCAATGAACGGTGGCGGAGGCGGAGGCAACGGCGGCAGCTCCCTGCTCACTTCGGGAATCTCAGGCACGATTTCCGTAGCAGTTTCGGTTGCGATAACCTCCCGAGGCTGTTGGGCGCCTGAAGTGAACTTTTCTTCAATCCGGTCAAGCCCTGTTTCTATGCGCGTCAGGCGATTGTTCATTTCCTGAATTTCATTGCTTGCCCTGACTATCCGATAAAGGATATAGAGCGGGAGGCAACCGATAAGGAGCGCTAAAAGGATGATCAAAACAAATTCCATGGCTTAGGGGGAGTTAAGGTTTTCCGCAAAGATAATCCAATTAGCCATAAATAGCAAAAGGCCAGGCGGAAAAAATTCGCCTGACCCTCTGAATTGAATATGTTTCGCAGAGATTACTCTACGTCATTGAGAATCTCAAGCATCTTGATGGCCGAAACGGGGATGCGTGTACCGGGGCCGAAGATGGCGGCAACGCCGGCTTTGTAAAGGAAGTCATAGTCCTGAGCGGGGATAACACCGCCGGCAGTAACTATAATGTCCTCGCGTCCGAGTTTCTTGAGTTCGGCAATAACCTGAGGAATCAGGGTCTTGTGGCCTGCGGCAAGCGAGCTTACGCCGAGAATGTGAACGTCGTTTTCAACGGCTTGGCGGGCAGCTTCGGCAGGAGTCTGGAAGAGCGGACCCATGTCAACGTCGAAACCGCAGTCGGCATAACCGGTGGCAACGACTTTAGCGCCACGGTCGTGTCCGTCCTGGCCCATCTTGGCAATCATGATACGGGGTTGACGACCTTCGCGTTTTGCGAATTCCTCACACATCTTCTGAGCCTTTTCAAATTCGGCATCACCTTTGGTTTCGTTTGAATACACGCCTGATATTGTTCTGATTACTGCTTTATAACGGCCTACTACTTCTTCGCAGGCATCGGAAATTTCGCCGAGAGTGGCGCGGAGACCGGCCGCTTTCACTGCGAGGTCAAGGAGGTTGCCCTTCTTGGTGCGAACGCATTCGGTGATGGCGGCAAGAGCCTCTTTCACCTTGGCTTCATCGCGGTGAGCCTTCACATCATTCAGGCGCTCAATCTGCTCTTTGCGCACTTCGGTGTTGTCAATCTCAAGGATGTCGATGGGGTCCTCATGCTCCAGACGGTATTTGTTGATACCCACGATGGTCTGACGGCCTGAGTCAATGCGGGCCTGAGTACGGGCTGAAGCTTCCTCGATGCGGAGCTTGGGCAGACCGGTTTCGATAGCCTTTGCCATGCCGCCGAGTTTCTCGATTTCCTGGATGTGCTCCCAAGCGCGGTGAGCGATTTCGTTGGTAAGAGCCTCAACGTAGTATGAACCTGCCCAGGGGTCAACCTGCTTGGTGATCATGGTCTCTTCCTGGATGTAGATCTGAGTGTTGCGGGCAATACGTGCCGAGAAGTCGGTGGGAAGCGCTATGGCCTCATCGAGAGCGTTGGTGTGGAGCGACTGAGTGTGACCCAAAGCTGCGCCCATGGCTTCGATACATGTGCGGCCAACGTTGTTGAAGGGATCCTGCTCGGTGAGTGACCATCCCGAAGTCTGAGAGTGGGTGCGGAGCGCAAGCGATTTGGGGTTCTTGGGATTGAATTGCTTCACAATCTTGGCCCAGAGCATACGGGCTGCGCGCATCTTGGCAATCTCCATGAAGAAATTCATGCCGATGGCCCAGAAGAACGACAGACGGGGAGCGAAGGCATCAATGTCCATTCCTGCGTTCACGCCGGCACGGAGATATTCCAGACCGTCGGCCAAAGTGTAGGCAAGCTCGATGTCGCACGTTGCGCCGGCTTCCTGCATGTGGTAGCCCGAGATTGAAATCGAGTTGAACTTGGGCATGTTCTGCGAAGTGTACTCAAAGATGTCGGCTATGATTCGCATCGAGAACTCAGGAGGATAGATATAGGTGTTACGCACCATGAATTCCTTGAGGATGTCGTTCTGAATTGTACCGGCCATCTCGGTGAGCTTGGCGCCCTGCTCCAGTCCGGCGTTGATGTAGAATGCGAGCACGGGGAGAACGGCACCGTTCATGGTCATTGACACTGACATCTTGTTCAAGGGGATGCCGTCGAAGAGCACCTTCATGTCATCAAGCGAGCAGATAGACACACCTGCTTTACCAACGTCGCCTACAACGCGTTCGTGGTCGGCATCATAGCCGCGGTGTGTGGCAAGGTCGAAAGCCACCGACAGACCTTTCTGGCCTGAAGCGAGGTTACGGCGATAGAAAGCGTTCGACTCGGCTGCGGTGGAGAATCCGGCATACTGGCGGATGGTCCAGGGGCGCATGGGGTACATGGCGCTGTACGGGCCGCGGAGGAAGGGGGGCAGACCAGCAACATAATTGAGATGTTCAAGGCCTTCAAGGTCATCTTTCGTGTAGACGCTCTTAACCGGAATGAGTTCAGGGGTGATCCATTTTTCACCCTCAGCCATCGGCGCATGTTGCATGCCGAAAGCATCTTTAGTAATATCTATGGTTTTGAAATCGGGTCTCATTGTTGATTTTCAATATTATTGGGGGTGGAAAATGAATTACTTGAGCAAGCGTTTGTTGAAGTCGCGGAGCACGTCCAGCACATTGCAGCGAACATGAACATAATCCTTGATTCCTGCTGCCTGAAGCTCTTCCATGCAAGCGGGAGCACCGGCAACAACAAATTCGGCACGTCCATTGAGGTATTTGAATGCCTCGGGAGCGAGCGTGGCGTATTCATCATCGCTTGAGCAGAGAACCACAACGTCGGCACCCTTTGCGAGAGCCTCGTCAACGCCCTGTTCAACGGTGTCGAATCCAAGATTGTCAATAATCTCGTAGCCTGCACAGCCGAAGAAGTTGGTTGAGAACTGGGCGCGGGCAAGGCGCATTGCGAGGTTACCGATTGTGAGCATGAACACTTTCGGACGGTTTGAAGCTGCCTCGGTGGCAAGGCGCAGAGCCTCAAAATCGCTTGCCGCACGAGCGGTTGGCAGCCCACCGTTGCCTTCACTCTCCTCGTGGCCGTGGTTACAGCCGCAGCCGCATCCTGAGGTTATCTCAATCTTCTCGGCTGCCATCTCGTTGATGTTGGGATACTGGTTCGTACCGAGAAGAATCTCTTTGCGACGTGCCACGTCAGTGTGACGTTTGGCAGCAGTCTCCCGGATAGCTTTCTGAATTGAGCCGTCGTTTACCTGTGCAAGGAAACCGCCGCCGTCCTCAACGCCGATGAACACTTTCCAAGCCTGCTCGGCAATGGCAACAGTAAGAGTCTCCACATAGTAGCTGCCGCCTGCGGGGTCAACCACCTTGTCAAGATGGCTCTCTTCCTTCAGCAGGAACTGCTGATTGCGGGCAATGCGCTCTGAGAAATCATCAGGTTTCTTGTAAGGAGTGTCAAACGGAGTTACTGTGATTGAATCAACGCCTGCAAGAGCGGCCGACATACACTCAGTCTGGCTGCGGAGAAGGTTCACGTAAGCGTCGTAGATTGTCTGATTGAAGCGTGAGGTGACAGCGTGCACAGCCATTTTGCAAGCCTCATCGGCAACGCCGTACTGCTTCACTATCTGAGACCAGAGCATGCGGGCCGAGCGGAATTTTGCAAGCTCCATGAAATAGTTGCTTGAAACGCCCATATTGAATTTGATGCGCGAGGCAACTTCGGCAGCGTCAACGCCTTTCTCGGTGAGCATCGTGAGCCATTCGGCGCCCCAAGCCAAAGCGTAGCCGAGTTCCTGATATATGTAAGCGCCGGCATTGGAAAGCATGACGCTGTCAACAGCAAGCACTTTCAATCCGGGAACATCCTTGACGGTCTCAAGCAGCTCCTTGGCCATCTCTGCTATGTCGCCTGGGAATGCTGTGCCGTGTTTGAGAGCCTTGCGGTAGGGATTGAAGTCAATTGAGCCCTTGAATTCCTTTTCAAGACCGTTGGCTTTGAGATAAGCCACGAGAACTTTGGCGAATTCAAGCGACTTCTTCGGGCAGCAGCTGAAGTTGATTTCAACAGCGCCCACTGTAATATCTTTCAGCAATGCCGTGAGTTCTTCTTCATTGCCTTCTTTTATAGAGAATCCAAGCGAGTTGATGCCTTTGTTGAGCACATCGAGCGCCTTGGCGTTAGCCTCGGCCGGAGTATCTCCCAGAATTTCCTGACGTGAAAGCCAGTCATTGTCAGCTCGCGTTCCGCGAACGTAGGGATATTCTCCGGGAAGCGAATCAGTTGTCTTCAAATCGGCAATATCTTCAGCGCGATACATCGGCTGCAGATTAAAGCCTTCGTTGGTGCGCCACACAAGTTTTTTGTCAAACGGAGCACCCTTAAGGTCGGCTTCGACCTTTGCTCGCCATTCTTCAGTGCTGACGGGCGGAAATTGGTCGAACAATAACTCTTTTTTTTCTGTCATGATTAAGGTATTAGTTGTGTATATGTTGATTGATCTCTTGTTCAGTCTTTGAATTTCTTTCGGTTGAACATGAATCCGCGGCCAAGGTATTTCTCCCTCACCACCGGATTCTCGGCAAGCTCCTCGGATGTTCCCTGAAAGAGAATTTTGCCATCGAAAAGCAGATAGGCACGATCTGTAATGTTAAGTGTTTCGTTGGCATTATGGTCCGTAATGAGAATGCCTATATTCTTTGCCTTGAGCTTATGAACTACGTACTGGATATCCTCCACAGCAATCGGGTCGACACCCGCAAACGGTTCATCAAGCATTATGAATTTAGGATTGATGGCCAGACAACGCGCAATCTCGGTTCGCCGACGCTCACCGCCTGAAAGTCGGTCGCCATAATTTTTTCTTACCTTCTGAAGCGAGAATTCCTCTATGAGAGTTTCAAGCTTTTCACGTTGCTCGGCCTTGTTCAGAGGAGTCATCTCAAGGACAGCGCGTATGTTGTCCTCAACAGTCATTTTGCGGAACACTGATGCTTCCTGTGCAAGATAGCCTATTCCGTTCTGCGCACGACGATAAACGGGATATTTGGTCAGATCCTTGTCATTTAGGAAAATTCTCCCCTCATTAGGAGTTATCAGGCCCACAGTCATATAAAATGTTGTGGTCTTCCCGGCGCCGTTAGGCCCGAGCAAACCGACTATTTCTCCTTGGGTCACATTTATCGAAACGTGATTGACCACAGTGCGCCGGCCATATTTTTTGACAAGATTGTCGGTCCGTAACACCATTTTTTCTTCCGTTCCGACGGGATAATCCGGAACCGGCTCTAATTGCGGCTCACTTACGGGTGCTTCATGCTGCTGTAATGGTTCCTCGCTCATCGGCACATCTGTTCCTTGTTCAACTTTCGGTGTTCCTTGCGCAAACGTGCCTCAATATAGTCAGTCAGAAGATTTATGGCCACAGTATTGTTGCCTCCCTGAGGGACAATAAGGTCGGCGAAACGTTTCGACGGTTCAATGTACATGTTGTGCATAGGTTTCAGCACCGCCTCATAACGGTTGATGACAACCTCGGGAGTGCGGCCTCGTTCCACACAGTCACGCGCAATCACTCGAATCAGGCGATCATCGGCATCGGCATCCACAAACACCTTCACATCCATCATATCACGCAACTTGGGAGCATTAAGCACAAGAATACCCTCCACAATCACTACATCACGCGGTTCTACCCTTACGGTCTCGGCCTGACGCGTACAGGTAAGATAGGAATAGGTTGGCATCTCTATGGTTTTACCTTCCTTAAGTTCACGCAGCTGCTCCTCAAGCAAGCTCCATTCAATTGCCGCAGGCTCGTCAAAATTTATCTTGCTGCGTTCCTCGGGGGGCACATGGCTTGAATCCTTATAGTACGAATCCTGAGGCAACACTGCCACCTCACCAAGCGGAAGGCTGTTGATGATTTTATTGACCACAGTGGTCTTTCCTGAGCCGGTGCCACCGGCAATACCGATTATCAACATGGCGTGACGGTTAATATTGATATGCTGTGTTTATTGCTACAAAGTTAAGTGATTTTAATCTAACCACGAAATAAATATCATTTTTTTGCCTCACGGAAGCATTTCAAATCCCATTTTTTTGTAGATTTGCCATCGGAAATCTCTCCAGTCCATGTATAACCAAAACCAAACTTTATATGAAATACGTAGGAGCCCACGTCTCGGCCACCGAAGGAGTCAGCAATGCCCCCGTCAACGCCCATAATATAGGAGCTAAAGCGTTCGCGCTTTTCACCCGGAATCCATCGCGATGGAAAAGCAAGCCTATTTCCAAAACTGAAGCCGAAGCTTTCAAGACCAACTGCAAGGAATTAGGCTACACTCCCAATGTGATTCTCCCCCACGACAGCTACCTTATAAACCTCGGTTCGCCAAACGAAGAGGGCCTATCAAAATCGAGGGAGGCGTTTCTCGATGAATTGCGCCGTTGTGAGCAACTTGGCCTCGCAATGCTCAATTTTCATCCCGGCTCGCATCTAAAACTTATTGATGCCGACAAATGCCTTGACCTCATAGCCGAGTCAATCAATATTTCGCTTGAGGCCACATCGGGAGTCAAGGCCGTAATTGAAAACACCGCTGGCCAGGGGTCGAACCTCGGCTTCACTTTCAGCCAGATAGGACGCATAATCAATGGCATCAAGGATAAATCCCGAATTGGAGTATGCATTGACACCTGCCATGCCTTTGCTGCAGGTTACGACCTCGCGAACGAAAAAGGCTACAACGAAATGTGGGAGGAATTCGACCGTGAAATAGGACTCCCCTATCTCTCGGGCATGCACATAAATGACTCTAAAAAAGGTGTCGGTTCACACGTTGACCGTCACGAATCGCTCGGAAAAGGCATGATAGGAGCAGGCTTCTTTGAAATGATGATGAACGACAGCCGCCTTGACGGAATACCGATGATTCTTGAAACTCCTGATGAATCACTCTGGCCTCAGGAAATTGAATGGCTCTACTCCCTTGTCAAAGAATAATCTCACTTTTACACAAAAGAAACGGGATGCCCCTACAGCCGTAAAAATCCGGCATCAAGGGCATCCCTGATATTATTTAAAAGTTCACCTATCAATTTGTGGCAAGCGTACCATTCTCGGCAGCCTTGATCATATCGGCATCGGCAGAAATATAGATTTCTACACGACGGTTCTGAGCACGGCCTTCGGCAGTGTCATTTGAAGCCACGTAGTCCTGCATGGGCAGACCCTGAGCAGTCAAACGGTTGGCAGCTACGCCGCTGTTAAGAAGATAAGTGCGCACCGCATCGGCACGTCCATCAGAAACACGCTGGTTCACAGCCATTGTGCCTGTATTGTCAGTGAAACCATAGATCTGAACGTTAGTCTGCGGATTGTCTATAAGCGAAGTGGCAAAAGCTGTAAGATCCTTCTTCGCATTGGCGCTAAGAGTGGTTCCGTTTGTCGGGAACAGAATTCCGCCATTGAATGTCACTTTGATGGCCTTAAGTCCATTTTGGTCGGTCACGGTGCTTACCTCAGCCGAATTAGCAAGCGATTCTTCGAGCTGTTTTTTCTGTTTGTCCATTCTGTTGCCAATAAGAGCACCAGCTCCGGAGCCTACAGCAGCCCCGATAGCCGCGCCGATACCGGCACCTTTTCCACCTCCGATAAGCGCACCGAGACCTGCTCCTAAGGCGCCCCCACCGCCGCCACCTATGAGAGCTCCCTTACCGGTATTTGTCATGCTTCCGCATCCTGACGATGCAAACAACGAAAGCGCAAGTGCGCCAATCATGAAAATTCTTGATTTCTTCATTTTGGTTACGTTTTTTAGGTTTTAATTTATAGTCAATTCCTATTCAGTTAGTTGATTCAGTTTAATGACATCTATACTAATAACTACAATTGAGAGTTTTTTATTGTTTAATTGCCATTTGCAAAAATATCATTAAATTTGCACATATCAAAATTTGCATAAATATGAATACCGATCATAAACGAAATTTCTCCTCCGCAGCGCCGACTTCCAACCTCGTGTATCACCTCGGAGCATTATTGGCTGCTACGGCATGGGGGGCAACTTTCATCAACACGAAAGTGCTTTTGAATTTCGGATTAAGCGCCGTGGAAATTTATATTTATAGGTTTATTATAGCATATTTATGCATTTTGTTAATCTGTCCGCGTCCCGTTAAAAGCCACTCACTGAGCGATGAATTGAAATTCTTACTCTGTGGTCTTTGCGGCAACTCCGTCTATTTTATCGCTGAGAATACAGCCGTAAAATACACGCTTGTAACCAACGTTTCACTGATAGTGACCCTTTCGCCTATAATCACTGCACTCATAATAGGGATGGTCTACCGCAGTCAAAGGCCTACAAAAGGATTCATGACCGGCTCCGTGATAGCGTTCATCGGGGTTGCCTGCGTGATTTTCAATAGTAGTTTCGTAATGAAAATCAACCCATTAGGTGACATGCTGGCTCTACTTTCAGCAATTTGTTTTTCAATCTACTCCATACTGCTGAAACCATTGAATGCAGTCTATAATGTATGGTTCATCACCCGAAAGACTTTCTTCTATGGATTGCTCACTTCTCTTCCTTTCCTCCTTGTGGAGCCATCGCTGGTGCCTTTCAGCACACTCCTGGAACCTAAAGTGATTCTCAATCTGTGTTTTCTTGGGTTTGTAGCGTCGCTAATAGCTTACGTGCTCTGGGCACAAGCCGTCAAACACCTTGGAGTAGTAAGCTCAGGCAACTACCTCTACATCAGCCCAATCGTGACACTAATCGCATCCTATATTGTTTTGGGCGAAAAAGTCACAGCCGTTGGATATATGGGGTGCGCACTGATTCTTGCCGGGGTTGTTCTGAGCGAAAAGCTCAACAATTTCATGAGCCGCACGAAACGATAATCACAATTCCTCCAGGGCGGCAATCTCATCAAGTATCTGCCGCGCCGGCTGTAACGTCAGTGAATCGTTTCTTGCCAGCTCTTTCTCAGCCAAAGGTTTTATCCGCTCAGGGTCTGAGTAAACAAACGGCCAAAGAATGCGCATTGCGCAATAGTGTCCCATGCTGCTTTCCTCATCGGTGAGCTCGGCGGCAAGAGCGAATGCATCCGGCATCCTGCGCAGCAATCTGTGACACAACACATCGGCCACTTCTGCCGTGGGAGCTTCAAGAGCCATCTTTTTGCCCCGGTCGAATCCAATGCATTGCGGATCAACCAACATTGGCGCAAGCAACAAACTCTCACGCGTGGTCTTATTCGCCCAAAGTTTCTCGGCGAGCTCCTCATCATATCCTGTTTCGCGGGCAACATCGGCAATCTGCGGCAAAAGGAGTCCGAAAATAATTCTGTAACTCGGGCCGCCCTTACGCAAAGCATCGGCCACTGCACCGTTACGCAGAGCAAAAAACTTGCGCTTCACAGTCTGCATCCTATTGAATTCTGTCATACTCTTATATATTTATTTGCAAAGATAGCCATTAAAATGCATATCTTCAAAGCTATTGCATATTTCACCCAAACTCTTTAACTTTGCACCTTGTATATAAAGGACAAAACACGCTTACAAGATGTTTTTACGCTTCAGCAAACGAAAACTACTGAGTATGGCATTGATAGGCCTCAGCATCTCCATCAATGCATCGGAACTCTCTTCCCTCCCCATTAAAGTGGTCAATGGCGTAAGCTACCACAGCTACATAGTAAAACAGCATGAAACCATATATGCCCTGAGCAAACGGTTCGGAATTGCAGAAGCTGAACTTTTCCGGCTGAATCCCGAAGCACGCAACGGACTGAAAACCGGACAGGAGATTTTGTTGCCGAGTTCAGGAAAAACGACTGAATCAAAATCAGGCGATACCTATGTGGTAAAAAAACAAGAAACAGCTTATGGCATAAGCAAACGCTTCGGACTTTCACTTGAGGAATTCTTTGCACTCAACCCATCGGCACGCGATGGCGTTCAAGAGGGGCAGACTGTAAGAATAGGGCGTCAGGCCAAGACACCTTCAACTGAGAAAAAAAACGTTGAAGCCAAGCAACCATCCAAGCCTGCGGCTGCTTCAGGACGACGCCACACAATTGCCGAGCATGAAACACTTTACCAAATTGCGCGCAGCAACAACATATCTCTCGCCCAACTCCTGCAGGCCAATCCATCGCTTGATGCTGCCCATTACTCGGCAGGAACCACTATCATAATCCCTCCGGCCGCGGAAATTCCGGCTGAACCGGTGCATCAAACAACACCCTCCACTGAGCCTACTGCAACTCCCGCTGACAAAGCAAACCTTTATACTGTCAAGACGGGTGACACTTTCTATAGCATAGCCTCACGCCACGGACTTGACGTGGGCCATCTGCGCCAGGCCAACCCTGGAATCGAAATCCTGAAAGAAGGCATGACGTTGGCCCTCCCTCAGGCATGTGCTGAAAACGAATCTCCTGCCTCAGCCTCCACTCCTATAGCACCTAAAGAAATCACTATAGCCGTTGTGCTTCCCTTTCAGGCCGATCAAAAAGCGAAACACAACAAAAACATGGTGGAATTCTACCGAGGATTCCTTCTTGCAGTGGATTCCATGCGTAACATTGGACAACCTATCCGGATTCTCACCTACGACACCAACGCCACCGATGAAGGCCTCTCGGCAATCCTCGGCAATCCCGACCTAAAAAAGGCAATGGCAATTGTGGCTCCCGACAATGCCGACCATATTGCACGCCTTAATGAATTCGGTCAAGCCAACGGCATCAACGTTCTGAACGTGTTCAACAATCGCGACACCGCTTTCATGACCAATCCCTATGCCATGCAAGCCGCTATTCCACGCGAAATGATGTATGACAGGGCTGCAAAGTCTTTTGTTGAATCATTTGCCGACTACACCCCCGTGTTCCTTATCAACAGCGATGGGCGCAAAGACAAGGTTGAGTTCATTGATGTGATTCGCGAGCAGCTCCGCAATGCTGGCCGCGATTATAAAGAGCTGAAATTCAATGGAACTCTAACACCGGAATTTCTTTCAGCAAACCTCAATGCCTCAAAGAAATATGCATTTCTCCCAGGCTCGTCCAACAGGGAGGAGTTTGAAAAAATAGCATCCCCTGTAAAGGCCTACAAGGACACCCGCGACTTTCAGTCCGATGTGATTGTCTGGGGCTATCCTGAATGGCTTGCTAACCGCTCTGCTTTTCCGAAAATGCATGAACTCGACTGTTACATCTATTCACGAAACGATTATCCCGAAACGTTCACCACAGAGCAAGTCAATAACGGTTACGCAAAATGGTTCGGCCCGAACATGCTCTCCAACTATCCCCGCCGAGCCTACATGGGATTCGACACTGGCATGTTCCTGATAAAAAGCCTGAGCGTAAACGGTGGCGATTTTTCCAAATACTCCCCCTACACTTCCGGACTTACCATGCCTGTCACCCTGCGTCGCTCTCCTAAAGGCGGATGGTTCAACAATGAGCTGCTCATGATCAATCTTGCGCCCGGCGAAGTAATGAGCAAACGCACAATCTGACCCCACGATGAGACATCTCCGACTCATATTCTCTGCCATTCTCCTCATGTGCCTCGCGCCGGTGTTTGCCCAGCGCGTCTATGACCCTCATTTTTCGCTCGGCGGCAAAGCGGGAGTCACATTCAGCAACATGGCTTTCACCCCGTCCATTGAACAGTCAATGATTCAAGGCATAAGCATCGGCGCGGTTGCTCGTTACACCGAAGAGAAATTTTTTGGAATCGTAGCCGAGTTCAATATTGAACAACGAGGCTGGAAAGAAACATTTGATGAAACCGCTTTCACCTATCAGCGCCGACTCACCTATCTTCAATTGCCGGTAATGACCCACATCTATTTCGGCAGTCACCGCATGAAAGGATTCGTGAATCTCGGTCCGTCGGTGGGCTACATGATTGCCGAAGGCATATCCTCTAACTTCGATTACCGCAATCCTGCAAGCGTAGAAGGTTTCCCTATAGCCAATCGCCACATAAATCAAATGGCCATGGATATAAAAAACAGGTTCGACTACGGTATATGCGCAGGGGCCGGTATTGAAATCACATTCCGACGCAAGCACTCATTCCTTCTTGAAGGACGATATTACTACGGTCTGGGCAACATTTTCTCGGCAAAGAAAGCCGATGAATTCTCCGCCTCACGCGGCACATCCATTCAGGTTGCCCTCGGATATATGTTCCATCTGAAATAGTATCAGTCAGAAACTGATGTCGCCGCGCGCAGTAAGGATTTTGAACAACATTGCGTGGAGAAGGTCATATTCGTTCTGACGGCTCCCTATTCCCTTGATATTGGCATCAAAAATACGCAGTGCCGCTATAATCTCAATTGTCTGATAGGCATTATAGTTGCGCATACCCATTGTGAAGCGGTTCAGTTGCATGTCCCATTTGAGACCAAGCACCTCCTTGAGCGATGAGGGCGACTTGTCGCGGGTGAACTGCGCCGTGAGCAGTGAAGCGAAATAAGAAAATATGTTTGCAGCCGTGCGCGCAGCCGGACAATTCTTTGGGTTGCGGCGAAAATAATCAAGAATGCGGAACACTTTTTTGGAATCGCGCGATGCAAGAGCATCCACCAACTCAAAATCGTTATAATCCTTGCTGACGCCAATATTCTGCTCAATGCTTTCCGGTGTAATCATGGCTCCTCGGCCAAGTACCATAGCCATTTTGTTGACCTCGTTGTAAATTTTTGCAGCGTCAGTGCCGAGATATTCACAGAGCATTGCGAGTCCCTTGGCCTCTATGTTAAGACCTTTCTCCCGGACAATATTGGTTATTAAAGTGTCAACGTTTCGTCCTGTTGGCTTTTTTGATTCAAACATCACTGCCCCATGCTTTTTAGCGGCGGCGAGTAAATCCTTACCCTTAGCCTTTTCACCTCGGAAGCAAACTACAAGCACAGTCGTGGGGGTCACAGTCGACAGATAAGGATGAAGCTTATTTATTTCATCGGCACGTGCGGCTTGGGCCTCCTTAACAATCACCACTTGGCGCTCGGCCATCATAGGGTAGCGACGGCATGCGCTGATAATTGTTTCCGACTTTGTCTCCGGCGCATAAAAAGTGTAAAGATTGAAATCGCGCTCACCCTCAGGCACCACGGCCTCAAACTCCTTTACAAGTTCATCAATAAAAAAGCCCTCCTCGCCATGCAGTATATAGACCGGGGCAAGATGGCGATGCCTTACGTTTTTCACGATTTCAGCAAATGTAGGAGCAGCTGTAGCCATAGTTTTGTTAGTGATTTGATTTTTTTGTAAATTTACGCATATTTTTCAGCAGCAACAAATTTTATGCCGAGAGACTTTCTCACATTATATCCTCCTTTGAATCTCCGTCCGGCACCTCTAAAAATCAAGCAGCAGGATGACGGCAGCGGAAGGCCTGCGGTGTTCGACCCTCTGAGGCGCCGCTGGGTTGCGCTCACGCCCGAGGAATGGGTAAGGCAACATTTCGTGGCAATGCTTATTGCAGAGAAAGGCTATCCTGCAAGCCGCGTGGCAAACGAAACTTCAATTACTCTTAACGGTACATCCCGTCGTTGCGACACTGTTGTTTTCGACTCCCATTGCTGTCCGCTGATTATTGTAGAGTTCAAGGCGCCCTCAGTAACTGTGTCACAGAAGACTTTCGACCAGATTGTTCGCTACAACATGGTGCTGAAAGCCCGTTACTTGGTGGTAAGCAACGGGCTACATCATTTTTGTGCTGAAGTCAGCTACAACGAGAAGTCTTATCGCTTTCTTGAAGACATTCCTCCTTATTCAGCCACATAATCCACGCAAGCTCGCTCAAGCTTGTATGGAGCAATGATTTCAACCGCGGCCTTGTGCGCGGGATGCGCCGAATAGGAGGCCACATCTTCAAGCTTATCGACTGTGGCAATGAGTGTCATATCCCAGTTCTCGGCCGGATTAATATTGATTCCTACCTCAATTGAACGGAGAATGTCAATCTGCTCCGGCAGAGCGAGCAATGCATCACGGAATCGCGATGAAATTTCCTCTCTCACTGCCGGTGTACCGTTAAAACGGAATGTCACAACATGTTTTACCATAATCTCGAAAATTTAATTATACAGTCGCTCGCGGGCAGCAAGCACTTTTTCATCAGTGATATAATCATCATAATCCATCATTTTGTCAATGATGCCGTTAGGCGTGAGCTCAATGATGCGGTTGGCCACGGTTTCAATAAATTCATGGTCATGCGATGACATCAACACTATGCCCTTGAAATTGCGCAACGTATTGTTGAATGCCTGAATTGATTCGAGGTCAAGATGATTGGTAGGCGAATCAAGCACCAGAGTGTTGGCATCCTTCATCATCATGCGGCTTATCATGCAGCGCATCTTCTCGCCTCCGGAGAGCACTGAAGCTTTTTTCAGCACATCCTCGCCCGAAAAAAGCATTCGGCCAAGGAATCCTTTGAGATAGATTTCGCTTGAATCATCGCTGAACTGGCAGAGCCAATCCACAAGGTTCATGTCGGTATTGAAATATTCCGAGTTGTCAAGCGGCAGATAGGCCGTAGTGATTGTCTGACCCCAGTCAAAAGTGCCGGCATCGGGCTTGCGGTTTCCGGCAATAATCTCAAAGAGAGCGGTCATGGCACGAGGGTCGCGGCTGAGGAATGCCACCTTATCGCCCTTCTCAATCTGGAAATTCACATCATGGAAAAGCAAATCACCGTCAACGGAAGCCGAAAGTCCGTGAACCTCAAGAATCTTATTGCCCGGCTCACGCTGCGGCGTGAAGATAATGCCCGGATAGCGGCGCGATGAAGGCTGAATTTCCTCGATATTGAGCTTTTCAAGCATTTTTTTGCGTGAAGTGGTCTGCTTTGATTTGGCTACATTGGCGCTGAATCGCTGAATGAATTCCAATAGCTCCTTGCGTTTCTCCTCGGCCTTCTTGTTCTGTTGCTGCTGCTGACGCAGAGCCAGCTGACTCGATTCATACCAATAACTGTAGTTACCGGCAAAGAGAGTCATCTTGTTGTAATCAATGTCGAGAGTATGGGTCGAAACGGAGTCAAGGAAGTGACGGTCGTGGGAAACCACGAGCACCGTTGTCTCACAATTCGATATATAATTTTCAAGCCAGCTTACGGTGTCAAGGTCAAGATCGTTAGTAGGCTCATCGAGCAACAGATTGTCAGGATTGCCGAAAAGTGCTTTTGCAAGAAGCACCCTCACCTTCTCATTACCCGAGAGGTCGCGCATAAGCATATTGTGGCGGTCTTCCTTGATTCCGAGACCACTCAGGAGAGCTGCGGCATCGCTTTCGGCATTCCAGCCCTCAAGCTCGGCAAAACGCTCCTCAAGCTCCGATGCTCTGATGCCATCGGCATCCGTGAAATCCTCTTTTGCATAAATGGCATCTTTCTCCTGCATGATGTCCCACAGCACGGTATGACCCTGAAGCACTGTGTTCAACACCGTGCAGTCATCATATTTGAAGTGGTCCTGTTCAAGCACGCTCATACGCTCGCCCGGGCCTTGCGTGATAGTGCCGCGCGTAGCCGACAGCTGGCCCGAAAGAATGCGCATGAATGTAGATTTTCCGGCACCGTTGGCGCCGATAATGCCATAACAGTTCCCGGGAGTGAACTTCATGTTGACATCCTGAAACAGGATGCGTTTGCCAAACTGCATGGCGAGATCATTTACTGCTATCATCTAATTCTTTTTTACCTTAAATTTCGGCTGCAAAGTTACTAATTTTTATTGAATTATATTGATAATTCAAAATTCATTCACTACATTTGCTTGCAATAAACCCCTTTATACCAACCCAAAAAAGTTTTAACAATGAGAACTATCTACAAAATCCTGTTCACTTTAATTGTTGCAATTGCCCCAGCTTGCCTTTATGCCCAGTCCTCACAAGCCGACGCTTATTCACTGGAAATGGATAAGATGCTGAAGGCCGTCAACACCAAGGAAGTGATGATTGAGACAGTGGCAAGTAGCTGGAAGGCTATGCAGCTCCCATTAACAGATTATGACGCGGCTGCCACAGCGGTGATTGATGCCATCTGGCCCGATCTCGTTCAAGACTATATTACTGAATATAAAAAATACTTCACACTGGATGACATGAAAGCAATAAACAGATTCTATGCCACTCCAACCGGCGAGAAATTCGGCAAATATTCAGGCGCAATGAGTGCTGCAATTCAGTCAACAATAACTCAGAAATATTCCGCAACCATCCAACAAATCATCATGAAATACATCAAAAAGTAGTTTGGGACTCTAACTTCACAATAAGAGGCTGCGTCAACGAATTGGCACAGCCCCTTTAATATATTCAATAATTCCTTTTAGAACAGGCTCCAGCTTACTGTCAGTCCGGCCATCACGATTGAAACCATGGACATAAGCTTTATCAAGATGTTAAGGCTGGGACCCGAGGTGTCTTTGAACGGGTCGCCGACGGTGTCACCCACGACTGTGGCTTTGTGAACGTCGCTGCCTTTGCCACCAAAGTGGCCCTCCTCAATATATTTCTTCGCATTGTCCCATGCGCCTCCGGCATTGGCCATGAACACGGCGAGCACAAAGCCGGCCGACAGACCGCCCACGAGCAGGCCGATAACGCCGGGAACTCCGAACACAAGACCGGTGATGATAGGCACGATAATGGCAAGCAGTGACGGGAACACCATTTCACGCTGTGCCCCGCGAGTTGAAATCTGCACGCAACGCGCATAATCCGGTTCGGCATCGCCTGTGAGGATTCCTTTTATTGTGCGGAACTGACGGCGCACCTCATCAACCATGTGACCTGCTGCACGACCCACGGCATTCATCGTAAGGCCGCAGAACAAGAAGGCCATCATTGAACCGATGAACATGCCCGACAGCACTTTCGGACTCATGAGATTCACTTCGTAGAAAGCCATGAAATCAGTGAAAGTGGCTTCATGAATAGGCACAGCTTTGTCGCCAATCTGAATCATTGTCTCGCCCAGGCGGGTAAGGCCGATGCGGATTTCTTCAATGTAAGAGGCGAGCAGAGCCAGTCCGGTAAGAGCGGCAGAGCCTATGGCGAAGCCTTTACCGGTAGCAGCAGTGGTGTTTCCGAGAGAGTCGAGCGCATCAGTGCGGCGGCGAACCTCTTCACCAAGTCCGCTCATTTCGGCGTTGCCGCCGGCATTATCAGCGATAGGACCGTAAGCATCGGTAGCAAGTGTGATTCCAAGTGTCGAAAGCATCCCCACGGCAGCAATTCCGATACCATAAAGTCCCATAGCCACGTTTCCGAAATCAAAGCCTGAGGCAAACCAGTATGAGAGAATGATACCGCAAACAACGGCTATCACGGGCACGGCTGTTGAAATCATGCCGAGACCCACACCTGAAATTATCACGGTAGCCGGACCTGTCTGGCCGCTTTCAGCAAGTTTCTTGGTGGGTTTGTATGACTGTGAAGTATAGTACTCAGTAGCGCGGCCAATAACGATTCCCACAAGCAGGCCAATAACCACCGAGCAACCTATGAGCGCCCAGTTATCGAGATTGAGTGCCCACAGAATCAGGAAGGTCGCTCCTACAATAAGCACTGAGCTCAAATTGGTTCCTACCGAAAGTGAGTTGAGAAGGTCCTTCATTGTGGCGTTCTCTTTGGTGCGCACGCAGAAAATACCGATAATTGACAGCAGGATGCCCACAGCTGCGATTAGCATAGGAGCCATAACGGCTTTAAGCTGCATTGCAGGGTCGCCTTTGAGAAGATAGGCGGCTGCCCCGAGAGCCGAAGTTGCCAGGATTGAGCCGCAATATGACTCATAAAGGTCGGCACCCATGCCCGCAACGTCGCCAACGTTATCGCCCACATTATCGGCGATAGTGGCCGGGTTGCGTGGGTCATCCTCGGGAATACCGGCCTCGACTTTGCCAACAAGGTCAGCGCCTACGTCGGCAGCTTTGGTATAGATTCCGCCCCCGACGCGGGCAAAAAGAGCCTGAGTGCTTGCTCCCATTCCAAATGTAAGCATAGTAGTGGTAATCATGCACATCTTTTCAAGTTCCGACGTGTTGTCAACAAAAGCCTGAAGTATAAGATACCAAAATGATATGTCGAACAGTCCGAGACCTACAACCACGAGTCCCATGACCGCACCAGAACGGAAAGCTACGCGCAGACCCTTGTTGAGCGAGCTGCGTGCAGCATTCGCAGTGCGTGCCGAGGCATACGTTGCAGTCTTCATGCCGAGAAAACCGGCAAGCCCGCTGAAAAAGCCACCCGTAAGGAAAGCCACAGGCACCCATGCGTTCTGCAGCTGGAAGCCATAGGCCATAACCGAAAACAGAACCACAAGACACATAAATACAATAGTGACAATCTTATACTGCTGACGCAGATACGACATGGCACCCTGACGCACGTATGAGGCAATCTTTGCCATCTGCGGAGTGCCCTCGCTCTCCTGCTTCATGCCTCTGTAAAAAAACCACGCCAATACGAGCGCTATCAGCGAGGAAGCCGGCACGAGCCAAAACAAATAATTTTCCATTTTTTGAAAGGGATTTTGATTATGGTAATGATTTTTAAATAGTTAACTACGGCGGATAAGCATTTTACGAACGCTCTAACAAAATTACGATTTTTAATCGGATGTAGCAAAATAAATCCACGTCAAAAGAGCGTGTTTCCGGGAGTTCCCGAGAACACGCTCTTGTCTTGTACTTGATTCAATAAGATTGCTGAATCCGAAACCCGCAATCCGACACTCTGCGCTTCTTATTCAGCAGCGGGAGCTTCGGCAGCCTCTTCGGCAGGAGCTGCCTCAGCGGCTGCAGCTGCTTCAGCTGCGGCTTTAGCTGCAGCAAGTTCGGCTTTTTTCTTAGCCACGGCTTCAGCCTTGGCTGCGTTCTTTGCCTGTTCGGCTTCAAGACGTTTTTTAGCTTCAAGTTCCTTGGCGGTAGCCATTGAAGTCTTCACTGCGTCAACAGCGGCTTGTTTCTTCTGCTTCCATGCATCAAAACGACGCTGTGCTTCAGCTTCATCAAAAGCACCTTTTTTCACACCACCCTGAAGATGCTTCATCAGAAGAACACCTTCCTGTGAAAGGATGCTGCGAACTGTGTCAGTGGGCTGTGCACCGACATTCACCCAATACAAAGCCCGTTCGAAATTCAAAGTTACTGTAGCAGGATTAGTGTTCGGATTATAAGAACCTATCCTTTCAATAAATTTACCATCTCGTGGTGCCCTGCTGTCGGCGATTACAATTGGATAAAACGCATAGTTCTTGCGACCATGGCGCTGTAATCTGATTTTAGTTGCCATTTTGAAAAATAAAAAATTTGGTTTTGTATTGATTTGCGAGTGCAAAGTTAGTGTTTTTTATCAACACTCACAATGCATCCACGATTTTAGTGACAATTTTTTATGATAACGCAACGGAAAACATCAATCCATGTTTATCTTATCCTTCGACGGATTGCGATAATGTATCTTGCCCTCGATATATTCCTGGGTGGCAATCAGCGTGGGTTTTGGAAGTTTTTCATAATAGCGTGAAATTTCAATCTGCTCACGGTTTTCCGAAACTTCCTCAAGGTTATCGTTGAGCGAAGCAAATTCCTGAAGCTTCTTTTCAAGATCATGCTTCATCTCTCCGGCAATCTGATTCGAACGCTTGGCTATGATGCACACTGTTTCATATACATTGCCTGTGTCCTCTGAAAGGGCTATGAGGTCACGGGTCACAGTGTTTAACGGAGCGTTTGTTTTTTTGTAATCCATACTTATTATATTATATAATGTGGGTTGTGGAATTGTTTTATTCTTTGATGTAGTTCTGTGCGATTTTCAGGATACTGTCAGCTTCCTTGCGGTTAGGGCTGTCGGGATAGTTGTTGATAAAGGAGTAATATTCATCAACAACCACTCTGAAACGGTCCTGTTTCTTCTCCTCCACGCTCTGGTTGGCCTCCTGAAAGCGAGCTTTCAGCACCAACATTTCAAGATCCTCCTTGTAACGTGAATAGGGATAATCCTTTATGGCGTTTTTTGCAACAATCACACACGATTCATAATTGTTGCCCATATAATTGCCCAGGTTATAATAAAGCTGTGCGTTCTGCAGCTGCTTTAGCGTGAGCTTATCCTGCAGTTCAAAAATTGCATTCTGAGCAATGCTCACCTTGTCGCTGTGGGGGTAGTATTCCAAAAAAGCCTGCAGTTCCTCAATGGCCTTGATTGTTCCTGACTGATCAAGCTGAACGTCGGGTGAGTCAAGATAGTAGCCATACCCGCTGTAGAAGCGGGCGAGTTCGGCATATTTGCCTTTGGGATAACGATCGTAGTAGGTCTTGAAATAAGCTCCGGAGTTGATGTAGTCCTTGTTCTCATAGTGGCTGAGAGCAAGAAGATACAAGGCGTCCTCAGCCTTGTCGGAGCCTTTGAACACAGTAACTATGTCCGTGAGAATTGTGGCAGCCTGAACATATTTCTTCTTTTCAAAAGCGCGCTTGGCAAAGTCAAGCTTATAATCATAGTCAGTGCTTTTTTGAGCTTTCTGATACTCACCGCAGCCGGTGAGCATCAGGCCGGCTAATATGATGAAGAGGAATTTTCGCATCTATTGTCGTTGTTTCTGCTATTCAATTAGTGTGCAAAGTTACAATTATTATTTAAATTTTCAGCGCAACGCATACATTTCTTATAAATAATTAAGGATTCAGCCTCATTTTTTCACCGGCTTCGGTTCATTGTTGCCGCCGATAGATGAAATTTCAAGAAAAATGGCTACATTTGCACCATAAACCGTAACTGCTTTGTTGTGAACTCCGATAAATCTAACAAATCCACCCTTCCTATGTGGGTGAAAATCATACTCAACCTGCTGCTTATGGCGCTTGCAGGAGTTTTCCTTGTGTGGATCACTTCATTATGGCTTGATGCCTGGACTCGTCACGGACAGGAATCCATTGTCCCCGATGTCAAAGGCATGCAGGCCAATGCGGCTCAGGATGAGCTTATTGCCAAAGGTTTTGATGTCGTAATCGCCGACTCTGTCTATAACTCATCGGTGAAACCCGGAACCGTGACCGACCAAAACCCCAAGGCCAACAGCAAGGTAAAAGACGGCTGCACCATCTACCTGTCAATCAACGCATTCTCGCCGCGCCAAATTATTCTGCCCGCACTGACCGACATTTCCTATCGCCAGGCACGTTCAATGCTCGACGGACTCGGAATAAAAAATGTTAGGGTTGACACCGTGCCTTCTGACTTCAAAGACCTTGTGCTGTCCGTGAAACGCGACGGGAAAAGGCTCATGGCAGGAGCTCGCGTTCCCATCAACGCTAAGATTGTCATTGAAATCGGAGCCGGAATCCCTGAAGAAATTCTCAACAACGAGATAGAGGCCGATTCTATGGCCATAGACACAACCTACACTGTTGAAAAACTAAACCTATTCTGATCAATGGATTCGGAAGAACTTGACATTGATGAGATTAATGATGAGACATCATCTGACGGCGAACTTTTTGAACACTTCCGTTTCGTAGCCGATAAAGGCCAGCAACTGCTCCGTGTCGACAAGTTTCTCGTAAGCCGACTTGAAAAATCATCACGCAACCGCGTTCAGCAGGCGGCTGACGCGGGATGCGTGCTTGTCAATGGCCGTCCGGTCAAATCAAATTACCGTGTCAAGCCTCTTGATGTTGTCAGCGTGGTTATGGATCGCCCGCGCTATGAGCTTGAAATTATTCCCGAGGATATTCCGCTTGACATCGTGTATGAGGACGCGGAGCTTCTCGTTGTCAACAAGCCCGCGGGACTGGTGGTCCATCCGGGCCACGGGAACTACAGCGGCACACTCGTCAATGCGCTCGCATGGCACTTCAAGGACAATCCGGAATATGACGTGAACGACCCGCGCATGGGACTCGTTCACAGAATTGACAAAGACACGTCCGGTCTGCTTGTCGTAGCTAAGACACCCGACGCTAAGACTCACCTCGGCAAACAGTTTTTCAACAAGACCACCCGCCGCGAATACGTAGCTCTCGTGTGGGGTGTCCCCACTCCGCTCATAGGGCGCATAGAGGGAAATATCGGACGCAATCCCAAAGACCGCATGCAGATGGCCGTGATGGACGACCCTACCCAGGGTAAACACGCCGTCACCCACTATGAGGTCATTGAATCATTTGGCTACGCATCAATGGTAAAATGCCGTCTGGAAACCGGACGCACACATCAGATACGCGTCCACATGCTTCATATAGGCCATCCACTGCTCAACGACTCCCGCTACGGAGGCGACAAAGTGCTACGCGGGGAAAGATCAGGCTCCTACATGCAGTTCATCCGCAACTGTTTTGAGGTTTGCCCGCGTCAGGCCCTCCATGCACGCACTCTCGGATTCGTTCACCCGGTTACTGGCAAAGAGCTGTTTTTTGAAGCGCCGGTACCCCCTGACATGACTGCCATGATTGAAAAATGGCGCACATACGCTTCTTCACACGGCATAGGGTGCAATGTTTGTTAAAAAACCCTACGAATAAGGCCTAACACATTGTTGTATTGTTTTTTTTCTATAATTTTGCATAAAGTTGGCCATTAGCCAAATGTCTGATTTCTAATCATTGGCCTGCAAACCTAACAACTTCGTTTATGACTGAACATTTTGATTTCAAGGATATAGAGCCTTACAGTGACAAGGAATTTCGCCAAAAGATGGCAGAACTTGTGACGGAACCCGGATTTGAACATGCTGTGAAGTGGGTGATGCCTGATGTTGACTTTCCTGAATTCACAAAAATGCTTCTCCAGGTGCCTGACAACGCAACCTTCCAGCGTGAAGTCATGTTGCCGTTTCTCAAGCTTCTTGCCACCCGAACCACTTCAGGGATAACCATAAGCGGACTTGAAAACCTCAGTCCTGACAGGAGTTACACTTTCATGTCAAACCATCGCGACATTGTGCTTGACGCATCGTTCCTCAATTACGGCTTTCTGCTCCACGGAATGCCCACTTCGGAAGTGGCAATTGGTAACAATCTCCTTATCTATGACTGGATTACCGATCTGGTGAAACTCAACAAAAGTTTCATTGTGAAACGCAATCTTAAACTCACCAAGGCACTTGAAGCGGCCAAACAACTTTCAGCTTATATCCATTACGCCATAAACACCAAACATCAGAGCGTGTGGATAGCCCAACGCGAAGGCCGAGCAAAAGACTCAAATGACCGCACTCAGGAAGCCTTAGTGAAAATGCTCGCGCTTGACGGCGATGGCTCTACGATTGAAAATCTTTCGGAAATAAACATTGTTCCGGTAGCTATTTCCTACGAATATGACCCCAATGACTATCTGAAAGCCACTGAATTTCTGCTACGTAAACTTGACCCTGAATTCAAGAAAACTCAGCATGACGACCTGCTCAGCATGGAGACAGGCCTACTTCAGCCCAAGGGACATGTCCATTTTGAAGTTGGCAAATGCGTAAATGATGAGCTTCGCACCCTTGAGGACATCTCTGATAAGATTGAAATCGTAAAACATGTGTGCAACCTTATTGACTGCAACATCCATTCGGCCTACAGAATCTATCCAATTGACTATGTGGCCTATGACTGTCTGCATGAGACCGATCGTTTCAGAGATCAGTACACCGACCAGCAAAAAACAGATTTTCTTGCCTACATCGAGAACCAGCTCGACAAAGTTCGCCTGACAGACGTATCGCCGCTTGACCGCCAATACATGCGAGAGATGATGTTCACCATGTACTCCAACCCGCTAAAGAACAAGCTGAGAGCCACCGGCCAGGAATGCCATGCCTGACCTTGACACTGCAAATACGTTCCGTACATGAGGATTCCTGTTATCCCGCTACTGGTTCTCACACTGATATGCGTAGCCACAGATGCCTACATCTATGTGGCAGCCCTGAAACGATGCAGCTCAAAAGTTCCGTCGCGCGTACAGCTATGGAGCGCCATCGCTCTTTATGTGGGCCTTGTCGTTACGCTCTGCCTTCCACGCCGTTCCGGCAGCGATGCTACTCTCCACACAATTATGTGGGCCCTTTTCAGCTTTCTCAGCATCTACTGTTCCAAGCTGATATTCATAATCTTTGATCTTTTGGCCAAGCTGCCTCAAATCTTTGGCTCCCATCGGCTTAAATGGCTTTCGTTTACTGGCGGATGCCTGTCGGTGGTCACATTTTTGGCTGTTTGGTGGGGAGCGCTGATAAATCGCTTCAACATTCAGGTTAACGAAGTTGACATTGAAGTCCCCGATTTATCCTTAGGATTCGAAGGATATAAAATAGCACAGTTCTCTGATCTGCATACGGGGACATTCGGTTCCGATACCACTTTTGTCAGCCATCTCGTTGACAAGATAAACTCTCTTAACCCCGACCTGATCACCTTCACAGGCGATATTGTCAATCGCCACACCGATGAAATTTTGCCGCATATTTCTACTTTGTCACGACTTGAGGCTCCGGATGGAGTGGTTTCCATTTTAGGGAATCATGATTATGGCGACTACTCCGATTGGGATTCTCCCGAAGAGAAACGCGCAAATCTTCAGAAACTCATTGACATTCAGAATCAAATAGGCTGGAATCTTCTGCTTAATGAATCGATAGTGCTTTACAATAACGGAGATTCCATTGCTGTGATTGGGGTGGAAAACGTAGGTGACCCTCCATTTACTGTCTATGGCTCTCTCAAAGACTCATATAAAAATGTCAACGATTCAGTCGCCAAGATTCTGCTCACGCATAACCCTGCCCACTGGTTGCAGGAAATTGCTGACAGAACCGACAATAATATAGCTCTGACACTTTCAGGACACACGCACGCCATGCAGATTGAAATTTTCGGGATTTCGCCTGCCGTTTTCCGCTACAAAACGTGGGGCGGTCTTTATAAGGACTCAAAGGGCTCCCACCCGCTCTACGTAAACATTGGCTCAGGCACGGTCGGACTACCTATGCGAGTTGGCGCAACGCCTGAAATAACAGTGTTCACCCTGCACAGGGCCAAATAAAAACATTGCATATTTATGGCTGAAAACGAAATAGCCTCCATCATATCTTCGGCAATCGGGCGTCCCGTTCAAAAAGTAATTAACGTAATTGAGCTTCTTGACGGGGGCGACACCGTACCGTTCATTGCCCGGTATCGCAAAGAGCTCTCGGGAACAATGGATGAAACGGTTGTGCGCGACATTCAGTTGCGTCTCGAATCGCTCCGAGAGCTCATCAAACGCAAGGCTCACATTATTGAAATCATTGAACAGGCAGGAAAAATGACCGATAAGTTGCGTGCCGAGATTGCCGAATGCTTTGATGCCGTCAGGCTTGAGGATATTTACCTTCCGTACAAGCCAAAGCGAAAGACCCGCGCCTCAGTTGCACGCGAACGAGGTCTTGAGCCCCTCGCCCGCATCATAATGGCTCAGAATTGCGCCAACCCGGAGCAAGCAGCCGCACGCTTTGTCGGCAATGAAGTCGGGTCTGCCGCTGCCGCTATTGAAGGTGCCACCGACATTATCGCCGAATGGGTGAGCGAGAAGGTTTCAAACCGCAATTTCCTCCGCAGCTCGCTCACGCGCAATGGTGTTCTTAGCACCAAAGGCGCTTCGGCCGAATCAAAATATGCTTTCTACAATAACTATTCGCGAAATCTGCGCAACATCCCTCCGCATAACTATCTCGCCATCCGTCGAGCCGAAGCTGAAGGCGAACTGAAAGTCTCCGTGTCAACCGACACAGAAGGTGACATAACGCGGATTGCTGACCGCACAATCCACGCCGGAGCCACTTGCGAAAGCGCAAATATCATACACAATGCAGTGGCCGACAGCTATAAACGCCTCCTGCTCCCTTCCATCACCAATGAACTGCTGGCCGAAATAAAGGAACGGAGCGACAAGGCTTCCATAGCTCTGTTTGCCGATGGCCTCCGACAGGTTCTGCTTGCCGCACCTATAAAGCCCGCGCCGGTCATGGCCATTGACCCGGGCTTCCGCACCGGATGCAAAGTAGTGTGCCTCAGCCCCGAAGGCCAACTGCTTGACCACGACGTAATTTACCCTGTGCCTCCCCACTCAAAAATCAAGGAGAGTGCCGATAAGGTTAGAAAGCTCATTGACAAGCACCACTGCACTGTCATAGCTCTCGGAAATGGCACCGCCTCAAATGAAACTGAAGAGTTCCTTTTGTCAATCAATCTGCCGCCGCATGTGAAAATTGAAAAGGTCAGCGAGCAGGGAGCAAGTATTTATTCTGCTTCCGAAGTGGCTCGCCGCGAATTTCCTGACCTTGACCTCACGTACCGTAGTGCCGCATCGATTGGTCGCCGCCTCCTCGACCCATTGGCCGAACTCGTGAAGATTGACCCAAAATCAATAGGCGTAGGCCAGTATCAACACGATGTCAACCAATCACAACTCAAGGAAGCGCTTGAATTCACCGTGAGCAGCTGCGTCAACGAGGTTGGAGTGAACCTCAACACTGCCTCCGCCGAACTTCTCGCTTACGTCTCCGGTATTGGCAAGGTTCTCGCTGACAATATTATTGCTTACCGCAACGAGAACGGTCCGTTTGCCTCACGGCGTGAGCTCCTGAAGGTGCCTCGCCTTGGAGCCAAAGCGTTTGAGCAGTCATCAGGATTCCTCAGGATTCCTAATGCGGCCAACCCGCTTGACAACAGTGCCGTACACCCCGAGCGATACACTCTTGTGAGCCAAATGGCCAAGCGTCTTGGACTGACAGTTGACAAGCTTATTGGAAACGCCGAAGCAATTGTCAAAATCAAGCCTGCTGACTTCATTGGCGACGGCGTTGGCGAGGAAACCATTACTGACATAAAAGCCGAGCTTCTAAAACCCGGACGCGACCCGCGTGAGGCCGCGGACACCGATTGGAATGACCGCTCAATCAAAACAATCGATCAGCTGTCGGAAGGAATGATACTCACTGGCAAAGTGGTCAATCTCACAGCATTTGGCGCGTTTGTTGACCTCGGCATCAAAGAAAACGGCCTCATTCACATTTCTGAAATGAGCAACCGCCGCATAGGTTCTCCGGCCGAAGTTCTTAAAATAGGGCAGATTCTCAAGGTCAGAGTGAAAGAAATTGACCGCACAAGAAATCGAATTGGTCTCTCAATCCGCAATCTATGAACACTTTTGTAATTAGCATAGGCAGCAATCTCCCCGACGGGCAGCAACACGTTGAGAAAGCCATAGGGTGGCTTCGCAGCATTGGACATTCGTGCGAATCATCGGCCATATACTCCACTCCGTCAATAAGCGGAGACGGCACATTGTATTTCAATGCCGTCCTCCGCGGTAAGTTCCCCTATGGACCAGAGGCTCTTTCAGAACGTTGCAAGCAATACGAAGCGGCTTGCGGCCGCATCCACGTCAAGGGTAAGCCGGTGGTAATTGACCTTGATGTAGTGATGTTCAACAGCCTTATCCTGCGCCCAAACGATGCTTCCCGCAGTTACTTCAAACTCGGGTACAACGAGCTCCTCTAATTCATTTATTCTATGCTGGGAGGGCAGGATTTGTCGAAAGCGATTGACCAGGCCTTTTCTCGTAACCAAACGCAGGGAATGCCAAGCGTGTCGCACTGCTCTTTGTAGTGCATTGCGCGCCGTGGATGAAGGTCATAGGAAAGTAGCACAGTGTCGGGGTTATACGTATTCCTCACCAATTCAACATCGCCCCTGTATCCACGACACAAAACTGCATATGTGAGCTTCCGGTCCGGAAGATTCTCCTGTTTACCTGACAACAGGCCAATCCTTAAGTTCCCTGCTGTCACACATCGGTCACTGCTGCGGTTCAACGTATCGAGTTCAACCCCCTTCAACCCTCGCCGGGAGAGGTAATTGGAGTATCTCACTTCAGCCACGCTTATCACATCATTCACGGCGGCAGGAGCGGTGCTCACCAGTCGCAAAACCGAATCACCCTCCGCAAAAGCTATTTCAGTATGGTAAGTATTGCGCAACAGATAGATGCGGTTCTCAGCATCAACATGACGCGAGAGCGACAGTGTGATCACCATAACCGCACACATCGCCGCAAAAAGTGTCCATCCCTTCCCGTCCCGGCTGTCAAGCAGCATCTTTAACGCCGCAAGAAACAACAACATAGGCACTACCGTCCATGCTTCAAAATATAAACCGGAAACGGCTGCACCGGGCAATTCGGAAATAGAGTCCGCTACACCCGTTATTGCCGAACAAATCAGATTAACGCCCTGTGTCAACAAATCTACCGTGATCCCTGCCCACCCCAATAAAACCAACAATATCCCTCCCGCCAATGCCGGCGCCACAAGAATTGACGCTACTGAATTGGCGAGCAGAAAATAAATCGGGAATGAATGGAAATAGATGGCCGACAGGAGTGCCGTTCCCAAAACTGCGCTGACTGTTACCGAGAGGAAAGAAACAATAGAATACAGCAAGCGACAACGACGGCTAACAGGATTGAACCGCTCAGCAAACACTATGATTGAAAGCACTGCCGCAAACGACAGTTGAAAACCGGCCTCAAACAGCGAATCAGGGGCAAAAAGCAATATGGCTACAGCAGCCACAGCCAGTGAATTGAGAGCCGAAGTGCGCCTATAGAGCAACTGGCCACTCATATAGACAGTTGCCATAACTGTGGCTCTCACTACCGACGGCCCCATCCCAGTAAGCAACGCAAAAAGCCATAGCACAACAATCACAGTAATTGTCCTTATTCTTCCGCCTCCGGCAAAATAAAGCGGCCAAAGCCCAAGAGTAACAATAGCTGCAATGACACCCACGTGCAATCCGCTCAAAGCGAGAATATGCGAAAGCCCGCTTATACTGAAGCTCTCCCTAATTCTCTCGCTGACAACATTACCGTCACCGCCAATCATGGCCATCATCAGCTCCTTTGCCTGAGTAGTAAGCCCTGACTGACCTATGATTTCTATCAAACGGTTGTGCTGCCTCTGACACCAGCCGTTAAATCCGCCGGGGGGCGTCATGGCAATAATGTCGGCATCAGTAATCTGAGCCTGAAGGTATATATGTTTTCTGGCATTCAGTATATAAGGCGTAAGTTCCTCGGGCAAATCACTCCGATTATCTATGATATCATATCGGGCTCTGAAAATAAGCGTTTCACCCTTGCTTATCTCCGGCGTGAATCCCGGTATCACAGTCTTTGCCTTCACATGCCTGATGCGCCGAAGGGTTTCCGGACTCTGACCGGCTTCATCCAGCCTCACTTCAAGCACACGTGAACCAGCTCCCTCAGCAGCATCGAGGACTCGCCCTTTGTAGACATACACTTTGCCGCAAAGCGACACATCGGCCTCGGTGTCAAACGTAACGCCCGCATCGCAGAAACCGAGCAACGCAACGATACACAGCAATGTAACGTATCTGTTTATGAAAAACAGGACTATAGCCGACACAAACAGAAATGCAATTGGCCACCATATCCATCCGGTAAAAGAGAAAAGCGCTATGCCAAAACTGAAGCATAGCGCCACCGGCAAAAAAGGTGCCGAAGCCAATTCTGTTTTGCTTAACATCAGGCAAAGAGCGGCACAAGATATTTGGCCATGCAGTAGCCGCCACCTATGAGCCAGACGAACAGTATGAACGCGAGAATGAACGGTTTGGCTCCTGCTTTCTTGAACTTGTCGAAGCTCGTTTCAGCACCAAGTGCAGCCATTGCCATGGTGAGCAGGAAAGTGTCAAAATAATTGATTCCGTCCACAATCGTCTGAGGCAAAAGATCCAATGAGTTGAAGCATATTACCAACAGGAAGCCAATGGCAAACCAGGGAATGCTCACTTTGCCGCCCTTACCTGCCTGACCGTTGCGCGACTTCTTTGATGCTACCCACCATGCAAGCACAAGGAGCACAGGCACAAGGAGCATCACACGTATCATCTTTACTATCACTGCATTATTTGACACATCCGGACCCATGGCATTGCCTGCGCCCACAGCGTGAGCCACTTCATGAAGAGTTGATCCTGCAAAAATACCCATCTGCTGCGGCGAGAGGTCAAACAATCCGGTGCGGTAGCCGATAGGGTAGAGGAACATTGCGATTGTTCCGAAAATAACCACAGTAGCTACGGCTACGGCCGTCTTGTATGGTTTTGTCTGAATTGTCGACTCGGCGCCAAGCACCGCAGCCGCGCCGCATATTCCGCTACCCACCGACGTTAGCAGTGCTGTTTCAGAATCCATTTTCAGGAGTTTGCCAATCCAAACGCCTCCAAGAATGGTCACTATCACCACGATACAGTCAACGGTTATGCCCGGGAGCCCCACCTCGGCTATGTCCGAGAGAGTCAGGCGGAATCCGTAGAGGATAATGCCGAGTCGCAGAATCTTCTTCGAGCAGAATACGATGCCCGGAACCCACGTGGCGGGCAGATGATTGCGCAGACTATTGGCGTAAATCATACCGAGCACAATACCGATAATCATCGGTGAGATTGACATATTTACCAAAAAAGGAATCTCGCCAATATAGAATGCAGCGCATGCAAAGAGAGCTATCAGCAATATTCCATGCAGCTCAGAGCTGCGTTTTTCACTTAAAGCCATAATTTTCTATTATCTTAATCTATGTTTTTATTATGTGAATTCTATTCAGTCCAAATCTTCCAAGCAGCTTCTGCCTGACTGTGTAACATTCCGAGTCCGTTGACCGCTACTGCACCCCTTTCAGCGACGCGGCGCAGAAACTCTGTCATGGGCGGGTTATAGACAAGGTCAAAGCAAACGTGTTCCGCCGAAATGCCGTCGTAAGGTATTGGTGGATAACCTACAACGTCGGGCCAGGTACCCAAAGGCGTTGTGTTTACTATCAGTTTGTGCGAAGCCACTGCAGCTTCATCAAGATCGCGGTAAGTGAACTCGCCTTTATCCTTTGACCGCGAAACGCTCTCCCATTTAATTCCTAACGAATCAAGGGCATAAGTCACCGCGCGCGAAGCACCGCCCGTTCCAAGCACAAGGGCTTTCTTTATGTCGGCTCGCAAATAAGGCCTAAGGCTGTCGCGGAATCCTATAACGTCAGTGTTGAATCCCGCAAGCGTTGTCTTTCCGCCTTCGCGTGAAACCTTTACCACATTCACGGCTCCAATCGCCGCTGCCTCGGGGCTCACGGCATCAAGCATCTTCATCACCTCCAGCTTGTAAGGGATGGTCACATTAAATCCCGCAAGCGTGGAATTTGATTCAAGAATTCCATTGATTTCATCCAGACGGTCAACATCAAAGTTAAGATATTGGGCATCAATATCTTCATTCTTAAATTTTGTTGTGAAGAAGGCCTGTGAAAAGGAGTGTCCGAGCGGATGGCCTACTAATCCAAATGTAATCATTCAGTGGCTTTGATTACAAGGTTAATTATTCAGTTCATTAAATTTTGGTTGCTTGTCTATGCAAAGTTAGCATTAAATATTAAATTTGCAGTCAATTTCACTATTAAACTGATGGAAGAAATCTTAACGCAGTATAAATTAGCTTTTGGCAAGCAGCCCGAAAGCTGCTCGGCGCTAACCGCCCAAGGCTCTTCTCGACAATATTTCCGCCTCACCGGGCCGGCGAATGTGATAGGCACTCTCGGCAGCGACATCCGCGAAAACCGTGCCTTCATCCACCTCAGCAATCTGCTGAGTTCAAAGGGCTTGCCTGTGCCTCGTGTCAGCGCTGTCAGCGCTGACGGCCTATGCTATTTCCAAGATGACCTTGGCGACATTTCACTCTATGACCTCATCTCCAATCGCGGTCTTTCAGATCCCGAACTGAACAATCTGTTATCCAAGACCATGCATATCCTTGCTTCGGTCCACACCGCTGACCTGTCTGGCATGGACTGGAGCGTCTGCTTCCCACGCCCCGAAATGGACCGCCGCGCCATCCTTTGGGATCTCAACTATTTCAAATACTGTTTCCTGAAACCCACCGGAATAGAGTTTGATGAGGAGAAGCTTGAAAATGAATTTCAATATCTCTGCTCTCTGATTGAGTCGCAGCCGCTCAGGGGATTGATGCTCCGCGACTTCCAGTCACGCAACATAATGATTCATAATCATGAGCCGTGGATAATCGACTTTCAGGGAGCGAGAAAAGGGCCGCAGCTCTATGACCTTGCATCATTTCTTTGGCAAGCGCGCATAGCTCTGCCCGATGACTTGCGCATGGAACTGGCCGAAGGCTATATCTGCGAGCTTCGCGCACGCGGCAAAGTAATTGACGGCCACTGGAAACGCAACCTTCACATCATGGCTCTGTTCCGCATGCTTCAGGTGCTTGGAGCCTACGGGTTTAGAGGTCTGCAACAGCACAAAGCTCAGTTTGTCACTTCAATCCCTGCAGCATTGCAAAACGCCATCTCGCTTCTCAATTCGCTTTCCGACAGCAATCTATCCTATATCGGCTCTCTCATCAGCCGAGTGGCCAAGTTGCCCCATTTCCTGCATCAGGAGAAATCCGGGAAATTGAAGGTGAAAGTCTACAGCTTTTCTTACAAGAAAGGCATTCCGGAGGACTTCTCTGGCAACGGCGGTGGATTCGTTTTCGATTGCCGCGCCGTCCACAATCCCGGACGCTATGATGAATACAAGCAACTCACCGGACGCGACAAGCCCGTTATAGATTTCCTTGAGCGTGATGGCGAAATCCTTGATTTCCTTCGCAGTTGCGCCGAACTGGTCGACCGTTCGGTGGCGCGTTACATCAAACGTGGTTTCACCGACCTCTCCGTAAGCTTCGGATGCACCGGAGGACGCCACCGCTCCGTATACTCGGCCGAATGGATGGCTCATCATATTGTTGATAATTTCGAGTGCGACGTTCAACTCATTCACCGCGAACGCGGCGTAACCGAATATTTAAAGCACTGATGAAAGGACTGATTTTTGCAGCCGGACTCGGTACGCGCCTCCATCCCATAACGCTCACCAAGCCTAAAGCTTTGGTCGAAGTAGGCGGCGTTCCAATGCTTGGGCGCGTTATATCAAAGCTGAAAGACTTTGGAGTCACCGACCTAACTGTCAATGTATTCCATTTTGCCAATCAGGTTATAGATTATATAAAGGCCAACAACTCTTTCGGCATTGACATTCACATTAGCGATGAGCGCCCCACACTTCTTGACACCGGAGGCGGTATTGTTCGCGCTCGCCGCTGGCTTGAAGGATCCGAACCGATTTTGATACACAACGCTGATATCTTCACCGACTTCGACATTGCCCACATGCTCGCCGTCCATGAATCTTCACGAAGCGCCGCCACTCTACTCGCCTCCCTGCGCATAAGCTCGCGCTATCTGCTTTTTGATTCCGAGGGCACGATGCAGGGCTGGACCAACAAGTCAACCGGCGAAGTAAAACCCGAAGGACTTGTTGCCGAGTCACTGACTCCCCTTGCCTTTGGCGGAGTCCACATCATCTCCCCGTCCATTCTGCCGCTCCTCGCCGATTACGGCAAAGAAGTGTTTTCAATTATTCCTTTTTACATAGATTTTTGTAAAAAGTTACGTATCACTGCTCATATCCCCGCGCAACCATACAACTGGATTGACATAGGCAAACCGGAATCACTCGCCATCGCCCGTCAACTTTTCTGTTCCGAAAAATCGGCAAAACAGTTGGATATTTAACATTTTATGCTTACCTTTGCATCCGATTTGCGGCCACATTGCCGACAATTCATATTACATCCTTATTATTAACTATTTAAATTTTCCAAGAATGCACTTGAATTCTGACGAAAAAGTAGAAATCTTTGAGAAGTACGGTAAGGGCAAGACTGACACTGGCTCACCTGAAGCACAGATTGCATTATTCTCAGTCCGTATTGCTCATTTGACTGAACACCTCAAGTCAAATCACAAAGATTATACAACTGCGCGTGCTCTTAAGGCATTGGTTGGTAAGCGTCGCCGTCTTTTGGATTACCTTATCCGCAAAGACATCAACCGCTACCGCGCCATCATTGCACAGAAAGAGCTTGGTATCAGAAAGTAACCCGCAGGGACTACTTGAAGATTACACCTCCGGAGAATCGCCAAGCGATTTTCCGGAGTTTTTTTACACCCATTTGTTCTATAGATTGAGATTTTAACGGACACATTCAACATTTCCTGATTATCATACAGTTAGGCTCTACTTCTCAATCGATTAACGTAAAACCACAGTGTCATTGCATAAAATTCAGAAGAATTTCACTATATTTGCAATTAATCAATTAAAAAAATTAAAAACTTACCTATGAAAACAAGAATTAAATTGCTCGCAGTCATTTCGGCGTTTCTGTGCACACTGAATATGTTTGCTCAAAGCTCCTCTTCCAATGAGGTTTGGCCACACTTTGATGAATCGTCCTTAAAAGAAATGGTAAAATCCATGATGAGTGATGACTATTCAAAAGCCCTACATCTTGAAGAATGGGGTTTCATGAATGCACAAGGTAAAAGAATAAATCCTCATGCTTGTAGCGAAAAAAATCAGACTTGGTTACTTTTACCTGATAATATGCAACATATTAACACTGATGACGGCACATTCTATTATGATGCTAAAATCAAAGGAGATAAAATCATATTAACAAATCAGTCAAAGCTCACAGCGGATGGCATGAAGAACACAAATCCAAATTATAAAGGATGGATTAAACTTGTGTCTGTCAAAACAAAGCCATTGAGATACCTTACTGTTGATAATTTAGGTGTATATCGAATTTTCACTTCCATTCCGTTCAGTATTGATGAAATGATGGAGCTAACAGCACCAAATTAACTGTTATCGGCCTGCCAACACAATGATTCATAGATTACCATTACATCTGACAGGCCAAGCTATCCAGCCAATATTAAGAACTATTTTGCAGATGCGTTATTTTTACGCAATTTGAAAAAACGAGCACCGTAATGCGAGAGTGCCTATCGTTAAAATCAGGCAGTCAAGGAACATTCTGCTCATTTTGATTGTAATAATCTTAACTATAGGTTTGCTCTCGAGTGTGAGGTCTTGAGAATCGCCAATACATTCATTATATTCATGGCTTTCAAATACTTACAAATAAGCGCCATGACTGTTATCAGATTTTTGACTGTCACTCTTACAAGCTTAACCATCAACAAATTTGCATAAAGTTACCGAATCTTGCATAAAGCGTCACCGCCTAATGCCCTAATGGATAATTTATGAGTCAGACAGAATCTTCCCCCAAGCCCTCGCGAATCCAGCGACTGATCGACTGGGGGATTGGTGTGTGGAACTACTGCTCGGCCGACGTGTGGAACGATACGCGCAAGAACTGGAAAGTCAATGCCGTAAAGACAGCCAACCTTTCCATTCGCTCCTTTCTTGACCAGGACCTCCAGTCAAGGGCATGCGCGCTGACCTACCGCACTCTTTTGGCCATAGTTCCGGCTCTCGCATTGCTTTTGGCTATAGGGCGGGGGTTCGGCCTGCAGAATGTGTTGCAGGATGAACTCGTGAAATATTTTCCCTCTCAGAGCGCCGTTCTGCAGCAGGCTTTCGGCTTTGTCGACTCCTACCTCAAGGAAGCTTCAGGCGGCATATTCGTGGGCATAGGCATTGTGTTCCTCCTCTGGACTCTGATTTCGCTTCTGTCAAGTGTCGAAGACTCATTCAACATGATTTGGCAAATTGAAAACGGGCGCCGTTTATGGCGAAAAATCACCGATTATCTTGCCATTTTCATAATTCTCCCCGTAACAATGATTTGTGCGAGCGGACTCTCATTGTTCATGACCACTTCGCTCAAAACCCTCCTGCCGTTCGGATTCCTGGATTCCGCAATAGGCCTCATTTTTGATTCACTGAGCATTGTGCTCTCCTGGTTTTTCTTTGCAGGCTCCTACATGCTCATACCCAACACCAAGGTGAAGCCAATCCCGGCACTGATTTCAGGCATTGTAGTAGGCAGCGCCTACCAGATTCTCCAGTGGCTGTTCGTTTCAGGTCAGCTTTACGTGGCGAAATACAATGCCATCTACGGCAGCTTCTCATTCCTGCCGCTCCTGTTGATATGGCTCCAGCTCGTGTGGCTCATCACCCTGATTGGAGGAGTAATGTGCTATGCCTCGCAGAACATCTCCGAATTCAATTTCGAGAAAAAAATCAAAAATATTTCCGAGGACTACTCCATGCAGGTCACGCTGATTGTAATGGCTATAATAGGCCGAAGGTTCGTAGCCGGCAAACAACCGATGAGCACCATTGAAATATCACAGAAATTCAACATCCCCATCAATCTCGCAAAACCCATAATCGAAAAGCTTCACTCGGCTGGACTGATCAACTATCTTTCCAAAGAGGGCTCCAACGACATAACCGCGCATCCCGTGCAGCCTGCTGTGGAAATGATGAATCTCACCGTTGGCACTGTTATAAAGAGAATTTTCACATTCGGCGAATCGGATTTCATCCCGGAGCTTAACGACAATTACCCGCTGATATCCCGCATAGCCGGTAAAATTTCGGATGAAATGCTCAAGAACACCGATATGCTTTTAATTGACACCATAGACATCTTTGATTAACCAAAACATTCACACTTCAACAATGAAAAAACAGATTTCAACCTCAGCCGCTCCGGGCGCCATCGGCCCCTACAGCCAGGCAATCGCAGTAGGCGACATGCTCTTCATTTCCGGCCAGATTCCCGTTAATCCCGCCGACGGCACAGTGCCCGAGGGCATAGCCGCGCAGACCGCTCAGTCAATATCCAATATCAAAGCCATCCTCGCCGAGGCGGGAATGACAATCGACAATGTTGTCAAGACAACCGTTTTCCTCGCCGACATGTCACTCTTCTCAGCCATGAACGAGGTATATGCACAGAATTTCACCGCCCCATTCCCGGCCCGATCGGCCGTAGCTGTGAAAGAGCTGCCAAAGCAGGTGTTAGTGGAAATCGAGACTATTGCTTCGCGATAAATTCAAGGAGGTCGGCCACCACAAAAGTGCTTCCTCCTATATAGACCATCTCATTGCTCCCGTCGGCAACTCCGGCGAGAGCTTTTTTATAAGCCTCCGCCACTGACCCGCAGACCTCTCCGCTAAGGCCGGCGAGCCGAGCCTTCTCGGCCAACACTGCCGCAGGCATGGCGCGGTCCACCGACGGATTCGTAAAGTAAAGCCGCGCATTCTCAATTCGGCCAATCATGGCCAGGATAGCATCAACATCCTTGTCACTGACAAAACCAATCACAATGTGCTTGCGTCCGGCAAAACGGCCTATCTGCTGCGAGAGGTATTTCCAGCCCCCCTCATTATGGCCCGTATCGCAAACGGTGAGAGGGCTTTCGCTCAGTTTCATCCACCGCCCCATAAGCCCCGTGGTGCCTTTCACATCACTGAAGCCCCGGGCAATATTCTCAGCCGTAATGCCCTGCCAGCCCATCGCGGCAAGCAATTTGACCGACTCCAGCACAGTCCGCGCATTGGCCGGCTGATAATCGCCTCCCAGATCTGCGTCAAACTCCCCGAACGAACGGCTCACATAGTGCATGCCGCCATCGGACTTATGCTCATAACTAATCAGCTCATCGCTGTCATCGGCATAACATATCGGCGAGCCGGCTTTTTTTGCAACATCGGCAAAAACCTGCCTGACGCTTCCGCTTGACTCGCCTACCACTACCGGAACTCCCCTCTTTATTATACCGGCCTTTTCGGCCGCTATGGCCTCCACCGTCGGGCCGAGCAACGCCGTATGGTCAAGCGATATATTCGTAATCACCGACAGCTCTGGACTGATAATATTGGTCGAGTCCAATCGGCCTCCCAGCCCGGTTTCTATCACGGCAATATCCACGCCTTTAGCGATGAAGTATTCAAAGGCCATGACGGTTGTAAGCTCAAAGAACGATGGCCGGAAATCGAGCGTCAGGCTGCGGTAGCGTTCCGTGAAATCCACCACGCTCTCCTTATCAATCATCTGCCCGTCAACCCTTATTCGCTCTCGGAAATCAATCAGATGAGGCGACGTGAACAGCCCAGTGCGGTAACCCGCCTGCCGAAGTATCGATGCTATGGTGTGGGCGGTAGAGCCTTTTCCGTTGGTTCCGGCAATATGTATGCAGCGCAATTTCTTATGAGGCGACCCGAATAGTTCCGAGAGAGCTTCAACCCGTTCGAGGCCCGGCTTGTAAGCCGCTGCTCCTATTTTATGGAACATCGCCAGTTGCGAAAACAGGTAGTCAAGAGTTTCCTGATAAGTCATGTGGATAGAAATTGGAGGGTGTTTAATAAATGAGCCAACCGATGAATCCTGCCGCCACAATCACAGCTATAGGATGGATTTTGGCCCAGTACACGGCAGCAAAAGCTGCAACGCAGATTGCTATGGAGATTACAATATCATGCGTATCGGAGCCGAAATTTGCCTCATTCATGAGCAGCAGCGCAGCCGAGGCAATAAGCCCCACAACAACCGGCCTCAGCCCCATGAACACGCCCTTCACAATGGCGCTGTCGCGGTGACGGTGAATAAGATGGCTCATATAGAGAGTCAGAATATACGACGGAACAACCACCACAAGCGTACACACCACCGAGCCTAAAATACCCCATAGAGGCGAGGCAAAAGCCGCCGATGACTGTCCGGGCGCCACATAGCCAATGTAGGTGGCCGAATTGATTCCTATGGGTCCCGGTGTCATCTGCGAAATAGCCACGATGTCAGTGAACATCTGTTCCGAAATCCAGCCCGAGCCCACTATTATGTTCTCAATCAGTGCCAGCATTGCATAGCCGCCACCGAATCCAAAGAGTCCTATCTTAAGATAAGCCCACACGAGTTTCAGATAAATCATTGCTCATTCTCCTTCCCTTGGTTTTTAATCTGCTGAAGCTTCTTCAGCTGGTGAGTGAAATAAATGTAACCGCCTATTCCTCCGAGAACTATATAGAGTATCGGATTTGAAACAATCGGAAGCTTTGACCATATCAGCAACGCCACCGTGATTGGGATGGCCACTGTTTTCCATCCTATCTTGGCCGAACGGGCCGATGTTATCACCGGAGCCACAATCAGGGCCACAACAGCCGGACGGATGCCGCTGAAAATAGCCGACAGCGTGGCATTGTTCTTTATCATGTCGGGCGTGAGAAAAACAGCTATGGCAAGAATCATCATGAACGATGGCAAAATGGTGCCCAAAGCCGCAACCGCGCTTCCTTTAAGCCCCCGCAGGCGGTCGCCTATAGCTACGGCTATGTTCACCGCGAGTATTCCGGGCAAAGACTGTGCCACAGCGAGCAAATCAAGAAACGACTCCCGCTCAAGCCAGCCATGCTTGTCGACAATCTCCCGCTCAATTATTGAAATCATGGCCCAGCCACCACCAAACGTGAACGCACCGATTTTGAAAAAAGTGAAAAAAAGATTTGTCAGTAATCCGCGCATATCATTCTGTTGTATTTTCCAAATTTTTTGCAAAATTACTCAATTAACCTCATTGACCAATAAAAAATCCCTATCTTTGCTATTTGAAATCCTCACCCGTGTGAACAAATCGGTCTCTTATGACCTTAAATATATAACTAAACAATCTGCAATATGAAACATTTAACTTTTGCCCTCATAGGAGCCTCGGCTCTCGGCGCGTGCCTCTTTTCTTGTAACACTCAGCGCAAGGTAACCGCAAACGTAGCAGGCCCCGTGGCTGTCGAAACCCCGGTGCAGACCAATGCGGCTGTACATAAAGTGATTTATGGTGAATGGATTGCCTATAAAGTAGGCAACCTTATGGTTACCGGCAGCGAACGTCCCTACGTGATTTTTGATGGCGACAACATGGAGCAACCCAAGGAAAACCTCATAAAAATGTATGGCAACGACGGATGCAACATTATAAACGGAACTTTCCTCATCACCCCCGGCGGCATAATGAAACCCAGTTCCGACATGATTTCAACAATGCGGCTCTGTCCCGATGCTCCCTACGAAATGGGAATGTCACTTGCCCTCAACAATGTTACCCACTTTGAGCTCGACAAGATTGGCAACGACTATCTCCTTAACATGAAAGGCGCCAACGACTCAACCCTCATGGTTCTCCGCAAATATGACCTCAACTTCATAAACGGCGCCTGGGCCGTAACCAAAATCAACGGAAAAGATGTTCCTGCCGAAGCCGAGATGCAACTTGTTATCGACACCCCCGAGCAGAAAATCCACGGAAACGCCGGCTGCAACGTGATGAACGGAAAGATTGTGATTAATCCTGACCGCCAGAACTCTATGAGCTTCACCGATATGATTACCACCCGAATGACATGCCCCTTCATTGAATCCGAATCCGAGCTGCTCAATGCGCTCAGCAAAGTGGTGTCTGTAACCCCGATTGATGATCTCGCAGGGGCCCAGCTGAAAGATGAAGCAGGAAACTCTCTCGTTACCCTGAAGCGTATCCAACTACGTTGAAATTACACTTCTGAAAATTTTTTGCCGGGAATCAATTGATTTTCGGCATTTTTTATTTGCAATTAAAGAATTTTAGTTACATTTGCAAAATCAAACATTTTTTTATCACTAACTAAATCAATCATTATGAAAAAATCTTTACTGTTTTAA
>ENA-ORCP01000249-ORCP01000249.1-human-gut-metagenome-genome-assembly--contig:-NODE-249-length-47393-cov-5.061332_pt1 | contig 47393 bp, 41 predicted proteins | sample MGYA00242990_ERZ507991 | MGnify/ENA primary metagenome ERZ507991 (study PRJEB26167, sample SAMN06115496) | human gut metagenome | host: Homo sapiens | place: China:Henan | collected 2015-05-07 | study... | reverse complement strand
AACGTCTTCACCAACCGCGTCCGCGACGCCCTCGAAGGCTTCTTTGACTGGCCGCTTCTTGACCTCTCAAAGCCCCCGCCCCAAGATGGGTCAGAGAACTCCGAGCTCTCAGAGAACTCCGAGTACTCCGATTTCTTCAAGAACCCCCGCAAGCCTATGGTTGAATTCCGGCTGTTCTTTTACGCTCTGCGCCACTGGCGCGAAGAAGCCTTGCTTTAAGATGCGGCGCCATGTCCGCGCGGACCGAAACCCCAAAACATGGCAAGAGTTCTTTGACATTGTTGGTAAAATCCTCATAGAGTATGTTTACTCTTACGCTTCCACTGACTCGTGGAGGGCGGTGGCGAGGTGACACATCGCTTCGAGTAGCTGACGCCGCGGGAGGCCGAGGTTGAGGCGCATGAAGCCTGCACCCTGACGCCCAAACATGGTGCCGTCGTTGAGAGCGAGACCGGCGTGTTCTATGAATAGGTTCACGAGTTCGCTCTGAGTGAGGCCGAGTCCGCGGCAGTCGAGCCATGATAGGAATGATGCTTCGGGACGTATGGGCTTGATTTCGGGCATCTTTTCGGCGCAGAACTGATCAAGTGCGTCGGCGTTAGCCTCAACGTAGGCAATCATGCGGTCAAGCCATTCCTCTCCATAGGTGTAAGCGGCTTCGGCTCCAATCCACGCCGTGAATGAGGGCGATGAAAATTCGTTGACTTCCATCCATTTATAGAACGGTTCGCGGAGCTTGGGGTTGCGCACTACCATCCATGAACTTTCGAGGCCGGCTATGTTGAAAGTTTTGGAGGGCGCGCCGAAAGTAATGCTCACTTCCGCAGCTTCGGGGCAGCTTGCGAGGAACGGTATGTGGCGTATTCCGCCCATCATGAGGTCGCTGTGGATTTCATCGGACACCACTGTCACGCCGTAGCGCTTGGCCAGTCGGGCCACGGCGGCGAGGGTCTCACGGTCCCACTGCACTCCGGCGGGGTTGTGAGGGTTGCAGAGAATCATCATCCGCGGCTTCTCGGTGGCAAAAATCTCTTCAAGGCCTTCAAGGTCCATTAGATAGAAGCTGCCGCTGCCGGAGGTGTTCTCAATCAGAGGATTCTCGATTACGGTGCGCCCGTTACCTTCGGGTACAATGCGGAAGGGATGGTAAACCGGTGGCTGAATCACAATCTTGTCGCCGGGACGCGTGAAGAAATTCACAGCGAAGGCTATTCCGCGCACCACTCCGGGAACGAACGCCAGTTCCTCGCGTTCGATTTTGAGGCCGTGGCGGCGGCTCACCCAATCGATTATTGACTGCCAGTAGCTGTCGGGAGCTGACGTATAGCCGAGCACGGGATGCTCATAGCGTTTCTTCAGAGTGGCCACTATGTCGGGGCAAACGGGGAAGTCCATATCGGCAATCCACATGGGAAGCAGGTCGTTGCGACCGAAATTCTGTTGCAGACAGTCATATTTTATGCAGCATGTGCCGCGGCGGTCAATTGGTTCATCAAAGCAGTAGTTCTTCATTTCTATGGTATCCGGTTGAAAATTCTCTACAAAATTAGTTGTTTTTTGCGAAATTCGCGCTTTTTTATTAAGTTTGTATCTCTAATTAGCCGCCATAACGCCATGAACGGAAACCAACAGTATACACCTGAGGAGGAGGATCGGATAATAGAAGCCGAGTTTGCCGATGTAGTGCGCGGCTATCTGGCGAGTCCTCACCGGAAAAAGGTGGAGATTATAGAGCAGGCCTACCGGTTTGCCAAAATGGCTCACAAGGGCATACGCCGCCGTTCAGGCGAGCCTTATATTCTCCATCCAATCGCTGTGGCCAAAATTGTGTCGCAGGAAATTGGGTTAGGCTCATCCTCGATATGCGCGGCGTTGCTACACGACGTTGTGGAGGACACGGAGTACACCGTGGATGACATCCGGCAGCAGTTCGGAAAGAAAATTGCCGAGTTCGTGAGTGGCCTGACCAAGATTTCAGGAGGCATTTTCGGCGACAAGGCTTCGGCTCAGGCCGAGAACTTCCGCAAACTTTTGCTCACGATGAGCGAGGATATCCGGGTGGTGCTCATAAAGATGGCCGACCGTCTGCACAATATGCGCACCCTCAGCTCTATGCCTCCGAGCAAGCAGTATAAGATTGCAGGGGAGACGCTCTACATTTACGCCCCCTTGGCTCATCGCCTCGGACTTTTCTCAATAAAGACCGAGCTGGAGGATTTGAGTTTCAAATATGAGCATCCGGCAATCTACGAACGAATCATTGAGCAGATTAAGGCTTCGGAGGCTAAGCGACATGCCATCTATTCCGATTTCTCGGCTCCTATACTTGAACGTCTGGAGGGTATGGGGCTGAACTATGAGGCGAAGGCGAGGGTGAAATCGGTCTACTCGATCTGGCGCAAGATGGAATCGAAGAAGATTCCGTTTGAGGAGGTTTATGATCTCTATGCCATGCGAATAATCTTTGACTGTGATGACCCTGCGAATGAGAAAAACATCTGCTGGAGCATCTATTCGGCTATCACCGACATATATCGCCTTCACCCTGAGCGCACACGCGACTGGATAAGTAATCCGAAGGCCAATGGCTATCAGGCACTCCATCTGACGGTTATGGGGCCCGACGGCAACTGGGTTGAGGTGCAGATTCGCTCCAAGCGCATGGATGAGATTGCCGAGAAGGGTTTTGCCGCTCACTGGAAATATAAGATTGGCAATGGTGATGAGGAGTCGGAACTGACCGTGTGGCTCCGAACCATCAAGGATATTCTTGAGGACCCTAATCCTAATGCCGTTGACTTTCTTGACACGCTGAAACTCAATCTGTTTGCTGCCGAGATAGTGGTTTTCACTCCAAAAGGCGAGCTGGTGACGCTGCCGCAGCACTCCACGGTGCTCGACCTTGCCTACGCGCTTCACTCCGAGTTGGGCAACCGCTGCATAGCCGGAAAGGTGAATCATAAGCTTGTGCCTATGTCCCACCGCCTTGAGAGCGGCGACCAGGTTGAGGTGCTGACGTCGCAGAATCAGAAACCCAAACCCGAGTGGATCGATTTCCTTGCCACGGCCAAGGGACGCACCCGACTTCGGGCAGCCCTGCGCCGCGAACAGGCTCCGGTGGTGGAGCGCGGTCGAAAGATTCTTGCCGATTTCCTTGCCGACGGTGAAGTTAAGGAGACAAACGAGGTGATAACTAAGATTATGTCGTTTTACCATGTAGCTTCGCGTGAACAGCTCTATTATCGCCTTGGTTCGGAGGAAATAACGCTCAACGGTTATGTGCTGAAGGATTCGCCAAAAACCTCGCCCGGATTGCTGAAGAAGATTTTCAGGATAGGCGCAGGGAAAATAGCTTCTTCAAAAACGAAAACCGACACCGCAGCCCCTGAGATAGTTACGCCCGATGCCATAGACCGTAAGGCTATCTATGAGCTTGAGCTTGATTCCGGAAAGCAGAATTTTGTGTTTTCGCCATGCTGCCATCCTCTCCCGGGTGACGATGTGATGGGGTTCATCAATGAGGAGCACAATGTGGAGATTCATGACCTCACCTGTCCGCGGGCCCAGCTTCTGAAAGCCACTTACGGTCCGCGGATAGTGGCTACCCGATGGAAGCGCTCTGAACGACCTCTGCCGGCACTGGTGACCATTGACGGAGTGGACCGCCACGGAATACTTCAGGAACTGACTCAGCTCATTTCCAATCAAATGAACCTTGACATACGCTCACTCCACATTGACACTGACAAGGAAGTGTTTCACTGCACGATGGGCGTGCTTGTGAAAGATGCGGCGGTTATAAACAGTCTGTGTAATCAAGTGAAAAAAATCAAAGGTGTTCTCAAGGCTTCACGCAAGGAGCTTGACGGTGACACCTCCAGAAATTAACAATGAAAAGCCTGAGAAACATAAATTCTAACGTATTGCTGTGGGGCGCTTTTACAGTGGCCGTGTTGCTCATGTTCTATCTGCGTCCCAAAACGGATGAAAACCGTTTCGTTTACGAAATCAACCGTCCGTGGAACTATTCGCTGCTTACGGCTCCGTTTGACATCCCGGTACACCATGACACTATTTCGGCAATGGCCATACGTGACTCCCTGGCCAACTCGTTTGAACCCGTCTATAAGCGCGATGCCGCTATGGAGGCTCAGATTCTGACAAAGTCGGCCACGCGTTTGCTTCAGAACACTTCGGCACCGCTGTCGCCCGGCCAGCGCTCCCAGCTGCTTGCCAAAATCAGGGAGGTGTATCAGACCGGTGTGATTGACCTCAACGATCTGCCAAAGCGGCCCGACAGCACTACGGTGACCAACGTGAAGATGATTGACGGTGACCTCGCCCAGTCAAAATCGGTAACGTCGTTTCTCACCCCGCGTAAAGCCTACACCAGACTTGACAGCCTGGTGACTGATCCGGAATTGCATAAGGCTATGGGTTCGGCGCGGTTGTCGGAGCTTATAAAGCCGAATGTGGTGCTTGACAGTCTTGCCACCGTGCGTTTCCGTGAAGAGGCTTACGCAACCGCCCTCGCGCCCATAGGGGTGATACAGCATGGCGAGCGCATAATAAACCGTGGCGACATAGTCACACCGCAGCTCTTCACAATACTGCATACATATGAACAAATGGCTTCGGAACGTGGTGCAACGGTGATTGACGGTTCGTTCTATCCCGGACTCGGCACGCTTGTGTACATACTGCTTATGGCCGCCAGCCTGATGATATTCATCTATTTTTTCCGTCGCGATTATTACAACCGCTTGTCGGTGATGCTGTTTCTGCTCACCATGGTCACGCTTTTCACGTTGCTTACTTACGGTATGAACACATTCGTAAGACTGGGGCTTTTTGCGGTGCCCTTTGCGATTGTGCCCGTTGTGGTGCTTGTGTTCCTTGATTCGCGCACAGCCTTTTTCACCGGAATCGTGACAATCATGATATGCGCCTCGGTAGCTTCGAACCGGTGGGAATTCGTTGCCATGCAGTTCCTGGCCAGTCTTGCGGCGGTGGTGTCCATAAAGGAGCTAAGTAAGCGTTCGCAGCTGATACGCACCTCCGTGGTTGTGCTCCTGACGTATGTGGTCAGCTATGTGACAATGGAGCTGATGGCTACCGGAACGTTCAACTCTATGGTGCCTAAGGTGATAGGGGCCTTGGCCATAAATTCGGTTCTGATATCGTTTGCCTATTTCCTCATATTCCTCATGGAGAAGCTGTTCGGATTTACATCAAGGGTGTCGCTCGTGGAACTGGCCGACATCAACCACCCGCTTCTGCGAGAGCTCTCCGAGGAATGCCCCGGAACCTTCAACCATTCAATGGCTGTGAGCAATCTGGCTTCGGCGGCGGCTTCGCGGATAGGCGCAAATGTGCAGCTCGTGAGAACCGGCGCACTTTATCACGATATAGGAAAGGTGAGCAATCCGGCATTCTTCACCGAGAATCAGCACGGAGTGAATCCGCACGACGCGCTCACCCCTCTGCAGAGCGCCAGGATAGTGATAGGCCATGTGACCGATGGACTCAAGAAAGCCGAGAAAGCCAAGCTGCCGCAGACCATCCGCGATTTCATAGCGCAGCATCATGGTCGGGGCCAGGCCCGCTACTTCTATACAACCTATTGCAATCAGCACCCCGATGAGGATGTGGATCCAACGCCTTTCACTTATCCCGGTCCTAATCCGCAGACGCGTGAGGCTTCGCTCGTGATGATGGCCGATGCAGTGGAAGCGGCTTCGCGTTCATTGCCCGACCATTCTCCCGAAGCAATTTCGGCACTTGTCAATAAGATAATTGATGCGCAGGTGGCGCAGGGACTCCATAATGAATCGCCCCTTTCGTTCCGTGATGTCAACGAGATAAAAGAGGTGTTTGTGAATCGTTTGCGCACCATGTACCATTCCCGCATCTCCTATCCTGAAGCTATCAGGCCGCAGAATGGCGAGAAAAAGGATACGCCGAAAGAGTAAAAACATTAATTTTGCACCGTCAAAACAGTGCACTCATACGTTATAGTTAAAAAAGTTAAAGTTATGCCAACATCCGCAATACTACTCATAATCCTGGCCTCGGCACTAACACTCTGGGGCATCGGTTCGGCCTTTGCATCGTGGCGTTGGTCGGCAGCTTCGAACTATCTGGCTCTATGGGCGCTATACTACGCCCCCGGTTTTGCGTTGCCTGACGGGTTGATGACCTTCTGGGGCATTGCCACCCTGATTGCGCTTGGCATTAACTATATGCTGCCTTTCCAGGTGGCTACATCACGAATGGGAATGGCCTATATAGGAGTGGGAGCGCTCTGCGGCACCGCCGTAGGGCTTGTTGTTGCTTCACAGGCGGCAACGATATGTGGCGCTGCCCTTGGATGTCTTTGCGGAGCAATAGCCTATAGCCGCACTCCTCGTGGACGACAGATGGATTTTCCCTCGACACGTTTTTTCAACTATCTACTTGCCAAGGGACTGCCGCTTACCGTGGTCATGTCTATTTCAGGCATAGTGGCTATGGCGCTATACCAGTATTTCATTACATTTTAGCAGATTATGGAAAGAATGATAAACAAAGGCATATTTGTAATCCTTTTAGCCGTTGTGGCTATGGGATTGTCGGTGTCGGCGCAGACACTTCCTTTTGACCGGATACGCCGCGACAAACCCAATCTTGAAAAGATTCAGCGTGAAATCCGTGACCGCGGTTCAAAGTATTATTATCCGCGTCTGATGGAGGAGTATCAGCGCAATGACACGCTTATGAAACTTGATAAATACCGTTACCTGTATCTCGGTTACATGTTTCAGGAGGACTATGACCCTTATCGTCCTTCGCCGGCACCTGCCATGAATACCCCGCTGTATCATAATACCAATCCCACTTCGGCCGAGTGTGAGGAGATTATTGAGAACGCACATTTGGCTCTGGCCAACAATCCTTTTGACCTCAGGCAGATGAGTGCGCTCATAGCCGCACACAAGCTTTTGGGACAAAGCGATATAGCCAAAATATGGCAGTATAAGCTCAATTATCTTCTGATGGCGATTGTTTCAACCGGCACAGGCGAGGATGAGGAGCATGCCTGGTTTGTGATTGAGCCGCAGCATGAGTATGTGCTTCTGAACATGATGGGCTATCAGGTTACCAACCACCTTTTCTACGATCCTTTCTATGAGTATCTTACGGTGGTTGATGTTCAGGCAGGCAAAAAGGGTGGCTTCTATTTCAATCTGGAGGCCCTGCTGCGAGAACATTACCGCAAGTTCCCCGATGAGTTATAACATTGGATAATAAAGAAGAGCCACCGCGGAAATGGATTCTGCGGTGGCTCGGCATTCTATGTAGTCTTGCAACTGATCTGATTATTTCTTGAAGAAGCGGTTGTAGAGACCCTGGAAGCCCTGACCGTGGCGAGCTTCGTCCTTTGCCATTTCGTGAACGGTGTCGTGGATGGCATCGAGGTTGAGTTCTTTGGCGCGGCGTGCAATGCGCATCTTGTCGGCGTTGGCACCTGCTTCGGCAGCCATACGTTTTTCAAGATTAGTCTTGGTGTCCCATACGCATTCGCCAAGAAGTTCAGCGAATTTTGAAGCGTGCTCTGCTTCCTCGAAAGCGTAGCGCTTGAAAGCTTCGGCGATTTCGGGATAGCCTTCGCGGTCGGCCTGACGCGACATAGCGAGGTACATGCCAACTTCGGTGCATTCGCCGTTGAAGTGGGCGAGAAGGTCGGCGCGCATTTCATCATCGGTATCGCGGGCAACACCGATTTCATGTTCTGTTACAAATTCAAGAGCGGCAGATTCATCCACCTCTTTGAATTTGCTGCGGGGAGCGCCGCAAAGAGGGCATTTTTCGGGAGCTTCTTCACCTTCGTGAACATAACCGCAAACGGTGCAAATGAATTTCTTTTTCATGATGATAATTTTTACAGATTAATGAATTTTGGAATTTATTTTTGAATTTCAGTTCAATTTCTTTGCGTTGCATTCCGGACATACACCCCGATAGTGAAGAGAGACTGTGCTGGCTATGAAGCCCTCCGGAAGGCTGGGAATGGAGCTAAGGGGAATGTCGTGGATGGCACCACATTCATCACACACAAAGTGGGCGTGAAGAGATGAGTTAAAGTCATAGCGGGTGCCTAAGGAATCAACATCCAGAGTTGAGATGCACCCGTTTTGTGCAAGAAGGTTCACTGTGTTGTAGACAGTGGTTCGGGAGAGAGTAGGGTAGTCATGCAGCAAGTCGCAATAAATCTCATCAACCGTGGGATGTGTGAGATGTTTTGCAAGGTATCCGGCTACGGCTATTCGTTGCGCAGAAGGCTTGATTCCGTGGTCAAGAAGAAAAGTCGCTATGGCTGAATTTTGCTGCATGGATTTTAATAGTTGATTGAGTCCGTTTCTGAAATCATTACAAAGTTATAATAAAAACTTGAATATTCCAAAAAATTTAACAAAGATTTTATCCGAGTCCGGGCATGAATGCGTCGGTGATATGATGGACCTCATGAGATGTTTCGGGGGAGCCGATTACGGCAATTATGTCGAAACGGTATTCGAAAGGCATAGTAAATGATGCCAATATGGAGTCGGCCGCTTTAATCATGCGGCGCATTTTTTTTGAATCCACAGCTTCTACGGCCTGTTGTAAGTCGGACTGCCTGGTTTTGACTTCAATAAAGGCCATGGTTGAGCCTTTGAGTGCTACGATGTCAATCTCTTTGTGGCCAACGTGGAGGTTCTGTTCCAAAAGCGTGTAACCTTTGGTCATCAGATATTCGCGGGCAATGCGCTCGCCCCATTCGCCGAGTTCATTATGGTTGGCCATGATGCTAAGTAGCTGAGTTCTGTGCAAAGATACACAAAAACGCGTTAAGTAGGTTACGGAATGCTGCAGGGATGGGGGAAAAAACGGCTCCCCGAACACTTTTGCAGGTCGGGGAGCCGATAACGGTATGTTCAGCGGTTATTTCTTGCTTTTAAGATAGGTTTCGTGGTACTCATCGAGAATCTTACGGATGGCAGTGCCTATTTTCAGGTAGGCATCTTTGTTGAGATTGGCAAGTGAGGCGCGAACCGACCATTTCGGGCCGTCAAATCCATCGCCGTTAAGAAGCACTATGGCTGTCTCATCGGCCAGACGGATAACGAAGTCAAGCGGTTCGTAATTATTGTTGAGATATTCGGTGAACTCATCGCCATAGAATTTCTTTGCCCAAACCATAAGGTCGATTTCGCTATAATAGCCTGCGCGGTAAGGATCTGGAAGAAGGGTGAATCCTGTGGTGCTCCAAAGCGCGTCGAGCCTTGAATGAATCATGTTGATGAGTTTAGGCTGTAATTCCTCGTGATGCAGATAGGCGAATGTGGCGAAGAGCATCATTTGAATTTGCTGAGGAGTGGAGAGGCCCGCGGTGTGGTTCAGACCAACCAGGCGGCTGTCGGCTACCAGACGGTCAACGAATATAATCTTTGAGGGGTCAAGGGCAAGAGATTCGTAGCGCTTGTTGAGCTCGGCTTTCTTGTCATCGGGGAGCTGCTTCAGACGTGCGTCGAACACATTGTCGGGGGCGAGAGCCATAGCTGCGACACGCCAGCCCGTTGCGCCGAAATATTTGGAGAATGAGTAAAGGCAGCAGGTGTTGTAGGGCAGAACGTACATAAGGGATTTAAATCCGGCAATGAATGTTCCGTACACATCATCGGTGATTACCATCAGGTTAGGGTTGTCTTTCTTGATGATGTCGACAAGCTGGTTGAGCGCCGCCTGAGAGAATGTGTAGCTCGGGGGATTAGAAGGATTTGTGATGCATACTGCTTTCACTGACGGGTCACGCAGTTTGTCAAGTTCCTCGGGAGGATACTGCCAGTCGTGATAGCCGTCGCGCTCAACCTTGTTAGCGCTGACATAAACGATGTCGAGACCGAATTGGTCAAGTTGAGGAATCTCGATATAGGGGGTGAAACAGGGTGTCAGAAGTGCAAGTTTGTCGCCTTTATTCAGCAGGAAGTTCTGCTTCAGGGAGTCAAATATGTAACACATTCCGGCTGTGCTGCCCTCAGTTGCAAAGAGATCGTACTGAGTGGTGGATTCGCCGCCGCCCATGGCCCAGCGCAGATATTCGCGCACGGCAATCTCGGTGTATTTTAGGATGCGGGGAGGGGTTGGATAATGGTCACCGAGAATACCGTCGACCATTTCGAATACAAGTTCATCGGGATCGGCTTTGAGGTCTTCGGTCATGTGGGTGTAGAAGTGGGTGAGCACTTTGGCCCCGGTTTTGTCGGCGTTTGCCTTAAGGAAGGCTTTGAAGCGTTCGGCCACACCCTCCTGAGTAGGCGAAGCTACAATGCCAATCGGAGCGTCATAGACCGACCGGTTGGCTTCGGTCATAGCGAATTCGCCGAGAGTGAAGAATGCTTCACGCGGGAAAGAGAGAAGCCAGTTTGGGTTGCCGCGACCGGCGTTAAGGAATGTAGCGGTTGAGCGCTGAGCATCCTTCTCGGCCAGATTTATCAGAGTGCCCTTGATTTCGAAAGGGCTCATTTCAGAAAGTCGTTTTTCATAACCGGGGTCTTCCGGATTTTTCGGGATAGAATTCATAACAGAAATTGATTATAGTTTAGAAAGATAAGTAAGTCACCAAAATTAATTAACAGTAAAATCCAGATAGTAAGCAAGCTCTCCTGTGATTATTCTTGAGTGTCTTTTGCGTCGGAACCTCGCTTTCAATCAGTCATGTAGCTACGGCTACACTCCTTCTTTCAAGCTTCGTTCCATCCACAAAACACATCTCAATAATAATGTCAATTAATTATGGAGACTTACTTACATTAAAGGAATTATACGAACATCAGTACCATTGCTACACCCATAAGAATAAGGAGCGTGTTGCCGATAGCGTAGGTTATGGTATAGCCCATGGCGGGTACCGAACTGTCAAGGGCACCGGTTATGGCTCCAAGGGAAGCGGTGGTGGTACGTGAGCCGGCACAGCATCCGAGATTGATTGCGGGATGGAACTTGAACACTTTTGCTCCAATGAACATGGAAATGAGCAGAGGTACCGTAGTGGCAATGACTCCCATTAAGAGTAGCATCCATCCTACTTCCTTGATGCCTGAAATGAATGTGGGGCCGCACTGAATGCCAATCACGGCAATGAACATGTTGAGGCCGAGGTTATTCATTAGCCACAGTGAAGAATCGGGAATGATGCCCACAGACGGACGTTTTGTGCGAAGCCATCCGAAGAACAGGCCGGCGATAAGAGCGCCACCTGAGGTTGACAGGCTCACGGGAATGTCACCGAAGTTAAGAGTTATGGCACCTACAAGCGCACCGATGACAATTGCAAGTGAAACAAAAATCATATCGGTCTGTGTGGTTGGCCGCTGCTCGTAACCGATCTCTTTTGCTGCCCCTGAAACTTCCTGAGGGAGGCCTACGATTGTGAGCATATCGCCCTGCATGAGTTCAGTCTGTGCGAGTACAGGGATAGGTACACCACCCTGACGAGAGATACTTTGAATCATAACGCCGTACATGAATGGTTTTGCACGAAGCTGGTCAATAGTTAGTTTGGCTGTTTTTTTAGTTACCATCACCTGAGTTTTCTCGACATTGAAAGTGAGGAGCGCACCATCATCGACTTCCGGACCAATCCAGCTTTCATCCTGAATAATATATTCGTGGCGCCCTGAAAGTACAATCTCATCGCCCTGATGTATCAGCAGCGAAGGAGTGGGGTCAACGATTTTGCCATCGGCGGCTGTGCGTACACGCTCAACGAAAATTCGGCGGCCGAGACTTTCAAAATGAGCTTCAACCTGCTCCACTGTAAGGGGAGTGGTGAAGTGGTCGGCTGTGACTTTATAGGCGCGGAACACGATAGGACGGTTGCCGTTGATATAGGCCGGGTCCGAGGGGAGGGAAGAGTGGTTGAGCTGCAGTTCCAGTTCTTTGGTCTGCTGGCGTACTTTTTTAAGACCTCCGAGCATAGCCGGGCCGAGATTGCCGAGTATCCAGGCTGAACCTATTGTGCCGAACACGTAAGTTACAGCGTAGCAAACGGGAATGAGATCAATCATCTGCTTTTTCTGTTCCTCGGGTATGTGGAGAGTGCCTATGGTGTCAGTTCCGACTCCGATTACGGCTGAAATAGTCTGAGCTCCCGAGAAGAGGCCGGTGGCAATGGCGGCGTTGTAGTTCATTATCTTTGCGCATGCCCAGGTGACAATAAGACAGAGAAAACAAACGACAACGGCAAAAATGACCTGCTTGATACCCTGGCCTCTGATGGCCGCAACAAATTGCGGGCCGCATTTATAACCTATCGCAAACAGGAAGATAAGAAAGAAAAGGGCTTTTAGAGGCGCCCCGATGGGAATGTTCATCTGCCCGACCAAAACACCTACGAGAAGTACGGAGGTGACTGTGCCGAGAGAAAAAGATTTGTACTTGAATTTACCAATCCAGAATCCAAGACCTATGGTCAGAAAGATTGGTATGGACGGATAGGTCCGGAACGTTTCTAATAACCAGGACATGACTGTTGGGGTGTGTTTTGAAAGTTTGTAGATATGATGATAAAATATTCAGGGCTGAGAGTCCTACAGATTTTTAAACGCTTTTTTTGACGTATGGGTTCGGATTAAGCCAAATGTGATAGGGGAAGCACTTTTTTTGCAACAGCCTTGTCCGTTTTTTCCATCATAATTGTTATTTTTGTATCGCCGTTCCGGCTGCCGAGTTACCGGTCAGATGAAAATGTAAGTTATGAGAAGAATTATAAGCCTGATGATAGCGATTGTTGCCCTGGGCATGACTGTGGGAAGTTGTGGCGGAGGAGAGAAAGCGGTTGCGGTGTCCGATTCGTTGGAAATCGCCAGAGCGCTTTTGGGTAAAATCAAATGGCCTGTTGCATTGCCGGATTATTGCCGGATAGACACAGCTTGGATTTCGGCAAGTGACTCCACATTGAATGCCACGCTCACGCTCGGTGAGGATTATCTGGATTCGGCCTCTGTGGCCGGCGATGAAAGCATACGACGCCTGCTTGTGGGCATAATGTTGCAGGATTCTGCGATGGCAACAGCGATTGAGGCGGGGCGGAAGGTGCCGTTGAGGATTGCTATGAATGTAGGCGACGAAGAGGGCACGGTGGTTTCTTTTGCTCTGGCGGCCACGCAGTTTCACGGAATGGTGCTGACGGCTCCCGATGAACGCAAACTTGATGAGCTGAAAGTTTCAAACCGCGTAAGATTTGACAATCAGTATTGCCCCATAGAGCTTGAGGATGGAGTGTCGGTGAGGAGCATGACTATTCAGGACCGCTACGTGACGTTCCATACGCTTATTGATGTGGAGAAGCTTGACTTTAAGGTGATGAAGGAGAATCGTGATTCCGTTGGCCATGCCGTGGTGACGGCTCTGCGGGCTCAGCTTGAGGACGCAGAGCAGGAGAAATCACTCCGAGAGATTGCCGGGGCGCGGCTCGGTTACCGCAACCGCTATGTGGCATCGGACGGTCAGGATTCGTTTGACATAAGCTTCACTCCCTCCGACATCGAGAAACTTCTCGTTGTTACTGACAGCATACGCAACGCGACAAAGAAACCAAAATTCAAACATTGACAATAAAAACGCTTTTATCTATGAGGACTTTACGTTTTTTTGCCACACTGATGATTATCAGTTTAGGCGCAACAGGCATCAAAGCTCAGTATTATCAGCTGGCCAATCAGATTCCTCAAGTACTCCAGCCAGCGCTTTCAGGGAGTTTTAATTACAAGGGATTCGTTGAGGGTTCCTATACGAAAGGTGTAGGTCCGCGTCAGGCTGACTTCCTGGAGATAACCACTACACAGGGTTTCCAGTACGCTTCATGGTTCTATATGGGTGTGGGTCTGGGAATTCAGACTATAATGACAAACCGCAATGAGAATTATGATCCATGGCAATACCCGGGCGACTGGGACTCGGACAGGAGTCATTCACGCACGGGATGGATGCTTCCGCTCTTTACCGATTTTCGATTCAATATAGGGAAAATGACCGATCCGTCGTTTTTTATTGATATGAAGATAGGAGCATCGTTCCTTCTGAGCAATAACTATCTGGAAATTGGCGACGGATTCCTGAATTCTGACGAGACATTTTATTTCAAGCCTTCGGTGGGACTCCGCGTGCCGCTAAACGACTCAGGCTCGCAGGCCATAAACGTTGCGCTGAACTATCAGCTTATGACGCAGAATTACTGGTACAGAAATTCCTCGAACATCACCCTTAGCTCCTTCGGTGCATCTATAGGCTTTGAATGGTAGAATAATCAGTAGGGGAGAAGAATGACAGTCAACGAGTTTGCCGAGCGTATCTATCTGAATCTGCCGTATGACCCTAACGACCAGCAAATACAGCTGATTGCGGCGTTGGCTCGTTTCTGTTCGCCCTGCCACGGCGACTATTCTGTTTTTTTGCTCAACGGGTATGCCGGAACGGGCAAAACCTCGCTTACCGGAGCGTTGGTGAGAGCGCTGCGCGAGGCCGATGTGCCTGTGGTGTTGCTCGCACCCACGGGGCGTGCAGCCAAAGTGTTTGGCCGTTTCGCGAGCTACCCCGCCACTACGATTCATCGGCGCATTTATCGCGGCACAGAGGGAGGACTGCTCGCCTATGCGGGCGAAGTGGCTGACAATACGTTGACAAACGCCGTGTTCATAGTGGATGAGGCATCAATGATTGGGAATGAGGTGAGTCAGTCGGCCGATGGTGTGCGTCGCAGCCTGCTTGATGATCTTGTGCAGTATGTTTATTCCTCGCAGGGATGCAGGATGGTTCTGCTCGGTGATACCGCTCAGTTGCCGCCGGTAGGATGCTCTCAGAGTCCGGCCATGAACGTTGAGGTGCTCAAAAGTTACGGCCTGAAGGTTACGCGCGCCGTAATGACCGATGTGGTGCGTCAGGACAGCCATTCGGGAATTCTCTACAATGCCACGCGCCTGAGGAAGGCGATGCGGCTCAGTCCGCTTCCAGTGCCCCAGCTATTCATTGACCGTTTCCGGGATGTTGTGAGCGTGACCGGCGAGGAGCTTGAAGATGAGTTGAGCCGCTGCTACAATGAAAGCGGGATTACGGAGACTCTGCTTGTGACGCGCTCAAACAAACGCGCCGTGCAGTTCAATCTCGGAATCCGCAGCCGCATACTCTACCGTGAGGAGGAACTTTGCAGGGACGAACTGCTTTTAGTGGCCAAGAACAATTATCTGTGGAGCGCCCGCGTGAAGGGACTTGACTTTGTGGCAAACGGCGATACGGCTATTGTGGAGAGCATTTATGGCATGGAGGAGAAATACGGTTTTCGCTTCGCGGATGTGAATCTCCGTTTGCCGGACCGCGACATGACTTTTGACTGCAAGATACTGCTTGACACCCTTTTCAGCGAAACAGCGTCGCTTGAACAGGAACGTTTTGCGGAACTTTATAATGCGGCTCTGACCGATGAGGAACTGTTCACGCCGGCCACGCCGCTACGTACACGAATGCGCATACTCCGCAGCGACCCTTATGTCAATGCTCTTCAGGTGAAATATGGCTATGCCGTTACTTGCCACAAAGCTCAGGGCGGACAGTGGCAGGATGTGTTTGTGGATGTTGGCTATATTCCTTCGGAGGCTTACACCACGCTCGATTTTTACAGATGGCTCTACACAGCCACAACCCGCGCCGTCGGGCGGCTCGCTTTTATCAATCCCGACAAGGAGATTATTTTTTCCAAAAGTCAGGAGTGAAGAGAATCAGCACTGTGAAAAGTTCAAGACGACCAATGAGCATAAGCAGTGACAAAACCCATTTGCCGGCATCGGGTACAATGTCAAAGGTGCCGGAGCTCCCTGTCATTCCGGCTCCAAAACCGGTGTTGCTGACACAGGAAAATGATGAGAAAAAGGAGTCAATTATGGGCAATCCGAGGGCCGTGAGTACAATTCCACCGAATGCAATGACCATTACATAGATACAGAGGAACGCAATAACTTTTGCCACGATATGGGATGGTATCACTTTGTCGTTGATGCGTACATTCGTCACGGCATTGGGATGGACGCTCTTGAACAGTTCATTGCGGGTGTTTTTGAAGAGGAACAGCATGCGGTCGATCTTAGCACCGCCCGATGTTGATCCTGCGCAGGCGCCGGTGAACATAAGCACGAACATCAGCGCAAGTATGAAGGGCCCCCACGATTCAAAGTCGGTGATTGCCAGGCCGGTGGATGTGATGGTGCTGATAATCTGGAAGAGGGGGTAGATCGTGGCCATACGCCAGTCAGTAATCTGGCCGCGCAGAGCGAGGCTCGCCACAAAAGCAACGTAGAACAGGGCTATAATGAAGAGATAGGCCTGAAACACATCGTTGTGCCAAAGCGATCTGCGGTCGCCCGAAAGGAGACGGAAAATAAGAGAGAAGCTTGTGCCGCCAAGAAACATGAACACAAGGATGACAATGGCGGAATAGTCAGAATTATAGAATGCGAGGCTGTCATCGTGGGTTGAAAAACCTCCTGTTGAAATGGCAGAAAAGGCGTGACAGACGCTATCGAAAAGATCCATGGGTCCGGCCCATAGAAGCAGAATCAGGGCTGCTGTCAGTCCGAAATAGATGGCCCACAAGCTTTTGGCTGTCGAACTGATGCGCGGGCGCAATTTTTCGTGTGTGATACCGGTCACTTCGGCGTTGAACATCTGCATGCCGCCTGAGTAATTGAGCATGGGGAGCACAGCAAGTGTGAACAGAATGATACCCATGCCTCCTATCCACTGCATCAGGGCGCGCCAAAGAGCTATTGAGTGCGACATGCTTTCAACTGAAGTGAGCACGGTGCAGCCCGTGGTTGTGAATCCCGACATGGCTTCAAAGAAAGCGTCACTGATGCCGATTGGCGTGACGGAAAGGATAAACGGGAGCATACCGAACAGTGAAAAGAATACCCATACGGCTGCAGTGAGCAGGAACCCTTCATGGCGCCCCATTTCGGTGCGTCTTGGACGGATAAGGAACGTAAGTCCGAGCCCCGCAGCTAAAGTTATGAGCGCCGTAAAAGAAAAAGCCGCCAGGTCCTCCTCATTGTAGGCCATAGCCACGGCAACCGGACCCAGCATGAATCCGCTCTCAATCATGAGAAGCCAACCGAGCACACGCAGGAGCATTGGGTAATTGATATGGCGAATTTTCTTTAACATCAGTTGAATAGACGTTCGATTTTATGGATGGTGTTAGCGAGGCAGAAAACAAGAACGTGGTCGCCCGGCTGAATTATCGTGTTACCGCTCACGAGCATGCCGTGACCGTCGCGAATGAGGCCTGCTATAGTCATGTCGCGGGAAAGTCCGAGATCCTTTACGGGAGCTTTTGTAACTTTGGCTTTAGGCTTTACCTCTATTTCAGCCACGTCGGCGTCGGCAAGCGCCATGAATTTCGAGGACTCAACGTCGGCATCCAGCAACATTTGGAAAAATTTACCGGAGGCAAGCAGCTTTTTATTTATGATTGTGCCGATGTTAAGGTTTTCAGCCTGAGCTATGAACTGGATGTTCTCAACTTCGGCCACGGTTTTCTTGACGCCGTATTCCTTGGCGGTGAGAGAGGTGAGTATGTTGGTTTCGCTGGAATCGGTTAGCGCAACGAAAGCATCCATTTCCGAGATTCCTTCATCAATGAGTACATCAATGTTACGCGCGTCGCCGTGGGTGACGCGTGCATCGGGGCACCGTTCGGCGAGTTGTTCGCAGCGTTCGCGGTCAATTTCAATGATGCGGAACTTGTATTTGTCACCGGCGAGGGCTATCAGGCGGACTGCAATTCGCGATCCTCCCATTATGAGCACTTTGCGAATGATGGTTTCTGTTTTTCCGCATAATTGGCGGAGGCCGTCGATATGTTCGCGTGTAGTGGTGAAATAAATGATGTCGTTTGGTCGCACGCAGTCGCGTCCGGAGGGTATGATGGTTTCCTGATTTCGCTTGATGGCCGAAACGTGGTAATAGTGGTTTTCTTGAGAAATTTCGCGCAGACTCTTCCCGACAATGGCGGCGTTGTCGCGGATTTTCACGCCGATTACAATCAGTTCGCCGTCATGGAGCTCAAACCAGTTGCGGACCCAATTGCGTTCAAGCGACTTAAGTATCTCGCGCGCCGCAAGCAGTTCGGGGTAAATCATTGCGTCAATTCCCCGGCTTGAAAATAAAGGAGTGTTGGCCGGGAGCGTGAACTCGTAGTTGTCGATGCGAGCAACGGTTTTTTTCGCTCCGCAGCTCTTGGCCAGAGCGCAGGCAAGCACATTTGATGTTTCTTCGGGGGTGACGGCAATGAACAGGTCGCAATAGCCGTTGATGGCCTGGCGCAGTGTTGCAATCGACGTAGGCGACCCTACCATTCCGAGAAGGTTGCAGGTAGAGTCGAGCCTTTCAATGCGTTCCTGGTGACTGTCAATTATAATTATGTCCTGACTTTCGCGTGAGAGCAGACGGGCGAGATGTGAACCTACTTCGCCAGCACCGGCAATGACAATCTTCATTTCTTTTTCGCGTTTAAAATAGCCTGATAGATGGTATCGGAGTCCATGTTGCAAAGCTTACGGAGCTGTTTGACAGTGCCGTGAGGCACGAAAGTCCCTTCGGGAACCCCTATGCGGGTTACCGGAGCGGCTATTCCGGCATCGGAGAGCCATTCCACCACCGCTGAGCCGAGGCCGCCTTTGACGGAAGCGTCCTCCACGGTGATTATGGGCATACCGCTGCGAGCCACCTCCTCCATGATTGAAGAATCGAGCGGGCGGAGGAAAACCATGTCGTAATGCGCAACGCTGATTCCATCGGCCTTGGCGCGCTCAATGGCTTTGGCAACGTCGGCAGCGATGGGGCCTAACGAAAGCACAGCCACATCGGTGCCGGAAGCGAGCTTTTCGCCGCGGCCAATCGGAAGTTCTTTCATCGGCTGCCGCCATTCGGTGTTGTTGCCTGAACCGCGCGGATAGCGGATAGCCATCGGGCCTTTGCGGCCGGGGAGCTGGGCGGTGTAAAGCAGATTGCGCAGCGCGATTTCATCGCGGGGCGACGCTATGGTCATTCCGGGAATATCGGAGAGGTAGGAGAGGTCAAAGAGGCCGTGATGAGTGGCGCCATCTTCGCCAACTATCCCTGAGCGGTCAATGGCAAACACCACCGGAAGTTCCATAAGTGCTACATCGTGGATTATATGGTCATAAGCGCGCTGGAGGAAAGAGGAATAAATTGCCACGAAAGGTATCATGCCTTCTTTGGCGAGGCCGCCGGCGAATGTTACGGCATGTCCCTCGGATATGCCTACGTCGAAAGTGCGGTCGGGCATAGCCTCGAGCATCTTTGACATGGAAGTGCCTGAGGGCATTGCAGCCGTTATTCCTACAATTTTAGGATTCTTTTGGGCGAGTTCCACAAGGGTTTCTCCGAAAACGTCCTGGTATTTGGGCGGAAGAGGCTTTGATGAGTCCGGTCGCTGGCGATGACCGTCAGTGGGGTCGAATTTGCCCGGTGCATGCCATGCTGCGGGGTCGGCTTCGGCAGGAGCGAATCCGCGTCCCTTGACAGTGCGCAGGTGCAGGATGCGTGGCCCTTTCATGTCCTTTATCTCGTTGAGCGCACGGATTATAGTGGGTATGTCATGACCGTCAAACGGTCCGAAATAGCGTATGTTGAGTCCCTCGAAGATGTTCTGTTCGTGGGTTATGAGTGATTTAAGGGAGTTGTTGAAGCGGAGTATGCGGCCGCGGCTTTTCTCGGAGAGGAGATTGTGGCGGCGCAAAAAATTGTAGATTTTATATCGGAGATTGTTGTAGCTTTTTGAGGTTGTGATGTGAGCCAGATAGGAGTTTAATGAGCCTACGTTGCGGTCAATTGACATGTCGTTGTCGTTCAGTATTATCAGAACGTTGGCGTTGGAATTGGCTGCATTGTTGATTCCTTCGAATGCGAGTCCTCCGGAGATGGAAGCATCGCCTATTACGGCCACTACGTGACGTTCGGGGCTATCCTTCTGCAGCGAAGTGGCCACAGCCATGCCGAGGGCCGCCGAGATGGAGTTTGAGGCGTGGCCGGCGGCAAAGGTGTCGTATTCGCTTTCGGCGGGAGTGGGGAATCCGCTCAGTCCGCCAAGCGAACGGTTGGTGCAGAAACGGTCGGCGCGACCCGTGAGGAGCTTGTGGCCATACGCCTGATGTCCAACGTCCCACACAATGCGGTCATAGGGAGTGTTGAACACGTAATGCAGCGCAACGGTTAGCTCAACGGCACCCATGCTCGACCCGAAATGGCCGGGATTCTTGCTCAGGTGAGATATGAGGAATTTTCGTATGTCGGCGCATACGGCAGGAAGCATGGAAATGGGGAGCCGGCGAAGGTCGGCAGGAGAATTGATGCCCGAGAGCAAGGGGTAGGTTGCCTTGTCGAGTGTCTCTTTCTCGGGATTGAGGGGTGATGGTAGTATAGTCGTCATTTCTTTTTGTACTTTTTATAAAGAGGTACGAAGACCACTATTCCCGAGGCTACTATGACAAACGCCAGCCACAGAGTGAAAGGCCGGCTGGCAATAAGAAGGTAGCATAGCACAAGCCACAATATGATTATGCATGCGAGTTGGAACTTCTGGGCTGCTGTCATGGCGTGTCTCTATTATCGAGTGCAAATTTAACAAAAATAAGCAATATATCATAGCATGCGCCGCATTATTTCTTTATCGGTCGCTGCTGCGCTTGCCGAACTTTCATGGGGCGCACGACATTATATATAACATAATGGATCGATACAAGAGTTCAGAATACGGTTATATTGAGAACCCGTCGTTAGAGGGCGAGGGGTGGATCAATGTGGAGTGTCCCACGGAGGATGAACGGCGGCTCCTGACTGAGGAACTGCATGTGCCGACCGATTTCATTGATTATCTTGGCGATGAGGATGAGCGGCCGCGCGTGGACCGCGACGGCGACTGGACGATTACCATTCTGCGGATTCCAACTCAGACCGATGATCCTGACGTGCCTTACATCACGGTGCCCATCGGGGTGATTTTCCACGAAGATTTGATTCTCACGCTCTGCTTCAAGCGCAACGATGTGATTTCCGATTTCATTCAGTACACCCGTCAGCGCCGCATTAACATTTCCAACCGTCCCGACTTTATTCTCCACCTGATTTACACTGCTACCTCATGGTTCCTTAAATGCCTGCAAACCATTAATCGCGATGTGATTATAGCCACTAAGGATATGGCCAACACGGTCAGGAACCGTGAACTTATTGAACTGATGCAGATGCAGAAAACGCTCGTTTATTTCAGCACTTCGCTGCAGGGCGATGAGATGATGCTTGAACACATGCAGCGTCTCTACGATGGGGAGTATGATACGGAATTGCTTGAAGACGTGGATATTGAGATGAAGCAGGCACTGAACACCGTGGCCATCTACACTCAGATTCTTCAAAGCACCATGGAAGCGCTCGGCTCGGTGGTGTCAAACAACGTCAACGCTGTGATGAAGCGCATGACGGCAATATCCATCGTGCTGATGGTGCCCACGCTGATAGCGAGCTTCTACGGCATGAACGTCGACATCTCGCTGGCCTCGCTACCGGGGGCATTCTATATGATTGTAGGGCTTTCGCTTGTGTTGACAGTGGCCGTGATGCTGTGGCTCAAACATATCAAATGGTTCTGACCTCTCCCCTAAGACAAACCCTCCCTAACGGCCAAGCTGCGGCCTAAGAGCGCCAGGGAAAAAAGAAAAAGCTTCCGAGGGAGGAAGCTTTTTAAGTGGAGGTACCTAGCAGAATCGAACTGCTGTACACGGTTTTGCAGACCGTTGCCTAACCGCTCGGCCAAGGTACCGTTTGGTGTTTGCGATGGCAAAGTTAAGACTATTTTTTGTTTCTGCCAAGAATTTTCGGCGGTTTTTTAATAGCGCTGATGCTAAACGTTTGGCTCAGACGGTTTTCTGTGTTTTGTAGGAGCGCGGGGTGAAGAGGAGCACAAGGAACATGGCACCGCGGAAGCAAAGCTCGACGCACATGGCTATCCACACGCCCCGCAGTCCCATGGAGCCGACAAGGAGCGCGGCGAGCGAGAGGCGCACCACCCAGATGCTGCCGAGGTTGAGGATGGCTGGGAGGAGAGTGCGGCCCATGCCTACGAAGAAGCCGTAGGTTACTATGGCTGCGGCAAACATGGGCTCGGCCCATGCTTCAATGCGGAGAACGGCTGCTCCGAGGTCGCGGATGGCTTCGACGGGTGTCATTAGCCCCATGATCTGAGGGGCGAAGATGTAGAGGGCAACTCCGAGCAGGGACATGATGGTTACGCCGGAGGCCACGGTGATGTGGCCGAAGGAGCGCATGAGTTTCAAACGGCCCGCGCCGAGGCACTGCCCGGAGAGGGTGGTGGCAGCCTCGCTGATGCCGTAGCCGGGCATGTAGCAGAGGCTTTCGGCTATGACGGCAAATGCGTTGGCTGCGATGGGGACTACGCCGAGGGGCGCCACAATGAAGGTGATGAGTATCTGCGCCCCGCAGATGGCTATGTGTTCGAAGCCGAGGGGCAGCCCTATGACTACGGCTTGTCGCAGGGTGCGGAGCGAAGGGATGAATGAGCCTTTATGTCCAAATATGCGGAGAGGCTTGAAGCGGACGCAGAGAAAATAGAGCATCAGCAGTGCTATGACAGTTTCGGCCAGTACGGTGGCGAGCGCGGCTCCCTTTACTCCCATTCCGGCGCCGGGCACTGTCAGTTCCATTCCGACAAGGGTGATGGTGCGCGTGGGAAAGATGAGGAAAAAGTTGAGCACGACGTCGAGCACGCACATGGCCACATTCAGTATGCTCGGAATCTTCATGTTACCGGCACAGCGGAGCATGGCACCCGCGAGGAAGTTCATCTGCATTGCCGGGAGGAAGAGCGAAAAAATAAAGAAATATGTTGTGGCGTCGGCGTGAATCGTTTCATCCGCGCGGAGCCAGCGGGGGAGAGGTGCGGAGATGGCCATTCCGATTACAGCCATGATGATGCCGAAGCAGAGACAGGCCATGAGTGACTGGCGGAGTACTTTGCGCGCTCGGCCGAAGTCGGAGGCGCCGATGAGGTGGGCAATCTGCACGGAGAAGCCAGTGGCGCAAGCCGAGAGGATGCCCCAAAATAGCCATGTGGAGGTGGAAACGAGTCCTATCGAAGCGGAGGCCTCGGCACCGAGGCTGCCTACCATGGAGGCATCGATGTACTGCATGGCTATGGCCGAAATCTGGGCCACAATGGCCGGGCCACTGAGTAACGCCGTGACTTTTAGGCGCTGACCCATGGTGAGTGGTTTGCCGCTGCGTATGCGTTCAAGCAGAAATTCTGTCTGTCCGGATGATTGTTCCATTTTCGGAGTGCAAAGATAGTGAGATTCTGCAGGGAAATGAAATTAAGTTTGTGAAAAAGTTGGCGAAATGGATAAAAATCAGTAATTTTGTGGGCATTTTTGCTGAGCAGGCTCAGAGAAGCGCATTTCCGCTCTAAGGAAAGCCGCCTGCCGGATTAACCTAACAACGTATAACTCAAAGCAATGTACGCAATTGTAGAAATTCAAGGACAGCAGTTCAAGGCCGAAGCCCAGAAGTTCTTGTATGTTCATTATCTCGGCGAAGCCGTTAAAGAAGGTGACACAGTGGAATTTGACCGTGTACTCCTCGCTGAAGCCGATGGTGACGTTAAGGTTGGCGCACCTACAGTAGAAGGCGCCAAAGTGGTATGTGAAGTACTCACTCCCCTTGTAAAGGGCGAAAAGGTAATCGTGTTCAAGAAGAAACGCCGCAAAGGCTATCGCCGTAAGAACGGTCACCGTCAGTACTTTACCAAAGTGTTAATTAAAGAAGTTGTTGCTTAACTCTCAAAAATCTAAAAGACAATGGCACATAAGAAAGGTGTAGGTAGTTCTAAGAACGGTCGTGAATCGGAAAGCAAACGACTCGGCGTTAAGATTTTTGGTGGCCAGTATTGCAAAGCCGGCAACATTCTGAAGCGTCAGCGTGGCACAGTGCATCATCCCGGTTTGAACGTGGGCATGGGCAAAGACCACACAATCTATGCTCTTATTGATGGCACAGTGGTGTTCACTGAAGGCAAGAATGGCCGTCGGTTCATCAATGTCAAGCCTATCGAAGCTTAAGGCACAAGGTAGTAAACATTACCTCTGAAATTATTAATTCGCGTCTCTCAGTGGCTTCAATCACTGAGGGGCGCGGATTGTTTTCGGGAACAATCGGTGGCGCCGGATTGTTGTTTAAGAAGGCGGTCGGGGACGCCTGCGGGTAGCCGGTTGCCGGAATATGAATTGAATAAATAATCTATGAAGTTATGAACACACAGAATCAATTTGACAAAGCGCGTGCTGCCGAAGCGGTATCTAAAGCGGCCGCCCAGATTAGCGTGGACGCAGCTAAGGATGCGGCCACGGCTGAGAATAGTGCTGTTAAGTCGGAGATTTCCGATAAGTTTTCGGTTGTGAAAGATCAGCTTGCCGATAAGGCCAGCGATGTAAAAGGAAAAGTTTCGGATGCCGCCGATTCGATTGCCGACAAGGCCGGTGACCTTAAGGAGAAGGTGACTGATGCTGCCGGTTCATTGGGCGACAAGGCCAAGGCTATGGCCTCGAGCTTCCTTGACAAGGCGGCTGAAAAAGCCCATGATCTCGCTGACAAGATTCGCGATTAATCAATTGTTCAATGAGAAAACGAAGCCCGGTGACATATTGGTGCCATCGGGCTTCGGTGTGTGTTTAGCCCGGGATGGGGATATTCAGGCTGTTAAGAGTTCGCGATTGTTGTTAAGGAATGGTCAGAGCGCCGCGGAGCAGAACAATCTGACATTCTTCGGAGTTGCCGTCTTTGCTGGTTTCGTAAAGCATTATGGCGCTGTAGGCTGAGGGCTTTTTTTCATCTGTAATGGCGTAGATGGTGGTTATGTCGGTTTCATCTTTATCGCGCATCAGAGTGACCACATTGCGGTTGGAACTGATGAAACTTTCCATCGTCTTGCGGCATGCTTCAACGCCTGAAGATTTTTCGGAATTGATTATGATGATGGAAGTTATGTTGCCCATCTGATTTGAGAGGTTCAGGCGGCCAACGCGCATCAGATTGGGGTTGACAAAGGAGAGCATTTCCTTTGAAATGTAGGTTGATTCCACGTCGTTTCTTTCGGTCAGTTTCATGAACGGGTCCTCGGCCATGGCCGTGAGGGAGCCGACGGAGAGAAAAAGAGTGAGAATGAGTGTGAAGCGGATGAGTGATGATTTCATTTGTCTATGTTGTTTAAGGAGTTTTCAATTTCCATGAATGATTCATCGACTTTTGCGCAGGCAATGTCGGCTTTGAGCAGAGAGCGGTTGAACAGTTCAACTGTCATGCGTATGCCGCGCAATTCCTTGTCGCTGAGTTTCTTTTTATGCACCGGGGTGGTATGCTTTACGGCTTTGCGGCGATTGGTTTTAGCTTTCTTGGTTTTGGTGGGAGCGGCGGTCAGGCGAATCGGCTGCTCCGTGGCTGCGGAGTCGGCTGTCCCTGTAGTTTCGGCCGGGATCTCCTCTGTGGCTGCTGCTACGAGGGCAGAGGAATCGATAGGGGTGCCCGATTGGTTGCCTGTGGGGGCCGATTTGAATGTTATTATCAAGGCGATTGCAGCGGCAGCAGCAACTGAAGCAGCTGCCAATCGCATCAGCAGGGAGCGGCGTGAACGCTTAGGCTCTTCGGCGATGCGGTTGACGCGCTCGGTGAGCGAGGCGGGCGCTTTGACCTGCGGGGCTTCGGCGAGGGCACGGAATATGCGCCGGTCCACTTCCATGTCGGGCTCAACGGGAGCGTCGGAGCTGAAGAACTGTTCAAGGAGTCGGATTTCATCGGTTGAGGCAGAACCGTCATAATATTGCCGGAGGAGCTGACGGATTTGTTCGGAGCTTTGCATGATCAGGAGTTTTTGAGAAAGAGACTTTTGATTGTTTTTCGCCCGCGTGACAGGAGGGTGCGCACGTTTGAGCTGCTGAGGCCGGTGAGGCGGGCAATTTCATCGTTTGAGCAGCCGCCAAAGGAGCTCATTCGTATCACGGTCTGCTGGTTGGGGGGCAGGGCGGCGATGATTTCCATGACGAGCGACAGGTCGCTCCGGCCATCGATGCGGCGCACTTCGGCTTCGGAGACCGATTCCGGCTGCGATTCCTGCATGAGACTTTCGCGGATGGGGCGGAGCGAATCGAAATACCGGTTGCGCAGAGCCGAAATGCAGTAGGCCGCCGGATTGCCGATGGCCGGGAGGGAGTCCCTGCAGTCCCAGAGCTTGAGCAGGGTGTCCTGAACCAGGTCGGCCGCCTCATCGGGATTGCCCGTGAGCGATAGCGCCACGCCATACATGGCATGATGCTGCGTCAGGATGGTTGATTTGAACTCTTTGCGTGTCATGACGGGTGTTATACTCTATTGACTGCGCAAAGAGCCGATTTGTTACACCTCGGTGATTAATTTTCTTCATTTTTCCAGCGTGAAGCCTGCAGGGCGGCCGATTTCTGCTCAGCCGGATTGGCGCCCGGATGCCAGAAGGTGGGGTGCCCGAGGGTGTCGGGGAAATATTGCTGATTCACGAAGTTGCCGGGATAGTCGTGGGGATAGAGATAGTTATGGCCGTAGCCCATGTCGGCCATCAGCTTGGTGGGCGCGTTGCGCAGGTGCAGAGGGACAGGCTGATTGCCTGTTGACTTCACATGCTGCATGGCGGCGTTGATTGCCATGTAGGCCGAGTTGCTTTTTGGCGATGTGGCCAGATATATCACGCACTCTGCCAAAGGGATCCGTCCCTCGGGCCAACCGATTTTATGGATCGCATCGAAAGTGGCGTTGGCCAGTAGGAGCGCGTTGGGGTTGGCCAGTCCAACATCCTCGGCGGCGAAAATCACCATGCGCCGCGCAATGAATTCCGGCTCCTCGCCACCTTCAATCATGCGCGCGAGCCAGTAGATTGCAGCATCGGGGTCGGAGCCGCGCATTGATTTGATGAAGGCCGATATTATGTCGTAGTGCATTTCGCCGTTCTTGTCGTAGGCGGCGGGGTTGCGTTGAAGCGAGGAAGTGACGATTTCATCGCTGATCACAATAGGGGCATCCTGTGGAGTGGCCTGTTCGAGGAGGTCGAGAATGTTGAGCAGCTTGCGGGCGTCGCCCCCGGCAAAGCGGAAGAGGGCCGAGGTTGATTCAACTTTCACTGTGTGGGCGCTCAGGATTTCATCGTTGGTGATGGCGCGTTGAAACAGTTCGTTGAGGTCAACGTCGGTGAGCGGATTGAGCGTGTAGACTTGTGCGCGAGAAAGGAGCGGCCTTATCACCTCAAACGACGGATTCTCGGTTGTGGCGCCTATAAGCGTGACGGTGCCGTCCTCTACGGCCGCAAGGAGGCTGTCCTGCTGCGACTTGCTGAAACGGTGGATTTCATCAATGAAAAGTATGGGGCGGCTTTCGGCAAAAATACTCTGCGCCTCGGCGCGGCAGCGGTCGAGCACCTCGCGCACATCCTTCACGCCTGAATTCACGGCGCTGAGAATGTGGAAAGGCGCGCGTGTGGTGTTGGCAATGATGCGTGCGAGGGTGGTCTTCCCCACGCCCGGAGGCCCCCAGAGAATGAAGGAGGAGATGCGCCCCGATTCAATCATTCGGCGCAGAATGGCACCCTGGCCCACAAGATGGGTCTGGCCCACATAGTCGTCAATGGTTTTAGGCCTGAGTCGTTCGGCCAACGGTTGCTTCATGTTTCTAATATTAGTACATACAAAATTACGAAAAAATGGAGAAAAAGCCGTGTTAATAGACGTTATTATTGGCACAAAGCGTTGTATTGTGAACTATTTTAATTAACTTTACAGCGAAAACTCAGCCGACACGGAGAGGCTGTGAAGAGCTGACGGGTTACAATTGTCAACAACACCGAACATTACGCTGGTTCAAGCGTTAAGCAATAAAGAGATTGACGGTGCGGCCCGCAACTTCCGGCTTCTGTATCGCCCTCTGATGTTGAACTAATAGATAAAAACGTTATGGAAACTGAAAAGAAAAAATCCAATATGCCGCGCACCATGCGTAATGTATTCGGCATAATCATGATTATTATCTATGTTGCAATGGGCGTGCTGTTCCTGTGTGGTGCATTCCCGCAGCTCAGCGGCAACTGGGCATGGCTGCGTTGGGTTGGCGGCATCCTGTTCATTGTCTATGGTGTTTGGCGTGCCTACAGGCAGTTCAAGGGCATAGATGAGGACGTGACCACCCGTTACCAGTGATTCTCAATACCCCGCAAATAGTTACATTACAATAAATGAAATAGGGATAAACGTAATGAAACTCCGATTTACCAAATTGATGATGGCAGGCCTGGCGTTGACGGGTCTGCTGTCGGCATGCGGCAACACAGAGGGCAAAGGTGGCGCCACTACCACACCGTCGAGCGGCCTTACCGAAATAGCGTGCGACGCCTCGTTTGAGGATATCATAGCGCAAGAGATTGACGTTTATGAATACATCTATCCCAAGGCCAATATCATGCCTTACTACGTGGATGAGAATGCGGCCATCGACTCCCTCCTGAACATGAGCGTGAAGCTGGCCGTGACCACCCGCAAGCTCACTGACAAGGAGATTGCCTACCTCAAGGGTCAGAACAAGCAGGTGCGTCAGGCACAGATAGCCGTTGACGCGCTGGCGCTGATTGTGAATCCCGACAACGCTCTTGAGATAATGGATCTCCCTGACTTGCGCGACATCCTTTCGGGCAAAATCACCCAGTGGGACAAGATTGTGCCCGGTTCGAAACTCGGCGAGATTTCCGTTGTGTTCGACCATCAGGGGTCGTCGACGGTGAAATACATGCGCGATTCGCTTCTGAACGGTGGCGAACTCGGCCCCAACTGCTACGCGCAGAAAACACCTCCGGCTGTGTTCGAGGCTGTTGAAAAGAATAAAAACGCCATAGGTGTGATAGGGGTCAGCTGGGTCAACGATGACCTTGAGGGACGCCATCTCAGCGCCGAGGAGCTTGCCCAGGCAATAGAGCGCAACGATACCATTGACCAGAAATTCAAAGGCGGAGTGAAGGTGCTCAAAGTGCAGTCGCCCAACTCGATGACTGCCTATAAGCCTTATCAGCTTTATATTTTCAATGGCGATTATCCGCTTTACCGCCAGATTTACCTGATTTCAACCGGAGTGAACGGCTCGCTTGCCCACGGATTCTACTCTTTCGTTACCGGATTCCAGGGCCAGAAGCTGATTCAGATGACAGGCGTGCTCCCCAAGGTTGTGAATCTCGCAACTGCGGTGAATATCAACTGACGTTAAGAGCAGCCGAAAAAAATCATACCATATAAAGAACGTGAATTAAACCAACCATAAAAATAATAATCAAACAAATAAAAAGCAATAAAACAAATCAGACCTTAAAGATGAAAAAGAGATTTTTGTTTTCACTCATGGTCGGTGCAGCTTTTGTAGCATCGGCTCAGGGCTATCAGGACGGCGTTGACAACTTCAATGCGGGCCGTTTTGACGTTGCAAAGGTGATTTTGAACAATACGTTCAACGAAGCCTCCACCAACAAGGCCATTTCAAATTACTATCTCGGATGTATCGACATCCGTGAAAACAACGCTGCTGCCGCCAAACAGAAATTTGAAGCCGGTATTGCAGCCGATGCCAAATATGCGCTCAATTATGTGGGCCTTGGCGAACTTGCCCTTAAGGCAGGCGACAAGGGCGCAGCCGAGAAGTATTTCAAGGAAGCCATGGGCATCAACAAAAAAGATACCGAAGTGATTGCCTATGTGGCTCGTGCTTACTGGAATGCCGACCCTGTAGCTTATGCCAAGGAGGTTGAAAAGTACATCAACAAGGCTCTTAAGGATTCAAAGAACACTGAGCCTGCAGTTTATGTGCTTCAGGGCGATATGCTTGCCAGCGACCCCAACCAGGCTTCAGGTAAATATGAAATGGCCATCGAGCAGGCCAAGGAGAAAGGTGAAATCAACCGCGAGGCTTACGTGAAATATGCTCAGACCTACTTCCAAGTGCCCATCGGCCGTGATTACGCTATCAAGCGTCTGGAAGAGTTCAATGAACGTGACCCGGAATCAGCTCTCGCACAGCGCGAACTTGCTGAAAAATACTACGAGAACGACCAGCTCGGACGTGCGTGGAAGCAATATGAGAAGTACGTTCAGAACCCTAACCACTTCCGTCTCGACGAACAGCGCTACGCCGGTCTGCTTTACTCGGCAGGTGAATATCCCCAGTCAATCGAATGGGCCAACAGGGTGCTCGCACAGGATCCCACCGTATATCCCATGTACCGTATCCTCACCCTCAACTATGAGGCAACCAAGGAGTGGCCCAAGGCTCTTGAAAGCGTTGAAAAACTCTTCAACTACCCCGGCGCTCAGCTCGTTGACAACGACTATCTGCTTTATGCCGACGCATTGATCAACAATGACCGTGCAGGCGAAGCTGTTGACATTTACAAGAAGGCAATGGCTAAGAACCCTGAGGACAAGACTCTCGCTCCGAAACTCAGCCGCGCTTATGACCTTGCCGGTGACGCCGACATGAGTGTGAAGGTTCTCAAAGAGTATCTTGATGCAGGCAACGGAAGTGTCAATGACCTCTTCGCAATGGCTAACCGCTACAACTCGCTTGCAAAGGCCAATCTCGACAACGATAGCCTGCGCACTCAGGCAGCCGATGAGGCTCTCAAATATCTCGGCATGGCTCTTGCACAGAAGCCAGGCAACCCGCAGCTTCTCGGCGTGAAGGCTCGTTTCTACCTTACTCGCGCAAAGAATCAGTTCTCGCCTGAAATGGCCGCTGTTTATGAAGAAATGCTCACCGGCCTGGCAGCTGACCCTTCAAAGATGGAAACTTATCAGAGCGACTATGAGACCGCTTACCGTAACCTCGGTGCTTACTACTACTCACAGCACGAAAACGAGAAAGCAAAAGAATTGTGGGGCAAGTTCCTTGAACTCCAGCCTGACAACACTCAGATTCGCGAACTTTACGACAAACTCTAATACAAACAGCAACTGATAATTTCGCTGCCGGGAATCATAATAGAAATTATGGAACCTGGCGGCGATTTTGCTTTTTCTAACAATTGACAATGAAAAAACTGCTGGTCAGAGCGCTCACGGGCGCGGTTTATGTGGCTGCCATAGTGTGTTCCATACTCTTTACCGAGGGGTGGGGTTTCACACTGCTGTGCATGATTTTTGCGGTGCCGGCAATGCTTGAGTTCATGAAAATGACCAAAGGAAACAGTGGCATTTCGCCGCTTCTGGCTGCTCTTGACATGTGCATGGCTCTGCTGATAGTGCCGGTTATGTTCCTCTTTGACGCCTTGACACAGTTGCTTTGGCCCGCACTGATTATTCTTGGAATTCTGATGCTTGCCAGGGGCGTGGCGCAGCTCTATGTGAAGGCTCCGAATCCGGTCAGCGATTTCGCTACGTCGGTTGCGGGAATATGCTACGTGGCTCTACCTCTGTTTGCAGCAGTCACATATATGCTTGTGGAGACTCCCTACATGCTGCTGCTCATGTTTGTGATGATATGGCTCAATGACACCGGCGCATTTCTCGTTGGGTCGGCCATTGGGCGTCATAGACTTTGCGAACGCCTTTCGCCCAAAAAATCATGGGAGGGCTTCTGGGGAGGCATGTGCTTCAGTGTGCTTGCCGGAGTGCTTGCCGCAACGGTGTGGCCCGGTAGTCCGGTATTTGGCAGTTACATCTGGTATTATGCCGGAATGGGTGTGATAGTCAGTTTCTTTGCTACCTGGGGCGATTTGTTTGAATCCATGATAAAGCGCACTGTAGGAGTGAAGGATAGCGGAAAACTTCTGCCAGGACACGGGGGAATGCTTGACCGCATAGACTCGCTTCTGTTTGTGGCTCCGGCTTCACTTATTTACGCTCTCATCTGGGAATTATTCCGATAACAGTAACCAATCATTTTTTCACCAACAAATATTGCTTAACGTAACGCATGAAGAATCAAAGATATGATTTACGCGGAGTGTCAGCCTCAAAAGAAGATGTTCACAACGCGATTAAAAATGTCGACAAAGGCTTGTATCCTAAGGCATTCTGTAAGATTATCCCTGACATACTCGGCGGAGACAGCGAGTATTGCAACATAATGCATGCCGACGGCGCCGGAACAAAATCATCACTCGCCTACATGTACTGGCGTGAGACCGGAGACCTCAGCGTGTGGAAGGGTATTGCCCAGGATGCACTGATAATGAATATCGACGACCTTCTTTGTGTCGGCGCAACGGATAATATTCTTGTAAGCTCAACCATAGGCCGCAATAAACTGCTCGTTCCCGGCGAGGTGATTTCGGCGATAATTTCGGGCACTGAAGAGCTTCTTGCTTCGCTGCGCGAACTCGGAGTCAACGCAGTGAGCACCGGCGGAGAGACGGCCGATGTGGGCGATCTCGTGCGCACAATCATTGTTGACAGCACTGTCACTTGCCGCATGAAGCGCAGCGATGTGATAAACAACGCCAATATTGCTGCCGGCGATGTTATAGTGGGGCTTGCATCCTTCGGTCAGGCCACTTATGAAACATCATATAACGGCGGAATGGGCAGCAACGGACTTACCTCGGCCCGCCATGATGTTTTCGGGAAATATCTTGCAGAGAAATACCCCGAGAGCTACGATGCAGCTGTGCCGGAAGACCTCGTTTATAGCGGTGCTAAACATCTCACTGATGAGGTGGAAGGTTCGCCGCTAAATGCAGGCAAACTCGTGCTTTCACCCACTCGCACCTATGCTCCTGTAATCAAGAAGATTCTCGATGTTATGCGTGCCGACATTCATGGTATGGTCCACTGCTCCGGGGGCGCTCAGACCAAAGTGATGCACTTCGTTGAGAATAAGCATGTAATCAAGGATAACCTTTTCCCTGTTCCTCCCCTGTTTGAGCTTATCCACGAACAGTCGGGCACCGACTGGGCCGAGATGTACAAGGTGTTCAATATGGGGCACCGCATGGAAATTTATCTCAGCCCCGAAAACGCTCAGCGCGTAATTGAGATTTCGGAAAGTTTCGGCATACCTGCACGCATTGTTGGACGCGTTGAGGAGGCCGAAACCAACAAACTCACAATAATCAGCGACAAAGGCCAGTTTGAATACTAAGCGGCAACATAAGACGGTTTGTGCAGTGGCCGTAATCCTGATTATGGCCACTGCCTTTTTCCAATCGTGCGGCAATGCCCGCAGCGGTGCCGGGGGCGCCGACAGCGTCGCGGCACAAGCCGACAGCGCATTGCGGCCGTTGCCCGACACTTTGCGTGTGGCCACTCTTTACAGTCCAACGTCATATTTCATCTACCGTGATACCCCGATGGGCTATGATTACGACCTCGTGAACCAGTTCGGCAAGGACAAGAACATTGTCATTGACCTCCATGTGGCCGCGAGCATGCCTTCGATGATTGAGATGTTGGATTCAGGCAAAGTGGACCTCATTGCCTACGAGGTTCCGGTTACGGCTCAATATAAAGCGCATGTATTGCCCTGCGGAACAGAGTCGATAACCCATCAGGTGCTTGTGCAGCCAAAGAAATCAAAGGATTCCGAAGTGATAACTGACGTTACGCAGCTGGTGGGACGCGAGGTGTATGTAGAGGCCAATTCCAAGTATCATCAAAGGCTCAACAATCTCAACGATGAACTTGGGGGCGGAATCATCATAAAACCTATTGACCGCGACACTCTGATTACGGAGGATTTGATTGCAATGGTTTCTGATGGAGAGATTCCGTTGACAGTAGTCGACAGTGACATTGCGCGTATAAACCGCACTTATTTTTCCGATCTTGACATCACACTTGAACTCAGTTTCCCGCAGCGGGCGGCCTGGGGGGTCTCGCCCAAGGCTCGCTGGCTTGCCGATTCAATCAACGCGTGGATTCATCAGGAGCAGCCGGCGCGGGCCCAATCGGAACTTTTGAAGCGTTATTTTGAAAAGAGCAAGGAAACGCCTGTGTTTGTGCTCGACTTCAAGAAAGGGCGAATGTCGGTCTACGATCCGCTGTTCCGCGAGATGTCGCGGCGCATCAACTGGGACTGGCGGTTGCTGTCGGCCATGGGCTTCACCGAGAGCCGTTTTGACAGCACTGTGGTTTCATGGGCAGGCGCGCGCGGAATAATGCAGCTCATGCCGGCAACGGCGCGTTCCGTGGGCTTGTCGGCCGACCGTATCACCAACAACCGCGATAATATTTCGGCAGCCGTAAAGGTGATAGGAAAGCTTGATGAACTGTTCAAGAAGCAGGTTCCGGATGCTGAGGAACGAAAAAAATTCGTAGTGGCGGCTTATAATTCCGGACCCGCGCATATACTTGATGCGATAGCTTTGGCACGCAAGCACGGTTATGATCCTCAGCGGTGGATTGGACAGGTTGAGCTTGCCATGATGCTTAAATCAAAGCCCGAATATTATAACGATCCAGTGTGTAAGTATGGTTATTTCAATGGTCGCCAGACCTACGATTACGTTCACAAGGTTTTTGACTGTTACGCCATGGCACGGAAAAAAGTGTCGCCTTAACGGAAAAAAATGCCATAGCGCCGGAACAATTGCCTTTTTCCCGGCATTTTAAAAATAGCGAATCTCTTTCCTCATCCAAAATTCACTAAACACCATTATTCATTACATAATTTATTCTTCACAATTATGAAAAGAAAGTATTTCACTGTAGGCGCCGCGCTTCTTTGCGCAAGCTCGCTCATGTTCTCCTCTTGTATAGGAAGTTTCGCACTCACCAATAAGCTTCTGAGCTGGAACAACCAGGTTGGCAGCAAGTTCGTGAATGAGCTGGTGTTCGTGGCCTTCTGGATTCTTCCCGTCTATGAAGTTTCAGCATTGGCCGATGTGCTCGTAATCAACTCAATAGAGTTCTGGAGCGGTTCAAATCCAGTGGCTCAGGGACGCACTGTAATTGATGGCCAGGATGGACGCTATCTCGTTGACTGCGATGGTAAAGGCTACACTATCACAAGCGAGAACGATGGTTCGCAGGTTCGCCTTGTTTTTGATGTTGATGAGCAGACCTGGAGCGCAACCGTTGACGGCAAGACTTATGAGCTGATGACATTCATTGATGAGAATCATGTGAAAATGCCGGCTCCCGACGGGACTTCCGTAGTGGTTTCGCTTGACAAAGACGGCGTTTGGGCCTACCAGCAGATGGCATCGTCAGTCCTTACCGCACAGCGCTGATATGAAACAGCTGATTTTGCTCAGGCACGGACAAAGCGAGTGGAATCTCGAAAATAGATTCACCGGCTGGACCGATGTGAAGCTTTCGGCGCAGGGGAGGGAGGAGGCAGCTAAGGCCGGCAAGAAGATTCGCGATGCCGGTCTCAAGCCGGAGTATTATTTTACGTCCTATCTCAGGCGCGCCATACATACGCTGCAAATTGCTGCTGAAGAAATGGAGCGTGACTGGGTCCCGGTGACAAAGGACTGGCACCTGAATGAGCGCCATTACGGAGCATTGCAGGGTCTGAACAAATCAGATACAGCCGACAAGTTTGGCGAAAATCAGGTTCATGAATGGCGGCGTGGATTCGATGAACGTCCGCCGTTGCTTACAGCCGATGATGAACGTTATCCGGGCAATGACCCTCGGTATGCCATGCTTACCGCCGATGAGCTGCCTTTATCGGAGTCGCTCCATGACACTATTTCGCGAGTGCGCTGCTGCTGGGAAGAGCGAATAGTCCCTGCTCTGCACCAATACTCATCGGTGATGGTGGTTGCTCACGGTAACAGTCTGAGAGCATTGATAATGATGCTGAGTCATCTCAGCGCGGAGGAGATACAATCGGTGGAACTACCCACCGGTTCGCCTCTTGTGCTTGAAATGGATGATCGAATAAGCGTTCTCAATCAGTATTATCTCTGACGCCTATAAAGGAAGCCCCGGTGCGATAAGGCATCGGGGCTTCCTGTGCTCGAAGCGGGACTCGAACCCGCATGGCCGCAATGGCCAAAGGATTTTAAGTCCTTCGTGTCTACCATTCCACCATTCGAGCGGTGAGCGATAAACCGGAGGGGTTTTGCTCGGCAAAGTTATGACATTTTTTTTCAATATGCAAGATTCAGTGACTGAATCAAGGCATTTTAGCGAGAAATTACGGCGTAGGGGCTTAGGCCGCCCACCGTAATGCGGTAGCGCTGCAGTCCGTATTTATCTGACAGAGCCGGTCCGGAATGCGGAGTGCCGAGGGCATAGGTGTCATAGGTGCTGTTGCATGTAGGACAGCGGTAAATCCCCGCGGTGTTTGAATCCTTGTCGGGCCTAATGCGTGAAATTTTGGGCACACACACGGGACACGCCAGGTCAAAGACACGGAATTCACCCAAAGGGTCGGCTAAGAGAAGCAGTCCTCCGTACCCCGTACCTTCAAGTCCTTTATAGGGGAATCCTGCCGGAACACGTTCGGACACAATGAATTCGCGGGAGTCGCCGGCTCCGGCAACGCCATAAATCTCCCATTCGCCAATGGTTGAGAACACTATGTTGACGTTGGCCGGGGGAATGCGCTCATCATCTACCGAGGAGCATGATGCTGACAGAAAGGCTGCTGAGGCAATGAAAAGAGAGGAAAGAAGTTTTGATTTCATTGTTGGGTGACGCTAAGCGGCTATCAGTGAGAAAACATATTGGTGAACATTTCACCGAATTTGTCGGCAGCTTCTTGCATCTTGCTTCCTACAAGCGGACGAAGCATAGCGGGAATCTCTACGTCAATAACCGGTGAAACCTCGGTCTTCGTGTCGCCGAGATCTTTCAGGTTCACGGTTATCCGGAACGGTACCGGGGAGTTTTCAGCTTCGAAACGCAGCAATGAGTGGGGTACACGCTCTGTAAGATTGAATTTCATTTCGCCTACAGGAGCTGCATTAATTATGATGCTGTCAGATGTGAAACGCACATCGCCGAGTTTGGCTCGAGCCTCTTCAGGAAGCTGCTCAAGGCGTTCCTGAAAGGAACCCAAATCAGCCACGCGGTCATAGACGTCGGCAGCGGAGTGGTTTAATGTAACGGGTTTACCGGAATATTTTGCCATTTGACTGTTCTTGTAAAGTTATTCAGCTTTTGATTTAGCCACCCAGTTAGCCGGGTCGCGGCGCCATTCCTTAAGTGTCTCAAGGTCATCGTGGCGGATGTAGTTGGCTTTGAGTGCGGCCTCAAGCATTGAATTATAGTTTGAGAGGGTGCAAATATTCACGTTGGCATCCTTGAAGCGCTTGATAGCTATCGGGAACTCGTAAGTGAAAATCGCAGCCATGCCCACAACCTCGCAACCGGCAGCGCGGATGGCTTCAACGGCTTTGAGCGAGCTTCCGCCAGTGGAGATAAGGTCTTCGATGACAACTACGCGCTGGCCCGGTTTGAGATTGCCTTCAATGAGGTTTTCAAGACCGTGGTCTTTGGGTGTAGAGCGTACATAAACGTAAGGGAGACCCATTGTGTCGGCAACGAGCGCACCCATAGCGATAGCGCCGGTGGCTACACCTGCTATAGCATCGGGTTCATCGAAATTCTCCATTATGAGGCGGCACATTTCCACTTTGATGAAACTGCGCACATCGGGATATGAAAGGGTTTTTCGGTTGTCGGTGTAGATAGGGGAGTTCCATCCTGAAGCCCAGGTGAAAGGGTGTTCGGGCTGGAGTTTGATTGCGCTGATTTTAAGTAGTTTTTCGGCTAAAAGGGTATCAAGATGTTTCATGGGGAAATATGAAGTTGGGATATGTAGGAATATGTTGTGAAAAGTGATTGTTACAAATTATTTCTAAGTTACTGCAAAGATAGCTAATTTATCATTAATATTAATCCCAAACAGGGTATTTTTTATGTTTTATGCAAATTTTTCGGATTATTATTGTGCCAAGCGGAGGTTTGCGCTGAAAATTTAGTAACTTTGTAGGTTATGGATTTCAAGATTTCATCAGACTACAAGCCTACGGGCGACCAGCCGCAGGCCATAGAGCAGCTCAGTGCCGGCATCAAGGAGGGCATTCGGGCTCAGACACTGCTTGGCGTGACAGGCTCGGGCAAGACGTTCACCATGGCCAATGTGATTCAGCAGGTGAAGAAACCTACCCTGATTCTGAGCCACAACAAAACCCTTGCGGCGCAGCTCTACAGCGAGTTCAAGAACTTTTTCCCCGAGAACTCGGTGCAGTACTTCGTTTCGTACTATGATTACTATCAGCCTGAAGCTTATATTCCTTCGGTCAACAAATATATAGAGAAAGACCTCATGATCAATGATGAGATTGAGAAGCTAAGGCTCGCCACGATTTCGGCTCTGCTTTCGGGCCGCAATGATGTGGTGGTGGTCAGCTCGGTGTCGTGCCTCTACGGCATGGGCAATCCGGAGGATTTCAACTCAAATGTGATCGATATCAGAGTTGGCAAGCAGATTGCGCGCAATGTGTTCTTGCGCGAGCTTGTCAATGCGCTTTATGCACGTAACGAGGTCGATTTTGGCCGAGGTAATTTCAGAGTGAAAGGTGACACGGTCGACATCTATCTTGCCTACGAGGACATTATTGTAAGAGTGGTTTTCTGGGGCGATGAAATTGAGTCGATATCAACGTTTTATTCCTCGGACTATGTGACTCTCGGACAGCACGACTCGTTCAAGATTTATCCCGCCAACCTGTTCGTTACCTCGCCTCAGCGCATGGCTGCGGGTATAGCGCAGATAGAGCTTGACCTGGGGCAGCAAGTGGATTTCTTTTACAAGGAAGCCCGCGAGCTTGAGGCTCGGCGCCTGCAGGAACGCGTGACCTACGACATAGAGATGATGCGCGAGGTTGGGCACTGCTCCGGTATTGAGAACTATAGCCGTTACTTCGACGGGCGGCAGCCCGGGATGCGACCTTTCTGTCTGCTTGATTATTTCCCTAAAGACTATCTGATGATTATCGATGAGAGCCATGTGACCATTCCCCAGGTGAGGGCGATGTACGGTGGCGACCTTTCGAGAAAGATGAACCTCGTGGAGTACGGTTTCCGTCTGCCTGCAGCGCTCGACAACCGTCCGCTCAAATTCGAGGAATTCGAGAGCCTCACGAATCAGGTGATATATGTAAGCGCAACTCCGGCCGACTATGAGCTGCAGAAGAGCGAGGGAGTTGTAGTGGAGCAGATTATCCGTCCTACCGGGTTGCTCGATCCGCTCATTGAAGTCAGGCCGTCGCTCAATCAGATCGATGATCTCATGGAAGAGATTGAACTGCGCGTGGAACGCAATGAGCGTGTGCTTGTAACTACCCTTACGAAACGTATGGCCGAGGAGCTGAATGATTATCTGATAAAGTTGCGCGTGAAAGCGGCCTATATTCATAGTGATGTAGATACGCTTGACCGAGTGAGAATCCTTGATGACTTGCGTTCGGGGGTGTATGATGTACTAATTGGCGTGAACCTTTTGCGTGAGGGTCTTGACCTCCCGGAAGTATCGTTGGTTGCGATACTGGATGCCGACAAGGAGGGATTCCTCCGCTCGCACCGTTCGCTGACGCAGACTGTTGGCCGCGCGGCGCGAAACCTTAACGGCACGGTCATAATGTATGCCGACAAGATTACCGACAGCATGCGCCTCACCATTGATGAAACCGAGCGGCGTCGCTCTCTGCAGCTCGCCTACAATGAAGCCCACGGCATAACGCCTCAGGCCATTGTTAAAGCACGTAACCGCATCATAGGCGTTGACAAAGAGGAATCATCCCCGGCAGCCACATCGCAACGCGCAGGGAAGAAACCGCTTAAGAAAACCCGAGAGGAAGCGCGCACAGCCATTTATGACAAGGAATTCTCCACTGCAGTGGATATTGCGGCCGACCCCGTGATTCCATATATGAGTAAAGAAAATCTCATGCGCACCATCACGGCGCGGCGCCTCGAGATGGTTGAGGCCGCAAAGAAGATGCAGTTCATGGAGGCGGCACAATTGCGCGATGAGGTGCTTAAACTTGAAGAACGTTTAAAAGAATTATCAGAATGAGCCGCGAAAAAAGATTTGACACAAGCCTTTATCTGCCCACCTCCGTGAAAGAGATGAAAGCGCTGGGGTGGGATTCGGTTGACGTGGTGTTGTTTTCGGGCGATGCCTACGTTGACCATCCTTCATTCGGAGCGGCGGTGATTGGCCGCACACTTCAGAAAGCCGGTTACAGGGTGGCGATAGTGCCGCAGCCCAACTGGCAGGACGACCTTCGTGACTTCCGTAAATTCGGTGCGCCGCGTCTTTTTTTCGGCGTCTCGGCCGGTGCAATGGACTCAATGGTGAATCATTATACGGCGGCGAGACGGCGGCGCAGTGATGACGCTTACACCCCCGGCGGACGACATGGCGCGCGTCCGGATTATCCCACTGTGGTCTATACCAATATTCTTCGCGAACTTTATCCGGACATTCCTGTGATACTTGGGAGCATTGAAGCATCGTTGCGCCGAGTGTCGCACTACGATTACTGGCAGGACCGACTGCGTCCCTCGATTCTGCTTGACGCTCCGGCATCGTTGCTGACCTACGGTATGGGCGAGCGGACCACGCTTGAGATTGCACGGCGCATTGAGAGCGGTGAAAAAGCCGATGAGATGGCCGATGTGATGCAGACTGCCCTGATTCTGCCCGCCTCCGCAATGCCGGAGCCGGATGAAAACAACATTATTCTGCATTCATTCGAGGACTGCCTGCGTTCAAAGCGCTGTCAGGCCGAGAATTTCAAGCATATTGAACAGGAGAGCAATCGCTATGCCGGGGCTGTAATATGGCAGCGTCATGGCGATAAAGTGGTGAAAGTCAATCCTATGCTCCCGCCAATGACCGAGGCCGAGATTGATGCCTCGTTTGATTTGCCTTACACCCGCTATCCCCATCCGCGCTACAAAGGGAAGACCATCCCTGCCTACGAGATGATTCGCCATTCGGTGAACATGCACCGCGGCTGTTTCGGAGGCTGCGCATTCTGCACCATTTCGGCACATCAGGGCAAATTCATTGCCTCGCGAAGCAAGGAATCCATTGTACGTGAGGCTCAACAAGTGACACAGATGGATGATTTCAAGGGCTATATCTCTGACCTCGGCGGTCCGTCGGCCAATATGTATGCCATGCACGGAAAGAATTTGGAGATTTGCAAAAAATGTGTACGTCCGTCATGTCTCCATCCAAAACCGTGTCCAAATCTCAACACCGACCATTCGGCTCTGCTCGATGTGTATCATGCAGTTGATTCTCTTGAAGGGGTCAAGAAATCATTCATAGGAAGCGGCGTCCGTTACGACCTTTCTATGCATCCCACAGGCAATCCGGCAATTGACCGCACAAACAGACGGTATAACGAGGAGCTGATTGAGAAGCATGTTTCGGGACGACTTAAAGTCGCTCCCGAGCACACTTCGGCGCGAGTGCTTGAAGTGATGCGCAAGCCTGATTTCTGTCTGTTCTATGATTTCAAGAAGCTCTTTGACAACGTAAATAAGCGTTCTGGGCTCAAGCAGCAGCTCATACCTTACTTTATTTCAAGCCATCCCGGTTGTCATGAGGTTGATATGGCCGAACTTGCAGCAGAAACCAAGGCCCTGAACTTTCATCTTGAGCAGGTGCAGGATTTCACGCCCACTCCCATGACTCTGGCTACTGAGATATATTACACCGGTATTCATCCTTATACGGGTGAAAAGGTGTTCACCGCAATTGATCCGGAAGAAAAAAAAGCTCAGCGAAAATATTTTTTCTGGTATGCCCCCCAGTATCGTGCCGATATAATCCGGTCGCTCAAGCGCCTTGGCCGAAACGACCTTATAGGTAAGCTTTATCCGGCCTACCGCCCTCAAAATGATGTGAAAAGAGATAAATCGCGCCCAAAAGGACGTCGATAAGAATAAAAATGATTACTTTTGTAATCCCGAACTTGAATTCAACAATCAAAACATATCGCATTTCAAACAATGTTACATCAACTAAAATCAATTGTTATGATTTCTTCGGCTTTGATAGTGGGCGGTTGCGCAGGCGGCAGCTCTGACAGTGCCGATATTATTGACAAGCCCGATTTCAAGCCTGAAAACGGAAAGTACAGCATCGATGCTTTGGAGGCATTGGGGCGTGTAAGTGATCCTGTAGCATCGCCCGACGGCAGTAAAGTGCTTTACGGAGTGAGCTATGAGAGCGTGGAGCAGAACAAGAGCAATCTTGACCTCTACGTGATGAACATGGACGGCTCTGACGTTAAGAGAATCACCAAGACAGCCGACAGCGAGAATGGCTACACATGGATTGATGGTGGCGAAAAGATTGCATTCATGAACCCTGTCGACGGCAAGATGCAACTGTGGGTGATGAACGCCGACGGTAGCGGACGCAAAGCTGTCAGCGATGTTGAAAACGGCATTCAGGGCTTCCGGTTCTCGCCTGATGGCAAAAAGGTTGTGATGATTGGCTCGGTGAAATATAGCCGCGATGCCAAGGACATCTATCCCGACCTTCCCAAAGCTACCGGCCGAGTAATCGATGACCTCATGTACAAGCACTGGGATGAATGGGTTACAGAGATACCCCATCCTCTCGTTGGCGATTTTGACGGCGACAAGGTTACTAACGTCACAGACATCATGCAGGATGAACCTTATGAAGCTCCCATGAAGCCGTTTGGCGGAGTAGAGTCGTTTGCATGGTCGCCCGACGGCAGCAAACTCATCTACGTTTCACGCAAGAAAACCGGCATGGCTTACGCACAGTCAACCAACTCCGACCTCTATCTCTATGACCTCGCTTCAAAGCAGACCAAAAACATCACCGAGGGCATGATGGGCTACGACACTAATCCCGCTTACTCGCCCGACGGCAAATATGTGGCCTGGCTTTCAATGGAACACGACGGATATGAAAGCGATAAAAACCGCATATTCATTATGGACATGGCTTCGGGCGAAAAAACAGATCTCACGGTTGAATGGGATTACACTGCCGATGCCATTGCGTGGAATCCTTCAGGAAAGTCAATCTATTTTATTGCCCCTAAGGATGGCGTGACCCCCATATTCTCAATTGATGTTGCAACCAAAACTGTGACTGAGGTTGCCAACGGCGTCTGCGATTACGCTTCGCTCTGCCCGGTAGGGGAGAACAAACTGCTCACCATGCGCCATTCAATGCTCGCCCCTAATGAGGTAATCTGCATTGAGGGCAAGGAAGCGAAACAGATTTCAAATGTCAATACCGAACTGCTCGGCCAGCTCAAGATGCCTACAGTGCAAAAACGCATGGTTCCCACAACTGATGGCAAGGAGATGACCACTTGGATTGTTTATCCTCCCGAATTCGACCCCAATAAGAAGTATCCGGCAATCCTTTACTGTCAGGGCGGACCGCAGCAGGCAGTAAGCCAGTTCTGGAGCTACCGCTGGAATCTCGCCCTCATGGCAGCCGAAGGCTACATTGTCATCGCCCCCAACCGTCGTGGTCTCCCGGGCTTCGGCACAGAGTGGAACGCCCAGATTTCAAAGGACTACGGCGGTCAGAACATGAAGGACTATTTCAGCGCCGTTGACGACATGAAGAAGGAAGCCTATATTGATGCCGATCACATTGGTGCCGTTGGCGCAAGCTACGGCGGTTTCTCGGTTTACTGGCTTGCCGGTCACCACGAAGGCCGTTTCGCCGCTTTCATTGCTCACGCCGGAATCTTCAATACCGAGGCTCAGTATCTTGAGACTGAGGAGATGTGGTTTGCCGACTGGGATCTTGGCGGTCCGTTCTGGGCTAAAGACAATGAGGCAGCTCAGCGCAGCTATGCCAACTCGCCCCATAAATTCGTTGACAAATGGGACACCCCGATTCTCATAACTCACGGCGAATATGACTTCCGAATCCTCGCATCGCAGGGTATGATGGCATTCAATGCCGCACGACTGCGCGGCGTTCCGGCAGAAATGCTCATTTTCCCCGATGAAAACCACTGGATTCTCAAGCCGCAGAACGCCATAATGTGGCAGCGCGTCTTCTTCCGCTGGCTCAACCGCTGGCTGAAGCCCGGCTCGCCCGAGGCTCAGGAAGCAGCCAAGGCCGCTCCCGCCGATTCCGTAAAAGCTTAAAGAATTCCACTAAGTAAAGATTAGGCCGTGTCGTAAAGAATGGTTTACGACACGGCCTTTTGATTAGGAGTTATGCGGTTTTAGTGACTGCCGTAGATTTCAATGTCGGTTATGCGGGCTATGTTGTCGGCTCCGGCATCTTCAATGACAAACCGAACATATCGTGCTTCAACCGGGAGAATGTCTGTGTCGTTGACATCTGCACCGTTGTTATCTACCTTGTCGGCTAACGCCCATTTCTTGCCGTCAAGGCTTGTCTGGACGGAATAGGACCGAGTGTTCAGTTCTTTACCGAGCCCTGCTCTGCCGGCATTGAGCATCACGTAGCGACATAAGGTATAGGGCTGTCCGAAGTCAAAACTTATAGTTGCCTGTCCCTTTGATTTTGCCACCCACATCCTGCTCTTGGCCATGGAGCCATCAGCCACATAGTCGGCCGGAGTTTCAGACGCGGAGGTTTTAACTTTCATTGAAGGAAGCATTGTAAGGTTGAAGGGAGCATGGTGAGCCTCATTGAAAAGATTGAAGAAATGGTCGCCACGACAGATTATAATGTTGTCAGGCGAGAGCTTGTCAAGCTTTTCTTTCAGTGCCACAAGGTTGTCGGGCCCCATTTTCCAGGATTCACCTTGCGCCGACAGGAACATAGGCCTGGAACCGTCAAACTTGTCAATGTCGCGTTTCCAGTAGTTAAAGATAACATCTATACCGTTGGCATAGCAAGGCAAATTCGGCACTACCGGCAGACTGCCGCTTTCAATGCTTGCTGTCAGGCGATAGGGATGCCGCTCCCAGTCCTGTTCTGTAAGGCCATAGAGGAAGGGACAATAGTTGGCGTAGGCTTTAAGCTGTTCCTTGTCAGCTTCATCCCATATTGTGACAACTCTGAGTCCAGATTTAGCCAGATAGCGTTGTGAAAGAGATGCGTAGGGTATGAATCTATCGCCTTTTGTAGCATTCCAAACATAATTATGAGCGTCGTAGATGAGCGAATAGCCGAGTCCGGAAGGTCCGGATGCAAAGAAATCGTTTGGCGTTGCTGTTTTATAATAATGATTCAGCAAGCCCGGTCCGAAATCAATGAGTGATGGGCTTATTGTCCAGTTGATAGGAATCTGGCCGCGCCCGTCCTTGTCCCATAGCTGCGACATGGCATGTTCGCAGTACTGGACGTTGTCGCCGTCACTCATATAGAGGGTAACATATATCTTGTTTTCAAGTTTCGGCATGCGTGGCACGACAGGGTATTCAATATCCGGGTTCATACCGCCATAGACGGTGGCATTCTCAAAGAAATCCGAGGGTATTGTAGAGAGGCCGAATCGGGTTGTCAGACCAATTCCTGAACGCTCTTCAGGAAACCAACCTGTGACGATGCTTTCGCCGGGATTCATATCGCCAAGAAATTTGCACAGCACCGTGTTCTCATGGCAATTGCGTGGATCGAGCCAAACTATTGCCGAGGCGGCAGCCACACCGAGGTCGCGGACATAGCCTGACTGGGGTGGCTGGCTCATGAGTATACGGTGATTGCACAGCGGCCAGTAGTTCTCATAGAGATAATCGTAGATCTCCGTGGCGTGGGTATACGGAAGCACGGTGAGGTCCTCAATTACAGGAAGCTTTACACCTATAGCTTCAAGTTCATCTTTGAGGGATGGCGTCACCGGCAAAAGATTCATGATTCCAGCGATTGTTGAAGCAAGATTGGCATAATGTAGGCTTTTCTCAGGGTTGTAGAGTACAAGGCCGTCCAACCGGTCAGCATATTTTTTCGCCAGTGAAAGATGGTTGCCAGGGGCAACTTCGCTGACATTCAGCCCGAGTAGGTCGGGCCATTTGTTCTTGCCTTCGCTGGCATGGGCATACAGGAATATGCGGGGATTGTTGCGATTCACAATACCCTGAAGTACCGTGTACATTATTTTGCTGTCTTTCCGAAGATTGGCCTGGTTAAGGTCAAGTCCGTCCAACGTGTCGGCAGGGGTTGAAAACTGAGGAATGATTCTGTCGGCAGGCCAGTTCATACCGCTGATGCCCATGACTGGCGAAGCTGCATTGAGAGCAGCCGCAAAGGCAATTGATCCTCCGATAAGGAATGCGAGTCTCATTGGTTAAGCGCTGATTAATTTTACTTTGGAAAGCGAAGAGCATCGGACTTCCGGTTTCTATGGCAAAATTAACTTTTTTTGGTCAAATAACCATTCTCCGCAAAGAGAAAAACTCGGCTACAAGTGGCGGACATGCGGCGGCAAGATGTCTTTTTTGTGATGTTATATATATAGCGATATCTCTCCACATTCTTTCAGTCATTGTGAGGCATTTGAAATAAATTGATTACATTTGCGGAATGGAAAGCGATAATATGTTTCTACCTGTCGGCACTGTACTTCATGGTGAGGCTTATGACTATGTCATTGAGTCGGTGCTCGGTCACGGTACTTTCGGCGTAACTTACAAAGCTTCAGTGCGTCTGCGCGGGAAACTTGGCTCCTTGCGAGGCAATCTATATGTGGCCATAAAGGAATTTTTTCTCCAAGGAGCTTCTACTCGCGATGGCTCTACGCTCCGTTACGGCTCGCAGATTGATTTGATGGACCGTTGCCTGAGCCGATTCCGCAAAGAGGCTCAGCTTATCAGCCGCCTCAATCACCCCGGGATTGTCAAGGTGATGGAGGAATTTGAGGAGAATGATACTGCATATTACGTTATGGAGCTGATTGAGGGCGAGTCGCTTTCCTCGCGGATTCAATCAAAGGGTCCGCTCGCCGAGGATGAGTGCGTGAGAATAACCAAGGAGCTCTGCGATGCGCTCGACTATATGCATTCATTTGGTATGCTGCATCTTGACCTCAAACCGAGCAACATAATGCTGCGCACCGACGGCAGCCCCGTTCTGATTGACTTCGGGCTCTCCAAGGTGTTCAATGATGAAACTGATGACACCTTTCTGAGCCTTGCCAACGGCACTCCCGGATATGCCTCCATTGAGCAGGCGGCTTATTCAGGCCCGGCGACAGAATATCCAGCTTCACTTTGTTGCCCGACCGATAAACCCAAATCTACAATTTATTTCAACTCCACAATAGTTACGCCGCTTTCGCCCTC
>ENA-ORCP01000246-ORCP01000246.1-human-gut-metagenome-genome-assembly--contig:-NODE-246-length-47614-cov-10.176452_pt1 | contig 47614 bp, 39 predicted proteins | sample MGYA00242990_ERZ507991 | MGnify/ENA primary metagenome ERZ507991 (study PRJEB26167, sample SAMN06115496) | human gut metagenome | host: Homo sapiens | place: China:Henan | collected 2015-05-07... | reverse complement strand
ATTGCCGTGATGCTCGATGCCGACAGCTACCCGCGGCGTGGCCGACACTTCGGAAGAGTCTGGGCGTCGGTCCTCCCATGCATCGGCGAGCAGGAGCACACGGTGGCCGTGGTTCACGGAACCTTCAGACCGCTCACGCGGGTGAACGTCTTCACCAACCGCGTCCGCGACGCCCTCGAAGGCTTCTTTGACTGGCCTCTCCTTGACCTCTCCAAGCCGCCACCCCAAGATGGGTCAGAGAACTCAGAGCTCTCAGAGAACTCCGAGTACTCCGATTCCTTCAAGAACCCCCGCAAGCCGCTGGGTGAATTCCGGCTGTTCTTTTACGCTCTGCGCCACTGGCGCGAAGATAAACTAATCTGAAGAGCCTGTTAAAGGAATAAATGTTAACGGCAGGGCGGTCAGTTGTCGAGCAGATGAGGGAGCTATGGGGCTCCATAGTGACCGAAGAACAGGCGGAAAGATGCCGGCGAATGGCCGTGGGAGAAGAAGGCCTATTCAAAATAGGTATCCGATCTGTAGGTTCGAATGGTTACGCATCTTCCGGCCATTTTTCATTTTGTTCCTCAGTCGTGTACATCCAGTACACTCCTTTGTCACAAGTCAAAAAACGCCTCGGAATCTGCGACCCTGGCGATAACAGTTATTCCTTTAACAGGCTCTATAGCGGCGCCATGTCCGCGCGGACCGAAACCCCAAAACATGGCAAGAGAACATTGACATTGTTGGTAAAATCCTCAGCCGAGGGAATGTGCGAGGCTTTGGGCGCAGCGTATGCCGTCAATTGCAGCTGAAACTATGCCTCCGGCGTAGCCGGCTCCCTCGCCGCATGGGTAGAGACCCTGCGTTGAGATATGGTTGAGTGATTCGGAATCGCGAGGCACTCTCACGGGTGAAGATGTGCGCGTTTCGTCGCCGATAAGCGTGGCTTCTGATGTGAGAAAGCCGCGGTTTTTACGTCCGAATTCCTCTAATCCTTTCTGAAGTCTACGCGCTATGCCGGAGGGAAGAAGTTTGTCAATGCGTGCCGGATGAATACCGGGCGCATATGAAGTAGGAGGAAGCGTTTCCGAAGCACGCGATGCAACGAAATCAGTCATTCGCTGAGCAGGGGCATTCTGCCGTCCGCCTGATTCTTCAAAGAATCGCTTCTCAATTTGTTGCTGGAAGCGCATCATTTTGAGAGCGTCATCGCCTTCAACATCTTCGGGGAGCACTTCAACCACCATCCCCGAATTGGCCCAACGGCCTGTGCGGCCTGATCCCGACATGCCGTTGACAACAATCTCGCCGGGTGCCGATGCCGCAGGGATAATAACACCGCCCGGGCACATGCAGAATGAATATACTCCGCGTCCATCAACGCGCGTAAGCATTGTGTATTCTGCTGCAGGCAGGTATTTACCGCGTCCTTTGGGCGAATGGTAGCGCATGCAGTCAATGATTTGCTGCGGATGTTCAAGCCTGACGCCCACGGCTATGCCCTTGGCCTCAAGCTCAATGCCGCTTTCGGCAAGCATCTTGTAGACATCGCGGGCCGAATGGCCTGTGGCGAGAATGACCGGACCGTCAAACTCCGTTCCGTCGGCAGTTCTCACGCCGCAAACCTTGCCATCCTCCATTTTCAGCCCGATTACACGAGTATTGAATCTCACCTCACCACCGCAGCGTAGTATGGTTTGCCTGATGGCTTTGATAACTTCCGGTAAGCGGTCGGAGCCTATGTGGGGGTGCGCGTCAATGAGGATATCATCCTGTGCACCATGCTGATGGAACACGCGGAGCACCTTGTCGACCGGCCCGCGTTTCTTGCTGCGGGTGTAGAGTTTGCCGTCGGAGTATGCTCCAGCGCCGCCTTCACCGAAACAGTAGTTTGAATCGGGATTCACCTCATTGTTACGGGCTATCGAGGCCATGTCAAGTCGGCGGGAGTCAACATCTTTTCCTCGTTCAAGCACTATCGGGCGTACCCCGGCCTCTATAAGTTCAAGAGCTGCAAAGAGGCCTGCCGGACCGGCGCCTACAATGATGGCTTGCGGAGCTGATTCTTCAACCGGTCGATAGTCAATGGGTTCGTACTCAACTGCCGGAGCTTCTTCATCGACATAAATTTTTACCGACAGTTGAATCATTACGTTGCGCTGTCGTGCGTCAATGGAGCGGCGAATTATCCTGACGGTTTTAATGCGGTTGGCGTCTATGCCGAGATGGGTGCTTACGTAGGCTTGAAGTCTGAGAGGTGTATAAGCGGTTTCCGGAGCTACGCGGAGGTCTAATTGATGAATCATTGCTTGAGTGATGAAATATGAAGTTTTTTCTCGCGCCTTGTCATGATTACGAGCGTGATGACAGCGAGCACAAAGGCTATGAAGTCAGAGGCCGACATACTTGCCCAGACACCGTCAATGCCCCAGTGACGCGGAAGGATGAAGAGGAACGGTAGGAGAAAAATGAGCTGACGAGTCAGCGACAGGAATATCGAGATTTTCGGTTTACCCACGGACTGGAAGAAGTTTTGAATCACAATCTGACACCCCACGAGCGGGTAGCAGATGAAATAGATTCGTGAGCCGCGGTTGGCAATCTCAATGAGAATGGGGTCAACTGTAAACAGACGGCTTACCATGTCGGGGAAAAATTCGGTGATTACCCATCCCACTGTGGTAATGGCCACGCCTATCCAGATGCCTATCATGAGAGTGCGGTGAACGCGGTCCCATTTCCCGGCACCGTAGTTGAATCCGAGAATAGGTTGCATCCCTTGGGTCACCCCGAACACAATCATTATGAAAAACATGGTGGTTCGGTTCAGGATGCCGTAGGCACCGATAGCGAGGTTCCCTATAGATGCTCCATAATCGAGCAACGCCTTATTGATGAACACCACAACAATGCAGGCACACACGTTCATCAGGAACGGTGAAAGCCCTATGGCATAGATGCGTTTCATTATAGGCAAATAAAGCCAATGGTCGTGGAGGCCGAAACGTATGAAACTCTTGCGCGAAATGAAATGCCATAACACCCAGAGAGCGCCAACCGACTGCCCGCAGACTGTGGCCAAAGCGGCTCCGCGTATGCCCCAGTCACATACAAAAATGAAAATCGGACACAGTCCCACGTTGACAACCACTGAAATCAGTGCCGTAATCATGGCTTTAAGAGGATATCCGGTGGCACGCATCACATTGTTCAGACCTATGAGGATGAACGAAACAGGAGTACCGTAAAGAATCACTTCCATGAATTCGCGCGCGTAGGGCAGTGTCTCGGAAGTCGCTCCGAAGAAGAGAAGGATGTCATCAAGGAACAGCAACGTTCCCCCTCCGAAAACAACCGCATGAATCAGACAGAGCACAAAAACGTTGTTGACCACCTCAGTGGCCCGTTTCGGATTCTCCTGACCGAGAAAGATGGATGAGATTGTGGCGCCACCTACTGCAATGAGCATACAGAAGGCCGCCACCAGATTCATCAGCGGAAAGGTGATGGCAAGTCCCGCTATGGCCATAGCGCCTACGCCACGACCAATGAATATGCTGTCGACTATATTGTAGAGCGACGTGGCGACGCTCGCAATTATAGCCGGAACAGAATACTGCACCAGTAGCTTGGTGATTGATTTACTCCCAAGCTGCATGGGCGATGACTGTACTTGCTCACTCATTGAACGGCTTCCATTTTTCAAATTCTACTATTTTAACGCTTCGGATGGCTGTTTTTCTTTTTGGCAGTGCTAAATTTGCACAAAATTTCAAAAAAAGCATGATGAACAACGACAATTTCGGTGCGCTGTTTGATCTTGACGGCGTAATAATAGATTCTGAAGGTACATATTCGTTATTCTGGGAGGAGATTGACCGGATTTATCCCACGGGCATAGATGATTTCGCAAAATATATCAAAGGAACCACTCTGCCATCAATTCTCGAGCATTTCCCTGATGAGGAAGTGAGAACCGATATAATCGGGCGCCTCAAAGGATTTCAGGAATCCATGGAATATTCGCTGTTCCCCGGTGCCGAGGATTTCCTTTCGGAACTGAACCAAAGGCGTATACCCGCAGCTATAGTCACGAGCAGCGACCAAGGAAAAATGCAGCATCTTTTCAAGCAGCTGCCACATTTGGCCGACTATTTCGACGCTATCATTGACGCTTCGCTCGTTACCCGCTCAAAGCCCGATCCGCAGGGTTATTTGCTCGGGGCCGAAGCTATTGGCATCGACCCCGGCAACTGTTTCGTATTCGAAGATTCTTTGCAGGGACTGAGAGCTGGAAGAGCGGCTGGGGCAACAGTGGTGGCTTTGGCAACCACTTATCCGCGCACGACAGTGGCTCCGCTGGCATCGCTCGTGCTCGACAGTTTTGAGAATTTCACGGTCAATGAGCTTTTGGCTCTGCGTTAGCAGGCCTTGAAGCTCATGTCGAGACCTTTCACCGAATGGGTGAGCGCGCCTACTGAAATGAAGTCAACGCCGCATTCGCCGTAAGCGCGGAGGGTTTCGAGCGTGATGCCGCCCGATGATTCAATTTCGCATTGTCCATTGATAAGTTTCACGGCTTCGCGGGTACGCTCGGGGGTAAAGTTATCAAGCATTATGCGGTCCACTCCTGCTTCAAGAGCTTGCTTGATTTCATCCGTGTTGCGCACTTCGACTTCAATTTTGAGGTCGCGGCCGCTTGACTTGCAGTAGTCTTTGGCTGCTTTCACTGCCTGAGGGATTCCGCCGGCAAAATCTATGTGATTGTCTTTTATGAGAATCATGTCGAAAAGTCCGATGCGGTGATTCTCGCCTCCGCCTATCTTCACAGCTTCTTTTTCAAGAAGTCGCATTCCGGGTGTGGTTTTGCGGGTGTCGAGAACTTTGGTCTTGAGTCCTTCAAGTTCTTTCTGATATCGGGCCGTGGTAGTTGCTATGCCGCTCATGCGTTGCATTATGTTGAGCATGATTCGCTCGGTTTGAAGAAGAGAGCGTACCTTACCCTCAACCACAAAGGCAACATCGCCCGGTTTGACGTGAGCGCCATCACCAATCATCACTTCCATCTTCAGTGACGGGTCAAATTTGTTGAACACCTTCCGGGCTATATCAACTCCGGCCAGGATGCCTTCTTCCTTTACAATCAGCTTTTGGCGTCCCATTTCATCGGCAGGGATGGTTGAAAGGGTGGTATGGTCACCGTCGCCTACATCTTCGGCAAAAGCCAATGTAAGCAGGTCATCGATCAGTTCTTCTTTTGATTTCATTGTACTTTTGGTTAAATTTGCACAAAATTACAAACTTCGGTTCAACCCCGCAAATAGTTGGCAAATGAAAATTATTTTGATGTGCATAGGCAAAACCCGCGATGCATTGCTCACCGAGGGAATAAAGCGTTATACCGACCGCGTAAGTCATTACATTGGTTTTGAATTCCTGTGTTTGCCTGACATAAAAGGCGTTGCAAAGCTCTCGGAGCAACAACAGAAGGAGCGCGAAGGAGCACAAATGCTTTCAATGTTTCAGCCGGGTGATTTTGTGGTATTGCTTGATGAGCGGGGCAAGGAGCTGACTTCACGTGAGTTTGCCCTGTCTGTTGAACAGCGAATGAATGCCGGCTTGAAACGTCTTGTCTATGTGATTGGTGGCCCCTATGGGTTCTCGGATGATATGTATGATAGGGCAAACGCAAAGCTTTCTTTGTCACGCATGACTTTTTCGCATGAAATGGTCCGGCTGTTTTTTGTTGAGCAGATTTACAGGGCTATGACCATAATGCGTGGCGAGCCTTATCATCACGATTAAGCGCCCGTTTTATAACACTCTCTAAATCATCACATCAGAAATGATTGAGTCGGAGATTAGAAAGAGTTCCTGCGGGATGTTCAGGGTCCCATTGTTGTCACGCAGTCTTCCTCGGACAATCAGCGGCAGCGATTCTTTCCTCACATGATTGGCTACGGATTCACCGAAGCGTTTGGCAAGAGAGTTCAGTGAAAGACCTTCAGAAGTGCGAAGTCGTACCATTATATAGTCATTTGCTTGTTCTTCGGAAGTTTCCGGATCAATAACGGCGGTTGCTCCCGCTGATTCAATATATTTTTTTATGTTGGCAGGATTGAATCGGCGAACCTTTCCGTCAAAACTGTGGGCCGAGGTTCCGAGCCCGAGATAAGGAGTGAAGTCCCAGTAGGATGAGTTGTGGCGCGAGCGAAAACCCGGTCGGGCGAAATTGGATATTTCATAATGCTCATAGCCCCCGGCTTTAGTAAGCGCCTGGAGCGAATCATACATACGGCTAATCGTAGCATCATCAGTAGGCGTGAATTTTCCGGCAGAGGCCATTGCTGTCAGTCGGGTGCCCGGTTCAAGCATCAGAGTGTAGGCCGACAAGTGCTCGGGATTCATAGCTATTATCTGCGAAAGTGAATCGTTCCAAGAATCGAGCGTCTGTCCGGGAAGTCCGTAAATAAGGTCAAGACTTATGTTGGATATCCCTGCATCGCGCAGCATGTTGAATGCTTTTATGGCATCGGTTGCCGAATGTCGGCGTCCTATGAAAGCGAGTTCACTGTCGTTTAGCGACTGCACTCCCATGCTTACACGGTTTATGGGCGAAGCGTTCAGTAATCGGATAAATTCTTGATTCACATCTTCAGGATTCACTTCAATTGTGAATTCCTTGGTGCTCTCGGTTGGCAGGCGGTCAATCAGCTCAGACAGGAGGGCGGGTGAGAGGGATGACGGTGTGCCACCTCCGAGATAGATAGTTTCAAACGGTTCGGTTATTTCGCCTGACCGTAGTTTTAGCTCGTTCAGAAGTGTCTCAACGTAGGCCCGACTCATTTCATTCCGCGGTGTTGAAAAAAAATCGCAGTAGGCACACTTTGAGTGGCAGAAAGGAATGTGAATGTAGAGTCCGGCCATATTGTCAACAGTCCTCCCTGCCGCAGATTGATTTGAACTGACAGAACTTGCAAGCTTTATCGTGTTCGGCTTGTACAAAAGGAATTTCAGGATCAAAAATCTCAGCGATTTTCATATTCAGCAGATTCTGGTAGTCATCGTAAATCAGATGGTAATCATCGAGAGTGAAAGCCTCTTTTCGTGAGCCCACGGAGATTGCCTCAACTCCATTGCTCATTATCGTCTGCATTTTGTAGATTACCGGCGTGATGGGCTGATCGTCATTTTCAAGCACACGGTAGATATGGCAATAGAGCATCAGCTGCATTATGGCTTTGGGCCAGTCGGGGCGGTCGCTGTCAAATAGGGCTTCGACAGAAGCGGCTTTAGTTTTGTCCTTGCCTGTCTTGTAGTCAACAAAACGCATTCGGTTATCTACAATATCTATGCGGTCAATTATCTGGCGTACATTCACGGTCAGATTCTCATTGATTCGGAGAGTACCGCGCATGGAGTATTCGGCTGCTACAAATGTGAACGGAGTGAGGGTACGGTCAATTGTCAGCATTTCCTTGATTGCGCGTTTGAAAATTCGGCTAAGTATGAGGGCCTCACCCGTGAGCGGGGTGAGGGCTTTCTCTTCTTTGAGCTGATTGAATTCCCTATTGACAGTTGCCGTGATTAGCTTGTCAAGTGCGGCATCGGTTTTACTGTCAATGATGGATGAGAGCATTTCCTCGGTTATAGTTACCGGAACTTTATTGCCGTCAGCGCCCTCAGGCTGGAAACCTTTATAGATGTTCTCCATCACGTCATGAACTATAGTGCCGAGTGTAGAGAAATCCATATAGTCAGTTATTTCGTCATCAACGCTCAGCCCTTCAACGTACTGCAGATAAAAATTAAGGGGACAGCTGAGGTAGGTATTAATGGCTGAGGCCGATAAATTCTTGTCGCCACCTTCAGGCGTAAATCGCTTGAGCAGCTTTAATATACGTTCTGTTTTGGTTACGCTTATTTTTTCAGCTTCAAAATGCTTTGCGGGGTAGAGCCCTATAAAATGTTTGATGTTTTCATTGCCGAATATGTAGAGCAGCTGGGCGAGGTAACGTGACATTTCATTTGAGCGGGCGCCACCTACTCGGCGTGCGTCGTAAATAAGTGTCACGTTCTTTGCTCGCGAAATCAAACGATAGAAGTAATAGGCGAAGATACTCTCCTGGAAATCGAGCGTGGCCATTCCGTAGCCGCGGCGAAGGGCGTCGGGGATGAAAGAGCGGGTGTAGTGTTTTCGGGGAAACACTCGTTCGTTCATCGACAGCATTATAAGATTGCTGAAATCAAGAGCGCGGGTTTCGAGTACACCCATTATCTGAAGGCCGGCAAGCGGCTCGCCTACAAAGGTCAGCGTATCGGAATTGACTGACCGTTCAACCAGCTGGAACAAAGCATTTCCGCTGATAGAAATGCCGAAATCGGAAGCTGCCCGGCAAAGTTTTTTGACTGCGTCGCGATAAGACTCAACAAAGTGACGCGTAATCTTGTCGGATTTCTCAGTCACAGATTCTATGTAGTCACACAGGCAGTCAATATAATCTCTTATCTGAGTGAGGGTGGCTCCGGAGCCTATTGGCTGGAAGAGGGCAGCTACACCCGGCGCTGTTTCTTTGATTAGTGAAACCGGTATCTGATATAGCCGGCGTTTGGTTACCTCCTCAGAGAGCTTTTTCACTCCATCGGGATCACCCTTTATTATCATGGGCGCGGAAAGAAGCGGTTTCACATCATCAAAGAAGAATGACGGGGCTCCGGATGCGAGCCGCATCCGCAACTGAAGGCTAATTATCGAGCGCATCAGCGATGCAACAGGACTAAGACGCATGGGAAAACCCATGGTGACGTTCATGGTTGAGAATTTTTCCGGCACTGAATGAATCAACGGGATAAAAAGCGACTCATCAGGCAGCACAATGGCAGTGTCGATAGCGTTGTTACAATTGCTTATCACTCCGTTATCGGCCCATTCCGTCAGTTGTTTACCGGCAGCCTTTACTTGCCCGATTGCCGACGGTATGCCAAGTATGTTGATGCTTGGCAATCGGTCAATTTCATCTTCCTCAAGTTCATATAATGAAGGAAAGGCTTCGATGTTACGCGAAATGAAGCGTCTGGCACGATTGTCAAGAAGACGCAGAGCGGGGGAGTTGCAGTCCCAGTAGTAATCAGCTGCGCCGTAGCGCCGTAGCGATGAAAATATGGAGATTTCGGATGCCGAAAGCACGTTAAACCCAACGAAAATGTAGCGTGTGAACGGAAGACCTTCCGTTCCGTTTTTTTTCAACCGTTCCGCTGCATTGCGATAAAGCATGCCGTTGGTTGTCAGGCCGCGTTCGGCAAGCTTTTTATAGAATGAAATATAGAGCGGGTAAAGTACCTCCCAAAGTCTGATGAATTTCGAGCGGTTTCTTGAATCGGTATCATCACCGTAATCAATGTGATTCCAGAAGCGCTCCACGTGTTGGTGAGGGCTCTGTTCTCCCCAAAATTGCTCAATGATTTCAATCTGTTCAGGAGTTAGATAATTCGATGATATTTCACGAAGCTTCTTGACGTTCACAAACAGTTTTTCGGGATTTACAAGATAACGGTCAACATCATTGAAGTCGCTTATGAGCATTTCGCCCCAAAACAGAAACCTGTCAAAGTCAATGTCGACATCGGGCAGATTGATGTATTCGTTATAGAGAGTGAATAACTGTTCGTAACGGTTGGCCTCAACATAAGGCGAGAGTGAAGCAACAAAATCGGAAATAGTTGTAGTGGCAGGCTCAATGAGCTGTCCCGGGGCGAGTTCGGAAATGAACGAACCGAAGAAAGTGGCGCTTCGTTTATTTGGGAAAACGAAACAATAGTCAATCAGATTCTCGCATTCCTCCTTGATGTAGACCTGGGCAACCTGTTTGAGAAAAGGAATTGGTTCGCTCATTGTTTAAGGAGTAGGATGGTTTTTATTGCCACATCAAAGTTGATAATTTTTCCATTGCCGTTTCCGGCAATGTCAATGATGGCTTTGTCAAACACGGCGATAAGACGTTCCACGTTCTTTACGGTTATGAATCGGGCGAAACGTGATGAAAACTGCAGCTCAGACTGAGTAAGATAGGTGAGGGCAGGAGTGTTGAAATTGAGAATGAAATTCTCACGCATCATGCGGGTGCAGTACTCGTAGAAAAGCACTTCATGTTCGCGTCCGAGTGCAGCCAGGTCCTCTGACCAAACGCGCAGTTTTCGAACATCGCGTTGGTAAGCCAGTCGCATAAGACTCACGAACATGTCGAAAAATGTTGTGAGGTCCGAGCTGTTCCCTATAAGGTCTGTGGCTTTAATCATATTGCCTTCGGCGTTGTGGGCAATAGCCATGGCGTCCGTTTCATTGAGATTTCCACGCTTTAGGAGATTCTGTGCCACAATTTCATCGGGCAAGCGCTTCATCTCAAGTCTTTGTACTCGGCTGTAGATGGTAGGCAGGATTTCGGCCGGGGAGTTGCTTACGAGAATGAATATGGTGTCATCAAACGGCTCTTCAATCATTTTCAGCAACTTATTGGCCGCTGTGTCATGAAGGCGTTCGGGAAGCCACATAATCACAATCTTGTAGCGGGAAACATGGGAAGTGAAAGCAAGTTTCCTCACTAATGCCTCGCTTTCCGTTACATAAATGATGGGGTGAGCGTTTTTTTTAGTGAAGGTTGAGGCCCAGGCGTCGATGCCTGCGTAAACGCGCGCATTAACAAATTCAATCCATTCAGAATAGAAATCGTCAGACACGGGAGCCGAATTCATGCCGTCAAGTTTCACCACGGGGAAAGAATAATGTGTATCAACGTGGTTCATTGACTGATGCAAGCGGCAGGAGCGGCACTGGCCGCAGGCATCTCCATTGCGGTCAGGGTTCTCACACTGGATGTATTGGGCGAAAGCACGCGCCATTGAAAGCTTGCCTATGCCTTCCGGCCCTTCAAGAACCATGGCATGAGGAAGACGGTCGGTGGCCACCATGTCGCGCATACGTGACTTGATGGATTCGTGTCCGGGAATATCGCTGAATTTCATAATGCAAACTTACTCAAATTTATTCAGTGGAGCAAAAAATATTCAATGGTGAGCGCGGGGGAACATTTTGCGGATTCGCAAAAGATACTTGGCCGTTGAGCTGCCACCGACCACGGCGCTTACGGCTACCACAATCATGAGCAGTCCTGTGAATTCGCGCGGCGAAAGCGATTCGCCAAAAACAACTATCCCGAAGAAAACGGCTGTGACCGGTTCAAGTGCACCAAGAATGGCAGTCGGTGTTGCGCCGATGAGGTGTATGGCCACCGTGGTACAAAGCAGGGATACAGCGGTAGGGAACAGTGCGAGAGCCACTAAGTTGCCCCACATATACCAGTCGGCAGGAGTAGTGACAGTGCCTGCCACGCAGCTACGAGTTGCAAATACTGTCCAACCGAAAAGCAACACATAAAATGTGATTTTCAGCGTTGGCATAGCCTTTATCCCTGAACGGTTTGTGAATACGATGTAAAGCGCGTAGGTCAGCGATGAGGCAAACACAAGTAGAGTCCCTGTGAGGCTTAGCGTTTCTCCATTGCCGTTTTTATACAGCAGCCCTATTCCGCCAACAGCCATAAGGATGCACAGAAGAGTGAGCACTGAAATTTTCTCATGGAAAAACACAAACATGAGGAGTGCAACCAGAATCGGATAAATGAAAAGCAGGGTGCTTGCAATGCCGGCTCCCATGTAATTGTAACTCTCAAACAGAGCGAGGGATGAGAACGCGAACATGATGCCAAGGAAAATCAGGGCCAACAGTTCGTTGCGACGTAAGGCGAAGCTGTGGCCACGGTAGAAGAGCATTGCGCCCACAATGGGGACCGCAAGCAAATAGCGGAAAAAGAGCACGGAGTTGGCATCCATGCCGTTGGCGTAGAGGGGCAGGGCAAACAGCGGATTCATTCCGTAGGTTATTGCCGCGACTGCTCCGGCGCCGTATCCTTTGACTTTATTGTTCATCGGGTATTGAAAAGCAACCGGTTCCCACTCATGAGGAACCGGCTGCAATGATTTGGATTCTATTGTCGGGGAATCCCGACTGAATTATTCAGCTTTGTAATCTTCAACCTGAGCGGGCTTGAAGTTGGCAATGAAGTCAGCGTGTTTTGCAACTTCGGCCTGGCCCATCTTGATGTAGACTTCGGCGGAGCGGGTAAATTCGGCGTTGCGGTTGGCATCAAGAAGAAGCAGATAGCCCATGATGATGTTGCCGGCCATTTCAACCATTCGGCGTGCCATGAAGTCAGTGTAAGTCTGGTCTTTCGCTTCAAGTACAGCAGCAACAGCAGTTTCATATTTAGCAGTCATCTCTTTGAGGGTGTCGCGGAGCGGGCACAGGTTCTCGGCGAGTTCCTGAGCTTCGTAATCGCGAATCATGTTGAGATAAGTGCCGGTGGTGACGTGGCGGATTGCAGCCACAACCTGAAGCTGTGTGGTTCCTTCGTAGATTGAAGTGATGCGGGCGTCGCGGTAAACGCGTTCGCAGGCATAGTCCTTCATGAAGCCTGAACCTCCGTGAATCTGAATGCAGTCGTAGGCGTTCTGGTTGCAGTATTCGCTCCCGAGACCTTTAGCCATAGGAGTGCAGGCGTCGGCCAGCTTAGAGTAATACTTCATTTCCTTACGTTCCTCGGGGGTGAGAGTGCGTTCTTTGGCTATGTCCTCGTAAATCTTGTACATATCCACGAAGCGTGAGGTTTCGTAAAGCAGAGAGCGTGAAGCGTCGAGTTTGGCTTTCATCACTGCGAGCATCTCATAGACGGCGGGGAATTCAATGATTGCTTTGCCGAACTGCTTGCGGTCCTTGGCATAAGCGAGAGCTTCGCGGTAAGCGCGTTCGCTGACACCTACTGACTGAGCTGCGATACCGAGACGGGCACCGTTCATGAGGGCCATCACATATTTGATAAGACCGAGGCGGCGCGAACCGCAAAGCTCGGCTTTTGCGTTTTTATAAACGAGTTCACAGGTTGGCGAGCCTTTGATACCCATTTTGTTCTCGATACGGCGAACGGTTACGCCACCGTCGCGCTTGTCGTAGATGAACATGGAGAGGCCGCGGCCATCACGGGTTCCTTCTTCCGAACGGGCGAGAACGAGGTGAATGTCGCTGTCACCGTTGGTGATAAAACGTTTTACGCCGTTGAGACGCCATGTTCCGTCAGGCTGCTCTGTGGCTTTGAGCATTACGGACTGAAGGTCGGAACCTGCGTCGGGCTCGGTAAGGTCCATTGACATTGTTTCGCCCTTGCACACACGGGGGATGAAACGCTGTTTCTGATCCTCGTTGGCAAATTCATAGATGGTCTCGGCGCAGTCCTGAAGTCCCCAAAGGTTTTCAAAACCTGTATCGGCACGGCTTACAATGTCGGCAGCCATGATGTAGGGGGTGATGGGGAAGTTAAGTCCGCCCAGGCGGCGCGGCATTGCCATGCCCATGAGGCCGGCTTTGCGGCAAACATCAAGGTTCTGCTTGGTAGCATCGGCGTATTCAACATGGCCGTCAACTACGCGCGGGCCTTGATGGTCAACATCCTCGGCATTATCGGCAATAGTGGTTCCGCAGATTTCACCTACAACTTCAAGAACTTTGTCGTAAGAATCCATTGCATCCTCAAAGTCGAGGGGAGCATAGTCATATTTTTCGGCATCGGAATAGTCACGTTCTTTGAGCGCAACTATTTTTTGCATCAACGGATGGGTAAGATGATGCTTGAGGTCGGCGTTGTCAGTATAGAAATTAGCCATGGCTGAATTTACTTGGAATTTTTCTTGTAATACTTAATGAGTTTGGGCACCACATCCTCAACATTGCCTGTGATGACGAAATCAGCTATGGTGTTGATTGGGGCATCGGCATCGTTGTTGATGGAAATGATGATTGAGCTTTCCTGCATACCGGCAATGTGCTGGATCTGACCGGAGATACCGCAGGCAATGTAAAGTTTAGGACGCACGGTAACGCCTGTCTGACCGATCTGACGGTCATGTTCGGCGAATCCGGCATCGACAGCTGCGCGTGAAGCGCCAACTTCTCCGCCGAGAGTTTCGGCGAGCTGGTAAAGCATGTCAAAGTTTTCTTTTGACCCCATGCCGTAACCGCCGGCTACGATAATGGGAGCGCCTTTGATGTTGACTTTCGATTTCTCAATGTGGCGGTCAATAATTTCAACAGCGAAATCCTCGGGCTTTACATATTTTGAGGCGTCGAGTTCAATGACTTCGCCTTTGTAGGCAGGGTCAAACACCTCTTTTTTCATCACGCCTTCACGAACTGTTGCCATCTGCGGACGGCAGTCGGGGTTCACAATCGTTGCTACGATGTTGCCGCCGAATGCGGGGCGAATCTGATAAAGAAGGTCAGTGTACTCTTTGCCGGTTTTGGGATCTTTGTGGTCGCCGATTTCAAGCGAAGTACAGTCGGCGGTAAGGCCGCTGTGGAGGCACGATGAAACGCGTGGACCGAGGTCGCGGCCAATGCAGGTTGCACCCATCAGGCATATCTGCGGCTTGATTTCGCGGAAAAGGTTGATGAGTACGGCTGCATGAGGATTTGAGGTATAGGGATAAAGTCGCTTGTCGGCTACTTTATAAACTGTGTCAACTCCGTAAGGGAAAAGCTGGTTTTCAATGCCGTCAAGATTGTCGCCGATAACTAAAGCTTCAAGTTTGACGCCGAGTTTTGAGGCGAGCTGGCGGCCTTTGGTGAGGAGCTCAAGGCTGACGTCGGCAACGTGGCCTTCGTCAAACTCACAATAAACTATAAGGTTGTTGTTGTCAGTCATGATTGGTGTTGATTGCGGGTTTTGAAATTAACCGATAGTGTGGTTTGCAATGAGCTCTTTGATGAGTTCTTCAATCTGCTCATCGTTGTTTTCAATGCAGCGGCTTTCCTTTGCAGTGAACACAACGTTTTCAATTGCTTTAACCTTGGTGGGCGAGCCGGGGAGACCAATCTGAGCGGGGTCGGCTTCAACGAAAGCAGCGCTCCATTCAGGGATGTTGAGGTATTCGCGCTTGTCGAGCAGAGCCTGACGCTCTTCGCTAAGCTTGGCTTTCTCCGAAGTTGAAGCCGCATATTTGTACTTCCTGCAACGTAAAAAAGATGGTTCCGAAAAAGAAGCGGATGAAATACATGGGCATAAAAAAAGGAGTACCGCTGTACTCCAACCTTTGTTAACCTTAAATCTAATACTATGAAAAACACGTTGCAAAGATACGGACATTTGATAAATCTGCAAATTATCCAAGAAAAAAAGCATGTTTTATAACATTTATTATAAGATTGAACTTCTTTTTCGGACTTGTTTAAATTTTGTTCGGTATTCTTCTCAGAGCTGTTTTACAGTTGTCTGAGGAGTATAACGGGCTATGTGACGAATAAAAACAAGAGAACAAGCCGGAAAGAGACTCGGAAGAAGCCTGAATAAAATTCTTTTTTAGCTTGTAAATGTCAGGGGAAATTGTGAATATTTGTATTATAAAAATCATAACTCTGCTAAGAGCGGTATATATTAACTGAATTATCGGCATATGATATGACAAATAAACAAATGAACCCGGAGAGCATTGACAGAATAGAACATAGTACTTATACGCCTCTGGAAAAGAAATATCTGAAAGTGCAGTTTGTCAAAGTGGCATTGGTTTATCTCAGCCTTATGGCTGTTTCGCTTTTTCTTCTTTGTGCAGAGGGGTTTGCTTACCGGTATGCCGCTACTATCATTGTTGAATGCGGTTTGCTTGTAGCATCCGTTGTTAATTTGCTAATTCTTCCCAAGGCATACAACTATAAAGGATTCGTTATTCGTGAGCACGATATAACCTTTCGCTCCGGGATTATCTTTCCTTCGGTTATTACCGTTCCTTTCTGTAAAATTCAGCAGGTGAGTGTTTGTCAGAATCCTGTTACACGTCTGTTTGGACTGTATTCCGTTGACTTGGTAAACGGAGCCCAATTGTTGGCTACAATCAGAATTCCCGGACTGACGGAAGAGAGAGCAGATAAAGTGAAGGCGCTTGTCATAGAAAGTATAAAAAATGAAAACAAATGATTTCTCTGCGCCGAGGCGAATGAGCAAAAGCGCGTTCGTAATATTCTTTGTCAACAACCTATGGCTTTATGCGAAGTATTTTCTTTTTATAGTCATTCTTGAATTGTTTAATTCGGAAAAGAAATTATCTTTTATTGAAGCGGCTTTGGATTTTTTGGTTGTTTTGGCAATCTGTCTGACCTTGGCAGCAGTCATTGCTTTTATCAATTATTATTCCAAAAAGTATTATGTGGAGAATGGAAATCTGATTTTCATTCACGGTTTGGTACGTAAGGAAATTACCAGTATGTCTTTGACGAAAATTCATTCTTTGCGTACTAAACAGGGATTGATTTATCGTTTGCTGGATATGAAGGGAGTATCATTTGATACGCTTGCATCGCAATCGGAAGAAATAGAAATGATTCTTGACAATGAAGATTGGGAAGCATTGCTCAGCCGGATAGAAACTTTGGATAGTCAGACACAGATACAGGCATCCGAAGCAGATAAGATTGAAGAGAAAACCGATGGATACACTACCAAGTTGAGCGTTGGTAATTTGAATCTGATTAAAGGAGCACTTTGTCAAAACCATCTTCGGGGCATGGTTGTATTTGGAAGTATTTTAGTTACTTTATATGACCAGATTATATCGGTCAATGAAAATGCTGTGGAATATTTTTATGGTTACATGGCTACACATGCCGATTTCTTACGGCTTTCATTATCAAGTTGTATCACTGTTGCCGCTATCTTGTATATAGTTACATTGCTACTATGGTTGGGTAAAGTCTTTTTGCGCTATTTCAATATGGATATACGTATAGACCGGGAACAGCTGTTCTTTGAGAGCGGACTGATTTCGCGTAATAGCAGCCGGTTCTCATACGATAAGATTTGTACTGTTTATATCAAGCGGAATATCATTGAAAAATGGTTGGCTTGCAGCACTGTTATGCTGAAACAGGCATTGAATGCCACTGACAGGAATAGAGGAGCGGATGTCAGAATTTATGGTTCAGACTCTGCTACAACTTTTCTGGACTGGTGGTTGGGAAAGGATTATGCATCTTCGCAACCTATCGTTTCTGCTCAATCCGGATACGGTTTATTAGGCTATACCATCCGGTTCGATCTGTTGGTTTCGCTTGCAGCCGGTATAGCCTTATGCTATTTTCAATATTACGGTTGGCTTTGGCTCCCGGTCGTTTATATGCTGATATCCCTGATAAAAGGGATTTTTGCCGTACGTCGGAGTTCTATCACTTTAAAAGAGGATTATGTGGAAATCAATTCAGGAAAGTTTGCAGAAGTGAAAAACTATTTCAAATATTCGAACATGGAAGTGGTTCGCATGACAGCTACTCCTTTTACTCCCTTTTATCACAGAGTAAATCTTGTCATTTCTACCAATGGTTCCTCCTTTACCGTAAGAAGCCTGAAAGAACAAGAAGCTAAGGAAATCTATGAATTGCTGCTGTATAATTGCTATATCAAATGAGGCTGATGGAGGCTTGCTGTTTATTCCATCGGCGGAATTATCTGTGCACATATATTAATTCCGCCGTTTTTTCTCTATCTCTTTTTTAGGAATTTCAGCCTTTGGCTTCCTGATACATAAAGCGTTTGATACTCTTCTTGGCGGTCTTTTCAAACTCCTCGAAGTGTATTTTTACTTTGGTAATCTGGCAATATGCCGGCAGAAGCAGGTTCAGTTCGTTCCGGTTGGCTTCCATTGCCTTCTCTATATCGGTTTGTTGCAGGCCGTGGGCAAAGGCATCGTCGAAGTCGGGATAAATCAGGGCTACGAGTTTGTCATGCTGCAATACAATCAACGATTCCGAGATGTAAGGCATGTTATTCAGTTTGCTTTCTATCTCTTCGGGATAAATGTTCTGTCCGCTGGAAGTGAGAAGCATATTCTTGCTGCGCCCGCGTACGGTAACGTAGCCGTCGGCATCCATTGTGGCGAGATCGCCTGTGTGCAGCCAGCCGTTGACATCTATGATTTGGGAAGTGGCTTCGGCATTCTTGTAATAGCCCAGCATAAGGTTGCTTCCCCGGCAGATGATTTCGCCCGCTACATGCTGAGGATCGGGAGAATCTATCTTTACTTCCATGCGGGTAGTGGCCTTTCCGCACGAAGCGAGCTTCAGGGTTTCCCAGCGGCTGGAGCAGATGATAGGACCGCATTCCGTCATGCCGTAGGCAATGGTGTAGGGGAAGCCTATCTGTTTGAGGAAGCGTTCCACGTCGGCGTTGAAAGGTGCGCCGCCGATGATGATTTCATCGAAATTGCCGCCGAAGACATCCATAGCCTTTTTGCGCATGTCCGCTTTTATCTTATCGTTGACGATAGGCATCCGTAGCAGCAGCTTGCCTATCTTGTTGTCTATGAGTGGCAGGATGTTTTTCTTGATAATCTTCTCTACGATGAGCGGCACGCAGGATATGACGCGCGGCTTGATTTCGGAGAATGACTGCGCGATAATCTTTGGCGACGGCATGCGGGTGAGGAAATAAAGGTGTGCACCTGCCGAGAAACCGTAAAGAAAATCGTAGACCATGCCGAAAACATGCCCCAGAGGGAGCATGGATACGATATGGTCGCCGGGACGTACGGGCAGCATTTCGTGGCAATAGGCTATATTGGACCATAAACTGCGGTAGGGCAGCATCACGCCTTTGGAATAGCCGGTAGTGCCGGACGTATAATTGATAACCGCCAGCTCTTCGGGCGACTGTTCTTTGCGGTAGCAGATATGTTCGGGGCGGAAGTTCTTGGGATAGCGCGCGCCGTAGATGGCGTTGCGGTGTTCGAAAGCTTCCATGAGCCGTTCGTCCCGGCAGACAACCGGAGTAAAATCCGTCAGCAAGACAACTCCCATGAGCAACGGCATGGCTTCTTCGTTCAAGTTCTCCCAAGCCCGGTCGCCGACAAAAAGGAGTTTGGCTTCGGAGTGGTTAACGATATTATGTATGTTGTCTGCCTTGAATTCGTGAAGAATAGGAACGATTACAGCACCATAAGTCACTGTTGCCAGAAAGCAAACCGCCCAATGGGCGCTGTTACGACCGCATACGGCTATTTTATCACCGGGCTGGATGCCGGCGCTTTCCAATACGATATGAAATTTAGCGATCTTGCGGGCAACATCTTTATATTGTAGGGTTATTCCTTGATAGTCTGTCAGAGCGTTTCTGTCCCAGTTTTGTATGATGCTTTGTTCGATATAGTCGATGAACAGTTGTTCTTGTTCCATGCGTATATTTGCACACTTTAGTTAAAACTGCGCAAATATAGGGCTTATAGTGATGCAAAGCAAGTGGTTTAAAGTTTTTTTCATGAGGGTATATCAAATTAAAATTCGCTTGCTATTTGTTTTTTAGGCACGGGATTACGCAGGTTTCACGGAAAAAGAATAAAGAAAATCTGTGTTTTCCATATAATTCCGTGCCTGAAAAAACAAATAGTGCATTTTCTCCCTCTTATTTCCTATTCTTTGGTCTTTTCAGAAATAAGCAGCAGCTTGTCTCCCACATGAAGTTTCAGAGTGCCGTTGGGTATCAGGTATTCGTTGTTGCGCTTCACTATCATAACGAGAGTTCCCTGGGGCAGGTTCATGTCTTTGAGGGTATCGCCTTTCGCGTCGAGCATCTCCCGGGTGACGGTTACATCGCGCAGGTCGGAATCGATATCTTCGGGCAGTTCCACTCCGAAGTCGTTACCCGTCTTTTCCATCGGGGTGGAAAGCCCCATGATACGTGCTGCTTTAGAGACGGTAGTACCTTGGATGACGAGCGAGAGGATGGTGATGAAGAACACGATGTTGAAGATTACATCTGCTCCCGGCACACCTGCCACTACCGGATAGGTAGCGAAGATAATGGGAACCGCGCCTCGCAACCCTACCCAGGACACAAACAGCCTGGACTTCATATTGATACGTTTCCCGAACGGGAGCAGGCAGAGGAACACGCTGAGCGGACGTCCTATGACAATCATGAATACGCCGATGAGCAATGCCACGACCGCTACTTCCAGCATTTCGTGCGGGTTCACCAGCAGACCGAGACAGAGGAACATGATAATCTGGAAAAGCCATGTCAGTCCATCCATAAACGTGTAAATCTCCTTGCGGTGCATGATTTTGTTGTTACCCACCATCATGCCGGCAATGTAGACGGCGAGGTATCCGTTGCCCTTCATCAGATCGGTAATGGAGAAGGTAAAGAATACGAACGACAACAGCAGAATGGGGTAGAGCGACTGGTTGTCTATATTCAGCCTGTTGAGCATAAGGATGGCCAGCTTGCCCAGCAGATAGCCGGCGGCAGCACCTACCACAAATTGTATTACGAAAGAGAAAGCTATCTGCGAAGCACCCATACCCGAGGACTGGATGAGCTGGATAAGTACGACAGTCAGCATATAGGCCATCGGGTCGTTGCTTCCGCTTTCCAACTCCAGCATGGGACGCAGGTTGTGCTTCAGGTTCATCTTCTGCGAGCGCAGGATGGCGAATACCGATGCCGAGTCCGTAGACGACATAGTGGAAGCCAGCAGCAGGGAGGTGATGAGCGGCAAGTGGATATTAGTCCAGCTCATGCCCGACAACCACCATATAAACAGTCCGGTAAACAGTGCCGTCAGCAGCACACCGAAAGTAGACAGTACAATACCGGGGGAGAGGATAGGCTTGATTTCGGTGAACTTGGTATCCATTCCGCCCGAAAACAGGATAATGCTCAAAGCCACCATACCGATGAACTGCGCTTCTTTGGCGTTGTGGAATTGCAATCCGAGTCCGTCGCTGCCGAAAAGCATGCCCACCACAAGAAAAAGTAACAAGGCGGGGACTCCGAAACGGTAACCGGTTTTGCCTACGATGATGCTGACAAAAAGTAAAATAGAACCTACAAGTAAAATGTTTTCAGCTGTAAATAGCATAAATAGTGTGTTATGAGTTTTATTGGAAAATGCTTTTTGTACCTTTGTGTACAAAGATATTCATTCTTGACAACAAAACCAAAACTTAATTGGTTCAATTAAATTTCAATACAAAAGTTGTCTCCTTTCCGGCTATCAGAGAGAGGCTTCCGCCGGATAAGCGCATGATTTGCCGGGAGATGCTCAGTCCGATGCCGCTTCCGTTTTCTTTGGTGGTGAAGAAAGGAATGAAAATATGCCCGGCAATGTCCGGGGGGATGGCAGGGCCGTTGTTGGATATTTCTATCAGTACGGCTTCGGCTTCGTTGCAGTAGGCGCGTATGTTGATGTGTTTTTCCGTAGTCGCTGCATTTGTTTCCGCTGTTGTTTCCGCATTTGTCCCCGTTGCTGCCGGAGCACCCGTTTCAAAAGCCTGTATGGCATTTTTCAGTAAGTTTATGATGACTTGCGAAATGAGGTTTTCGTCGGCATAGAGTATCAAATCGTCGGGAACGATGGAAACATTGAACGTAACCGGGGTGTCGGGATATTGATGGCGCGCCAGTTCCGCCATACGGTTGATGAAGCCTTTGAGGTAGAACAGGGACGGTTCGGGAGTGGGGATGCGCGTAAACCTGCGGTAGGATTCTACGAAAGCGAGCAACCCTTTGCCTGTGGTACTGATTGTTTGCAGACCGTGCCGCATCTCTTCTTTCGATATCCGGGCTTCGGTCAGTTTCAGCAGGGTATCGCTCAGGGAAGTGATGGGGGTTACGGCGTTCATGATTTCATGGGTCAGCACGCGTGTAAGTCGTATCCAGGAGTCTATCTCCTTTTCGTCCAGTTCGTTGTTGATGTCGTTCAGGGCGAGGATGCGCAGGTGCTCTTGGCGTACGGTGATGTCGCTGACGCGGACAGATAGGTTTACGGTTCCGCGTTCGTTGCCGAATGCCGCCTGGAACTTGTCGCCGGAACGGCAGGCGGTGAGCGTATCCGTCAGATGGGCATCCACGCGCGACAGTTGGCGGACGTGCGTAAATACTTCCAGTCCGAGCAGGCGCAGGGCTTCGTTGTTCTTTTGATAGACGGCTCCGTTGTCGTTCAGCACGATGATACCGGTGTTTACACAGTCGAGGATAAGCTCGTAGTACTTCTCCCGTTGGGCGGTTTCACTCTTTACATTATGCAGGATACGGGCTACGCGGTTCAGCGAACGGTTTACGAGGCGGTTGTCTTCGGTTCCGTCCGTTTCGGAGAAGTGGATGGCGGTATCGTTGTTTTCGATGGCATCGAGCATGAAAAGAACTTTACGGGTGTGGCGGCGGTACAACCGCTGCTGCCAGTATACTGCCAAAGGAAGAAGCACGGTGAACAGGACAGCCCAGAGCAGAGGGTCGCCCCAGCCATGCGCACCCGGCGGCTTCAGAAAGAACAGCGTCCACATTATGCCGGCAGCCGCGGCTGTGAGCAGGCTGACGACAGTCCGGAAAACGTAATATTGGCTGATATCCTTAGGTTTTTCAAAGCCCATACTTCTTCATTTTATTGTAAAGCGTCTGCCGGGTAATTCCCAGTTGCGAGGCCACCGCCGAGAGATTGCCACCGCACTTGTCCAGCGTGTGGCGTATCATTTGCTTTTCCATGTCTTCAAGAGTGGATGCGGCGGGCATTTCCGGGGCTTCGTTCCTGCGTTGCAACTGGAACAATCCGGCAGAGAGGAATGCATCGTCGCAGATGATAACGGCCTTCTCGATGGCATGTTCCAGTTCGCGGATGTTGCCGGACCAGGGGTGCAGCATCAGCTTCTCCCGCGCCGCATTGTCCAGACGCAAGGCCGGCTTCCCGTATTGCTTGCAGAAACGTGTGATGAAACGCTCTGCCAGTGGGATGATATCTTCCTGCCGTTCACGCAGCGCAGGGATTTCAAGATGGATGGTGTTGATGCGGTAGAGCAGGTCTTCACGGAATTCTCCTTTGTCCGCCATTTCGGACAGGTTGCGGTTGGTGGCGCAGATAAGGCGGATATCTACGGGAACAGGCGTATTGCTGCCCACCCGCACGATGCTGCGGCGCTGGATGGCGGTCAGCAGTTTGGCTTGCAGATGATAGGGGAGATTGCCTATTTCATCGAGGAAGAGCGTGCTGTGGTCGGCAACCTCGAACTTTCCGGGACGGTCGGCATGGGCATCGGTGAACGCCCCCTTTACATGGCCGAAAAGCTCGCTTTCAAAAAGGCTTTCGGTAATGGCACCCATGTCCACGCTTACCATTTCCTTGCGGTGGCGTGCGGAGAGGGCATGTATCTCGCGGGCAAGCATCTCTTTGCCCGTACCGTTCTCGCCGGTGATGAGGATGTTGGCATCGGTGGCCGCTACCTTTTCTACCAGCATGTGAAGCTGCTGCATGACGGGGCTTTCTCCCCAGTACATGGAACAAGCGGTGCTTGCAGGCGTGGTTGCTGTTTTCTTCCCGGATGCAGGGGCGTTTTGTGCGGCATTCAGCAGGGTTTCCACTAACTTTCCGTTATCCCAGGGCTTGACGATAAAATCCGTTGCTCCTTCCTTTATCCCCCGTACGGCAAGGTCTATGTCGGCATAGGCGGTGAACAGCACTACGGGGAGCGCCGGATATTGTTTCTTTATTTCGTGCAGCCAATAAAGCCCCTCGTTTCCGGTATTGATGCCGGATGTGAAATTCATATCGAGAAGCACTGCCTGCCAGGTGTCTTCGCGTAAGGTGGCGGGAAGGGTGACCGGTGAAGAAAGGACGGTTATTTTATCAAAATAAGGCTTCAACAGCAGTTGCAATGCGGTGAGTACGCCGCGATTGTCATCAACGATAAGAATGTTTCCGGATTTCTTCATGGCAGAACGATGTCTTGTTATATTTGTGAGGGCAAATATATTCTATTTTCCCGAGAAAGAAGGGAAAGGAGAGGAATAATTCGGGGACTTTTTCATTGGGCTTTGCTGCCCGGCAAGACACATGGATGTTTTTTTATAAGGAGCGGAAGTAACAAAAGCAGTAGCAGAAGAGGGGCTGCGCTACGTTCCGCCTCAGGGTACATGCCGTACCACGACAAGGTAGATGTCATACCACGGTGTGGTATACGTTGTACCACGGCATGGTAGGTGCTGTACCACCGCAGGGTACATGCCGTACCATAGCGAGGTACTTCTTGTACCACCGTGGGATACATCTCGTACCACTGCAAGATACAGTCGGCAACCTTGCGGTAACTGTAATTTCACTTGAAAGACATGCCTTACAGCAACTGTAGCTTCACTCCGAAAGACAAGCTCAGGTAATCCTTCGGCTTCAGGTACTTGTTGGTGAATGCGCTTACTATGTACAGGTCGCAGGTACTGATTTCGTAGAACAGCGTAATGGCTTTTGCCGTAAATCTGCGGCGCGGGTCGATATCATACGTAATGCGTTGTCCGAGGAAAGCGTGGATGCGTACTTTGGATGAGAAACCGTAGTAGCCTTTCGGATAACGATCCGGTTCGTTCACCCAGAATTCATCGCCGAACACGGTGTTGAAGTACATACCGCAGGTAAGGGGTTCTGCCGAGAACCGGCTTTCCTTGATTTGCAGGCTCCAGGGGATGTAGTTCTGCTTCAAGGTAAATGTCAGTTTGGTGCAGTCGGACTGATATTTGGGCAGGACACCCAGAAAAACATCCGTTTCCCATTGGTTGCGCTTGCCGTAATCCCAGCCCGTACCCAGCGAGAGGAGTCCCATATTGCCGGCAAACTGTATCTTGGTGTGCGTCGGAATCAAGGCTTCCCACCGTTTGCGGTAGCGGTGCACGCGCCGGTCGTACCGGCTGTGGCGTGTACGGCCGGTAACGACGGTGTCGGGTTTGCGTTGCAGGTAAACCGTATCGTGCTTTACGATAATCACCGTATCCCGTTCCTGTGCGGAAAGCGGGCTGCACCACAGCAACAGCAGGCAGATGGCGGCGAGTGCCGGCAGATTAGAAATAGACCACTTCGCGCTCATATCCTTCGGGTGTTATGGTGAATACATAGTAGTTGCGGTTCTTCATGCAGTCGCTCATGTAGTACATGATGCCGTCCTCAAAGAGGTTTTCCTCGAAAACGTGGTGCTCGTGGGCGGCAGTGCAGAACTGTATGCCGGGAAATTCGGTTACGTAGCGGTGAAAGACGCGTGCCACGTTATTGTTGAACTGGTCGGCATAGGGACGTACGTGCATGGACACAACGGTTTTGTCGAATTCGTCCTTGCGGTCGGTAAGCTCTTTTTCGAGGAACGTGAAGTCGGGAATGGGGCGGGAGTAGTCAAACTCCATGGCGTTGGTGTTGAGGCATACAAACTTCACCCGTCCGGCAATGAATGAGAAGTTAGGGTCACCGAATACGGCGCGGTATGTTTCTTCTCCCGTGCCGAGGCAGTCGTGGTTGCCTATCAGGGCTACGTAGGGCACATGGAGCTTGTTCATGATGTCGCGCTGCCACAGAAACTCGTCCGTCACTCCGAAGTCGCTCATGTCACCGCCGTGGATAACGAAGTCGATGTCATCGCGCTTGTTTATCTCTCCCACGAAGTCCAGCGTTTCGTCGTACCAGCGTTGCGAGTCTCCCATGGTCACGAACTTAATCGTTGTCTTGTCCTTGCATTTCTGCTCTATCTCCGCAATATTATGGGCGTTTACATCGGTCTCACCGTTGATGCGTACATCATACGGATGATAGTCTATCATGTCGCAACTGCCCATAAGCAGGCAGAGGAATGACAGGAGTAAAGGTTTATATGGCTTCATCATAATAACTCTATACAGTCTATATCTATGAAAGTTGAATTATCTGTCAGTATATATCTATGGAAACTGAGGGCAAAGGTAAAGTTTTCATTCGATAGAAAAGTTGTCCTATTTTCCGTTTTTCTGTTCTGTAAGTGATGATTTGGCTAATCAGGCCAGGGGTTGCAAAGAATAAATGTCTGTTTATCTGATTTGTAGGCAGGAATTAAGCAGATAGTATTTGATTATTCGGCAGGCTGTGTCTAATTATTGGACGGGTGGTGTCTAATTTTTAGACACTTGCATAAGGATTATTTATGCAGGATTACCTGATAATCAAAATCATAACTCCTTTGGCACGCTTTCTGCATTATTATAGGCAGGAAAACATGGCGGCAAGCCATGTGTTTCCGATACTGTAGGTTTACGAATTATAAATTAGTATACGATGAAACAAATCTATTATGTCATTCAAACACTGCTTCGGGGACGCGGCTCGAATATCATCAAGATAATCTCTTTGGGATTAAGCCTGACGATGAGTATCCTGCTGTTCTCCCGCGTGGCGTACGAGCAGAGTTTCGACACCTGCTACAAAGACTACGACAATCTCTACCAAATCTGGTCGGTATTTACCGTTAAGGGCGAGAAGTACCCGCCGCAGGAGCAGAATTGCGGCCCTGTGGCGGGCGCCATACTGGAGAACTTTCCCGAACAGGTGGAAGCTGCTACCAGCACCTGCCATTGGATGAATGCCCCGTTATACAATGAAAACGCCCGTTTTGACGAAAGAAAGATAGTGGCGGATTCACTCTTTTTCAAGACAATGGGTATCGAAGTGCTGAGCGGTAATCCGGTGAAAGACCTTCAGCAGCCCAATGTGATTTTCCTAAGCGACCGCTTTGCCGGGAGAATATTCGGCGGAGAGAATCCGGTGGGAAAGACCGTCAACTACAATCACGAGAAAGACTTTATAGTGAAAGGTACTTATGAGGCATTGCCCGAAAACGCAACCGTCCATCCTGAAGCCGTTATCTCTATGCCCACCTTGTGGAACGACGGAGTCGGCAACTACTCATGGTGCGGGGGAGACAGTTATCCCGAATACATCCGTTTCCGTCCCGGTGCGGACAAGTCGGTGGTGAATGCGCGTATAGACGCTATGATAGAGAAATATCGCCCGGAAGAGGACAAAAAGAAGTATGGCTATACGGCGTTTGTAAAGCCTATCCGTGACACCTACCGCAATTACGAAAGCGTAGAGCGGATGCGTAATATCATGACCGTCCTCGGCCTTGCCATTCTTTTCATTGCGGCGCTGAACTACGTGCTGATTTCCATTTCCTCACTTACATACCGTGCCAAAGCGGTAGGCGTGCATAAATGCAACGGGGCAAGCGGCGGCAAGATATTCGGCATGTTCCTTTTGGAAACGGGCATTATCATTGCGGCGGCATTGCTCCTGATGGCTTTGGTGTTGCTGAATTTCCGGGAGTTCTTTGAAGATACCGCTGCGGCGAAACTTTCTTTGCTGCTTGCTCCGGAACGTATCTGGGTTCCGCTGACGGTGGTCGGCATACTGTTTATGGTGGGCGGAGTATTGCCGGGACGTTTGTTTGCCCGTATTCCCGTATCCCAAGTGTTCCGCCGCTATACCGAAGGGAAGAAAGGCTGGAAGCGTCCGTTGCTTTTCATCCAGTTTGCAGGGGTGGCATTCATTTGCGGACTGATGTGCGTGGTGATGGTGCAGTATCAATATGTGCTGAACAAGGATATGGGGTATAATCCGCAGCGGATGGCGTTTGCCAATGCCTATTGGAACGAGGATAAAGAGAGTGATGCCGCTCTCCGGTTCTTTAAAGGGCTTCCTTATGTAGAGGCGGTGACCAGCGCCAACAATACGCCTGTCAGCGGATATAGCGGCTCTATGATTCGTGACGCATCGGGCAATGTGCTTTTTTCCACACGTGCCTGTTACTATATGCGGGAGGACTATCCGGCAATGATGGGCATGGCGTTCAAGGCGGGGCGTATGGCACGTACGAAAGATGAGATAATCGTAAATGAAACATTTGCGGATATGATGCATTGGGGAAACGATGCCGTAGGGCGTACCGTTGATGTAGACAATGCTGTACAGATGAAAGTGGCGGGGGTGCTGAAAGATTTCCAGATAGGGGATTTCACGGAAGCCAAGATGCCTTTCGTCGCCCGCTATAATCAACATTTCACGGGGACGGTACATGTCCGTTTGAAAGAACCTTTTGTACAGAACCTGCGGCAACTGAACAAGGATGCAGCTGATGCCTTTGGCAATCAGACCATCGACTTCGTCAGCTATGAAAAGCAGATTACCGATTCCTACAACAGTGTCCGCGTGTTCCGCAATGCCACACTTATGGCGGCCGTAACGATGTTCTTCGTCATGCTGATGGGGCTGATAGGATATACTGCCGATGAAGTACGCCGTCGCGGCAAGGAGATTGCCATCCGCAAGGTCAACGGTGCGGAAGCGTCCTCTATCCTGGAATTGCTTTCCAAAGACGTGCTTGTCGTAGCATTGCCGGCAGTTGTTCTCGGAATCCTTGCATCGTGGTACATCAACGGTATCTGGATGGAGCAGTTTGCCGAGCAGGTTCCTCTCGGTTGGGTTGTGTATCTGCTGGTGGTAATCGCCAATCTGGCGGTAATCGTAGGCTGCGTCCTTTGGAAGTCCTGGCGGATAGCCAACGAGAACCCTGTGAACAGTATCAAGAGTGAATAAGAAGCGTATAACATAGAAAAACAAAACAATATGATTAAGATAAACGACATCAGTAAAGTATTCCGTACCTCGGAAGTGGAGACGGTAGCATTGAACCATGTAAACCTCGAAGTGAAAGAAGGGGAATTTGTAGCCATCATGGGCCCGTCCGGTTGCGGCAAGTCTACCTTATTGAATATACTCGGTCTGCTGGACAATCCTACGGAAGGCAGTTATAAGTTGCTTGGGCAGGAAGTGGCGGACCTGAAAGAGAAAGAACGTACCCGCGTGCGCAAAGGCAAGCTGGGATTCGTGTTCCAGAGCTTCAACCTGATAGATGAGCTGAACGTTTACGAAAATGTAGAACTGCCTCTTACCTATTTGGGCGTGAAAGCGGGTGAACGCAAGCGCATGGTAGATGATATCCTGAAACGGATGAACATCAGCCACCGTGCCAAGCACTTTCCGCAACAGCTTTCCGGCGGTCAGCAGCAGCGTGTAGCCATTGCCCGCGCCGTGGTGACGAACCCGAAACTGATTCTTGCCGATGAGCCTACCGGTAACCTGGACTCCAAGAACGGTGCGGAAGTGATGAACCTGCTGACGGAACTGAACCGGGAAGGCACTACCATTGTCATGGTGACGCACTCCCGGCACGATGCCTCGTTTGCACACCGCACGGTACACTTGTTCGACGGCAGCGTGGTGGCGAGCGTAGCCTCGAACGATTTATAAGGATTAAGACTGGAGAGGAGACAACCTCTTCAGTTTCTTTACATATATCCACAGGGCAATGACCGCCGTAACGAATGCAAAGAAGTCCGATACGGGCATACACGTCCAGATACCGTCCAGCCCCATGTAGCGGGGCAGGATAATCAGTCCCGGCAGCAGGTACAACAACTGCCGGGTAAGGGACAGGAATATGCTGATTTTCGCCTTGCCGATGCTTTGGAAGAAGTTGCCGATAACGATTTGCGCACCTACCAGCGGGAACATGGCTATGCCGATACGCACTCCTCTGGAAGCCATGTCAATCAGTTGCCCGTCACTGGTAAAGACAGCCGATACGGCATGCGGAAAGAGTTCGCAGATGATAAAGCCCGTACTGGTGATGCACACGCCCGTAAGGATGCTCAGGCGCAGCGTAGCCTTTACGCGGTCGTACTTCTGTGCTCCGAAGTTGTAGCCCACGATGGGCTGCATGCCCATGGTCAGTCCCAGTACAATCATTACGTACAGCACCAGCAGCCGGTTCATGATGCCGTAAGCGCCGATAGCCATGTCGCCGCCGTAACGTTGCAGGCTGTTGTTGACGATGATGACGATGACGCATGCCGTTACATTCATCAGGAACGGAGACATCCCTATGGAGAAAATGCTGCTGATAATACGCTTTTTCATCTTCCAGAAACCCGGTTGCAAGCGTACGATGCTTGTCTTTTGCAGGAAGTGGCTCACCACCCATATCATGCCGATAAATTGCGAAATGACCGTTGCCGTTGCCGCGCCGCGGATACCCCAGCCGAAGTGGAAGATGAAGATAGGGGCGAGAATAATGTTGCACACCACCGTAACCATCGAAGTCAGCATCGCTTTCTTGGGATACCCCGTGGCACGCATGATGTTGTTTAACCCTATCATTGTATATGTCACCGGCGTACCCAACAGGATTATCTGCATAAAGTTCCGTGCATACGGCAGCGTTTCGTTGCTGGCACCGAAAAAGCGCAGGATTTCGTCCAGGAAGATAAAGGAGATGCCGCCGAACAGGAATGCGTTGACAAGGCACAGCATCAGGGTGTGGTTCAGCACTTCTGTGGCTCCGTCCGTATCTTTCTGCCCCAGACGTATGGATGATATAGTGGAGCCGCCTGCCGAGACTACCGTACAGAAAGCGACCACCAGGTTCATCAGCGGAAAGGTGATGGCAAGCCCGGCAATACCCATGGCGCCTACGCCATGACCGATGAATATACTGTCGATGATATTATATAACGAAGTAATTGTCATACCGATAATGGCAGGGATGGAATACTGCACAAGCAGTTTGCCTATTCGTTCGGTTCCCAAAATGTGCGGATCGTTCATTGGATATACGTCAATTAAGTGTTTGCAAAGATAGTGAAAGCTTCCTATCTTATCAAAAGATAGTGAATATTTGCTCAGTTCGATGATTATTCAGACCTTTGCGCCCGAATATTATATTTGTTTTTTAATATGGATACAACAAAAACAACGGCCGTCCTGTTCGATTTCGACGGAGTGGTAATGGATACCGAAACGCAGTATTCCGTCTTTTGGCATAAAGCGGGAGTGGACTATCTGGGCATGGACGATTTGGAGAGCCGCATAAAGGGGCAGACCATGACCTACATCTACGACACTTTCTTTGCCGGAAAGACAAAGGAACAGCAGGAAATCACCGCCGCCCTCAACGCTTTTGAGCGGGAGATGGCGTATGATTACATCCCCGGTGTGCTCGATTTCATTGCCGACCTGCGCCGTAACCACGTGAAAATGGCGGTTGTCACCAGTTCCAACGACCGGAAAATGGCTGCCGTCTACCGTGCCCGCCCTGAGGTAAGGACTATGTTCGACCGGATTCTTACCGCGGAGATGTTTTCCCGTTCAAAGCCGGCTCCCGACTGTTTCCTGCTCGGTATGGAAGTATTCGGCACGACTCCCGACACCACCTATGTATTCGAGGACTCCTTTAACGGACTGAAAGCGGGCATGGCATCCGAAGCCACCGTGATAGGGCTGGCAACGACCAACTCCCGTGAGGCTATAGCTCCGTTATGTCATTGTGTATTGGATGATTTTACGGGATTCACTTACGATAAAATGCTTCAAGTGCACAAGTAATGGGAAAAAGCGCTAACTTTGCGCGCTATTTTAATTGATAACTCATTAACACATTCATTAAGATTATGGCTGGATATATTTCAGACGACACTCGTAAAGTAACTACGCATCGCCTTGTTGAGATGAAACAGAGAGGCGAAAAAATATCGATGCTGACCTCGTACGACTATACCATGGCGCAGATTGTCGACGGCGCAGGTATGGACGTCATCCTGGTGGGCGACTCTGCTTCCAACGTAATGGCGGGCAACGTGACTACGCTGCCCATAACCCTCGACCAGATGATTTATCATGCCAAGTCCGTCGTGCGCGGCGTAAAGCGCGCAATGGTAGTGGTGGATATGCCTTTCGGCTCTTATCAGGGAAACGAAATGGAAGGTCTTGCATCTGCCATCCGCATCATGAAGGAGAGCCATGCCGATGCCCTGAAACTGGAAGGCGGGGAAGAAATCATCGGTACGGTAAAACGCATTCTCAGCGCAGGTATTCCTATTATGGGACACCTCGGACTGATGCCTCAGTCTATCAACAAGTACGGAACATACACGGTACGCGCCAAGGACGATGCCGAAGCGGAGAAGCTGGTACGCGACGCCCACCTGCTGGAAGAAGCCGGATGCTTTGCCCTTGTACTGGAGAAGATTCCCGCTGCGTTGGCAGAGCGTGTGGCAGGCGAGCTGACTATTCCCGTCATCGGTATCGGCGCCGGTAGCGGTGTGGACGGCCAGGTGCTGGTAGTGCAGGATATGCTGGGCATGAACAACGGTTTCCGCCCCCGTTTCCTGCGCCGTTATGCCGACCTGCATACTGTAATGACCGATGCTATCAGCCATTACATTTCCGATGTGAAGAACTTAGACTTCCCGAATGAGAAAGAACAGTACTGACAGGCTTATGACGCTGAACTTCTGGCGGATGTGCACAGCTAATTTGCTGCTGTTCGCATCCGTCTACATGCTCTTTCCCGTACTTTCGTTCGTAATGCCGGAGCAGTTGGGAATGTCCGTTTCTCGGACAGGCGACATGTTTCTGGCATTCATTGCGGCCATGTTTGCGGCAGGTCCGTTTCATGCCTATCTGTGCGATGAGTATAAGCGGAAGAACGTATTGCTTTCCTCTGCTTTCGTCATGCTGGCTGCAATGGCAGGGTATGCCTTTGCCGACAGCTACCTCAAGCTGATGCTGCTTGCTTCGGTACAGGGCGTATGTTTCGGACTGGCAACGACGGCGGGCATTACGGTGGCTATCGACATTACCACATCTACAAGGCGCAGTGCCGGCAATCTGGTCTATGCGTGGTCTGCCCGGCTGGGTATGCTGGCAGGGGCGTGCGCAGGCTTCCTGCTGTACGACCTTTACGGCTTCCGCACGGTTGTTTATACAGCCGTTGCCGTGGGAGTTCTCGGCATGTATTTCGCATCGAGGGTATATGTGGCTTTCCGTGCGCCTATCGGGTTGAGGCTGTGCAGCCTGGACCGCTTCCTGCTGCCGCGTGCATGGGTTCCTGCACTGAATATGTTGCTGATAGCTTTCGTGCCGGGCGTGTTGCTGCCACTGCTCTATATAGGCGACTACATTGCATTCCTGGCATTGGCGGCGTTGGTGTTTCTGACGCTGCCGTTTACAAGGATGTTCGTAAAACTGTCTCATCACTGCCAGCGGGGAACGGGCAACACGACTTGCTACCTGGTTATGGAAACCGGACTTTTGGCGGGTCTGGCAACGGCTTGCCGCCTGGCAGATGCATTCCTGCTTTACCACGCCGCCGGTGTAGCCGCCATACTTGCCTTGTTCTTCTTCGTCCTGCTGACGTATCCCTACTATAAAAGGAAAAGGGTAAGATAACGTCTGCCTTTAAAGATACGGTATAAAGATTATCAATCCTATAATTGCCGCCGCAACAGCGCACACCAGCACTGCTCCGGCGGCAATGTCTTTTACCTGCCCCGCAACGGGGTGCCGTTCGGGAGATACCAGGTCTACCAGCCTTTCGATAGCGGTGTTGAACAGCTCGGCGGCAATCACCACACCGAAACAGAGGATAACGACTGTCCATTCCGTGCGTGTAATGCCTAAAACAAATCCCGCAAGGGTTACTGCCGTCATGGCAATCAGATGAAAACTCAGGTTCTGCTCCTTGCCTACGCAGCTCCGGATGCCCTGCCAGGCATAACCGAAACTGCGGAGCTGTTTTTTGAAATCGTATCGCATAGTTGGTAAATTGAGTCTTTAGAATTAAAACATTGAGAAATAAGGGCGGGGAAGACGCAGTGTTGGACTTGGGAAACGTAGAGTTCTACTTTAGGATTGTAAAGTAGAACTTTAGCGTCGCCAAGTAGCACTTTAGAAACGTAGTGTAGCACTTTACGGTCCGCAATGTTGAACTTGGGATTTACCCCGTCAGTTGCGCGATACCTGCTTTACTCCCTTTACCGTCCTCAGCTTCTTGATGAGCGCTTCCAGTCTTCCGGTGTCGCCTACCATGATGGTAAGCGTTCCCGAGAATAATCCGTCGTGCGAGTCTATGCCGATGCTTCGCAGCGTAATGCCGGTCTCTTTGGAGATGATGGAAGTGATATTGGTAACGATGCCTATGTCGTCGTGTCCCACCACACGCAGCGTAATGGGGTATTGCGTGCCTTGCGACTTGCCTGCCCAGCGTGCCTTTACGATGCGGTATCCGAAGCGTTCGCGCAAGTCGCTTGCATTCGGACAGTCGCAGCGGTGTATCTTGATGCCGCCGCTTACGGTTACGAAACCGAATACCTCATCTCCGTAGATAGGATTGCAGCAGCGTGCCAGCTTGAAGTCCAGCCCTTTCAGGTTCTGGTCGATGACGAGCACATCCTCTTTGGCGGCAGTCTCTTCGGGCAGGGCGGCAGCCTGCAGGTTATAGCCTTCGGCGCTGCGGTACACGATGTCGTCGTGCGTGTCGTTCTCCCGTTTCTGGAGTTCGAGGTACTTGTCGATGATGTCGTTCACGTCGAGCGTTTCATCGGCAATGCTCTGGTAGAAGTCCGTCACCACCTTGAAGCCGAGCCGCTTGATGAGGCGCATCATCGTACCCTCGTCATACTCTATTTTCCGGTTCTTGAACTTACGTTCCAATGTCTCCTTGGCAAAGGCGTGCTGGCGGGCAGCCATTTCCTTGAGCGCCTGCCGTATCTTGGTGCGCGCCTTGGAAGTGGTGACGATGTTCAGCCAGTCCTGCTTGGGCGTCTGTGTATTGGACGTCATGATTTCCACCTGGTCGCCGCTGTTCAGTATCTGCTTCAACTGTGCGTTCTTGCCGTTTACCTTGGCTCCTATACATTTGCAGCCCAGCTTGCTGTGGATGTGGAAGGCGAAGTCGAGCACGGTGGAACCCTTGCCCAGTTTGAACAAGTCTCCCTTGGGGGTAAAGACGAACACTTCGTCTTCGTATAAATCCAGCTTGAACTGGTCCATGGTCTCCAGTCCGCTGCTGTCGGAATTCTCCAGCGCTTCACGTACGGAAGTCAGCCATTCGTCCAGTCCGCTTTCGCCTTTCACGCCCTTGTACCGCCAGTGGGCGGCAAGCCCCCGTTCGGCTATCTCGTCCATGCGTTCGGTGCGTATCTGCACTTCCACCCATTTGCCCTCAGGCCCCATGACGGTGATGTGCAGCGATTCGTAGCCGTTGCTCTTGGGCACGGACAGCCAGTCGCGCAGACGCTTCGGGTTGGGCTGGTACATATCCGTTACAATGGAATATGCCTGCCAGCACTCCAGCTTCTCCTTTTCCACTTGGGAGTCCAGGATTACACGGATGGCAAACAGGTCGTACACACCCTCGAAAGGGCACTTCTGCTTCTTCATCTTCTGGTAGATGGAGTGGATGGATTTGGTGCGTCCCTTGATGTGGAAGTGCAGTCCCGCCTCTTCCAGTTTCTTCTGTACCGGAGCGATGAAAGCGGCTATATACTTGTCGCGCGATGCCTTGGTTTCGTTCAGTTTCTCCTTGATGTGGTAGTAGACTTCCTTCTCCGTGTACTTCAGCGAAAGGTCTTCCAGTTCCGACTTCAGTTTGTACAGACCCAGCTTATGGGCGAGGGGAGCGTACAGATAGGCGGCTTCATTGGCCACCTGCCTGCGTGCCTCGTCGTTCTTGCACTCCTTTATCTGGCGCATGATGTTCACGCGGTCGGCAATCATGATGAGGATAACGCGCATGTCCTCTGCAAAGGACAGCAGCAGGTTGCGGAAGTTCTCCGACTCGATGGTGGGGCTTTTGGCGTAAAGTTTGTTTACCCGTATCAGTCCGCGTATGATGCCCGCCACATCCTCGCCGTAGTTCCGTTCCACCTCTTCGGCGGTACAGGTGCCGCAGCGCACGGAGTCGTGGAGCATCAGTCCCAGGATGGATGCCCGCCTCATGCCTATCTCTTCCGCCACGATAACGGCGGTCTGCATATCCTTTATAATCGGGTTCAGCCCGAAGATATCCCGCTGTATGCGGTTGTTCTGTATAGAGTTTACAAGATGTGTTTTCAGCTTTCTGCAATCGCCCTTGTGGAGCGTCTCTCCGGAAAGCTGTAATAATTTTCGGTAGAGCACGAAGAGCAAACGTTTCTCTTCGGCTGTGAAAAATTCACCTGTTTCCATAATTGTCCGTATTTTCTGCTGTAAAGGTAGTTTTTTTCTTCCTTTTCATGACGGTGCTTGTGCTTTTTTTGTATTTTTGGGCATCAATTAATTAATTTAGATATTATGATAACACTCCAAGACAAAGAACTACTTGCCAAGAAAGGCATATCGGAAGAACAGATAGCCGAGCAGCTGGCCTGCTTCGAAAAGGGATTTCCATATTTAAAGTTGTCTGCCGCCGCTTCCGTGGAGCAGGGTATACTGGCTCCAGATGCCGATGAGCAGAAAAAATATCTGAATGCGTGGGAAGCATATACTCAGACAGACAAAACGGTGGTGAAATTTGTTCCGGCATCGGGCGCGGCAAGCCGTATGTTTAAGAATTTATTTGAATTCCTCGGAGCGGAATACGATGCTCCGCAATCGGACTTTGAGAAAACATTCTTCGGGAAAATCGGGAAGTTCGCTTTCTATGACGACCTGAACGCCGCTTGCCTGAAAACAACCGGCAAGGATATTCCTGCCCTGATTGCCGCCGGCAATTACAAGGCGGTGGTTGCCGCCCTGCTCGAATCGGCAGGATTGAATTACGGCGCGCTTCCGAAAGGATTGTTGAAGTTTCATAAATACGAGGACGGCAGCCGTACCCCGCTCGAAGAACATCTGGTGGAAGGTGCGCTTTATGCTGCCAACAAGAGCGGTAAGGTAAATGTGCACTTCACCGTATCTCCCGAGCACCGTACGCTGTTCAAGGCATTGGTAGACGAGAAGGCCACCGCTTATGCCAGAAAGTACGGCGTGGATTACAACATCAGCTTCTCCGAGCAGAAACCGAGCACCGATACCGTTGCCGCCGATATGGAGAACAAGCCTTTCCGCGATAACGGCAAGCTCCTGTTCCGTCCGGGCGGTCACGGCGCATTGATAGAGAACCTGAACGACCTCGATGCCGATGTCATCTTCATTAAGAACATCGACAACGTAGTGCCCGATAAACTGAAAGGCGATACCGTATTATATAAGAAGCTGATTGCCGGTGTGCTCATCACCTTGCAGCAGCAGGCTTTTGCCTATCTGCAACTGCTGGACAGCGGCAAGTACACGCACGAGCAGGTTCTCGACATCCTGCAGTTTGTACAGAAGAAGCTGTTCTGCAAGAACTCCGAAACGAAGAACCTGGAAGATGCCGAACTGGTGATTTACCTGAAAGAGAAGCTGAACCGTCCGATGCGTGTCTGCGGCATGGTGAAGAACGTAGGCGAGCCGGGCGGCGGTCCGTTCCTTGCTTACAACAGCGACGGTACGATTTCCCTGCAAATCCTCGAAAGTTCTCAGATTGACATGAACGACCCTGAGAAGAAGGATATGTTTGAAAAAGGTACGCACTTCAATCCGGTAGACCTGGTATGTGCAGTGCGCGACTATAAGGGCCATAAGTTCGATTTGGTGAAGTATGTGGACAAGGCTACGGGCTTCATCTCCTATAAGTCGAAGAACGGCAAAGACCTGAAAGCTCTGGAACTTCCCGGATTGTGGAACGGTGCCATGAGCGACTGGAATACGGTCTTTGTAGAAGTTCCTCTGACTACATTCAATCCGGTGAAGACGGTGAATGACCTGTTGAGAGAACAGCACCAGTGATAAACAACAAATTGCCAATTATAGAAAACAATAATAATAGGTAGTAAAAAAATTAGTAACCGATGAAAAAGATTTTACTGTTAGGTTCCGGTGAACTGGGTAAAGAGTTTGTAATTTCAGCTCAGCGTAAAGGGCAATATATCATAGCCTGCGACTCTTACGCCGGAGCACCCGCCATGCAGGTGGCGGACGAGTGCGAAGTGTTCAGCATGCTGGACGGGGAAGCATTGGAACGCGTGGTGCGCAAACACCGGCCGGACATTATCGTACCCGAAATAGAGGCTATCCGTACGGAACGCCTGTACGATTTCGAGAAAGAAGGTATTCAGGTTGTGCCCAGCGCGCGTGCGGTCAACTTTACAATGAACCGTAAGGCTATCCGAGACCTTGCTGCCAAGGAACTGGGACTGAAAACAGCCAGGTACTTCTATGCCAAATCCCTGGATGAGCTGAAGGCTGCTGCCGAAAAAATCGGTTTCCCCTGTGTGGTAAAGCCGTTGATGTCCTCTTCCGGCAAGGGGCAGTCGCTCGTAAAGAGTGCCGACGAACTGGAGCATGCCTGGGAGTACGGCTGCAACGGAAGCCGTGGCGACATCAAGGAGCTTATCATTGAGGAGTTTATCAAGTTCGATAGTGAAATCACCTTGCTGACGGTTACCCAAAAGAATGGTCCTACTTTGTTCTGCCCGCCTATCGGACATGTGCAGAAAGGCGGCGACTATCGTGAGAGCTTTCAGCCTGCCCATATCGACCCTGCCCATTTAAAGGAAGCGCAGGATATGGCGGAGAAAGTGACCCGTGCCCTGACCGGTGCCGGTTTGTGGGGAGTGGAATTCTTCCTGAGCCACGAGAACGGCGTTTACTTCTCCGAACTCTCTCCGCGTCCGCACGATACGGGCATGGTGACACTGGCAGGAACACAGAACCTGAACGAATTCGAATTGCATTGCCGCGCCGTACTCGGTTTACCCATTCCGGGTATCAAGCAGGAGCGGATAGGGGCGAGTGCCGTTATCCTTTCTCCCATTGCCAATCAGGAGCGTCCCAACTACCGCGGCATGGAAGAGGTGACCAAAGAAGAAGATACTTACTTGCGTATCTTCGGCAAGCCTACCACCCGCGTCAATCGCCGTATGGGTGTTGTATTGTGCTATGCCCCGTTGGACAGCGACCTCGATGCGCTGCGCGATAAAGCCAAACGGATAGCCGCGAAAGTAGAAGTGTACTGAGTTTAAGTATAAAATATAAAGTATGAGGTATAACCGTGTTCCATCCGCATGGTTATACCTCATACTTTTATGCTTAATTAAAGAGTCCCGGGTAAATCTCTCCGCCCAGTTCACTCACATTCAGTTGCCGTTGCAGCTTTCCGTCCGGTGCATAGAACAGTTGGAATTCTTCACCGGAATTGTAGCCTTCCACTTCGATAACGATTACCGCAGGGCGTTTGGGAAACGTGACTATCCTTACATCCCTCAATCTCATGGAAGCCATAATGCTTTCCATAAATGCTTCCGCAACGGGAGCGGGAACTTTCTCCAGCGACTCCACATCATTCTCCATCATTACCCATTGGGCATTTTCATCGAACCACACATCTGTTTCCCTGCCGTCAATAACGAATTCCGCTACGTAACATCCTGCCATCTGTTCCCATTGGGCATTTGCAACATACGGGTACATCTTTTCGAAAGCAGCCTGTATGCTTGTGGGAACTCCTTTGGCAACGGTGGAAACGGAAATAAACAGTAGCATGCCTGCTACCAAACAAAATCTGAATCTTTTCATCCTGAAATTAAGTATGAAGTATAAAATATAGGGTATAACAATGTCCCGTCCGCATGGTTCATTCCTCATACTTTATATTTCATACTTTTAAACGGTCAGCTTCCCTTTATATACGAATGCTTTTTCACCGAAGTCTACATCCGGCAATACGGCATCCGCCGCAAACAGTCCGTACACCGATGAACCCGAACCGCTCATCGACGCATAGACAGCGCCTTGCCGGTACATCTCATCCTTGATTGCCCCGATAGCGGGAAACTGTGGGAACACGCTCTCTTCAAAGTCATTCACCATATACTCTTTCCATGCTTCAACGGGCAGCTGCACCGTATCTTTCAGTGACCGTTCCGGACGGTGCGGCTTTATTTGTGAGAAAGCATCCCGTGTGGAAACGAATATATCCGGTTTTACCAACCAGAGCTGATACCCTTTCAGCGACAAGGATACAGGCGAGAACACATTTCCGATGCCTTCCGCATAGGTAGGAGCATTCCGGATGAAGAAAGCGCAATCCGCTCCCAGTCGGGCGGCATACTCTTCCAAAGTCCCGGTACTCAGTCCAAGACCGAACTTCTCATTCAGCATTTTCAGCATAAATGCAGCATCTGCCGAGCCGCCACCCAATCCGGCCCCCGATGGGATATGCTTGAACAGATGAATATCCACCGGCGGCAGGTCGAACACCCCGTCCAGCAGCTTATACGCCTTCACCACGAGGTTGTTTTCCGCTTCTCCCGCTATTTCCATACCAGCCTGATGCAGGCAATATTTGCCGTCACCCTCGCGCAGCGGGTTTATTTCCAGCGCATCTTCCACGGGAATAGGGTAGAAGATGGTCTCCAGGTTATGGTAACCGTCCGGTCGTTTTTCTGTAATATTCAGTCCCAGGTTTATTTTAGCATTCGGAAAAGTAAGCATCGTTAAATTGAGAATTAAGAATTGAAAATTTAAAAATAAAAACGGGCCTGTCAAAGCAGGCTTCGGAGACAAAGTTAATGAATTCTGTTCATAGTAGATTGAAAACTTAACAACGATTTGTTGATTGCTATCAATAAAATCATTTATCTTTGCTTTCCCTTTTGAAAGGCGGACTATTTATTTCTTAATTTTTAAATTTCAATTCTTAATTCATAAAGTGGCAGAACAAAGACGAACAACCCGCACCCCGAAGTCGAAATCACCCCAGCCGGTCAACGATTACGGGCGTATCCAGCCGCAGGCGCCGGAACTGGAAGAGGCCGTACTGGGTGCATTGATGATCGAGAAAGACGCTTATTCGCTGGTGAGCGAAATTCTCCGTCCCGAATCTTTTTACGAACACCGGCATCAGCTGATATACTCCGCTATCACAGACCTTGCCGTCAATCAGAAACCGGTGGACATTCTCACCGTGAAGGAGCAGCTTGCCAAGCGCGGAGATTTGGAAGAGGTGGGCGGTCCGTTCTACATCACCCAGCTCAGCAGCAAGGTGGCATCCTCTGCGCATATCGAGTATCACGCCCGTATCATTGCCCAAAAGGCGTTGGCGCGCGAGCTGATAACCTTCACCAGTAACATACAGTCCAAGGCGTTCGACGAGACGCTCGATGTGGACGACCTGATGCAGGAAGCCGAAGGCAAGCTCTTCGAGATTTCGCAGCAGAACATGAAGAAGGACTATACGCAAATCAATCCGGTCATTGCCGAAGCGTACGACCTTATTCAGAAAGCCGCCGCCCGTACCGACGGTTTGAGCGGTCTTGAGAGCGGATTTACGAAACTGGACAAGATGACTTCCGGCTGGCAGAACTCCGACCTCATTATCATAGCCGCCCGTCCTGCCATGGGTAAGACGGCGTTCGTGCTCTCCATGGCGAAGAACATCGCCGTGAACTTCCGCAATCCCGTAGCCTTGTTCTCCCTTGAAATGAGCAACGTACAGTTGGTGAACCGTCTCATCTCCAACGTGTGCGAGATACCGAGTGAGAAAATCAAAAGCGGACAGCTTGCCGATTACGAATGGCAGCAGTTGGACTATAAGCTGCGCGACCTGCTGGATGCGCCTCTGTACGTGGATGATACTCCCTCGCTTTCCGTATTCGAACTTCGTACCAAGGCCCGCCGTCTGGTTCGCGAGCATGGGGTAAAGGTGATTATCATCGACTACCTTCAGTTGATGAATGCCAGCGGCATGTCGTTCGGCAGCCGTCAGGAAGAGGTGAGTACGATTTCGCGTTCGTTGAAGGGGTTGGCCAAGGAGCTGAACATTCCCATTATCGCCCTGTCTCAGTTGAACCGTGGTGTAGAGAACCGTGAGGGAGAAGAGGGCAAGCGTCCGCAGTTGAGCGACCTTCGCGAGTCCGGAGCCATTGAGCAGGATGCCGATATGGTGTGCTTCATCCACCGTCCCGAATATTACAAGATTTATACTTCCGCCGACGGCACAGACCTGCGCGGCATGGCGGAGATTATCATAGCCAAGCACCGTAACGGTGCCGTGGGCGATGTGCGCCTGCGCTTTATCGGCCAGTACACCCGCTTCCAGAATCCGGAAGACGATATGGTTATTCCGCCGCCTACCGAGGGTATGGGAGGAGCCACGTTCGGTTCGCGTATGAATGCGCCCATCGGCAGTCCCTCTACGCCACCGCCTCCATCTGCCTCCGACTATATGCCTCAAACGGACAATCCGTTTGGCGGGGTGGGATTGGACGGGCCTGTGCCGTTTTAATGGCATTGCGCAGAACCCCTAAGATTTTTCGGAAAATATTATAGAATTAGCCAGCTAACTCGCAATGGATTAGCTGGCTTTTTGTGTCATAGGTAGTGCTGTACAACAGGAGTTGCAGCAAATCTGCCAGATCGGTGTTAATCCCGAATGCACCGGATACAAAAAGCATCCCACGGGCAGTTGTAGTCATTAGGCATGTTGCATCCGGCTTTTCCGTTATAAGCACTGTTCCAAAATACAAATATATATTTGTAATCGGAAGTGGCATATAATCCGCGATAGTCTTTGTCTTTATAATATGGAGTAACTTTGGATTGCAGATAACCGCAATACGGCAGGAAAAGCGTATTGCCGAATTTGAACCCTTTCTTGTTTCCACTTGCTGCATCTATCGTATAACCTGCTTCCTGTAACTTGGTGAAGTCCTTGGAACTTGGAGTGCGCCATGTGTTTGCCGGAGCGATTTTACTGCATGGGTCATTCGCCGGATTCCAGGTTTTTACAGGATCTGTTTTAAGGGATGGATATGGCAGCAGTGCATTATAATAGAATATTTCGCCGGTATTTGTACCTCCTATGAAGTCTTCTGTATTCGGAAAGAATTTATATTCATTGTTCTCGTAATAAAGATTTCCGTTGGCCCATATTACGCCTCCGACTATGTAACCTTGGTCTGTACTAAAATCTATGCTGCTGTAGTATGTATTGTTTGCAGTAAATGTCAATCCGTCCGCTGTGATACTTTTGTTTGTGTAGGCTTTTCCGCCAACAGTAAAATCCAGGCTGACGGTTATCTTTGCAGAGTTTTGAGGAAGTAAATATATGTATTCGCTATATACTTCCATGGCGTCCGGATTGTTCCAAAATACATTTACGGTTTCTGTATTCTCTTCTTGTACATTCAATGTGTTGTCGGTAAATGAATAGACTGCTGTCTTTTTAGGCAATGTTATGGAACCGGAACATGCTGTGATGTTACTCATTCTTCCACTTTGCGCTTTTGCCAATACCCTATATCGTGCGCACAAGTGTTTGAATACAATATTGTCCAAAGTGTATTTACTATCTTCCGCCTTGTTTATGCTGATATTAGGCTTTATGCAGATCATGAAATTTTGTCCGTTTGAAACAGGAACATTGGTTGTACTGTTATCGAAGCCGGCTAAGGAATTTGAATTGCCAAAAGAATAGCAGACAAACGTATAAGTTCCTATTAGAAGGGATAGTTTCTTGTTCGTTTGCACGCTGCTACCCGATAATTTGTAGTCTCCGTAACCGGCATAATTGGCCGTTGAAATATCGGCGGCATCTGCACATTTGTAGGCTATCACCCTGAAAGTGATGTTATCTTCCATATTCGCCCAGCGGGTATTTATGCCGCTTTTTGCAGTTCCTTTCGTATCGGGAAGCGTATGTATTTTTATATTCAGTCCGTCTTCCTCTTTCCGTACGGTTGTTTTTTCCGGGTAATTCCGGGTGTTGATATAATCTTTTGTACTCCACCCATCGGTCTGTGGCGCTTTGACTTCGACCAATACATTATCTTCTGGAAAATATTCCGTTTCATCGGTACTACATCCGGTTACGAATAATAGTATGAATATTGTATAGGATATGATTTTTGCCATCTGTTTTATACTGTTTTTAGAGTAATGTTATTGTTCCCTTGCCCGCTTCTGTCTGGCTGCCCCATGCTTCTGCCGACAAGTCGGCAGTAACGGACAATACAATGTCGCCGTGGAGTGCTTCCTCTTCTGTTGTATAGCCTATGCTGTTCACAGCTTTGATATTTATGATATAGCGGCAATTCCTTTTAATAGGAATATAACTCCCGTTGACGGTCAGGTCCACTCTGTAATAATATGTATTTCCTGTATAAATCCCGCCTATGACCAGACATATATTATTATCCTTGTTGGTTCCCTGTTCTGCTTCTGCTATATAGATAGTCCGTAGCAATGATTTATCATCTGTACAGGTATAGGTCAGGACATCATTGGTGCCGGCATCAGAAGGTACGGATACGGCTGAAACCACATTGTCGGTGATTGTCTTACTGTCTACGGGGGCAGCATAGCCTTTATTGTTAGTCCGGTATATGCTGACGGTTTTTAATGCGAATCCGCCGACTCCTGTTGCTGTCTCTTCCTTGAGTCCGCAGCCCACATCTATACGCGCCAATGCTCGAAGCAAGGTGATGGAACCCAAAGTAGTGGCAGAAGTTATCGATTGCGCAGTGGCACTTTCTCCCCACATGGGAAAAGGAGTGTAATCTGAGGGACCGGCCGTGTTCCAGTTGCCGCTGGCGCTGAACGTAATTTTTCTTAGTACCTCGTCTTTAGGAGTGTTTTCCTGAATGGCCGGTAATTGTTTGCCGGCATTGGCTATGACAACTAATCTGTACTTTTCTTCCGCTTGGCTTTGCTTTAGGGTCACTGTATACCGGTTTGCCTGCAACTGTATCTGCGGAGTTTCATAGGCAAAGAGCTCGGAAGTTCCTTCTACCTTGAAGACCAATACTTTCAGTTGTTCAATATCTATCGCATTTTCTTCATCGGCTGTGATAGCACGTGTACGTGCATATTCCCCTGCTTCCGGTAACGAAAGGCGGAGTGTCAGTTGCACTTCCGGAATTTCGAGTTGCGCGGTATCGCATGATGCCAACATGGCAACAATGGTTGCAGTGAAGACTATAACAGATAATGCGGTCATTTTACCACTTTTGTATTTCAATAATTGTGTCATACTTCTCCTTACTTAGATTTCTGTGTTCTGGTTCACTTCTCCCCAAGGCAAGACCTTTACTGTTGCTTTTATTTGTGTGTTTTTGAAGTCAATTTCAATGTCCGTTTGCTTTCCTGCCATTACGTAGAGAGGTTTTCCTTCATTGTCCCGTTCCACTGTACATACCTTGTCCTGCCCTCTGTATATGTCTATTTCTATGCCCTTTCCTTCCTCGGTAGGAAAAATCCTGAAAGGGGGAACATGTACATTGCCTTGCTCATCGGTAATGGATAGCGGCTTGTACTCGGCATTTTCGCCTGTCACTTTACCTGTGAAGTCCATTTCCGTCCCCGTGCCTCTTATAAGAAGTGTATAGTTTTCTTCTTGTCGGGGATATTGCTCTTCCAGGTGCAGGGTATGTATGCTAAGTCCTGCTGCTATTCTTTTCATTACCAATGTGATGCTTTCTTCCTGTATGCTTCTTGTGGCGGTATTATTCAGCTCCTTGCGGCAATAGAACATATCCGTTACAGGCAGATGGTTGCCTTCGGTATGCCTTTTCAGTTTCAGGCGTGCATTTTCGATGGAGGTTCCCGGCAGGATGGGGATAGTAATCAAGGTGTCTTCCTTGATGTTTCCCCATGCTACGAGTGTCAGTCTTTCGCTCTTATGGTTTCCAAAGAGATATTCCAACGATGCTTTTGCCGGTATCATTCTTATAAATCCTTTTTCTCCAAACAGATAAACTTCCGATTTTTCCAGTATCCCGTTTCCGGTCAGGTCATTCCCTTGTTCATCCACTGCCTGTGTGTTCAGCTTGTATTGTACACAGGCGTTCATCTCTTCCCGTATACATGATGTGTGCAGGAATATGAGGCATACATGTAGTGCCGTAAGTATGGATATTCGGAGAAACTTCATGGCTATTTTAAGTATTGTTTGTTATTCAGGTTTTATTCGAAAGTCACATCCTGGGTAATATTCAATGCCCAGTCCGCCACGCTTACCGTCAGTTGGAGTGAAGTAGGGGTTATATCTCCCATAGGATCTGTAATACCTATACTTTTGATGGTGGCTTTTATGCTGTAAGTGGTGTTGCGGGCTATGTTTGAAGTGCCTGTGCCCGAAGCTCCGGTGATGGTTGTTCCGCTCTGGCTTTTATTGATGATTATCGGGTAATAGATGGTACTTCCCGTATCGTCCGCGTTTTTCTTGAATGTACCTTCCAGTACCAATGCCGTATGGGTGGTTTCCTCGTTTGGGAGAACATAAAACCAGTAGTTGGTCTGATGTTCATTTTTTACATCCACAGCAGGGCTTATCGTATTTGCCAGATAATCTGCTGTTCCGCTGGAACTGTCGTAGTTTCCGCTCAGGTAAGCAGGGGCTCCCATTTTCGTTGTGCTGTATTCGCCTGTGCCCGGTATCACTTCTTTTATTGCATTTCGGACAAAGATGTTTTTCAACTCGTACGATGCTGCTGAGTACTGCCCTTTGGGGTCGAAGTCAGTTTTGATGCTGCTTATCGATACTCTTGCCACAAGCCGGCTCAATTGGGCGGTTATTCCCTCATTGTCGCCTGCGCTCAACGTGAAGGTGGCGTTGCCGTTTTTGTCTTTTATATTTCCGCTCATAGGCAGGCAGTCTTTGGTTTGTGCATCCGCCAATGCAATGGTCTTCTTCAAAAAATCGTCCTTGCTCAGCACACCTGTAAAATAACTATCGGAAGGAGCGTTGGCTACTACGATACCCGTACAGTCTGTTGCCGGTGTGCAGCTGATGGTTGTTGCCGAGGTTGTGTTTTCGGTTACGGTATGCAGGGTATTTACGGTGTTGTCGCTGTTAAAAATAGCAACAGTGAAATGCTTTACTGTGTTTTCTTCGGCTTGCGTGGGTAAATCGTCACCGGTTGCTTTAGTATTTATTCCATTCCCGATCAGACGCAGTTCCAAGAGTGCTGTTTTATCTTGCGGTTGAGGAACTGTCAGTTCGTTGTCGTCACTGCTGCATCCTGTCAGTGTAAGGATGGCTGTTGCCAATGTTGCCCATAAAAAATTTTTTGTTTTCATATGCATCTGTTTTTTTAAGTGTTAATATGTAATTTGTTATTGTTTGTCATTATTTTATTATATATACCAGGGAGATTGCCGCTTTGGTAGGTGCAATGAAGTTTCTATTGCCTGCTCCTGTCTTTTCTCCGCAACTCGAACAATAGTAACGTTCATATCCGGTGTGAAGAAATCCCATTCCGATGTTTGTTTCCACTCTCCAATGGGAAGACAGGATAAAATGATAGCCATACGATATTCCTATTCCTACAAAATCTCCTTCGTATCTTGACGAGCGTATTCCTTTGAATATTCCGAAAGGCAATTTTATTTTGCTTATGTTGTATACTCCATACATGAGATTTATCCCCAAGAAACTTCTTTTATAGGGTTGATACATCCAATAGCGCAATTCTGGTTGTACAAACCAGTGCTTCAGGTATTTGTCTTTGCCTATTGAGAAAGGGTTGTAATGAAGTCCGGCTTCCAGCGTAAAACGTTCGGAGAGTTTTACCTCTGCACTAAGATTGGGAGAAGAGAGTGCTCCGGTGAGCAGGTCACTTTTTACAGCTATGGTTTGCGCTTTCAGTCTGCTTGTATAAGGCAATATTGCAAACAAAGCCGATATTATGATATAGTTTATCTTTTTCAATTTATTGTCCTCCTTTTATAAATCTGTCAGTGTAATTTCCTTCAGGTATATTCTGGCTATCTGGTTTATTATTCCGAGTTTCTGGGCGGCTCTTCCGTA
>ENA-ORCP01000244-ORCP01000244.1-human-gut-metagenome-genome-assembly--contig:-NODE-244-length-47700-cov-13.850723_pt1 | contig 47700 bp, 40 predicted proteins | sample MGYA00242990_ERZ507991 | MGnify/ENA primary metagenome ERZ507991 (study PRJEB26167, sample SAMN06115496) | human gut metagenome | host: Homo sapiens | place: China:Henan | collected 2015-05-07... | reverse complement strand
TTCCACAAGTTTCAGTTTTGTTCAATTTTCAAGGTCCTGCTGTGCTGTCGCGTCTCCGTGACAGCTTGTATATTATAGCCTGTCAAACCAAAAATGTCAATAGGGTTTTTAAAAGTTTTTTAATTTTTTTGAAGGCTGTGTGGTCACGCACAATTCTTTACAAAGCACTTACACATTTCCCCTTGATGTGACAAAGCTTATGGTGTATACTATAAGCATAAGAACGGTTCTTTCCTACTATATCTTGTACCAGTTATTCCCATTCTGTTGCCTGATCTGCCGAAAGGAGCGTGTTCTCTATGCTGCCTTGCCAAAAAGGCTGTCATGCCTATTGCCCCGGTTGCCACAAGTCCTGCCCGCATTTCCGCGCGATGCAGGAGGCCCAGCGCCGCGACCTGGCCCGCAAAAAGGAGTACTTACGCCGCGCTGATGAATCCTGCCGCACCGTGCTGCACCAATGCCGCGCGGCGGGCGGGTATCTGGGGCCGCTGCCCTATTGAGCTTTACAGCGTACTCTGCCTGCGGTATACTATTATAAAATAGTACACGCAGGAGGTTTTCCCCATGGTTCGACCGCTTATGACCGATACCGTTTTCCTGGCGCAGAAAGCCCAGCCCGCTGACGCCGGGGATGTTGCTGTTGCCGATGATTTGCTCGACACGCTGAAAGCCCACGAGGACGGCTGTGTCGGCATGGCCGCCAACATGATTGGCGTGAACAAAGCCATCATCGTGTTCGACAACGACGGCACCCCCCTTGAAATGTTCAACCCGGTCATTCTCTACCGCAAGGGGCTGTATCTGGCTGAGGAAGGCTGCCTGTCCCTGCAAGGGCAGCGCAAGGCCAAGCGCCACCGCACCATCAAAGTGCAGTGGCAGGACCGCACCATGCAGACCCACGTAAAGAATTTTACCGGCTGGACGGCGCAAATCATCCAGCACGAGGTCGACCACTGCAACGGCATTCTTATATAACGAGGTAAGGCGATGCGCTTTTCGGAGCGCATCGCCTTTTGTTATCTCCTATCTAATTTAACAAATATCCTGTCTGTGTCAAATTTGTTACAAAACGCATTGACTGCGCAACAAACACTATTACCTATTCGTGTGGATAACAAAAATTCACGAAATATCTTTATTTTTGTTTTCTTCCAAATATTGACAATGTTTCCAATAGCTCGTATAATAGAGACAACAAGTCCGACTGTACGACAGGAACGGACACCGTTTTTCGGCATTTGTTATGTCGAAACGTAAAATAGGAGGTTAGAAAGATGATTTCTACCGGCATCGTCCGCAGTATTGACAACCTGGGGCGCGTGGTATTACCCAAGGAGTTGCGCAACACCTACAGCATCACGCCCGACACCCCGCTGGAGATTTTCACCGATGGGGAATCCATTGTGCTGCGCAAGTACCGTGCCCAAGGCGCCTGTGTATTCTGCGGCGAGATTTCGCCCGATGCAGTTTTGCTGCACGGGAAGTATGTTTGCCCGGCCTGCCGCAAGGCGCTGGGGAAATAAGGCGTCGATAAAAAGTAAAGCAGGGCATCCGCGTTGGATGCTCTGCTTATTTTTTGTGTCCGTTTTTCTGGCGGGCGAGCCATGTTCGCCCCCTACATTTTCTGTGGGGCAACGGCTTCATTCTCCCTTTTTCAGCCCGCGCATGGATTCCTCGGCGTTTTTGACGAGGTTGAACAGGCTGGTGGCGTGGCGCGGGTAGTCCCGGGCCAGCTGGTCGGTGCTCAGGGCCAGGGTGGCGGGTTCCAGGCTGTCCTTCGTGCCGTCCTCGCCGGTCAGGGTGGCCGCCAGGTCGCCCTCGGCCATGTGCATGGCGGCGTCGGCGCTGCTGTTCCAGCGGGCCGAGCCGACGCGGAACATACCGCTGATATTTTTCGGCGATGCCTCGTACATCTGGCGGAACATCTTGTAGACAGCCAGCATCAGGTAGTTGCTGACGCCCACGACCAGCTGCTTGTCCTTGCTCTCCTGCAGTTTATCGTAGAGGATATCCAACGAATTTTCGATCAATTTTTTGTACATTGTGGGCAGGACACTGCCTCGGTAGACGCTGCCGCCGGTGGCGGTGTTGCCCTCGGGCAGGTCATCCACGTTGATGGTCTGGCCGCTGCGCTCGGCACTGCGGCCCAGCAGGTAGTCACAGCTGACGTCGTAGTAGTCCGCCACCTGCACCACGAAGGCCAGGCCACACTCGCGGATGCCCTTTTCGTAATGGGAAAGCTGAGCCTGACTGATGCCGAGGTCCTGCGCCGCCTGCTTTTGGGTGATGCCGCGCTCTTTGCGCAGCAGCGTGATGATCCGATTAAATTCGATCCCCATGATCTATCCTGTTCCGGGGCATTGCCGGCTTGCGCCGGGCCGCAGTATGCCCCTGCTATGTTTTCTACACGCTGTATATTATAGCGGGTGGAAAACGCTTTGTAAACCCGAAAATTCGACAGATTTTGTGCTGAAAAAGCCGTCAAAGCGCCGAAGTGCAGGACTTTTCCCACATCTAGTCATTATACAGCGAGTACAGCTATAAATATTGTGGGCAAATTTTGGCAGTTGGGCGCAGTCGGCGCTGGCTGTAACCAAATTGTAACAATTTATGGTTGCGCAGGACACGATTTTAGGGTATGCTGATAGGTAGACATTTACGAAAGTGAGAGCTGCATAGTGAAATATTACAAACTGCATTTGATCCGCCACGGCCTGACGGCGGGCAATTTACAGGGGCTGTACATTGGCAGCGGCAGCGACCTGCCGCTGTGCGATGAGGGCCGCGCCCAGCTGAAAACACTGGTGAAGGATTTTGATTACCCCCAGGTGCCGCTGGTGTTCACCAGCCCGATGAAGCGCGCCACCGAGACGGCGGATATTTTGTTCCCGGGCGTGCGGCAGATTGAGCTGGACGACCTGCGCGAGATGGCCTTTGGCAAGTTTGAGGGCCGCGCCGTGCAGGAGTTGGTAAAGGACCCGGAGTTTGCCCAGTGGATGGACCCGACGAGCCGCACGGTGCCTGAAGGTGCCGAGGACCGGCAGATGTTTTTCAACCGCACGTCCTCGATGCTGATGAAGATGTTTGAGTATATGCTGCGCACCCATACCGAGGAGGCCGCCTGTGTGACCCACGGCGGCGTTATCATGAATATGCTGTCCCAGCACGCGCTGCCTTTCCGCAAGCCGGAGGAGTGGATGACCGACCCGGGCGCGGGGTACAGTGTGCGGCTGGACGCCGAAATGTGGATGCGCGATCATCTGGCCGAGGCGTACGACATCGTACCCCACGGGTATCTGGACGGGATGGAATAATGCGGGGTTTTGTTCCTTCTTTACAAAGAAGGAGCCGAAGAAATTCCAAACAAAAATGCACCTGCTTATGGTAAGCAGGTGCTTTTTTATTGCAGGGGGGCGGCGTCCTCGACGCCCCGCGGGCGGATGCCGGCATCCGCCTCTGCAAGTCGTTTTTTATTCTGCCGGGTTCTCGGACTCAGATTCTGCCGACTGTCCTTCCTCGGGGGCCGGGGTTTCCTCCGGCGCGGCGGCGTCGAGGATGGCCTGATTGTCAGCGATGGTCTGATTCAGCTCGTCGATTTTGGCCTGAACAGCGTCGCGGGCAGCCAACAGGTCTGCATTCTCACTGTCGGCATCGCAGGCAGCCTGAGCCTCCTGCAATTCGTCCAGCGCGTCGGCCAGATCAGCCTTGGCCTGATCCACGGCAGCCTGTGCGTCGATGATCCGCTGTGCCGCGCTCAGTTCTTCCTCGGCGGCTGCGGCAGCCTCATCGGAGACACCGCTTTCCAGCAGAACGGGCTTTTCCGGCAGAGTCTGCTCGCTGCCGTCGGCGGCGGTCAGGGTCAGACCCTGACCGTAGTAGCCGCCCCAGATAGCGATAAAGCTCTTGCCGGGGGCCACAGTCAGCGGCGCACCGTCGGCATCCGTCAGAGCGAACGGCCCGGTGGCATCCTCTTTCGTCCAGTTGATCTGCTCCCACGCGCCGCCCTGCAAGTACAGGCCGGTGCCGCCGGTCATATCGTACTGGCGGGTGTAGCCGTCGTCCTTGATGCCGCTGGACGCGTAGAGCACGAACACGTTGGTAAAGCCCACCTGTTGGCCGTTGTCGGCGTCGGTCATCGGGCTGCCGTCTGCGTTCAGCTTCTCATACAGGCCGGTGCCGGTGTTGTAGTTCAGCTGTTCGCTGTCGGTCTTGGAGAAGGTAACGGTCAGGTTCATGCCGTTGCGGTTCTCGGGGTTGACTTCGGGCCGGGTGCCAAAGCGGAACAGCGGCGTGTTGTCGCCCTCAGCCGATGCGCCGTAGTTCGTCAGGCCGGTGCGGATCAACTCACCGGTGGTATACCAGCAGTTTTCCTCGCGGTAGCCTGCGTCCTGGCGGCCCTGGTCAAAGGCGAAGGCTGCCTTGCCGATGTGGTAGCCATCCAGGTCCTGATAGCCCAGCGTGTTCAGCAGGTTGGAGGCGTAAATGTTCTTGTCGATGGACACCGGCACAGCGTTCAGCGGCAGGGCCACCTGCAAAAACAGGTCGCGCCCCGCCCCGACCGGGCCGACTTTGCTGATGCTGTCCACATCGGCAAAGATTGCGGTCAGTCCTGCGGTGCTGCCCTCGGTCACGCCCTCGACCAGCACGTCCGCGGAGGCAACGCCCCACTGAGGCTGTGCGCCGTCCAGCGTGCGCAGCGTCACGGCCACCGGGCGCTTGCCGGTGTAGTCGCCGTCGTCCAAGCCGGTCAGTGGGTTGGTGCTGGGGGCCGGGGCGGGTTCCGCCGTGGCTTCTGGGGCGGCGGTGGCCGCCTGTTCAGGCGTGGCAGGCGCAGCCGTCTGGCTGCAGCCGCCCAGCAACAGTGCGGCCAGCAAAGCCGCCGCGCCGCCCAATGCCTGCAATTTTCTCATACAAAACCTCTTTCACAAAAACAACGCGGCCCGCCGCCGGGCGAGCCACGTTGTCGGGTTAGACCTGTTTAGCCTACGTTGTTTTCCTCTGCGGGGGCCTCGGTGTTCTCCACGGGGGTTTCCTCAGCCGGGGCCTCTTCGGCGGGTGCCTCTTCCGCAGGGGCTTCCTCCTGGGCAGGGGTCTCGTTCACGGTGGTCTCCTGGGCGGGTGCCTCGGTGACGGTCTCAGCCTCGCCGCTGCCGGTGGCGGCTGCGGTCAGGTCGTCGGTGGAAGAGCCCAGCGTCTCACCGGCCTTGGCGTCGTCCTCGACGTAGCTGCGCTCGTAAGTGACGGTGGTAGCGCTGGACAGGTCCACACCATCCAGGCTGCTGTGGACAAAGTTCTCGGCAAAGTCAACGTCGGTCACGGCCACATAGCTCTTGCCGGTGTTGATCTCCAGCGGGGTATCGCTGCAGGTGCCGTCCTCGTTCAGGTAGTACAGGCGCAGAGCCTCCAGCGGGGTGCCCTTCTGCCAGTAGATCTTCTCGCACTTGCCGCCGTAGCAGTAGTAGCCAACGCCGCCCCAGGCGTACTCAACATACTGCAGGTCCGTTTTCTCATGGCCGGGGTAGGTGTGGATGTCGGTGTAGAGCACGATGACGTTGGGGAAGGTCAGCACCTTGTTGTCGGCGGCCTCGTCGACGGTATCGCGCCACTGACCGTCCGAGTAGTTCTGCTGCATCTTGTACTGGTTGGTGCTCTCGTCGTAGATGAAGCGGGTCTTGTAGGACTGGCTGTGGACGATCTCGATATACTGACCGTCGGAGACGACCGGGCCGTACTTATCACTGTAAGCACTGTCCAGGCTGTTGGACAGGTCGCGGGTGGTGCCCAGGCGGTAGTCCACAAAGTTGAAGAAGGTGGAATTGTAGGCGCGGTTCATATCCACGTTCTGGCTCGTGATATAATTCGCGATGTTGTCGGAGTTCGTGTACATCGTGTGCTCCAGCGCCAGCGTGCCGGCGTTGTAGCTCTTGCCGGCCCAGTTCACGCGGCCATAGTCGCGGTAGCCGTTGGCACCGTCGTTGTTGTTCAGCTTGCCGTAATCGTAGTCGATGGCGTACTGCTGCATGACGACGGACTGGCCCTCGTGGATATACAGGGCCTGCCAGGGCAAAATCAGGCGGAAGAACTGGTCACGGCCGGAGCGGACCGGGCCAATTTCGCCGATGGTCTTATAATCGGTAAAGACCGGCATAAAGCGGGTGATGCCGCCCTCGACCTTGATTTCAAACAGGATGTCGGCTTTGGACAGGCCGCGCTGGGGGCGGGCCGCCACGATGTTGTTGACCATGACCGCCGTGATGCGCTGGCCTTCGGGGTAATCGGCCCCCTTCGGCTCGCCGGTCAGGACGTTGGCCTCATAGGGGGGCAGTTCGGTGGGCGCGGGGGTCGCCTCGACCTGGGCAGGGGTGCTGCCCGGGTTGGTGGCTGCGGAGGAGGTATCGTCGCTCTTTTTGCAGGCTGCCAGCAGCACAGTCAGGGAGAGCAGCGTCGCGATCACAAGCAGAAGACGTTTCATTCCATAGCTCCTTTTCGGGTTTCCGTATCGGTTTAGTAGTTATTTCTTATTGTATCCGTTTTGGGGGCGTTTGTAAAGGTAGGCGGGGAGATTTTACAAATTAAAAATTTCTGCCTTCCCCTTTGGGGGAAGGCTCTTCCCCCCGCGTCTTGAGCCAGTATTCTCCCATGCTGCTGCCGGGTTTGCCGGTGCATTCATCGTGGAGGTAGTCGGCCAGGCCGCAGGCAGCCGGGTCCCAGGCGAGGGCCTGGGCTTCGGTTTCGTACTCGACCTCGGCATACCAGAAGGCGGTGGGCAGGTCGGGATCCACGCAGTTGACTTCCAGCGTCAGCCCGCCGGGCAGCCGATAGCCGCGGCGCTCCTTGTGGATGAGCGGCTTACCTATTAAATGTTCGAGCTTGGCGAACAGTTCAGCATTGATTTCCGTTTCGATTTCCTCCCGGCTCAAACCGCCCGCACCTTTAAAGCAGAGCATCAGCGCCGTGCGCCCGCCCTGCAAAGCCTCGCGCCGGATGCGCACCGTGGGCCGCACGCTGATGTAGCCTTGATCCATTTTATACACTTCGGTCTGTTCCAGCCCTTCCGGCCAGCCGACGACCATCCATTTGCGTTCGATTTCCATTTTATCACGCACCTCCCAGCAGGGGGCGGACATATCCGACCCTCCACTATACCATAACGCAGCGTCTATTGTCACAAATTATACCACAATCTGTTCCCCATGCACAGTTTACAGTGTTGCCAGTTTTCCACAAAAAATCCCACTCCTCTTTCGTCAAATTGCCACTTGCATTTTCCCCGCGCACCCCGTATAATAGAGACATAACAGCAAGGGCGCTGCGAATGTGTTTTCGCAGCGTCCTTTTTCTGTAAATAGAGGAAATAAAGGAGTAAGAAGTATGGCAGCAACCGTTATGGAACTTTACGGCAGCAAAGTCTTCAACGAGCATGAGATGCGCGAGCGTCTGCCTAGCTCGACCTACAAGAGTCTGAAAGCGACGATTGAAAAGGGTCAGCCGCTTGACCTTGAGGTCGCCAATGTCGTGGCCAGCGTCATGAAGCGCTGGGCCATTGAGCAGGGCGCGACCCACTACACCCACTGGTTCCAGCCCCTGACCGGCATCACCAGTGAGAAGCACGACGGCTTTGTCAGCCCCCAGCCGGACGGCACTGCCATCATGGAGTTCTCCGGCAAAGAGCTGATCAAGGGCGAGCCGGATGCTTCCTCCTTCCCCTCCGGCGGTCTGCGCGCCACCGCCGAGGCCCGCGGCTATACCGCCTGGGATCCCACCAGCTACGCTTTCGTGAAAGACGACACGCTCTGCATTCCCACAGCGTTCTGCTCCTACACCGGCGAGGCTCTGGACAAAAAGACCCCGCTGCTGCGCTCGATGCAGGCCATCTCCGACCAGGCCTGCAAGGTGCTGCATCTGTTCGGCAAGGATGTTGACCGCGTGGCCACCACCGTCGGCCCCGAGCAGGAGTACTTCCTTATTAAAAAGGAAGACTACGAGAAGCGCCTTGACCTGGTGCTCTGCGGCCGCACGCTGTTCGGCTCCGCCCCCTCCAAGGGCCAGGAGCTGGAGGAGCACTACTTCGGCACCATCCGCCCCATCGTCTCCGGCTTTATGAAGGAGCTGGACGAGGAGCTGTGGAAGCTGGGCATCCCCGCCAAGACCAAGCACAATGAGGTTGCCCCCTGTCAGCATGAGCTGGCCCCCATCTACGACACCACCAACGTCGCCATCGATCACAACCTGCTGACGATGGAGATGATGAAGAAGATTGCCGACAAGCACGGCCTGGTCTGCCTGCAGCACGAGAAGCCTTTCGAGGGCGTCAACGGCAGCGGTAAGCACAACAACTGGTCCATTGGCACCAAGCACGAAAACCTGCTGGATCCCGGCGACACCCCGATGGAGAACCTGCAGTTCATGGTGTTCCTGTCCGCTGTCATCAAGGCTGTTGACGACTACGCCGACCTGCTGCGCACCTCCGTCGCCACCCCGGGCAACGACCACCGCCTGGGTGCTAACGAGGCACCCCCGGCCATCATCTCTATCTTCGTCGGTGAGGAGCTGGAAGCTGTCATTGATGCCATCTGCACCGACTCCCCCTATGCGGGCCCGATCAAGATGAAGATGGATCTGGGTGTTGACGTCCTGCCCAAGTTCAGCAAGGATACCACCGACCGCAACCGTACCTCCCCCTTCGCCTTCACCGGCAACAAGTTTGAGTTCCGTATGCCCGGCTCTGCCGAGAACCTGTCCGACGCGAACACCATCCTGAACACCGCCGTGGCCAAGAGCCTGAAGGAGTTCGTGGCCGAGACCGCCGACGCCGCCGATTTTGAGTGCGCTGCCGCCGCCTGGGTCAAGAAAACACTGAACGCCCACCGCCGCGTGATCTTCAACGGCAACGGCTACAGCGATGCGTGGGAGCAGGAGGCCGAGCGCCGCGGTTTGCCGAACCGCAAGTGCACCCCCGATGCTATGATTGCCCTGAAGGACGACAAGAACATCGCCCTGATGGAGGAGTTCGGCGTCCTGACCAAGACCGAGATGCTGAGCCGCTACGAGGTCGAGATGGAGCATTACTCCAAGATCCTCAACATCGAGGCCCGCACGATGCTCAAGATCGCCAACAAGCAGCTGATCCCCGCCGCCACCGCCTACATGGGTGAGGTCGCATCCAGCGCCGCCGCCAAGACCGCCGCAGTCGAGAGTATCTCCACCAAGGCCGAGACGAAGGTCCTGACCCGCCTGAGCAAGTACACCGACGAAATGTCCGACGCTGCCGACACCCTGACCGAAGTCACCGACAAGGTCAGCGCCATGGACGACGAGGCCGCCAAGGCACACGCCTTCCACGACGAGGTCATTCCCGCTATGGACGCCTTGCGTGCCGCCGCCGACGAGGCCGAGAGCCTGGTCGACGAGGACTACTGGCCGCTGCCCTGCTACTCTCGTATGCTGTTCTATACGGAGTAATTTAACTGTCACCCTCATGTTGTAGAGGTCGATGCCTGGCATCGGCCCGCACCCCCGCGGGCGGATGGCAAGCATCCGCCCCTACGACCAAACGCGGTTCCTACCGCATTTTACAATCGCCATTCTCCTTTTCCTATTTCTTACACCAGCTCGGAAGGCCCGCCTCGCACAAGGTGGGCCTTTCGAGTATCTGCGCATGTAGGGGCGAGGTATGCCTCGCCCTCCGCCTTGCCATTGCCGCTCTATTACGGCACCGTTGCGGGCCGGGCATGCCCGGCCCCTACAATCCCACAGGAGGTTCCTATGAAACGCACCGCACAGGACATTCTCAATTTTGTTGAGGACAACGATGTTAAGTTCGCAAAATTGACATTCTGCGATATCTTCGGCAACCAGAAAAATGTCTCGCTCTTTGCCAGTGAGCTGCCCCGCGCTTTTGCCGAGGGCGTCAGCTTCGACGGCTCGTCCATCGCCGGGTTCATGAACGTGGAAGAGAGCGACCTGGTGCTCTGGCCCGACCCTGACACCGCCACCGTGCTGCCCTGGCGGCCTACCGAGGGCCGCGTCATCCGTATGTACTGCGATATCACGCTGCCCAACGGCAAACCGTTCGAGGGCAACTGCCGCGGCTACCTGCAATCCGTCGTCAAGCGCGCCCGCGCCATGGGCCTGACCTGCAATGTGGGCTGCGAGTGCGAGTTCTATCTGTTTGAGACGGATGAGAACGGCAACCCCACCCGCATCCCGCTGGATATGGGCGGCTATTTTGACATTCCGCCGCTGGACAAGGGCGAGAACATCCGCCGGGAGATCTGCTTTGCCATCGAGGAGATGGGCCTGCATCCCGAGCACAGCCACCATGAGAGCGGCCACGGCCAGAACGAGGTCTGCTTCCGCTACACCACGGCACTGAAATCCGCCGATAATCTGAATACTTTCAAGAGCACTGTCAAAGCCATTGCGGCCCGCAACGGCCTGTTTGCCAGCTTTATGCCCAAGCCCCTTGCCAACCAGCCTGGCAGCGGCCTCCACGTCAATGTCTCGCTGCTGCGGGACGGCAAGAACCTGTTTGACGGTGATTTCACCCCCGACAGCGAGGCCGGGCATTTTGTGGCGGGCATCCTTGCCCACGCACGGGAGTTGACGGCCTTCTGCAACCCGGTTCCCAACTCCTACGCGCGGCTGGGTGCCAACGAGGCCCCGCTCTACGTGAGCTGGAGCCGCCAGAACCGCAGCCAGCTGGTGCGGCTGCCCAGCGCCCACGGCGAGTTCTGCCGCGTGGAGCTGCGCGGCCCGGACCCTGCAGGCAACCCGTATCTGGTCATCGGGCTGATTCTGGCAGCCGGCCTGGACGGCATCCAGCGCAAGCTGCCCCTGCCTGAGGCCGTGAACCGCAACCTGTTCCACCCCAGCGCTGCTGCCGGTCTGGAAAGTCTGCCCCACACCCTGCGCGAGGCCATCACCGTAGCAGGCCAGAGCGAGTTTATCAGCGCCGAGCTGCCGGTCGCGCTGCAAAATAAATACTTTGAGTACCAGACCCAGCTCTGCCACGACGCCGAATCTGCCCCCGACACCGACAGCTGGGAAAGAGCGCATAGCTTCCTGATTATTTGACCCTACGACCCACCCGGAAATTTTCCGCCGCCCGCACACGGCAGGCACAAAAATTTATCAGGAAGGGAGGGCGGCCCATGGCCAAAGCATTGATCGTTTCGGCCGGGAACAACGCCAATGAATATTTAGCGCGGCATATCGGGGATCTGGGCTACACCCGCCCCACCATTGTCGCCAGCGGGGGCGAGGCACGCCGCCGCATGGATTCCAACGACTATGAGGTCATCATCATCAATACGCCCCTGCCTGACGAGTTCGGCCATGAGCTGGGCACCGCCGCCGTCGAGAAAACCGACGCCGGCGTCATTCTGCTGGCCAAGACCGGCACCGCCGAGCAGATTGCCGACAAATTGCAGGATTTCGGCGTGCTGGTACTGGGCAAGCCGTTCACGGCGATCCAGTTCCGGCAGGCCGTACAGATCGCGGCCAGCAACTACAAGCGGCTGGCCGTGCTGCGCGCCGAGAACGCAAAGTTGCTGGATAAGATCGCCCAACTGCGGCTTGTTGACCGCGCAAAATGCTACCTGATCGAGAAAAAGGGCATGACCGAGACCGAGGCCCACCGCCTCATCGAGAAAGGCGCGATGGATACCCGCCGCAGCCGCGGCGAGGTCGCACAGGAGATTCTGGAAGCAGAAGAGGATGAGTAACGCCTCAAGCCTTCCCCCTTCGGGGGAAGGTGGCCGAAGGCCGGATGAGGGGCGGGTTTGCCGATATTGAGCCGCAAAAGGGCAACAAGGCAAGCTCACCCCTCATCAGTCCGCTTCGCGGACAGCTTCAGTCTCCGCGCTAAGAGCCGCCTCCGGCGGTTGCGCTTCGACACGCGCCTGCGGGCGCAGTCCCCCGGGAGAAGCCTTTTGGCGTAAAAAAGAGGACGCTTCCGCGTCCTCTTTTTTACATATACCCATATTTCCGGCGTCCCCACACAATAAACCCAGCTGTACACACCAGTGCCATGGCCTCGGCGGCCACGACGGCCAACCAGATGCCGTCCACGCCGATGATGAGCGGCAGGGCCAGGATGGACACCACCTGGAACAGCAGCGTGCGCAAAAAGCTGATAGCCGCCGACACAGCGCCGTTGTTCAGCGCCGTGAAAAACGCCGAGCCGAAAATGTTGAACCCGGACAGAATAAAGCTGATAGAATACAGCTTCATGCCGTGGGTCGTCAGCGCCAGCAGGCCTGCATCGTAGCCGACGAAGATTTTGGCCAGCGGCTCGGCCAGCAGTTCACTGGAAGCCAGCATCGCCACCCCGGCCACCGCAATGATGGTCACGCTGCGGCGCAGCAGGTTTTTCAGTTCGTCCTTATTGTCCGCGCCAAAGTGGTAGCTGACAATGGGCGCTGTGCCCTGAGAATAGCCGATGAACACCGCCGCGAACACAAAGCCCACATACATAAGCACGCCGTAGGCCGCAACGCCGTCCGCGCCGAACAGCTTGAGCAGCTGGATGTTATACAGCGCACCGACCAGCGACATCGAGATATTCGTCATCAGCTCACTGATGCCGTTGGTGCAGGCTTTGAACAGCTCCCGCAGACTGAACAGCGGCTTGGTGAAATACAAGCGGCAGCCGGGGCGGCGCTTGATAAAGTAGAAGATGGGGGCCACGCCGCCGACCATCTGGCTGATGACCGTCGCCAACGCCGCACCGGCCAGCCCAAGACCCGCCACGCCGACGAGCACGAAGTCCAGTACAATGTTGGTTCCGCCTGCCGCGATCGTAAAGAACAGGCCCAGCTTCGGCTTTTCGGCTGCGATGAAGAAGCTTTGGAACAGGTATTGCAGCATGAACGCCGTCTGGAACGTCAGCAGAATGCGGCCATACAGCAGGCAGTTGGGCAGCAGTTCTTCCGTCGCGCCCAGCAGCACGGCTACCGGTTCCAGCAGTGCAAGACCGATGGCGGTAAAAATCACACCAAGGACCGCCGCAGCCACCGCCAGCATACTGAACAGCTTATTTGCGCGTTCCTCGTCGCCGGTGCCCAGCGTCATAGCGACGAGGGCACTGCCGCCTGTGCCGATCATGAAGCCGAGGCAGCCCAGCATCTGGATATAAGGGTAGATGAGGTTCAGCGCCGTGAACGCCGTTTTGCCCGCGAAGTTCGAGACAAAGAAGCCGTCCACGATGGTGTAAATCGACGTAAAGATCATCATGATAATGGGCGACGCTGTAAACCGCAGCAGCCGCCCCGTTGTAAAGTGATCGGATAGTTGGATCTGGTTTGATTTTGACATAAATGCTCCTGTTTTTGCGGCAAACACGCACGCAGGGGCGACCATTGGTCGCCCGCCAACCTGGCGCAGCAACGCGTTTTCCTGAAAAGCTTTTTTCACAGACAAACGGGCACGGGCGAGCAATGCTCGCCCCTACAAGCGTTTTTCGACAGCCTGCGGGCCGGATATGTCCGGCCCCTACCGCGCAATTTTTTCAAACTCCTGCCGTAAGCATTCCAGATAGCGCTGGGTCAGGCGGCAGTTCTGCTCGACCTCGGCAAGGCCCTGACGGGTCATGGCCTGCTGCTCGGCTGCGATGACCGGCTCCACCGTGCGAGCGGCCAGGGCACGGCCCTCGTCCGTCAGGGTCACGATCTTACCGCTGTGCGCGCCATTTCCCGGGCAAAGCTCCACCAGCCCCTTTTTCACCATGGCGGCAACGGCAGAGTTCAGCGTCTGCTTGGGCTGCCCCCACTCTGCCGCCATACGGTTCTGGGTCTGCGGCTCATGCGTAGTACACAGCGCATACAGCACCCAGAATGCTGCGTCCGACAAACCGTACCGCTGCGCCGCCGCGTGGTACAGGGCGTTGCACTCATTGAACTGGCGGTTCGTTATTTCAAGCAGGTCATATACCTGCCGCTGTTTCTCCTGCATAGGGCGCCTCTTTTCAAAATCCGATTTCGGATTTTTATTATAATCCGAAATCGGATTTATGTCAAGACTACAAATTTTAACGCAGTTTTTTGTACACCTTTGCCATTGTGTGTCCGTTTTTCTGCTTTTATAATAGGAGTATAAAAGGGGGTTTTTACCATGTATCAGGCATCCCAGAACCGTTACCGTGTTCTGCCCTACCGCCGCTGCGGCGATAGCGGCCTGCTGCTGCCCGCAGTCTCGCTGGGGCTGTGGCATAATTTTGGCGACACGGCACCCTACGAAAATATGCGCGCGCTCTGCCGCACGGCGTTCGACAACGGCATCACCCATTTTGACCTTGCCAACAACTACGGCCCCGAGCCGGGCGCGGCCGAGCGGAATTTCGGTAAAATTCTGCGGGACGACCTCGGCGTCTACCGCGACGAGTTGATCATCTCCACCAAAGCCGGGTACGAGATGTGGGACGGCCCCTACGGCAACTGGGGCAGCCGCAAGTACCTGTTGGCCAGCCTTGACCAAAGCCTGCGCCGCATGGGGCTGGACTATGTGGACATTTTCTACCACCACCGTATGGATCCGAACACCCCGCTGGAAGAGACGATGGGTGCGCTGGCACAGGCCGTGCGCAGCGGCAAAGCGCTGTATGTGGGCCTGTCCAACTACGACGGCCCGACACTGGAAAAGGCAGCGGCCATTCTGGACGAGCTGCACGTGCCGTTCGTCATCAACCAGAACCGCTATTCGATTTTCGACCGCACGGTGGAAAACAATGGGCTGAAAGAGACCGCCGCGAAGCTGCACAAGGGCATCATCACCTTCAGCCCGCTGGCGCAGGGCTTGCTGACGAACCGCTACCTGGACGGCATCCCGGCCGACAGCCGCGTACACACCGACGGGCGTTTTTTGAAGGAGAAGGACATCACGCCGGAGAAAATCGCAAAGATCCGCGCGTTGAATGAGATCGCCGCCGCCCGCGGCCAGACCCTGGCCGAAATGGCGCTGGCCTGGCTGCTGAGCCACGAGGAGATCACGACCGTTTTGATCGGCGCGTCCAAGACGCAGCAGATTTTGGATAACATCAAGGCCGTGCAGAACATGAAGTTTACAACCGAAGAATTGGCGGAGATTGATAGGATAAGCAAATAAACAGCAACGGGCGACCCTGTTCGGGTCGCCCAATTTTTGTATGTTGTAGGGGGCGGCGTCCCCGACGCCCTGCGGAGGGGTCAAGACCCCTCCCTACAAATCCCTTTTATAAAGGGCGCACCAATAAAAAAATCCCCCATCGTCCGGAGCAGAGAACGATGAGGGCAAAACGCAATAAGCAGACCGCTAAAAAGGCGCAGAGCAAAACGCCAAAACGGAGGCGCAGCCTGTTATTGGCAGGAACCGTACCGGAGAGGCAAACAGCCGGTTGACGGTTCGAGGTTGGTTATGGTTAGTAGTTCCTAACCACGAGTATACTTTACCATATTGAAACGCTGGTGTCAAGGGTTTTTCAAAAATAATTCCCACTATTTTTGTAGAAATTAGTCTTTCGGGGCATCGGGGTAATTCTGTACGTGCAGCAGCTGCTCCGCCGCAGCGATTTCCTCCGCCGTGGGCACGCGCACGCCGTCCAGCGGATAGGGAATCCCCAAATTCTGCCACTTGAACAGCCCCAGCGTGTGGTAGGGCAGAATTTCCACCCGGCGCACGGTGGGCAGCGCCTTGATAAACGCATCCAGCTGGCGCAGGCCGTCGGCATCGTCGGTCAGTCCGGGCACCAGCACATGGCGTATCCAGAGGTCAACGCCCCTGGCCGCCACATACTGCGCCATGGCCAGGATGTTTTTGTTGCTGTGTCCAGTCAGCTTCTTGTGCTTTTCATCGTCAATTTCTTTTAAGTCGAGAATCACAAGGTCGGTGTTTTCCAGCAGTTTATCAAAGCGAGCCATCCACTCTGCATCGTCAGGCGCAAAGGGCTGGGCGCTGGTGTCCAGCGCGGTCTGCACCTTTTTGGCGTGGGCCAGGCGGAACACCTCGCTGACAAAATCCATCTGCAGCAGCGGTTCGCCACCGCTGATGGTCAGGCCGCCGTTGTTGCGCCAGTAGTTGCGGTAGCGGTAAGCAGCGTTGAATGCCTCCTGCGGGGTCTTGGCGGTGTCCTTGGTAAAGGCCCATGTCTCGGGGTTGTGGCAGTATTGGCAGCGCATGGCGCAGCCCTGCAAAAAGATGATATACCGCACGCCGGGACCATCGACCAGGCCGAAGGTCTCGACAGAATGGATGTAGCCTAAGGTTTCGGACATAAAGTGCCTCCGTTTGGAAATGGATTGGGGTCCGGACCGCTCGGCGGCCAGAGGACTGGCCGCCCTACGGGGCTGTACCGGATGTAGGGCGGGCAGTCCCCTGCCCGCCGGGGCAGCGGGGACGCCCCCCTTGCAATAGCAATAGTATACCACAAAAAAGCCCGCAGCCGCAGCTGCGGGCCTTATTCAGCTCAGAAAATTACAGGACCTTATGGCAGGTACGCGCAATAACATCCAGCTGCTGCTCCTTGGTCAGGTCGATGAACTTGACTGCGTAGCCGGAGACACGGATGGTGAAGTTGGCGTACTCCTCCTTCTCGGGGTGCTCCATGGCGTCCAGCAGCTTCTCGGTGCCAAAGACGTTGACGTTCAGGTGGTGGGCACCCTGGTCAAAGTAGCCGTCCATGACCTGCACCAGGTTGTTGACGCGCTCGCCCTCGCTGTGGCCCAGGGCATCGGGGTTGATGGTCTGGGTGTTGGAGATGCCGTCCAGCGCCCAGTGGTAGGGCAGCTTGGCAACGGAGTTGAGGGACGCCAGCAGACCGTGGGTCTCGGCGCCGTAGCTCGGGTTGCCGCCGGGGGCAAACGGAGTATATGCCTTGCGGCCGTCGGGCATGGCACCGGTGGCCTTGCCGTAGACGACGTTGGAGGTGATGGTCAGGATGGAGGTGGTAGCCTCGGAGTTGCGGTAGGTGTGGCGGCGCTTGATCTTTTCGAGGAAGCTGCGCAGCAGCTCAACGGCGATGTCGTCAGCGCGGTCATCATCGTTGCCGTACTTCGGGAAGTCGCCCTCGATTTCGTAATCGGTGACAAGGCCCTGCTCATTGCGGATGCACTTGACCTTGGCGTACTTGATGGCGGACAGAGAGTCGACCACATGGCTGAAGCCGGCAATACCGGTCGCGAAGGTGCGGCGGACCTCGGTGTCGATCAGGGCCATCTCGGCAGCCTCATAGTAGTACTTGTCGTGCATATACTGGATGAGGTTCAGGATGTTGACGTACAGGCCAGCCAGCCAGTCCATCATGACATCGTACTTGGCCATGACCTCATTGTAGTCGAGATACTCAGCGGTGATGGGCGCGTAAGCGGGGCCGACCTGCTCGCCGAGTTTCTCATCGACGCCGCCGTTGATGGCGTACAGCAGGCACTTGGCAAGGTTCGCGCGCGCACCGAAGAACTGCATCTCCTTGCCGGTCTGGGTGGCAGAAACGCAGCAGCAGATGGAATAGTCATCGCCCCAGACAGGCTTCATGACATCGTCATTCTCATACTGGACACTGGAGGTGTCGATGGAGATCTTGGACGCATAATCCTTGAAGGTCTTGGGCAGGGCGCTGGAGTACAGCACCGTCATGTTCGGCTCGGGGGCGGGGCCCATGTTCTCGAGGGTGTGCAGGAAGCGGAAGTCGTTCTTCGTGACCATAGAGCGGCCATCCATGCCGATGCCGCCGACCTCGAGGGTCGCCCAGACGGGGTCGCCGCTGAACAGCTGGTTGTAGCTGGGGATGCGGGCGAACTTGACCATACGGAACTTCATGACCATGTGGTCGATCAGCTCCTGTGCCTCGGTCTCGGTCAGGGTGCCGTTATCCAGGTCGCGCTGGATGTAGATATCCAGGAAGGTGGACACGCGGCCGACCGACATAGCCGCGCCGTTCTGGGTCTTGATGGCGGCCAGGTAGCCGAAGTAGAGCCACTGGACAGCCTCCTTGGCGTTGGCAGCAGGCTGGGAGATGTCGAAGCCGTAGGCGGCAGCCATCTCCTTCATGCCTTTCAGGGCAGAAATCTGCATTGCAATTTCTTCGCGCTGGCGGACGACCTCCTCGGTCATCGTGCCGTCGCCGCAGTTGGCAAAGTCGTTCTGCTTGGCCTTGATGAGGTAATCGATGCCGTACAGGGCTACGCGGCGGTAGTCGCCGACGATACGGCCGCGGCCGTAGGTGTCGGGCAGACCGGTGACGATGTGGCTGTGGCGTGCCTTCTTCATCTCGGGGGTATAGGCATCAAACACAGCCTGATTATGGGTGCGGGTGTACTTGGTGAAAATCTCGTGCAGTTTTTCGCTGGGCTGGTAGCCGTAGGTGGTGCAGGCCTGTTCCGCCATCTTGATGCCGCCGTAGGGCATGAAGGCGCGCTTTAGGGGCTTGTCGGTCTGCAGGCCGACGACCTTTTCCAGATCCTTCAGCTCGGGGTCGATATAGCCGGGGCCGTAGGCGGTCAGACCGGAGACGACTTCGGTCTCCATGTCCAGAACGCCGCCCTTGGCGCGCTCCTCTTTCTGCAATTTCTGCAGAGCGCCCCACAGCTTGTTGGTAGCGTCGGTCGGGCCGGCGAGGAAGCTCTCATCGCCGTCATAAGGGGTGTAGTTCTTCTGGATGAAGTCACGGGTGTTGACTTCCTCTTTCCAAATGCGGCCTTCAAAGCCTTCCCACTGTTTGAAATCTGTCATTATGCACCTCTTTTAAGTTATGGACAGCCGGGTTTTCCCACCCGGCAAAGATACTATACCAAAAAATCAGGGTTTGCGTATGTTGTCTCGGCAACATTACAGAAATTTTACAAAGCTTCTTGCGCCAAAAACGCGCGATCTTTTCTACAAATGCGTAGGGGCGGGGCTTTGCTCCGCCCCTACCGCACGCTTTTTGTCGAGCCCGGAGATTTTTCCCTGTTATTACTTCTTAATATTAAACGCCCCAAATCCCGGGTACTGCGCAGCGCCGCCAAGCTCTTCCTCGATGCGGAGCAGCTGGTTGTACTTGGCAACGCGCTCGCTGCGGCTGGGGGCACCGGTCTTGATCTGGCAGGTGTTCAGCGCAACGGCCAGGTCAGCAATGGTGGTGTCCTCGGTCTCGCCGGAGCGGTGGGACGCAATGGCGGTGTAACCGGCCTTGTGGGCCATCTTGATGGCCTCCAGCGTCTCAGAGACAGAACCGATCTGGTTCAGCTTGATGAGAATGGAGTTACCGCAGCCCAGGCTAATTCCCTTGGACAGGCGCTCGGTGTTGGTGACAAACAAGTCGTCGCCAACCAGCTGCACCTTGCCGCCCAGCTCCTTGGTCATGTGCTGCCAGCCTTCCCAGTCCTCCTCGTCGAGGCCGTCCTCGATGGAGTAGATCGGATACTTCTCGACCAGCTGCTTCCAGTGCTCGACCAGTTCCTCACTAGTAAAGACCTTGCCGCACTTGGGCAGCTTGTACTCGCCCTTCTTGCTGCCCTTCCACTCGCTGGAGGCGGCATCCATAGCCAGGACGAAGTCCTGGCCGGGCACGTAACCGGCCTTCTCGATAGCCTCGAGGATATACTGGATGGCCTCCTCGTCGCTGGCCAAATCAGGCGCAAAGCCGCCCTCGTCACCGACGGAGGTAGCCAAGCCCTTGCTCTTCAGCAGTGCCTGCAAGGCGTGGAACACCTCGGTGCACCAGCGCAGGCCCTCTTTGAAGCTGGGGGCACCGGCGGGCATGATCATAAACTCCTGCACATCCACGGTGTTGGCCGCGTGTGCGCCGCCGTTCAGAATGTTCATCATGGGCACAGGCAGCTTGTTGCCGGACACGCCGCCCAGGAAGCGGTACAGGGGCACATCCAGGGAGATGGCGGCTGCGCGGGCCGCGGCGATGGAGACGGCCAGGATGGCGTTTGCGCCGAGGTTGGACTTATCCTTGGTGCCGTCGGCTTTCAGCATAGCGGCATCGACGGCGTAGATGTCAGAGGCGTCCATGCCGACAAGGGCCTCGTTGATGGTGGTGTTGATGTTCTCCACGGCCTTGCTGACGCCCTTGCCGCCGAAACGGCTCTTGTCGCCGTCGCGCAGCTCCAGGGCCTCAAATTCGCCGGTGGAAGCGCCACTGGGGGCAGCACCGCGGCCGATGGTGCCGTCCGCCAGCCAAACCTCGGCCTCAACAGTGGGGTTGCCGCGGGAGTCGATGATCTCGCGGCCAATGACTTTCTCAATTTCCAGATAACTCATGATGCAAAGTCCTTTCTCTATAAAATACTTTTTACAGTATGCCCGGGAGGGGACAAAGCGATACCATTTGGTTAGCGTTTTCTAACCAGCCATAAGATAGCATAGACTAACCGTATTTGTCAAGGGGTATAAAAAAACAGCCGTCCGGCACATCAGACAGCTGAAACCGATAGTAAATTTGGCACAGCGAACATTTTGCCCTGCATCACGCCAGTTGTAGGGGGCGGTGTCCCCGACGCCCCGCAAGTTGACACGCGGTTTCCTCAGAGATTGTAGGGCGGCCTGCCCTCAGGCCGCCGCGGAGGGGTCAAGACCCCTCCCTACAATGGCAACAGATAAATGGGTAGCCACCTCAAGGTCGCAGGCCGGGCATGCCCGGCCCCTACGGAGGTATAAGGCAAATCGGGTCACAGCCTTCCACGGCGCGGGCGAACAATGTTCGCCCCTACATCCTCTGCTCCGATTCATAGAGCAGCCCTACGCCTCTTCCCATTTCAACACCCTTGCCACCATAAACACACAATACGCCAGCGCAACCACACTCTTTTTCCAAGGTGTTTGCCGCGCACTTGACAAATTTTGCGCCGCGCAGTAAGATAGTCTAAACTAACAGTTAATCCATACTAACCAAAACCACTGGAAGGGAGACGCGGCTATGGCAAACCAGACACAGCGGCCGGACACCGCGCTGCACAATACAAGCCATCTGATGCAATATCATGACCTGATCGAGAGCATCGTCGCCGCCATGGACGCCCGCGATGCCTACACCGCCAAGCACTCCGACCGGGTAGCCGACATGGTACTGGTGCTGGCCACCGCCCTGGATTTGAGCGAGGATGAGACGACGCTCCTTCACATGGCCGCCCACCTGCACGATATCGGCAAGATTGCCGTGCCGGATTCCGTGCTGCGCAAGGCCGGGCCTTTGACCAACCCCGAGTGGGAGGAAATGCGCCGCCACCCCGTCACCGGGTATGAAATTCTGCGCAAGGTCGATGATTTCAAAGAGATCGCCGTGCTGGTGCGCCACCATCATGAGCGGTGGGACGGCCGCGGCTATCCCGACGGCCTGCGCGGCGCCGATATCCCGCTGGGGTCGCGCATTCTGGCGGTGGCGGATTCCATCGACGCCATGATGAGCAGCCGCAGTTACCGCCCTGCCATGACCAGCGCCGCCTGCCGCCGCGAAATTGAACGCAACAGCGGCATTATGTATGATCCCTGCGTGGCCGCCGCCGCGCTGGAGCATTGGGACGAGCTGGTCAGCCGCTATGCCGAGGCCGACACACCCCAGACGCCCTACTTTGACCGGATGCAGCTGGAGCACACCCGCCAGGCCCACGACTACCTGCTGACCCACCAGGGCAGCCGTATTACCCTGCCCGAGCTGGCCGCACGGTTCCATCTTTCCCAAAGCTCGCTGAAGATCTGCTTTAAGGCGCTGTACGGCGTGCCGGTGGCCAGCTACCTGCGCGGGCTGCGCATGGACACCGCCGCCCAGCTTTTGCAGGAGAGCGACCTGCCGGTGGCCGAGATCGCGCACCGTGTCGGCTACGAGGACCCCAGCCGGTTTGCCGCGGCCTTCCGCCGCCACACCGGCCGCCGCCCCACAGAGCTGCGGCGGGTAGCGTGCCCGACGGTCCAGCGGCCCGCCAGCAGTGTGTGATCCGCACATAAAATCCAATCTGCACATCACCCGTCTTTTTGGTCTAACCCAGTCATAACTAACCGTTGTAAAATTATGCTTAAACCTTACAGGTTCGCCCTTTAGGGCACAAATTATATAACTTTTTGTAAAGGGGATTTGATCTATGAATTGGGCAAAGATTGGTTTGTTTGCAGGCGGCGCACTGTTTGGTTCCGCCGGTATTGAGCTCCTGACCAGCAAGGACGCGAAGAAGCTGTACACCCAGTGCACCGCCGCCGTGCTGCGCATGAAGGACCAGGTCATGAAGACCGCCACCAGCCTGCAGGAGAACTGCGGTGACATCCTGGCCGATGCCAAGGAGATCAACGAGCAGCGTGCCGCCGAGGATGACGCCGTTGTTGAGGACGCCGCCGACAAGGCCGCCGAGTAATTTTTGACAGATTACTGCAAATGTAGCCGACGCCATGTAGGGGCGGCATATAGGCCGCCCGCAACCACACAGCGGACGACTACCAGCGGGTAGGCTGCGGGGCGCATATATGCGCCCCCTACACCTCTACTGCGTTTTAACGCTTGCTAAAAAAGCCTTCCCCACCTACCGGGGAAGCCTTTTTTATTTCTTGGGAGAGTAGCTTATGAAATGGAATATTCTGCACGAGAGCCGCGGGCGGATGCGCCTGCACCTCAACAAAAAGCGGATGTCTTTAGCCGAGGCAGACCAGCTGCAGGACTACCTGACTGCCCTGCCCGGCGTGCGCACTGCCGCCGTGTATGAGCGCACCTGTGACGTCGTGGTCGTCTACACCGCTGACCGCGCTGGGGTCGTCAAGGGTCTGGCCGCTTTCAAGTTTGATGTGGAGGCCCTGGCCGAAGTCCCGGCCAACAGCCCCCGCGCCGTCAACCGCGAATATCAGGAAAAGCTCGTCAATATGACGATCTTCCACTTTGCGCGCAAGCTGTTCCTGCCTGCACCGCTGCGCATGGCCTACACGCTGGTGCGCAGCGTGCCCTACGTTTTCCGCGGTCTGCGCTGCCTGTGGCGGCGCAAGCTGGAAGTCGAAGTGCTCGACGCGCTGTCCATCGGCGTTTCGATGCTGCGCGGCGACTTCTCGACCGCCGGGTCGGTCATGTTCCTGCTGCGCCTGGGCGAACTGCTGGAAGAATGGACCCGCAAGAAGTCCCTGGGCGACCTGGCCCGCTGTATGTCGCTGAATGTCGACCGCGTCTGGCAACAGACCGCCGAGGGCGAAGTGCTGGTGCCGATTTCCCAGGTCCGCGCAGGCGACGCCATCGTCGTACACACTGGCAGTGTCATCCCGCTGGACGGCAAAGTGCTGGACGGCGAGGCCAGCGTCAACCAGGCATCGCTGACCGGCGAGGCCGAGCCTGTGCGCAAGTCGAACGGTGCCGTCGTCTACGCCGGCACCGTCGTCGAGGAAGGCCAGATCACCGTGACTGTGGAGCAGCAGGCCGGCAACGGCCGCTATGACCAGATCGTCAAGATGATCGAGAACTCCGAGAAGCTGAAGTCTGCCAGCGAGACCCGCGCTGCGGCTCTGGCGGACAAGCTGGTGCCGTACAGTCTGCTGGGCACCGCTGTGACCTACGCGCTGACCCGCAACGTGACCCGTGCGATCTCGATTCTGATGGTCGATTTTTCCTGTGCGCTCAAGCTGTCTATGCCGCTGGCCGTGCTGTCCGCCATGCGCGAGTGCGGCAGCTACCACATCACAGTCAAGGGCGGCAAATATCTTGAGGCCCTGGCCAACGCCGACACCATCGTGTTTGACAAGACCGGCACGCTGACCCACGCGACCCCCACCGTCGTGCAGGTAGTACCCTTCGGCACCCGCACTGAGGACGAAGTCCTGCAGATTGCGGCCTGCCTGGAAGAGCACTACCCCCACTCGATGGCGAACGCCGTCGTCCAGGCGGCCGCCGCGAAGGGCATCCGCCACGACGAGATGCACAGCGAGGTGCAGTACGTCGTCGCCCACGGCATCGCCAGCCAGATTGGCGGCGAGAAGGCCGTCATCGGCAGCCAGCACTTTGTCTTTGAGGACGAGGGCTGCTGCATCCCGACGGCCGAGTGCGATAAATTCGACGCATTACCGCCGGAATATTCCCACCTGTATCTTGCCATCGGCGGTGTGCTGGCCGGTGTCATCTGCATTGCCGACCCCCTGCGCGAGGAAGCCGCCGAGGTGCTGCGCCAACTGCGCAGCTTGGGCATCCGCAAGGCCGTCATGATGACCGGCGACAACGACCGCACAGCGTCGGTGATTGCCAACCAGGTCGGCGTGGACCGCTACTACTCCGAGGTCTTGCCCGAGGACAAAGCCAACTTTGTGGCGGCCGAAAAAGCCGCCGGGCACACCGTTATCATGCTGGGCGACGGCATCAACGACTCCCCTGCCCTGTCCGCCGCTGACGTCGGCATTGCCATCAGCGACGGCGCGGCCATTGCCCGGGAAATTGCGGATATCACGATTGCCGCCGACAGCCTGCGCGAGCTGGTGATTTTGAAGAGCATCGCCAACGGCCTGCAAAAGCGCACGAAGGCGAACTACCGCTTTATCATGAGCTTCAACAGCACCCTGATCGTGCTGGGTGCCATGGGCATCCTGCCTCCCGCCACCTCCGCTCTGCTGCACAACGCCTCGACCCTCGGCGTCAGCTTAAAGAGCATGACGAATTTACTGGGATAAAATTTTCCTGCCTTCCTCCGAGGGGGAAGGTGGCCCCGCAGGGCCGGATGAGGGGCGGATGTGCCGGTGTTTCCCGGTAAAAGGGTTGCCGCGGCGTGGTTCTGCAGGCGAACAATGTTCGCCCCTACACGCTCTGCCCCGGTGCCCACCATCACAACCAAAAATTTTCCCCATAAAAACCACCCCGCCCGGGCCATCACGCCCGGGCGGGGTTTCTGTGTTATCCTCGTTTTTCCACATTCTTGGTTGCGATCACATCCACGCCGGTGTCGGCGGCATTGGGCAAAATCACCTGCCCGATCACCACCGGCGCAGCGACCTCCACCGCTTTCAACGCGCGGATGATATCGAAAATCTTGCCCTTCGGGATATCGCCGCGGGTCTTGCAGCTCACGGCGGCCAACGCGCCGTCTGTCACGCGCACCGTCGTGGTCACGATGCGGGTGGGGGCCGTCACTTCCTTGCGGGCGTAGGCGTCGCCCCGCGGGCAGGTGTTGCCGCGCACCGACACCACCGCGCCGCCGTCCAGCTCCACCGTCAGGGCGCAGCCCATCGGGCAGCCGATGCAGATCAATTCACGTTTTTCCATCGTCAGCCCTCCTCCAAAGTCACGGTCACGGCGTCGCCTGCGCCGCGCAGCAGGTCGGCTTTCAGCCGCACAGTCTCCATCTCACCGGGGGCCAGCACAGGCCGCCGACGGCTGAAAATGCAGGTATCGCCCAGGTAGACCGCGATTTTTTTGTTTTTGTACACGCCGCCCACCCGGAACCGCAGCGTCACGGTGTCACCCGCGCAGTCGGGGCGGATGGCCGTGGGCACGGTGTAGCGCACACCGTTTTCGCAGCGCACAGGCAGTGTACGCCCGGCTGCGTGTTCGCTTTTCAGAATGTACGCGGCGGCGTGTTCGCCCGCTGCCCCCGCTTCCTCGGAGACATAGTCCACCAGGTCATGTACGTGGAGCACGTTGCCCGCCGCAAACACGCCGGGGATGTTCGTCTCCAGGCTCTCGTTCACGCTGGGGCCGCCGGTGATGGGACTGAGCGCCACCCCCGCCGCGCGGCTCAGCTCATTCTCGGGCAGCAGCCCGCAGGAGAGCAGCAGCGTGTCACAGTCGTAGTGTTCCTCGGTGCCGGGGATGGGCTTGCCGTTTTCGACCTGCGCGATCGTGATGCCGGTCACGCGCTCTTTGCCCTGGATATCCACCACGGTATGACTCAGTTTCAGCGGGATGTCGAAATCATCGAGGCACTGTACAATATTGCGCTTCAAACCGCCGGAGTAGGGCATCAACTCGGCCACGCAGAGGACCTTTGCGCCCTCCAGCGTCATGCGCCGCGCCATGATAAGCCCGATATCGCCGCTGCCTAGGATCACGACCCGCCGCCCGGGGAGATAGCCTTCCATGTTGACGAGCCGCTGCGCCGTGCCTGCTGTAAAGATGCCCGCCGGGCGGTAGCCCGGGATGTTCAGCGCACCGCGCGGGCGCTCACGGCAGCCCATGGCCAGAATCACGGCCTTGGGGTGCAGCTGGAACAGGCCGTCCGATTTGTTCATGGCTGTCACGGTCTTGTCCGCCGCCAGATCCAGCACCATGGTGTTGAGCTTATATTCGATGCCCAGCTCTTGCACCTGCGCGATGAACCGCGCGGCGTACTCGGGGCCAGTCAATTCTTCTTTGAAGGTATGCAGCCCGAAACCGTTGTGGATGCACTGGTTCAGGATGCCGCCCAGCTCACTGTCGCGCTCCAGAATCAAAATGTCCTGCACGCCGTTTTTGCGTGCCGCCACGGCTGCCGCCAGCCCGGCAGGGCCGCCGCCGATGATGACCAAATCTACATTTTTCATTGCCGCAGCCCCCCTTTCAAAATGCATCTTTATTTGTGCCGACGATGATTTTGGAGTCACCGCCGGATTTTGTGATTTCACTTTGGGCCACGCCCAGCTCCCGCGCCAATATCTCCATGACGCGGGGGCTGCAGAAGCCCGCCTGGCAGCGACCCATGCCCGCGCGGGTGCGCCGTTTGACACCGTCCAGGCTGCGTGCGCCGGGCGTGCGGTGGATGGCGTCGATGATTTCGCCCTCGGTCACGCTCTCGCATCGGCAGATGATTTGGCCGTAGGCCGGGTTTTGTTTAATAAGTTCGGCCCGCGCGGCAAAATCCAGCGCCTTGGGATCCAGAATGCCCTTGCGTGTCGGGTCAAAGGCCGGGTTTTCCTTTAGCTGCAAGCTGTCCCGCACGATGCCCGCCACCATCGCGCCGATGGCCGGGGCGCTGGACAGGCCCGGGGACTCGATGGCCGCGCAGTCCACAAAGCCGGGGGCGATCTCACCGATGAAAAAGTCATGCCGTGCCTCGTGGGCGCGCAGGCCCGCAAAGCTCGTGATGGTCTGGCGCAGCGGGATATCCTTGACCGCCAGCCCGGATTTTGTGCGCACCTCGTCCAGGCCCGCCGCCGTTGTGGCGGTAGCCTCCTTGTCGTCCACATCGATGGCCGTGGGGCCAACCAGCAGGTTGCCGTGGACCGTGGGCGTGACCAGCACGCCCTTGCCGTACTTGCCCGGCAGCTGGAACACCGTGTGTCGCACGTGTTGTCCGGCCGTGTGGTCCAACAGGAAGTAATCCCCGCGCCGCGCGGTAATTTTCATCGGGTGGGCGGCGTCGGCCAGGTTGTGCAGCGTGTCGGCGTAGACGCCCGCCGCATTGACGATGCAGCGCGCCTGGCAGCTGCCGCGGTCAGTATCGACTTGCCAACCGCCCCCGGGCAGTGGGTGCAGACCGGTGACTTTGGTGTCAAACTGGAATCGCACGCCGTTTTTGGCTGCGTTTTCGGCCAGGGCGTAGGTCAGGCCAAAGGGGCAGACGATGCCGCCGGTGGGTGCCCACAGGGCGGCGACGGCAGTGTCGGCAATGTTCGGTTCCATCGTGACCAACTCGTCGCGCTCGACGATGCGCAGCCCTTCCACGCCGTTGGCGACGCCGTTCTCGTAGAGTTTTTGCAGCGCGGGGCGGTCGTCCTCACTCAGGCAGACGACAAGACTGCCGCACTGTTCGTAGGCAAAGTCCAGCTCCTTGGCAAGGGCAGGCATACGGCGGCTGCCCTCGACGTTGAGCTGCGCCATCAGGCTGCCGTTTGCGGCGTCGTACCCGGCGTGAACGATGGCACTGTTGGCCTTGGACGTGCCGCAGCAGACGTCCTCCTCTTTCTCCAGCACCAGAATATCCGCGTTATAGCGCGAAAGTTCCCGTGCGCAGGCACACCCGGACACGCCCGCGCCAATGATGATGATATCGTGCATATATTGTACCTCGTGTTGTTTGTTTGCAGAGCATGTAGGGGCGACCATTGGTCGCCCGCAGAGAGTGTGCGGTGCTGGAAGCCCTCCGGGTCGATGCGAGCATCGACCCCTACAGCGTAGGGGCGGATTCCATATCCGCCCAGGGGCCTTGCCACTGCCGCAGGTCAGGCCTTTCCGCAAGCGTAATTTTGCCTTTTGGCAGAGGGCCGGACATGTCCGGCCCCTACCGGGAGGCACGTTTTTAAAAGACCTCTTCCGTAAGTTCTCCCCTCATCCGGCCCTGCGGGGCCGCCTTCCCCCTAAGGGGAAGGCTTTGGGTCAATCCTCCTTCGCCCAGCCGTAGCTGCAGCGCACGGCCTTATTCCAGCCCTGGATGCGCCTGGTGCGCTCGGCTTCGGTCAGGGCGGGCACAAATTCGCGATCCACCGACCAGTTTTTCAGTACATCATCTGTGGACTGCCAGTACCCCACCGCCAGCCCGGCCAGATAGGCCGCGCCCAGCGCCGTGGTCTCCACGCAGCAGGGCCGCTTGACCGGCCGGGCGCTGATGTCCGCCATCGTCTGCATCAAATAATTGTTAGCGCACGCGCCGCCGTCCACCTTCAGCGCTGTCAGCGGAATGCCGGCATCCGCCTGCATCGCGGTCAGCACGTCGTTGATCTGGTAGCACAGGCTGTCCAGTGTCGCGCGGATGATGTGGTTTTTGTTCACGCCGCGCGTCAGCCCCACGATGGCCCCGCGGGCGTACTGGTCCCAGTGGGGTGCGCCCAGGCCGGTGAACGCGGGCACAACGTAACAGCCGTTCGTGTCCTTGACCTTCTGGGCCATGTACTCGCTGTCGCGGGCGTCCTCCAGCAGATGCAACTCGTCCCGCAGCCACTGGATGGCCGCGCCGGCCACAAAAATAGAACCTTCCAGCGCGTAATTCACCTTGCCGTCCAGTCCCCACGCCACCGTCGTGACCAGTCCGTTGTGGGAGAATACCGGCTTTTCCCCGGTGTTCATCAGCAGAAAGCCGCCGGTGCCGAAGGTACTTTTCGCCTCGCCCTTGGTAAAGCAGGTCTGGCCGAACAGTGCGGCCTGCTGGTCGCCCGCCGCGCCCGCAATTTTGATCTCGCCGCCAAAGTGCATCGGGTCGGCATACTCGTAAAATTCGCTGTTGGGCACAGGCTTCGGCAGCATACAGCGCGGTATATCGAGGATTTGCAGAATCTCGTCGTCCCAGTCCAGCGTGTGGATGTTGAACAGCATCGTCCGGCTGGCGTTGGAGTAGTCGGTCACGTGGATCTTGCCGCAGGTCAGCTTCCAGATCAGCCAGGTCTCCACCGTGCCGAACAGCAAATCGCCCCGCTCGGCCCGTGTGCGCACGCCGGGGACGTTATCGAGTATCCACTTTAGCTTTGTGGCCGAGAAGTAGGCATCAATGACAAGGCCGGTCTTTTCGCGGAACTTTTCGGTCAGGCCGCGGGCTTTCAGCTCATCGCAGTATTCGCTGGTGCGGCGGCACTGCCAGACAATGGCGTGGCAGACCGGTTCGCCGGTGTCACGGTCCCAGACGATGGTCGTCTCGCGCTGGTTCGTGATGCCGATGGCGGCGATATCCTCCGCCGACGCGCCGATCTGGTTCATGGCCGACAGCGCCACGCCGAGCTGGGTGGTCCAGATTTCGTTGGCGTCATGCTCGACCCAGCCCGGTTTTGGGAAGTACTGGGTAAATTCCTTTTGTGCCACACTGCACATTTCGCCCCGGGCGTTAAAGAGGATGCAGCGGTTCGACGTCGTACCAGCGTCCAGCGCCATAATGTACTTTTGGTTAGCCATCGCAATTCTCCTTTATCCTTTATATAATAATGGAAAACCGATATTTTCCTTTATTATACAGGATGTTCATCTTTTATGCGTGTGGCAAATGTACCAAAGATTTGTGCAGATTTTTGGCATTGGCGACACCAAAAGTGAAAATTTTCCCCTCTGAACGCCTATGCTATGAAAATCACTTTCTTAACAATCATTGATTTTTTAACATTTTTGGGCAAAAATCAATGGCCTGTTTGAATTATGCACAAAGAATTCGTCGAAAATTCGGCTTTTCGCTGATTCTGCGAAAAACGCTTTCTTTTTTGTGAAGAATATGTTAAGATGAGATTAACAAAGTGCGCTGTTCGCAGAACCAGGCGGCCCCGCACCGAGTTGGGAAAGACCCACTCACAATTTTTGGAGGAATGCTTTTATGATGAAGTATCTGCAGAAGCTCGGCAAAGCTCTTATGCTTCCCGTTGCTGCACTGCCCGTCTGTGGTATCCTGATGGGCATCGGTTACGCTTTCGCTCCCGCTGTTATGGGTGCTGAGGGCGCAACTTCCGGTTTCGCTTACACTCTCGGTTTCCTGCTGATCAAGGCCGGCGGCGCCCTGATCGACAACATGGCATGGCTGTTCGCCATCGGCGCTGCCGTGGGTCTGTCTGACGACCACGATGGCACTGCCGGTCTGGCCGGTCTGGTCAGCTTCCTGATGATGCAGCAGCTGCTCAGCCCCGGCGTTGTCGGCGCTGTCCGCACGCTGGAGGAAGGCACCGTCGATTACATTGCTTTCAGCAAGATCGCCGGCAACTCCTTCATCGGCATCCTGGCCGCCATCATCGGTGCTGCCTGCTACAACAAGTTCAAGAACACCCAGCTGCCTGACTGGCTGGCATTCTTCAGCGGCAAGCGCAGCGTTGCTATCGTGACCGCCGTTGTTTCCATCGTGGTTTCCGTTGTTCTGCTGTTCGTCTGGCCCATCATCTTCGGCGTTCTGGTTGCCCTCGGCAACGGCATTGCCAAGATGAGCGGCATCGGCGCCGGCATCTACGCTTTCCTGAACCGTCTGCTGATCCCCACCGGCCTGCATCACGCCCTGAACAACGTGTTCTGGTTTGACACCATTGGTCTGGGTGATCTGAAGCACTTCTGGGCTGGCGATGTCACCGGTCAGAATGGTGTCAATTGGGACCTCGGCATGTACATGTCCGGCTTCTTCCCCTGCATGATGTTCGGTATCCCCGGTGCTGCTCTGGCCATGGTCCAGACTGCCAAGAACAAGAAGGCTGCTATCGGTCTGGTTGTTTCCGCTGCTATCTGCGCCTTCGTCTGCGGCGTTACCGAGCCGTTCGAGTTCGGCTTCATGTTCCTCTGCTTCCCCCTGTATGTTGTCTATGCTGCTCTGTACGGCATCTTCACCATCATTACCTACTACACCGGCTTCCGCGCAGGCTTCTGCTTCTCCGCTGGTGCTACCGACCTGATCTTCTCCGCCAGCCTGCCTGCTGCTGCTAAGACCTGGATGATCATTCCTCTGGGCATCGCTGCCTTCGTCGTGTTCTACCTCGTCTTTAAGTTCGCCATCACCAAGTTCGACCTGAAGACCCCCGGCCGTGAGGACGAGGATGCCGAGGCTGCTGAGGCCAACATCACCCTCGCCAACAACGACTTCACCGCCATCGCCTCCGGCGTTCTGGCTGCTGTCGGCGGCAAGGACAATGTTGCCAACGTTGACTACTGCGCCACTCGTCTGCGCTTTGAGGTCAAGGACAGCACTGGTGTCAACGAGAAGGCCGTCAAGGCTGCTGGTGCTGCCGGCGTTATCCGCCCCAGCAAGACCGCTTGCCAGGTCGTTATCGGACCCAAGGTTCAGTTCGTGTATGACGAGCTGAAGAAGATGCTGTAAAAATCAGCACTGCCAGGTAAAGGTCTGGTTCCCTTTATCAAATCCGCCGCGGGCGGGCGTCAAGCCCACCCGCGGCTTTTATTTTTGCCATAGCAAAAACTGCTGCGGAATTTTGGGATAAAAAGCAATTTCTGCTCATAGTATCCCACCCGCAGCGTGGTATAATGAAGATAGGAGAACCGGGGCAACGCGCCCCGAAAAAACAGGAGGTATTCTCTTATGAAGATCATCCGCGCAAAAGATTACTACGATATGTCCCGCAAGGCCGCCAACATCATTTCGGCCCAGGTCATCATGAAGCCCAACTGCGTGCTGGGCCTGGCTACCGGCGGCACCCCCGTGGGCACCTACAAGCAGCTGGTCGAGTGGTACAACAAGGGCGATATCGACTTCTCCGAGGTCACGACCGTCAACCTGGACGAGTACCGCGGCCTGCCGAAGGAGCACCCCGAGAGCTATTGGAGCTTCATGCACCGCAACCTGTTTGACCATGTGAACATCCGCCCCGAGGCCATCAACCTGCCCGATGGCACGAACCTCGACGCTGCGGCCGAGTGCGCCCGCTATGACGCCATCATCCACAGTGTCGGCGGCGTTGACCTGCAGCTGCTGGGCATCGGCAACGACGGCCACATCGGCTTCAACGAGCCGAACGAGGCCTTCGAGCTGGGCACCCACTGCGTTGACCTGAAAGAGGAGACCATTGAGGCCAACAAGCGCTTCTTCGACGGCAACGCCGACCTGGTCCCCAAGCAGGCCTACACCATGGGCATCAAGACCATCATGCAGGCCCGCAAGGTCCTGATGGTCGCCAACGGCAAGGGCAAGGCCGACATCGTCAAGAAGGCGTTCTTCGGCCCTGTCACGCCGGAGGTCCCCGCCAGCATCCTGCAGATGCACCCCGACTTCATCCTGGTCGGTGACGAGGAAGCCCTGAGCGAGATCTGATCAGCGGAGGAATACTGCTATGATCATCAAAAATGCAAAAGTGTACAGCGACGGCTGCCGCTTTGTGGAAAAAGACCTCATCATCCGTAACGGCCGTATCGTGTTTGGCGCGGCGGCCCAGGAGGGCGAGGAAATCATCGACACAGGTGGTGCCTACGCGCTGCCGGGTCTTGTGGACATCCACTTTCACGGCGCGGTCGGCCATGATTTCTGCGACGCTGACGAGGCGGGCCTGCAGGCCATCGCCGACTTTGAGGCCAGCAAGGGCGTTCTCGCTATCTGCCCCGCCACGATGACTTTCAGCGAGGAGATCCTGAGCGGCATCATGGATGTGGCCGCCGCCCACAAGAACGACCACGGTGCAGATTTGGTGGGCATCAACATGGAAGGCCCCTACATCAGCCCGAAGAAGGTCGGCGCCCAGAACCCGAAGTACGTCATGGGCGCGGACGCTGCGATGTTCCGCCGTTTGCAGGCGCGCAGCGGCGGGCTGATCAAGCTGGTGGATGTAGCCCCCGAGGAGCCGGGCAACCTGGATTTCATTAAGGAATGCCGCGACGAGGTGCGTATTTCCATCGCCCACACCTGCACGAGTTACGACACGGCCAAGGCCGCGTTTGCCGCCGGTGCCACCCACATGACCCACCTGTACAACGCGATGCCGGGCATCACCCACCGTGAGCCGGGCCCCATCATTGCCGCGCTGGAAGAAGGTGCCGAGGTCGAGCTGATCACCGACAACGTACACATCCACCCAGCCATGGTGCGGTTTACCTTTAACACGTTTGGCGACGACCATGTGATCCTGATTGCCGACAGCATGATGGCCTGCGGCCTGCCCGACGGCCAGTACAGCCTGGGCGGCCAGGCCGTCACGGTGCGCGGCCCCCGCGCGACCCTGACCGAGCAGCCAGGCACGATTGCGGGCAGTGCGACCTGCCTGTTCGACTGCATGAAGCGTGCGGTGCTGGAGATGGGCATCCCCCTCGAGAGCGCCGTCCGCGCCGCTACCCTGAACCCGGCCCGCAGCATCGGCATCGATGCCGATTACGGCAGCCTGGATGCCGGGCGGATCGGCAATGTTGTCCTCGTTGACGATAAGCTGGATATCCTGAAGGTGATTCGCCACGGCGAGGTGCTCTGCTAAAGTGTAAACGGCAGTCTCCCGGGAGATATTTTTCGACGGAGCGTACCCACGCCCCTAGGACCCCCAAAAAGGAAGTCGGGTGTTCCCCCGCGCACTTTAGGGAAAAACTAAAGTATGTAGAGTTGTAGGGCGGCCAGCCCTCTGGCCGCCGCACAGTGCCCTTACTGCAACTCACCACTTTAGTTGTAGGGGGGCGGCGTCCTCGACGCCCCGGGCCGTTTGCCTTTACCACCCCTTCCATCATACAAAAAATCCTGCCGACACTTTCATCGGCAGGATTTTTTGCTTTATTCCTATCTATCCATCCGTTCTTACTTCCGGTCGATTGCCACGACCACACCCGACAGCGCCAATAGCGCCAGCAGGTTGGGCACAGCCATCAGGCCATTGAACAGGTCGGCCAGCGCCCACACCAAATCCACTTTCAGCGTGGAACCAACCAGAATAAACACGACCACGATAAGGCTGTACACCGGCAGCATCTTCTCACCGAACAGCGTTTTAAAGTTCGACTGGCCGAAGAAATACCAGCCGATGATCGTCGAAAACGCGAAGAAGAACATACACACCGCAATGAAAATCGGCCCAAACCCGCCGAACGCCTGGCTGAACGCAGCCTGGGTCAACGCCGTGCCGGTCAGTCCCTCAGGGATCAGCCCCGACGTGATGAGCACCAGGCCGGTCAGCGTCAGCACAACGAACGTGTCGACAAACACACCCAGAATTGCCACTGCGCCCTGATCCTGCGGCTGCTTGACCTTTGCCAGCGCGTGGGCATGCGGCGTCGAGCCGAGGCCCGCCTCGTTGGAGAACAGGCCGCGGGCCACGCCAAAACGCATGGCCTGCTGCACGGTCACACCGGCCAGGCCGCCCGCCATCGCCTGCGGCTGGAATGCCAGCACAAACACCTGCTTCAAAGCGTTGGGCAGGATCTTCGCGTTCATGACCAGGATAACGATGCAGCCCACAATGTAAAACGCTGCCATGACAGGTACGATTTTTTCCGTTACAGCGGCAATTCTCTGCACGCCGCCCAGGAAGATGAACGCCGCAATGGCCGCCACAACGACGCCCACCACCAGTCGGTTCACGCCAAAAGCGTTGTGGAATGCGTCGCCGATGGAGTTGGACTGGACCATGTTGCCCATGAAGCCCAGCGCCAGAATGATAAGTACCGAGAACACGGTCGCCAGAATCTTGCCGAGCTTGCCCTTGAATGCCGCCCGGATGTAGTACGCCGGGCCGCCGGTCACATGGCCGTTCACGGTCGTCTTGTAGTGCTGCGCCAGCACGGCCTCGGCATAGATGGTCGCCATGCCGAAGAACGCCGACACCCAGGTCCAGAACAGTGCGCCCGGGCCACCGCTGACCAGCGCCGTGGCGCAGCCGGTGATGTTGCCGGTGCCCACCTGCGCCGCAATGGCCGTCGTCAGCGCCTGAAAGCTGCTCATGCCCTCGGCGTCCGCCTTTTTGCCGCGCAGCGTGAACCCGCCGAACACGCGGCGGAAGCCCTCGCCAAAGCGGCGCACCTGCACGCCCCGCAGCCGAATCGTAAAGAAAATGCCTGTGCCTACGAGCAAAAACAGCAGAAACGAGTTCCAGACAATGTCGCTGAACTGCTCAACAAACGTGGTAAATGCCGCCATATTGACCCCCTATTTCTTTCACATCCCAATACCCCGCCGCAATGCGGGTGACTTTATTACTATACTATGATTTTTATGTAAAGTCAAGTGTATTTATTTGGCGCACAGCTTAACAAAAAAAATTTGTAAATACTGCCAAAATCGCCCTTCTGTGTAACAAGTAGGACACAACCCCATGGTATACTACCCGCAAATCAAACCAGAAAGGGGAATCACCATGAAAAAACTTGCTCTTGTATTTGCGGCTGCACTGGCCCTGACCGCCTGCACTGCCGCGCCGACCGAGACAGCGACCATCCTTGCCGCCGCCGACCCGCCCGCCGAGGCAGCGGCAACCGAGGAAAATGCGGACGCGGAGCAGTTCCCGGTGGGGGAGCTGCGGCTGACTGCCTTTGATAACACGGATGGCACGGCCTTGTACGGCGGTTTCAGCAGCGGGAACAACACAGTGTGGACGGTTCTGCGGCTGGACTACGCCACCGGCGTGCAGAGTAAGCTATGCGACCTTTCCTTCACGGATGGCCTCAATATGAACTGCCTGATCACTATGGGCGAAAACGAGGTCGCGTTCTGTTCAGACGAGGATGACACGCAGCACAGCTACATAATTGTCCGCCCGGACGGCACAACGGACGACCACACCATCAGCCGGGCGTTCACCCCCACCGTCTATGACGAGTATGCCGCCTACGAAGTCAACGGCACTAGCTGCGCCCGGCTGGACTTGAATACCGGCGAAGTAACGGACTTTACCGCACCGCTTTTGCAGCTGGCCTCGGTGGATGGCGTGGTGGACAATCGGCTGCTTGTCACCCGCATTGTGTCAGATACGCCCCTTCCTGCCGAGGGCGAGGACGAGGAAATGCGCGAAGCTATCCTGCAAAATTCCCTGCGGGAGTACGATCTGTACGACTTGGCAACAAACACGGTTGAAAAACTCTTTGATGAACCGTACTATCCCGAGAATGGGTCATCGTCCTGGAAAACTTACGAAGGCTGCCGGGGCGGCACGTTGTATTTTGTGCATACGCTGTGGGACAGAACCACCCCAGACAACACCGACAACACACTGTTAGCCTACGACCTGGCCAGCGGTACCTGGCAGGAGCTATGCACGCTGACCGACAAGCAAGGCAGCTGGTGCCCGGGGTTTTCCAAAAACGGACAGTTGGAATATGTGCTGCTTTGGCAGTCGGCGGACACCCTGACGCTGTACAACCTGGCCGATGGCACGACCCACGATGTACCGTACCAAGTACCTGCGGGAGGACAATACGGAAGCGGCAAAAACTCTGGCTGGCCGTTAGACCTGACGGGCGACGGCCGCATTCTAGTGACCGACGGCTACGCCCAGCAGGGCGGTTATGCGACGGATGGATACGCGCTGGTTGATGTTGATGATTACCTTGCAGGCAGCACCGACTACCAACCCGTGCAGATGTGGGAGGAATAGTCATGAAAAAACTTGCTCTTGTATTTGCGGCTGCGCTGGCCCTGACCGCCTGCAGCACTGCGCCTGAATCTACGCCCGCACCGATACAGACACCTGCTGCAGAGAACGCCACTGACGAGGAAAGCACAGCAGCGTTCCCCATTGGGAAACTGCGCGCATATAACGACTGGATGCACTGCACAGACACAGCCTATTACACGCTGTATAGCCAAGAGGACACAACAAATATTGTAGGGCTGAAGTTGGACTATGCCAACGGTGTGCAGACCAAGGTAATGTCGCTTAATTTAGCCAACGATGCTTTGTACTCTGATTGGTTTGTCACAAATGATAATGTGGTTCGCGTATTTTTGGCGAACGAGGACGGATCAGAGTTTCGCTTTAAGAGCTTTTACCCGGATGGCCGCAGTGAAGAACGGACTGCCAGCCAGGAAATTACGCCAACTGTTTATGACGAGTACGCGGCCTATGTCCTGCGCGACAACTGTGTCGCCCGGCTGGACTGGCAAACCGGAGAAGTTACGACGTGGGACACATCGATTCCGCAGATAGATGAGATACTCGGTGCGGTTGGGAACAAGATATTGTTGACCCGCATCGTCTCTGATATGCCGCTGCCTACAGACAATGAAATGTATGAGGCTGTGCTTCAAAGCTCCCTAATGGAATACGATCTATACGATGTATCGTCTAATACGCTGGAAAAACTCTTTGATGAGCCGTACTACCCGGAGGGAGGCAGCAGCCGGAAATCCTACTTGGGATACCGTGGTGATATGCTGTACTTTGACCAGTCGAGACCGGATGGCGATGACATCACAAAAGTTTTGTGGGGGTACGACTGTTCGGCGGGGACACTGCAGGAGTTATATGCAGAGAATTCGACCGGATGTATGGGCGGCTATAGCACCCCACAGGGATTTACACGCAGTGGGCAGCTGGAGTTTTTGTTTCTGCAAAGCACATCGGACACGCTGCATATTTACAAAACAGCCAACGGACAGGTGTACAAGGTGCCCTACCACGACCCGACTCTGGATGCGGCCTACGGCAATGCCGAAAATTACGGCCGCCCCATTGCCCTGACCGGCGATGGTCGGGTGCTTGTAACGGATGGTTATGTCCAGCGGGACGGTTACCCGACGGATGCCTACAGCCTGATCGACCTGGATGATTACCTGGCGGGGAGCACCGACTACCAACCCGTGCAGATGTGGGCACAGTAGGGGCGGCATATATGCCGCCTGTGGACTTCCCATAAACGACCGTTTTCCGTACACGCGCGGGCGGCACATGTGCCGCCCCTACAATGCGGCAATGTTTTACCGCAGAATCGTAAATAAAAAAGCAAGAGCCGCTCCACTCGGGGCGGCTCTTGCTGTATCGTGCAAAATTACTTATTCTTCTTGCTGGCGGCCTTCATGCGCAGGTCGTGGTCCAGAATGCGCTTGCGGATACGCAGGTTCTCGGGGGTAACTTCCAGCAGCTCGTCGGGGGCCAGGAATTCCAGGCAGCCCTCCAGGCTGAACTTAGAAACCGGCACCAAGCGCAGGGCGTCGTCGCTGCCGGAGGCGCGGGTGTTGGTCAGGTGCTTCGTCTTGCAGACGTTGACCGTGATATCCTCGCCGGTCGGGGTGTAGCCGACGACCTCGCCCGCGTAGACCTTCTCGCCGGCGTTGACGATCAGGGTGCCGCGCTGCTGGGCGTTGAACAGGCCGTAGGTGACGGCGTCGCCGGTTTCAAAGCTGATGAGGGAGCCGGTGGAGCGGGTCTGGATATCGCCGCACCATTCCTCGTAACCGTCGAAGATCGTGTTCATGATGCCCTCACCGTGGGTGTCGGTCAGGAACTGGCTGCGATAGCCGAACAGGCCGCGGCTGGGCATACGGAATTCAATGCGGGAACGGCTGTTCATCATCTGCATATTCATCAGGATGGCCTTGCGGGCGCCCAGAGCGGTCATGACGTTGCCCTGATAGACCTCGGGCACGTCGATGACAACGCGCTCCATAGGCTCCATGACCTTGCCGTTCTCCTCGTGAGTCAGAACGTGCGGGGGGCTGACCTGCAGCTCATAGCCTTCGCGGCGCATCGTCTCGATCAGGATGGACAGATGCATCTCGCCGCGGCCCATGACGCGGAAGGAATCGTTGGTGGCGGAATCCTCGACCTTCAGGGCGACATCCTTCAGCAGCTCACGCATCAGGCGGTCACGGATCTGGCGGGAGGTGACGTACTTGCCCTCCTTGCCGGCGAACGGGGAATCGTTGACCGAGAAGGTCATCTCGACCGTGGGGTCGTTGATCTTGACGAAGGGCAGGGGCTGCACCTTGCTGGGGTCGCAGATGGTGTTGCCGATGGAGATATCGGGCAGACCTGCGAAGGCGACGATATCGCCCGCCTGGGCGCTCTCGATCGGCTCACGGCCATTGGCCTTGAAGTCGAACAGCTTGGTGATGCGGCCGCTCATATGCACATCGGGGTTGTGCCAGTCGCAGACCTGGATGGGGCTGCCGACCTTGATAACGCCGTTCTGCACGCGGCCAACGCCCATGCGGCCAACGAAATCGTTGTAGTCAACGCTGGAAACCAGCATCTGCAGCGGCTCGTCAGGCTCACCCTCCGGCGGCTGCACATATTTCAGGATGGTGTCAAACAGGGGCTTGAGGTCCGTGCCGGAGGAAGGATCGGTCCAGTCATAGCTGGCCGTGCCGTTACGGCCGGAGCAGAAGACCATCGGGCTGTCCAGCTGCTCGTCGGTAGCACCCAGGTCCATCAGCAGCTCCAGAATCTCGTCGATGACTTCCGCAATGCGGGCGTCGGGGCGGTCGATCTTGTTGACCGCGATGACGAGAGACAGGTTTTGCTGCAAAGCCTTCTGCAGAACAAAGCGGGTCTGGGGCATGCAGCCCTCGGCTGCATCGACCAGCAGCAGAACGCCGTTGACCATCTTCAAAACGCGCTCGACCTCACCGCCGAAGTCCGCGTGGCCCGGGGTGTCGACGATGTTGATCTTAACGCCGTTGTACTCGCAGGAGCAGTTCTTGGCAAGGATCGTGATGCCGCGCTCGCGTTCGATATCGCCGGAGTCCATGACGCGCTCGGCGACCTGCTGGTTCGCACGGAAAGCACCGGACTGCTTCAGCATCTGGTCGACCAGCGTGGTCTTGCCGTGGTCAACGTGCGCAATGATTGCAACGTTGCGGAGATTTTCCTGAATCATATACGTTCCCTCTCAAATTAAAAATGCCGATATACTGATATTTGCAGGGGTATAACCCCAATATCCACATACTATTTTATAATACGCTATTATGTTCAATTTGTCAAGAATCGCAAAACGCAAAAAAGTGTGCTATAATACAGAATATTATAGTTATATTTTACACTAATCATGCAATGAGGGGAACCACTATGGCAAATACGATGCGCCACATCAATATCATTGGTCACCAGAACCCGGACACGGACTCCATCTGCTCCGCGCTGGCCTATGCGTGGCTGAAAAACCGCGGCAGCCTGACCGGCCTGTATGAGGCCCGCCGCGCCGGGCACGTCAACCGCGAGACGAAATTTGTTTTGCAGCATTTCGGCGTCGAGCCGCCGCGCCTGTGTACCGATGTCAGCCCGCAAATTAAAGATATCGATATCCGCAAGCAGGCCGGCATTGACGGCGAAATGAGCCTGCGCGCCGCCTGGAACCTGATGCGCGATGTGGAAATCGACACGCTCTGCATCGTCGATGACGAGAACGAGCTGCAAGGCCTTATCACCATCAAAGACATTGCCGACGCAAACATGGACCTGTTTGACACGGCCGTGCTGGCCGCCGCCAACACCCGCTGCACAAATGTGTTGGAGACGCTGGAAGCGGAGCTCATCGTAGGCAACGCCGACGCCCACATTGACAGCGGCGTCATCTGCATCGGCACCAGCCCGGAAATCATGGAAGAACTGGTCAAGCCCGGCGACATCGTGCTTGTCTCCAACCGGTACGAGACGCAGATGTGCGCCATCGACTGCGGCGCACAGGCCATCATCGTCTGCTGCGGCTCGGCGGTGCCCCGCACCATCGTGGCCCGCGCCCAAGAGAAGGGCTGCGCCGTGCTGGCAACCCCCTACGACACCTACGCCGCCGCGCGGCTCATCTCCACCGCCACGCCGGTGCGCCACTTTATGCGCACGAAAGAGCTGCTGAAATTCAGCGTCAATACGCCGATCGAGGACGCGAAAAAGGTCATGGCCAGCGTGCGCCACCGCTACTTCCCGATTCTGGACGAGAACGGCAAGTACTGCGGCGTCGTCAGCCGCCGTAACCTCTTGAACCTGCACCGCAAGCAGCTGATTTTGGTTGACCACAACGAGCGCACCCAGGCCGTGGACGGTCTGGAACAGGCGGATATTTTGGAGATCATTGACCATCACCGCATCGGCAGCCTGGAAACGACCGGGCCGGTCTATTTCCGCAATGTGCCGGTAGGCTGCACGGCAACGATTTTGTACCAGATGTACGGCGAGCAGGGCCTGACGCCCAGCCGCGAAATCGCGGGCCTGCTGCTGTCGGCCATTCTGTCCGACACACTGGTGTTCCGCTCGCCTACGTCCACCCCGCAGGACGAGGCCACCGCCAAGGCGCTGGCCGAGATTGCGGGCGAGGATATCCAGATCTACGCCGAGCAGATGTTTGAAGCGGGCGCGGACCTGACCGGCCGCACAGCCGAGGATGTGTTCAGCTCGGATTTCAAGGCGTTCAGCCGCGGCGACGTCAAGTTCGGCGTCGGCCAGTCCACCTACATGACCGACAAATCCCGCGCCGCCGCTGAGGCGCTGGTGGAGCCGTATCTGCCCGAGGCCAGCCGCCGCGAGGGTCTGCCGCTGATTTTCTATATGTTCACTGACATGAAGACCCAGAGTACGGATTTGATGTTCTACGGCCACAACGCCGAGGAGATCATCCGGGATGCGTTCCATGTTGAGCCGGAAGGCGATATTGCCAAGCTGCCCGGCGTCGTCAGCCGTAAAAAGCAGCTGATTCCCCCGCTGCTGGCCGCGCTGCAGGCCCGGCAGTGATGCGTTGCTAAAGGATAAACGGCAGCCTTCCGGGAGGTCGCTTTCTTTTGACAGCAAAAGAAAGCTTGCAAAGAAAACTGCCGCTGTTTCGACGGGGTGCTGGGTTGCGAACACGGGGCCACAGTTGAGCGGAGCGAAACTGGGGTAGTGAGCAATGCTTGCCCCTGCGGGGCAAGCAACCGCACGAGCGGGCCAGCTTTGCTGGCTGGCGGCGCTCGTTGCGCGCCGCCAAGCGGGACCCGCGACCTAGGGGCTACACGCCCCTAGGAACCCCAAAGTGGAAGTCGGAAGGGGCGGTGGCTACGCGAACGCAGTATTACTGTTCGCGCTTAACGCCCCCGCCCCTTCCTCCACTTTTGAGTCGGGTGTTCCCCCGAACCCCCGCGGCGATAAACTTCTTATCGCACTGTAGGGGCCGGGCATGCCCGGCCCGCAACCTGACGGTATATCCCTTTTACGGTTCAATTCGTAGGGGAGGGATTCATCCCTCCCGCACGCCTTCCCGCCGCTGCAAACGGCCACGGCGGCCAGAGGACTGGCCGCCCTACAACCCCACTTAAAACCCCGCCCCACACACAAAAAAGGACGCACAACCGTAAAGGTCATGCGCCCTTTATTTTTATGCCAGCTTTTTTATGGCCTTGCTGATTGGCCCGCTCACCGCCATCAGCACTGCCGCCAGCGCAAAGCTGACGACCAGATACACCGGGAACATCCCGGTCAGCGGCAGAGCGAACCGCGCCGCGACCCGCAAGAACACCAGCGTCAGCAGCACGTGATGCACAAGGTACACGCCGTAGCACCACCCGGCCAGCCGCCGCAGGGCAGGGCAAAACCGCCGGGGCAGCCGCTGCCCGGCAGCATAGACCGCCCAGAACAGCACCGCCGCCAGCACCAGCAGCACGGCCAGACGCGGGACCGCATCTACCCACAAAAGCGGGCAGACCGCCAGCCCGATATACAGCCGATAGGACGGCCAGATGTCCTTTTTCAGCAGCGAGCCGAACCACACCCCCAGCGCGAACGCAGGCAGCCGCCCCAGCACCGTATGCCCGGCCTCCCACGGCGCAGGGCAGACCAGCGGCCAGACAACCGCCAGCACCGCCATCAAGACACCCAGTGCCCTGCGGCGCAGCGGTGTTTCCATGCACCACAAAAGCAGCGGGAACACGAGATACAAAATCAGGATAACGCCCAAAAACCACTCGCCAATTTTGTAGAAAGTGACGGTCACAGGAGCCAAGTATCCGTCCAGTCCCAGCACCGAAAATACCACGCGCCAGCGCGGGATATCGGCGTTGTTGCCGTGCAGGATCTCGCCGTAGACAAACAGCGCCGCAAACCCCAGCCAGAATGCCGGGTAGGTGGCCGCCACGCGCCCCACAAAGTAGCGCCTGGCGTCAAACCGTCCTTGCCATTGCAGGCAGAGTGCCGCACCAGACAGCAGAAAAAACCACGCCAGCCCGATTTCTACCCAGTCAGCCATACCGCGCCCAATGAGCGCCGTCGGCACGGCAAAGCCCAGCCGCGCGGCCTCGATGCAATAGTGATAGCACAGCACCGGCAGCAGCGCCGCCAGCCGCACCACATCCAGCCCGGGGCGATAGTTGCGGGGCATTTACGCCACGACCGCGCCGAAGGCGGAGACACCCAGCACGCTCAGCGCACCCATGATGCAGCCCGCCAGCAGCACGCCTCCCATGCAGGCGCGGACACTGGACTTGAAATCCATATCCAGCAGGCTGGCGGCCAGCGTGCCGGTCCAGGCACCGGTGCCCGGCAGCGGGATGCCAACGAACAGCAGCAGCGCCCAGGGCAGGCCGCGGCCAGCCTTGGCCTTCAGCTTCTCGCCGCCCTTGTGGCCTTTTTCCAGGCAGAAGGTAAAGAATTTGCCGATGACCGGCTTATCCGCGCCCCATTCCAGCACCTTGCGGGCAAAGAAGAAAATGATGGGTACCGGGATCATATTGCCGATGATGGCAATGATGTATGCCTGCCACAGCGGCAGGCCCATGGCCACGCCCACCGGGATCGCGCCGCGCAGCTCGATCAGGGGGACCATCGAAATAAAGAACACACTCAGGTATTTTGTCAGCATTTGAAAACCTCGCTTAAACGTTCAAAACCATAGTACAGACAAATTTAATTATACAAAATATTTATGCGCTTGGCAAGAGGGCGCACCCATAAAATTTGCCCAAAAATCCGGCGGGCACAAAAAATCCCACCCCCGCGCCGCGCGGAGGTGGGCGCATACAGTCTCATTTCGTTTTCTTCCGCTTTTCTTTTGGCAGCTCCTCCGCCACAGCCACGGCGGCCACCGTCACATCCGTGGCCCCGGCTTGCAGCAGGGCCAGCGCACAGGCCGACGCCGTCGCCCCGGTGGTGATGATATCATCCACCAGCAGCACCCGCTTACCGGTCAAATCCGCGCCCGGCTGGCAGACAAACGCGCCCCGGGCATTTTGCAGGCGCTCGTCCCGGGTCAGCTCCTTCTGCGGGCGGGTGCCGGGGCGGACTGAAAGCGGCGTTTCCACCGGGATCCCCAACACCTGCCCCAAGCGCCGCGCCAGCAGCAGCGGCAGGCCCGGCACACCGGGCAGCGGCTGGCGGGGCGGCACCGGCACAATGCAGTTGTACAGCGGCAGCATGGCGACGCCCAGATATTGCGGCAGCCCGCCCACCCGCCTGGCGGGCAGCGCACCAAACACCAACACCGCCATGCGGTCGGCCAGCTCTCGGGCACGCCAGGGGCTGCCGCCGCGCTTGCAGCGCAAAATCGCACTGCGCACCGTGTCGGCATAATAGTAGGCTGCGGCGGCCTGGCTCAGGGCATAAAAGCTGTGCTCCCCTTCCGGCAGGCGCGGTGGGATGTGCTGCAGCCGCATTTCTTCGGGCACACAGGCCGGACAGACGGTGCCCTGCAAGGCATCCGCGCCCAGCAGCACCCCGCAAAAGGGGCACCGCCGTGGGAACAGCGCATCCGCCAGCCGGGGCAGCCACTTTTTAATAGAATCCACAGCCGTGCCTTCCATTCTGTTTGACCTGGTACAGCGCCTGATCGGCGTCCTTGAAGATGCTCTGGCCGGGGTTCTCGCGAACGGTAAAGGCCACCAGATAGTCCGACCCGCTTTGCAGCTGGCGGGCCAGCGTTTCGCACTGGATGTAGTCGTCGGTAGTGGTTTTCATCTTGGCCAGTTCCCTGGTACCGCGGACAGCCAGCGCGATAATCACCACCGCCAACAGCAGCGTGACCGCGATATCAAAGACACTCACACGTTGTATTCTAATTCTTTTCAACGGCAGTCCGGCTTTCCACCTGAAATTTCGACGGAACTTCAGGTTATTTTGTATATTGTGTATACCAGTATACCGAAAATCCCGCCGCATTGCAACCAAGTTGCTTTGGGCATATCTTCCAAAATTGTACAGTGATTTTCAGCAGATTGCTCGCCGCCGCGCAGCAAAAAAGCGCAGGGGCCTTTGGGGAAAGGTCCCTGCGCTAGGTAGTTTATGTAGGGGCGCTGGCTGTGCTTTTAGACAGTCTGCGCGGTGCGGCCTGCCATCAGCGCACGCATCTTGTCGCGATACTGGAAGAGGAACACGGCAAAGCAGATGCAGGCCACCGCATTGCACAGGCTGCTCAGCACCGAGGGCACGCTGCCGAAGCCCAGCATGCCGATCACGGCACCGATGCCGTTGAGGAAGCTGACAACCGCCACGTAGGTTGAGATTTTGTCCGAGGGCTGCGCGGTCTGGGCGGTTTTCACCATCACGTCAAGGGTGCTCAGGGTCTTGCTGTTCATCAGGATGCCCAGGCCCATGACGACCAGCAGAAGCAGCATAATGATGATGCCGCCGCCAATTGCGGAATCATCGTATTTTGCCGCGGTTGCGGTGATCATGATGGCCAAAATTTCCGCCACGACCAAGCCCAGAATGCTCACGGCCAGACTGATGATGGTGCTGATCTTGACGAGGGTAAAGCCGGTGTTTTTCGTCGCTGTGCTGATCTTGCCAGCCTCCGCAAGGTAGATGAGCCAGAGGCCCACGGCGATCAGGATAGCCGGGCACTGCCCCACCAAGGTCGCGCCCAGGGACGCCCCGGTGAACAGCGAGCCGATGCCGTCCAGCAGGCCGGATGCCTCCCGCGAGCTGTACCCGCCCAGGCGCAGGATCATCGAAAGATAGGTGCCCACCGTCCCCAGCAGGCCGCTTGTACCCGCCATGGACGCGATGATGTTGAACAGCACCATGCCGCTCTGGGCAGCCGTCGCCGCCAAAAACAGCGGCGAGGTTGCCATCTGCTTTACGGTGTTCAGCACCGGGTTGGCCGGTGCGTAGTAGTGCTGCTGGGTGGGTTGCTGGGCGAACCGGGGCGCGGATTGTGTAGGCTGCGATGCAGACCAGACCGGTTGCTGGGGCGGCTGGGGTGCAGGTTGGGCAGCCGCATTCGCCAAGGGCGTGCCGCACTGTGTGCAGAACGCCATAGAATCATTGAGCATCTTACCGCATTTAGGACATTGTTTCATCGTTATTTCCTCCGCTTCTGTGTTTTTTACTGTGGCTTTATTCTAGCACGCTGTCTGACGTCAGCGGGGCAATCATGGATAAAACGTCATTGAAGCGGGATGAATGACCGATTTCTAGGCTCGTAGGGGACGGGTTCATCCCTCCCGGCCCGCTCGCCCCTATTGCCTTAACCTCTTTTATGTTGCTGAGAGTCTTTTCAAACAGCTTCTCCTGTGTAAGAAGGGCTATAACAAGTGTATTGCTGTCTATCATAGCTATAGGTCCGTGTTTAAGTTCTCCTGCCGCATATGCCTCACTGTGGATATATGCAATTTCTTTTAATTTAAGAGAACCCTCTTTTGATATTACATAATCAAGTCCACGGCCGATAAAGAATCCATTTGCAACAGATGCATATTTCTCTGCGAGTTCTTTTTCTAAATGTGATTTGTGTAATACATCTGAAATCTTTCACGGAAGTTCATAAAGACCTTCTTTTATTTTTGCAAATTCTTCTTTGCTTATCTTACCAAGCTCAAGTGACATGCTGTATGCTATAAGCTCCATAGCTGTAACCTGTGCCGTAAATGCCTTTGTTGATGCAACGGAAATTTCCGGACCGGCGAGAATATAAAATATATCGTCAGCCTCTCTTGCAATAGAACTGCCTACGGCATTTACAACAGCCATTACCCTTGCACCGTTTCTCTTAGCTATTTTAAGGGCTTCAAGTGTATCTGCTGTTTCGCCCGACTGAGATACAACTATAAGAAGCGTGTGTTCATCAATTACAGGATCCATATATCTGAACTCACTGGCAACCTCAGCTATAACAGGTATTCTTGTAAGGCTTTCTATTAAATTTTTTCCTACCAGCCCTGCATGATAAGCTGTACCGCAAGCCACAATATATATTCTTGTAAATTTCTCTATATCTTCTTTTTTGAGCTTAATACCACTCATATCTATGCCGGTTCCGTTTTCAGGCACACGTCTTTCAACAAGCTCCTGTATTATTCTCGGCTGTTCGTTTATTTCTTTAATCATAAAATGCTCGTATCCGCCTTTTTCAGCTGCATCTACATCCCATTTTACCTCATAAATATCTCTGTGTACCTCTTTTTTGCTGCTGTTGTATATCTTTATGCTGTCAGCTTTTACTACAGCTATTTCATTGTCATCAAGGAAATATACATTTCTTGTGTGATGAAGAATAGCCGGTATATCAGATGCTATAAAGTTCTCGCCTTCACCCTTTCCTATTACAAGGGGTGCATTTTTTCTTGCGGTTGTATTTCTGCTTGTTTGGTCTGTTTTTGCCGCCCTTGTACGGCTTTTTGTAAC
>ENA-ORCP01000243-ORCP01000243.1-human-gut-metagenome-genome-assembly--contig:-NODE-243-length-47793-cov-10.671431_pt1 | contig 47793 bp, 42 predicted proteins | sample MGYA00242990_ERZ507991 | MGnify/ENA primary metagenome ERZ507991 (study PRJEB26167, sample SAMN06115496) | human gut metagenome | host: Homo sapiens | place: China:Henan | collected 2015-05-07... | reverse complement strand
CATCCCTCTTCTTTCTCACCTGGCTTCTGTCATAAACATACTCATATTCATTGCCAAGTGCCTCATTCATAGAATCTGCCAGTGCGAGAGCTGTTCCACTCGGTGCATCCAGCTTCTGATTATGATGCTTCTCAACAAGCTCCATATCGTATCCTGCCTTATATCCTGACTGCTTTCATCAGATCTGACTTTGTCTCTTCTCTCTTATACCCTGACTGCTTTCATCAGATCTGACTTTATTTTTTCTACTCTATGCCTGTCGCTGCATACTCCGGTGTACTTTTTTTCTCACGAAATAATAGCAGATCACCTGCATAATGATCGTAATGATCCAGGATGCCGGATAAGAAATAAACAGGAAGTACAACGATCTGTGATGTGGGAAAAATCCAAAAATCCAGAGAATTCTCGTTCCGACCGTACCGATCACCGACAGGATCATCGGCACTGCCGAATGTCCCATCCCCCGCAGTGCTCCGGGAAACAAATCCATAATGCCACACAGAAAATACGGCACTGTTGTAATGGCAAGAATCTCCATGCCGCTCTCGATCACATCCTTTTCTCTCGTATATATACTAAGTACCTGCGGTCCGAAAAACCATGCGCCACATCCCAGCAGCAGGGAAACACTGACCGTAAGAATCAGACAGTCGATCAGCACACGATCCATACGTTTATATTTTCCCACACCATAATTCTGACTCGTAAAACTCATACATGCCTGTGTAATGGAATTTACCGACATATACAAAAATCCCAAAATATTATTTGCCGCTGTATACCCCGCCATCGCCGTATCTCCGAAGGAATTCACGGAAGACTGCAGCAGCGCGTTTGAAAAGTTAATAACCGTACTTTGAATCCCGGCAGGAATTCCCACCTGAAAAATCTGCAGCAGATAAACCTTTTTTATTTTCAGCTTCGAAAAGCGCAGCTGATAGCAGCTGTCGGTGCGGTACAGGCATAACAAAACCAGAATGCAGGAGATCATCTGTGCCGTAATCGTCGCAGTAGCTACGCCTGCCACCCCCAGATGAAAACCGATCACAAGAATCAGATCCAGCAGTGCATTGGCACATCCGGAAATCACCAGAAACAACAACGGCCGCTTGGTATCTCCCACCGCACGCAGAATCGCTGCCCCATAATTATAGAGCATAAAAAACGGCATCCCCAGAAAATAAATCCGCATGTAAAGGGTTGACTGTGCAATGACATTGTCCGGCGTTCCCATAAGAAGCAGCGCACCTTTTGCACTGATTACCCCGATTCCAGCCATGAGAATTCCGCTGATCAGTGCCAGCAAAATGGCGGTATGTACCGTGTCTGACATTTCTTTTTCCCTGCCGGACGCAAAAAAACGTGCCGCAAGCACGTTAGCCCCCAGCGAAATTCCGATAAACAGATTGGTGAACACGTTGATGAGTGCCGTGGTCGATCCCACTGCCGCCAGTGCCTGTTTTCCCGTAAAATGCCCCACAACAATGATATCAACCGCATTGAACATCAGCTGTAAAATTCCAGACAGCATGAGTGGGAGTGCAAACGAGATCAGTTTATCCATGATCGAACCATTGCACATATCTATTTCATATTTGTTTGTTTTCAAATTTTCTCTACCCCCTTTTCGGTTCTGTTATCCCTCTGAGCCATAAAATACGCCGCTACTGGCGGCGTATTTGTTTGTCCTTATACATTCTCTGATCTGCGATCTCGATCAGTTCCATTATATTTTCATATTTTCCCACGGCATATCCCACGGAGGCAGATACCGGAATCTCACTGTTTTTCTGAATCGGCTTCATCACCTGCCTCCACTTTTCAATGACATCTTCTGCAATCTCCTGTGTCCCATCCGGAATAATCATAAGAAATTCATCCCCACCGTAACGGTAAGCATTGGTTTCCTCACTCGTCACTGCTGCCCGAATGGATCCCGCAATTTTGGCAATCAGCTGGTCTCCGTACAAATGGCCAAACGTATCGTTTACATATTTCAACTGGTTGACATCCCAATAAATAACCGCAACCGGGCGTTCTTTTGGCTCCATATGTTCCACTGTTTCAAGCAGTTTATTTTTGCTGTAAAGTCCCGTCATATCATCCATGGAAGCCGCCTGTACCATACGCATTGCGTTTTCCATGGACTTGCGCACAATACTGTTTACACTGTTACTTACATAATAAAATGCAACCGCCATCAGCGATCGCGGCATCACATAATAAAGTGCCAGCGTAACCATAGGATTTTCGTTTACTTTGTTGAGCAAAAACACACCATCCTTCTGCAGATGATCCAGTGATGTCGCCGTCAGCAGTGCCATGTTTGCATCACATACCCCAAAATAATAGCCCACATAAGTACTGATCGTAATCACAACCACTGTAAATATAAAGGCATAAACCGACAGTCTCTTTGAAGTATACATACTTGCAATGATAATCGGGATCATCATAATAATGATCATATGGTAGGTAAGGGATGCACTCGCGACCATGACGATCAGCCCGATGGCCGTAACGCTGAGATACTTGGTAAATGGGTGTTCAAGCCCCATCTTCACAAGCAGCAATCCATAAATCAGTGCCAGCACACATGCCGCCACATAGCCTCTGGTAAAAATCGCCTGATCCACGATAAAAATATGCAGGCAGTTCAGAATCATCACAAACGAATAGAATAAAATGCAGATTCCCACCACACGGTGCTGGGCTTTGCGGCGGCGTGGCTTTTCAACCGCACCTGCGAAAAGCAGTTTTATGGCATGATCACCCAGCTCTATTCAGGTCTGCGGTGGTCGTTTTTGTGGCTGTCGGCGCTGGCGGTGGCACTGGGGCTGGGGTTCTGCTTTGTCTGCCCGCCGCTGCAGCGAGCGGTCAGCGCCCTCACGGGCTGGATCGCGGCTTCAGGGAACGCGGGTGTGTTCCTTTACGGCTTTCTGGAACGGCTGCTCATCCCCACCGGCCTGCATCACCTCATCTATATGCCCTTCCAGTTCTCTTCGCTGGGCGGCAGCCTGACTGTGGGTTCTGTGACCTACACAGGCGCTTACGTCGTCTGCATGACCGAGTACACCATGGGCCTGCCCCTCTCAGACGGCATCGTCTGGATGTACACCGGCTTCACCAAGACCTTTGGCTATCTGGGCATTGCAGCGGCCTTCATCTTCACGGCCCGCAGGGAGAATCGTGCCCGTACCGCCGCCGCTATGATCCCGCTGGCGGTCACGGCCTCGGTGGCCTCCATCACCGAACCCATTGATTTTCTGTTCTGCTTCGTTTCGCCCCTGCTCTGGGTGGCCCATGCGGTCATTACGGGCGGCTTTATGGTGCTGCTCCATGTCCTGCATGTCCGGGCCTTTACCTCCAACCTGCTGGGGTCGCTGGTGTTCAACCTGAGCGCCGGGGAGCAGCTGCAGAACCTGCCGCTGCTCTATCTGCTGGGCCTTGCGGAGATCCTGACCTACTTTGCCGTGTTCAGCATCCTCATCAAAGCAAAGGATCTGCCCACCCCGGGCCGGGAAGCAGCCCCTTCCACAGACCAGTCCCCGTACGCCGACCCGCAGGAGGTGTGCCGGTTCATCGCCGCGCTGGGTGGGCCGGAGAACATCGCCCAGCTGGGAAACTGCTTCACCCGCCTCCGGCTCACGGTGCGGGATGCCTCGCTGCTGGATATGGGGGCTCTACTCTCCCTGCCCCATAAAGGTCTTGTGGTGCAGGGCACCCGGGTCCAGCTGGTCTGCGGCCTGCACGCCGCCCAGCTCCGCCATGCGCTTGAACAGCAGCTTGCCGAGATGGCCCCGGTGTGATTGCATTTTGATAAGAGAAACGGTATAATTGTGGCGAAACCTCTCAGTCGTCTGCGGCGACAGCTCCCCTGACAGGGGAGCCAAGAAAGGCCCCTGCCTCTCCTATTAGGCAACAACAACCGCCGCCAGTGGCGGATGAAGGGAGTTGTTGTTGGGGCAGCGGCCAACAAGGCACAAGTGCAATACTTTGCACGAAGTGAATGTTGGGAGCCGCAACCCGGACAAGTGGCATTGCGAAGCAATGACGGAGAGGTTTAGCAGCGGATAACCTGAAAATAAAGGAGAACATAAAATGCAGAATAACACCTTTTCCGTCGAAGGTCTCTTCGATTTCCTGAACGCCGGTGTCAGCGCCTTCCACTCCACGGCTGCGGCTGTGAAGATCCTGGAGGAAAACGGCTATCAGAACTGCCCCGAGAGCGCAGCTTGGGAGCTGGTGCCCGGCGGCAGATATTACACCACCCGCAACGGCTCTGCCGTGCTGGCATGGCGGATGCCCAAGGGTGAGCTGACCGGCTGGCATGTCACCGCCAGCCACAGCGATTCGCCCACCTGGCGCATCAAGCAGCTGGACGGCGGCAAGGACACTGTCTTTGCCAAGGCAGAGACCGAGGGCTACGGCGGCATGATCATGCCCACCTGGCTGGACCGTCCCCTGAGCGTGGCGGGCCGCATTCTGGTCCGCACGGAGAACGGCATCCGGAGCCTGCTGGTCCACCCCGACCGGGCGCTGGCTGTCATCCCCAACCTCTGCATCCACTTCAGCCATGACCTGAACAATGGCATGAAGTACAACCCTCAGGTGGATCTGCAGCCCATCTTTGGTGAGGCAGGCTCCACCCTGCGGGACGCTCTGGCTGAGGAAGCCGGGGTCAAGGCTGAGGACATCGTGGACGCTGACCTGGTGCTCTGCACCCGGGAAAAGGCCGAGCGTGTGGGCCTGAAGGGCGAATACTTCATGTCCGGCCGCATCGATGACCTGGAATGCGCCTACACCACCCTGTGGGGCTTCCTGCAGGGCCGCGGCGAGGAGGAAGGCCGGGGCGATATGTGGGTCATGTTCGACAACGAGGAGGTGGGCTCCTCCAGCCGGCAGGGCGCACAGGGCACCCTGATGGCCAATGTGCTGGCCCGCATTGAGGAAAAGCTGGGGGTCACCCGGGAGCAGAGCATCCGTGCCTGCACCAACAGCCTGCTGTTGAGCGCCGACAATGGCCACGCCACCCACCCCAACCACCCCGAAAAGAGCGATCCCGCCAACGTGGCGGTCATGGGCGGCGGTGTGCTGCTGAAGTACAATGCCCGCCAGACCTACACCACCAGCGGCTTTACCGGCGCTGCCTTTGCCGAGATCTGCAAAAAGGCCGGTGTGCCGGTGCAGGTGGCCGCAAACCGCGCGGATGTTCCCGGCGGCTCCACGCTGGGCAACCTGCTGGGCCACCAGATCCTGATCCCCATGGTGGATATCGGTCTGGCACAGCTGGCCATGCATTCCGCAATGGAGACCGCCAGCTGCAAGGATGCCGAGTACATGGCAAAGGCCGTGGCCGAGTTCTATAACACGCCCATCTCCCAGCCTGTGGACGGCGAGTGGAAGCTGGGCCTGTGAGCGCTGTGACCGGGCGCTTTGCCCCCAGCCCCAGCGGGCGGCTGCATCTGGGCAATCTGGCCTGCAGCCTGCTGGCCTGGCTCAGCGCCAGAAGTCAGGGCGGGCGCATCGTTCTGCGCATTGAGGATCTGGATGCCGAGCGCTGCCCCCGGAAATACGCCGATGCGCTGGAAGAAGATCTGGAATGGCTGGGCCTTGTCTGGGACGAGGGCGGCAGCCACGGCGGCCCCAACGGCCCCTATTACCAGAGCGAGTGCGCCGCCATCTACACCGAGAGCTATAACAAACTGGAAGCACAGGGCCTTGTTTACCCCTGTTTCTGCTCCCGTGCCCAGCTCCATGCCGCCAGCGCGCCCCACACCTCCGACGGCAATGTGATCTATCCCGGCACCTGCCGGGGGCTGACGGCGGAGCAGATCGCCGAGAAGCGCAAAAAGAAAGCCCCGGCCTACCGTCTCATGGTGCCCGATGAGGACATCACCTTCACCGATGGCTGTATGGGCCCCCACACCGAGAACCTGCTCCGCGACTGCGGGGATTTCTATCTCCGCCGCGCCGATGGCGTGTTTGCCTACCAGCTGGCTGTGGTGGTGGATGATGCCCGCATGGGCGTGACGGAGGTGGTGCGGGGCGCAGACCTGCTCTCTTCCACCGCCCGGCAGCTCTATCTTTACCGTCTGCTGGGCCTGCCCGCCCCAAAGTTTGCCCACTGTCCGCTCCTGCTGGCCCCGGATGGCCGCCGCCTTTCCAAACGGGACGGTGACCAGAGCCTGGAAAATCTCCGGGCAAAATATACGGCGCAGGAGATCGTGGGCAGGCTTGCCTTTGCCTATGGTCTCCAACCTGAACCGGCCCCCCGCACCCCGGAAAGCCTGATCCCAGACTTTTCCTGGGACAAGGTGCCAAAGCAGGACATCTGCCTGCCGGAAAATCTGTTTTAAGCAAACCCACGATTTTTGCCATGCCTGTGCAAAGATCGTGGGTTTTTCTTTACAAAAAAACAATTTATAGTAAAATATAACTAGAGATTTTGCCGAAACAGAAAGGAGCCTGTTATGCGTAAAATATTAAAAGCCTTGAGCCTGCCGATCTGCGCAATGCTTTTGCTCAGCGCATGTGCAAGCTCTTTGAATCTGAGACCGGGGCCTTTCCGTTCGGAAATGCAGGATGTTTTTGTTCAGCAGACGACACTTGCGGTTCCGGCCAGTCACGCCGAGCATGGGGAGGATTATGTCATTGAGTGGCAGGACCCTGTGATGGAAAAGCACGTCCGGAAATGGCTTGACCGCCCGAAGGGGGATATCTATCACAGCGATGTCTGGGATTATCAGCGAGTCTCGATAAATTCCGGAACCGGCGTAGGGGATCTCCTCGTCAAAGATGCACCGGATGGGGTGGACATTGGAGGAAACGTCAACAGCAATGAGCAGCTGGCAGCCTGCGCAGTCAGCGTAGAGGGAACGTATGATCCGGTGGCCTCTCTGGCAGATCTGCGGCATTTTGACAGCTTGCAGGTATTGTCGGTCAATAATAGAAGGGGAGCCCCACCCATTACAGATCTGACAGGTCTGGAAGAATGCAAAAAACTGATGCTTTTGAGTATGCCCAGTGTGGAGAGCAGCGCATTCCCGACCTTTGCAAAGCTGGATTCCGTGGTAGAGCTGAAGTATGGCAGTGACGGGATCCGGGCGGATTCCAATGTCTCCGACCTTTCGGCGCTGGCGCAGATGAAGTCGCTGAAGATGCTGTGGATCACCGGCAGTGAGGTCGATCTGACCCAGCTGGCCGGAGCTGACTTGAGGGTCCTGAGACTGGACGTGACCCGGATCGGTTCGCTGGAACCGCTGAAGCAGATGGAAAATCTGAGCTTTCTGCAGCTGTACCAAGGGCCGGAGATCGACAGCTTTGCCCCGCTGGCGGAGAGCAGTGTGCAGTATCTGAGTATGTCTCTCTCTCAGGGTGCACGGGAAAGATATAAGAACATGGATTATACCCCCCTGACCCGGATGCCGCAGCTGATCTGGCTGGATCTGACCAACAACATCACGTTTGATACGGAAACCTGCAAAAAATTGCTGGCAAACGATACGGCCCTGAAATATCTGAAAATTTCCTATACATCGGCGGCCAAAGATGCCGAAGAGCTGGATACAGCGCACCTGAAAGAGTTCACTGCCCCAGCTCCGTAATACCCCAAAATGCAAAAACACCCATGCCAGCGCCGGCATGGGTGTTTTTCCGTACAGATTCAGAGCCGCTGCAAGGCTCTTGCGTCGCTGCGTTCCAGTGCGGTCATGCCGGTATCCAGCGCCATGGCCAGCAGGATGCCCAGCAATACATCAATGCAGCTGTGCTGCTTGAGCAGGACGGTGGACGCAATGATGGAAACGCAGAGCACGGCGGAAGCGGGCCGCATCCAGCGGCGGCCCGGCGTTTCAAAGATGCGGCTGCGGTAATAGGCCATCATCAGGGTGACGGAGTTGAACACATGGATAGAGGGGCAGACATTGAGGGGCGTGTCGGTGGCATAGAGCATCCGCACGGCCTGAGCAAAGATGTCGCTGCCGTACACCCGGTAGGGCCGCAGGTCCAGCCCGGTGGGCAGGATGACATAGCAGGCCAGCGCAATGGTCATGCCCGCAAACAGGGGCAGGCAGAGCCGCCAGAAGTCGGCCCGGGGCGCTTTCCACAGCAGGTAGAACAGGGTAAACGGAATCCACAAAAACCACGCAAAGTAGGGCACGATGGCATATTTGCAAAAGGGGATCAGGTCGTCCAGATGGCAGTGCACCAGGACATCGGGCACGGCAATATGGACTTCGAGCCAATGGAACGCCGAAAGGTAAAACAGGAGATAAAACGCCATGAACGAAACGGGATGGCGGGAAAACCAGTTGCGCATGGAACACACTTCCTTTTCTGGAATGGGGGCCGCAGCCCAGCCTAAAGTTCTTTGCAGCGTATGATTATACCGCGCAAAGACGAAGAAAACAAGACAAAAAGCTGACAAAATCGTGAACACATCCGCGCGGAATTTGGTATGCTTTGGGGAAGCGGATGCAGGAGAGAAGCTTCTGCCTATTGATACGAGACAGGATGCGGGTTTCCTGCACAAAAAAATCCTCCCCGCCAAAAGTGCAATGGCGGGGAGGGCCGGATATACGGAAACTCAGATCACCTTTTGTTCCATCCACTTGCCGCGGACAAAGCGGACGCAGAAGAACAGCGAGCGCATGGCCCAATCCAGGAACATGCCCATCCAGATGAACAGCAGGCCGCAGTGGAACTTGAGCACCATCAGGTAGCAGAAGGCCACCCGGAACACCCACATGGAGACAACGCTGACCGTCATGGTAAAGGCGGCATCTCCGGCGGCGCGCAGGATGTTGGGCAAGGTGAAGCTGGAGGGCCACAGGATCAGCGATACAACGTTGAACCAGACCATCAATTCCAGTGCCATGCCGTAGGCCTCCGGCGAGAGGTTGAACCAGGAGAGCGCCAGCTTGTTCAGGAAGAACAGGCCGGAAAGGTTCATCGCCCAGTCTCCGGTGTAGGCGGTCAGGAGCAGCAGGCGGGAATAGCGCTTGGCCTGCGCCTTTTCCCCGGCACCCAGACACTGGCCCACAACGGTCAGCGCGCCGATGCCCACGGCGGAGGCGGGCACGTTCAGGAAGCTGGAGATGTTGCCTGCCACGGCGTTTGCGGCAATGGCGGCGGTGCCCAGCGTGCTGGTCAGGCTGGAGACCGACAGCTTGCCGATCTGGAACATGCCGTTCTCGATGCCGGCGGGAATGCCGACTTTCAGGATGCGCTTGATGAGGTCAAGGTCAGGCTTCAGGTCGGTGAGGTGGTCGATGCGCAGCGCACATTCCGGCTTCTGCAGCAGGAACATCACGGTGAAGCAGGCAATCATCCGGCTCACAAGGCTGGCGGTGGCCGCACCCATCACGCCCATGCCGAACCCGTAGATCAGGATGGCGTTGCCGCCAATGTTCACCACGTTCATCACCAGGCTGGAAAGCATACTGATCTTGCTGTTGCCCTGGGCGCGGAACAGAGCCGCACCGGCGTTGTACACGCCGATAAAGGGATAGCTCAGGGCTGAGAGCAGGAAATAGGTCTCGGCGTAGCGCATCACATCCGCGTCAATGGAGCCGAAGATGCCCCGCAGGATGGCGTGCCGCCCCACCGCCACGATGACGGCGGTGACCACGCTGAGCGAGATCATAATGAACATGATCTGGGCGGCACTGGCCTTGGCCCGTTTGGGCTCCCGGTGGCCGATGTACTGGCTGGCGACCACCGCGCCGCCGGTGGCCAGTGCGCTGAGCAGCTGGATCATCAGCACGTTGAAGGAGTCCACCAGGCTTACGCCCGAAACGGCGGCTTCGCCCACCGAGGAGACCATCAGGGTGTCCGCCAGACCGATGGAGATGCTGAGGGCCTGCTCTGCCACCAGCGGCAGGAAAAGTGAGATGAGCTGTTGACGGTTGAACAGCGGTCTTGATGTGGTCGATGCGTCTGTCATGGTGTCCTCCCTTGGCGCGTGGATTCAAACACACCCATGATAGCGCGGAATGACGTGAAAATCAAGATGTTGTATCCAACAAACCAAAAAATCAGGCAAACTCTTTGCTGGGGGTCAGGCTGGTGCCGTAATAAACAATGTAGTCGTAGGGGATCTGGGGGTTGTATGCGGCCAGATCGCCGTACTTGGCCAGAATGTCGTTCCGCAGGTTCTCCGGGGTGTAGGGCTGCCCGGCGGAAAGGGTGTCGGCGCAGACAGCGTTCCACATGCTCTCGGTAAAGGCGGCGCAGTTGAAGTAGGCCGACCAGTGGTCAGATTTGGCAAGGTTGCGGTTGACCACGTCCAGCTGGCCCTGATCCAGCGAGGTCTGGACAGCGTAGATGTTCTGGTAGTAGGAATCGGCCAGATAGCGCTTGTAGTAGCCCTCCAGATTGTACCAGATGCCGGTGTGCTCCCAGCGGTTGCCGCGGGGGCTGAAGGTCATCTCGGTGTTGGGCGCGATCCGCAGGCCGCCCACCTCGATGTCGTGGTCCGAAACGTTCCGCACCGAGAGGAAGGAGTGGCCGCTGGAATTGATGGAGGCATCGCCCCGGTCCTCGGCCCGGGCGTAGATGTGCAGCAGGGCCACGGCACCCTCGGCGGGTTTTGCACCGTAGGCCTGCACGGCAGATCTATGGTCGGCCTGTTCAAAATCGTAGGGGCCGCCGGTGCTGGTGGTAAAGCCGACGATGTTGCGGATCTGATCCTCAAGGGGGCTTACATCGGTGATGACACGTTGGTCCTGGGGGGCGGGCGTGGCGGCGGGAGCCTCGGCCAGCGCGGCGGTGCTGCCGAACACGCACAGGGCCAGCGTCAGGCAGAGGGAAAGGGCGTGGAACTGCTTTTTCATGGGGGAACCTCCAAAGAGAAAAAATTCAGGTCAAGGATAGACGATTTTTGGGGCGCTGTCAAGAAAAAGATATCTGCCGCCTTTACCCCCGGTGCTGGATGTGTTAAAATGTAGCTGGCAGCCGTGCCCGGTGTTTTGGGGCATGGGACCGATCGGAAGGTAAATGAATCTGACCCAGAGAGGGGAACAACCTATGCCAAAAGAAGCACACAAGGTCGTGGTCATCGGGCACCGCAACCCCGATACCGATTCCATCTGCTCCGCCATTGCTTATGCGGAGCTCAAAAACCGCACCAGCACGCTGGTCTGTGAGCCGCGCCGTGCCGGTAAAATGAATCAGGAGACCGAGTTCGTCCTGAAAAAATTCGGTGTCACGCCGCCCCGGATGTGCACCGACGTGAACCCCAAGATCCGGGACGTGGATTACCGCGAGATGCCGGGCATCCCGGGCTCCACCAGCCTGCGCCGCGCATGGAAGATCATGCGCGACCAGCAGATCGACACCCTGTCCATCACCAGCGCGGACAACGAGCTGGAGGGCATCATCACGGTGAAGGATCTTGCCACCGCCAACATGGATGTGTTCGATACCGCAGTGCTGGCCAAGAGCCGTACCTCTTATAAGAACATCCTTGAAACGCTGAACGGCACCATGGTGGTGGGCAATGCCGACGCGGTCTGCACCACCGGCCACATCAAGATCGGCACCGCCACCCCCGAGATGCTGGAAAGCAGCGTGGAAAAGGGGGATATCGTCATTCTGAGCAACCGGTACGAAAGCCAGCTCTGCGCCATTGAAAAGGAAGCCTCCCTGCTCATCATCTGCAATGGGGCCAAGGTGGGCCGCACCATCCAGCGCATTGCCGATGAGACCGGCGTTGCCATTATGACCACCCCCGAGGATACCTATGCGGCGGGCAAGCTCATCAGCCAGTGCGCCCCCATCTCCTATTATATGACCCGGGACAACATCCTCAAATTCACCCTCGTCACCCCCGTGGCCGATGTGCTGCGGGTGATGGCAAAGGTGCGCCACCGCTATTTCCCCATCCTCGATGAGGACGGCAAATACTGCGGCATGGTCAGCCGCCGCAACGTCATTGCCCTGCGCAAGCGGCGCATCATTCTGGTGGACCACAACGAGGCCACCCAGGCCGTGGAGGGCTTTGATCAGGCCGAGATCCTGGAGATCATCGACCACCACCGCATCGGCAGTCTGGAGACCAGCGGCCCGGTCTACTTCCGCAACCAGCCCGTGGGCTGCACCGCCACCATCATCACCCAGATGTACGATGAAAACGGTGTGGACATCCCGCCCCAGATCGCGGGCCTGCTGCTGGCGGCTATCCTCTCGGATACGCTGGCCTTCCGCAGCCCCACCTGCACCCCCGTGGATGAAAACGCCGCCAAGCGTCTGGCCAAGATCGCAGGCGTGGACATTGAAGAGTTTTCCACCGAAATGTTCGAGGCCGGTGAAAAACTGGACGGCAAGACCCCCGAAGAGGTCTTTTTGCAGGACTTCAAGGTGTTCATGTGCGGCGATATCCGCTTTGGCGTGGCGCAGGGCAGCTACATGACCCGCAAGAACCTGCAGGCCGCCCAGGCGCTGCTCCAGCCCTATCTGGAGGAGGCCCGCAACAAGCAGAACGTGGAGGACCTCTACATGCTGCTGACCGATGTGCCCAAGGAGGAGAGCGTGGTCATCTGCACCGGCCGCTACGCCGCCGAGGTGTTGAGCAACGGCTTTGAGAGCCGGCCCGCCGCCGACGGCAGCTGGACGCTGCCCGGCGTGGTCAGCCGCAAAAAGCAGTTCATCCCCGCCATGATGAGCGCCTATCAGGAGCTGTAACCCCCCGATACAAAACACGAAGCCCCCGGAACCCTGCATGTTCCGGGGGCTGTTGTGTTTTGTAAGGGAGCGTCAGGCTGCGACTTTTAAGGGAGAGTTATCAGTCCAGATGGTGCCATCCAAAAGCTTTGTTACGGCCAGTGTGCCGTTCACGCTGACCCGCGCGGGATCCAGCGCGTAGAAATCGCTCTCCCGCAGGTTTTCGGGGTCTGCCGTGGGGGAGATGCCCACCACGCACACCCAGTGTCCGTAGGTGTTGCTGGTGGCGATGTGGGGGTAATTGACCTCTTTCCAGCCGGAGCCGGAGAGATGGTATTCATAGCTTGTCACGCGGTTGGTGTGCTTGGACACGCCGCTGACGGCGGTGTTTTTCAGATGTACGATGACAGGCCGCCCGGCCTGCAGCTCTTCATACAGGCGGGAAAGGCAGTCGGAAAGGGAGCCGCTGTAAGCGTAGTACCCGGCGGCAGACCAGACCGCGCCGTTCGACCACATCCCGCTGCCCGAGCAGGGCTTTCCATCCAGAATGGTGCGGGCGTAGCGCAGGGCGTACCAGCTGCACCGGCCCGAGGTCTGGTTGCCGATGGAGACGATCTGCTGGCTGTCGAAGGACAGCAGCGTGATGCCGTTCACATCCTGCAATTGTGCCGCCGCAGCCTTTGGCGCGGCCAGAAAGCTCAGGCACAGCAGAACTGCTGCCATGAAAACGCGCACCGGAGCGCGCAGGGAACCGTGCTGCATGGGGCAAACTCCTTTTCCTTGTTCAGGAACGGCACCCGGCGGTTCCCATTGCCTTAAGTTTAGCACCAAATCGTGGTAGAATTGTGTAAACGCCGGAAATATTTTCCGGTTTTTGCCCCGGGCGCGGCAAAGGATCTTTGCGAAGATTCGTTCTGGAAAAAACAACAAAAGCAGGAGAAAATGTTTGGTGAAGCTGGCAATTGACAAAAGCGACAATCGTTGGATAAAATAAGGTTGGAAGGGGCCTTGCTTCAAAATGGAAAGGCACCCTGCATATTATGATAACAACACAACAAAACGACTGGAGGTCCCGACATGAAAATGCTGAAAAAACTGGCCGCTTTGATTCTGGCGGCGACCATGGTACTTGTTCTGTTCACCGCCTGCGGCGGTGATACCACATCGACCCCTGAGGCTCAGGCGGAAGCTCAGATGATGAGCACGATCAATGCAAAGCGCCCAGATGGATCGAAACTGGAAAACAACGCACAGTGCAGAGCGATTGCAAGCCAACGTATTGATGAGGCAGCAGCTAATAGAGGAGACTTGGATGTCTCGCTGGATCTGTGGGGCTATTCGTCTAAGGTTTGGTTCAAAATTGATGGCCCCAAAGATGGTAAGTGTGCAGCTACATTTGTGACAACATTTGACTATGATGGCACAAAGCTGGATAAGTTTGTTCGGAAAATTGCCGATGGCGGCAACCTTTTAAATGGCAGTATCGCACAGAGCACGAAATGGACACAGGTCGGCGTTGTTGTCAAAGCTGTGAATGGTCAGACCTACATGGCTATCTCGGTGGCATTTGATAAAAATGCCTGAGCAAAACAAATTATATGATTTTTCCCCGGAGCGTGGCTGAAAGGCCGCCCTCCGGGGCTTTTTTGCGTCCGGAGCACTTGACTTATAATTATAATATAATTATAATATAGATATGGAAAGCATACAGTTTGAGTGGGATGAAAATAAAAACCGCATCAATCAGCACAAACACGGCATTTCATTCCTGGAAGCAAAGACAGTTTTCTATGACGAGGAAGCACTGGTAATTGATGACCCGGAGCATTCAGAACAGGAGGACAGATTTATCATTCTCGGCCTGAGCAGTAGGGCAAATCTGCTTGTCGTGTGTCACTGCTACCGTGCGTCAGATACTGTCATCCGTATTATCTCGGCCAGAAAGGCCACAAAAACTGAATCGAAATATTATGGAAAGTGAGGTCTGTGTTATGCTCAAAGAGTACGATTTCAGCAATGCAAGAAAGAATCCCTATGCCAAGGCGCTGAAAAAACAGATCACCATTAACATTGACAGCAATACCATTGATTACTTCAAGGAGCAGGCCGAAGTGGTGGGCATCCCTTACCAGACCCTGATCAATTTGTACTTGAAAGACTGCGTTGCCAATAACCGTCATTTGTCTCTGTCGTGGCAGTGAGAAGAAAAACGGGCTCGTCCGGTTTTGCTCCGGGCGGGCTTTTTGTTTGCAACTTTCCCATAAAAGATGCAAAAAAGGCTGTGATGTGGTACAATAAAAGATAGATTTTGTCGAAAGAAAGGAACCTTTGGATGCAGCTGTTTGAACTGGTCAGCCCGCGGCTGTTCCGCCCGCTGGCGGGGCCCAACCGGGCGTTTTATGCGGAGCTGCTGCTCCTGCTGTGGGAGGAGTGCCGCCACACGGCGGATTACTCCATCTCCCGGGCAGAAGCGGTGAGCCGGGCCGAGGATTACTTTGCGGCACTGGCAAAGCCGCTGGCGCTGGATGCCGATGACGCGGGCGACGAAGCCGAACAGCCCACCCGGGATCCCCATACCCTTGCGCTGGGCTTCCTGCTCCGTCTGCGCCGCACCGGCTGGCTGGAAGAGCAGCCCGGCAGCTATGAGGAGGAGCCTGCCCTTGCCTTTGTGCCCGAAGTGGCCCCCCTGCTGGAGGCGCTGGAGGAGATCCTGAACCCGCGCGTTGTCACCTACACCGGCAAGCTGTACAAGGCCTGGCAGCTGCTGCAGAACATCGGGGAGGAAAAGAGCCCCTATGAGAATGTTCTGCGGGAGGTGGCCTCCGATCTGGAAGCACTGAACAAGTCCCTGCGGGCGCTGAACGCATCCATCGGGCATTATATCGACCGGCTCACCCGCAACCGCACCTCGCAGGAGGTGCTGGAGCTTTTCGACCAGTACGAGGAAAAGGTGGTGGCCGCCGCTTACCACCGCTTCAAGACCAGCGATAACCTGTTCAACTACCGCGCTTATCTGGAAGAGGAGCTGGACGACTGCGAGGCAAACCATCTGCCCCGGCTGGCACTGGATTACGCCCGGGTGGAGCACTGCGCCCCCGGCGAGGCCGCCCCTGCCGTGCGTGTCCTCATCCAGAAGCTGCGGGATTCGTTGGAAGAGATGAGCACCCTGATGCGCCAGATCGACCAGAGCCACATCCGCTACCGCAAGCGGGCCGTGCAGCGGGCACAGTTCCTGCTGCTGAGCGACCGCTCCTCGCAGGGCAGTGTCACCGCCCTGCTCCGCCGCTATGCTGAGGAGATCAAAACGCCCGATCAGCTGTTCGCGCCGGATGACGGCCCGGTGGCAAAGCGTCTGCACCTCTACCCGGCAGCGGTGTTCGGGGCAAAGCCCCTCTACCCGCCCGCCGCGCCCCGCAGCGAAACGCCGCTGGCCCCGGTGCGGCAGGCCGGGCTGGATGCGGAGCAGCTGCGCAAAGAACAGCAATTGCTGCTGGATTACGCCCGGATGGCCGTGACCGAGGAAAATGTGGGCCTGCTGGCAAAACAGGCCCTTGCCGCCCGCAGTGCGGTGGCTGCCTCCACGCTGGCGGAGGAATACCCCCGCGATTTTGCCCGCATCATCGGCCTGCACACCTACTCGCAGTCGCCGCGCCGGGCTTACGATATCACCCTTACCGGAAACTGGGTCGAACGGGGCGGCTTCCGGTTTGAAGAGTTTATTCTGACACCCCGCAGGGAGGACGCTGACCATGGCCGAACCGAATAAAATGCTGGAAGAGACCGCAAACTATCTGCTCAACCACTGCTTTGTGCTGGGCGGCGTGGAGGATCAGCGGGCAAAATACCTCTATGTGCAGGATCATCTGCCCGAGGTGCGGGCCGTGTTCGCGCTGTTGCTGTTGACTAAAGATAAAGGCGAATTCATTTATTACAAAAAGGATTGTTTATCAGTGGAAAATGGTTAAATTTGCGGTATACAAAATTTGAAGATGAAAAGATTTAGCTTACTGATTTTGGGATGGTTACTGGGGTGTGCCGCCGGTTTTTCGGAGAACGTTGTGATAAAATCTCCGGGGTACTTCAAGGAGCCTGTCAGGGACGGCCATCTGCTTTTTCCCGACAGCCTTGTGTTTCAGGCCGATGCTGAAGAAATTGTGATTCCTGACTTGGGAATGTTCGGCCAATTGGGTGACTACGGAAACGTCGGCAATTTCCCCAATCTGCGAAAAATAACGTTCGGCAATGTGGATTATCTTCCCGGAGGATTGCTCAGCGGGCTGCCGAATCTTGAGGAGGTGGTGTTTGACGGAATGATAGGGCATTTTGACTGCACACTAATTTCGAACTGCCCCAAACTGAAAAAAGTCACTTTCAAGGGGCCGGTTTCATCAACCGGGGGTCCGGCACTTCTATTTAATCTGCCGAACGTTGAGGAGGTTGTGTTCGAAAGCGTTGTGGTTAACTTAGGCGTTGACACAGACCCTCGCTATAAATGTCCCATACTTCATGGGTTTACAAATCATGGCGCTTTCCTTAAGGTGTATAACGACAGTGTGACCTCAGCGGCAACGATTGAGCAACTCAGCGCCAACAAGAAACTGATTGCCGATATGGAGCGCGTTGCCCGATGGGAATCCGACATGACCTGCCGATTGTGCTGAACAAAGATGCCAACTGGAACAACCGGTTTTCCGAGACACAGGAGGAGTACATTGATTACTATATGGCCAAAAATCTGTACATACTGCAAGCCAACACCTTCAATCAGGCTGAACCTGAAGGGAAAAGCACGCATAAACAAGGCAGCCACGTAGCCCTGGTTCCGCAAGGGACAACTTACCCAAATTCGGATTTCAACACCACCGATGAAGAGTGGTTCTGGCAACCGCCAACAGAGTGAGCATCGAACATCAATTGCCGGAGACAAGCAAAGCGGGAACATTGCGGAGAGGAATTGCGTTTTCAATATGACGCATCACTCACATTTATTCCGCCGCATTGAATGACATCCAACTCAGAATCACAGAAGCTCACAAAATCAGGAGTAGCGGCCTTCCGCGACAGACTGTATCGGAGAAAACAAAAATTCATCTCCGAGAAAGCTTTTGTGTTCATTCTGGCATCAATAGTAGGGGTAGGAACCGGAATAATGGCCCATCTGCTAAAACTCGCAATTGCCCACATAAGCCGGTTTGTGACCATGAGCGTTGGAAAAACCATGCCCGACTGGTGGTTATTGGTTTCACCGGCTATCGGAGTTCTGATAGTTGTGGCTCTCATCAGCTACATTTTTAAGCTGAGGCTAAGTCATGGAGTAAGAATTATAAAATCAAGACTCAAAGCCAGGACTCCAGAGCTGCCCACGCAGTTAACGTATTCACCGCTGCTTACGGCAGCTCTCACTCTCGGGTTCGGAGGCTCGGCCGGGGCGGAAGGCCCTATCGCTTTCAGCGGAGCCGCATTAGGGAGCACTGTGGGCAAAGTTTTCAATCTGTCAAAACCGATGATGATGATAATGTTCGGTTGCGGCGCCGGGGCGGGGATAGCGGCAATTTTCAAGGCACCGATAGGGGGTGCGCTGTTCACCCTTGAAGTGCTCCGCATGGGGCTCGGGGCATACGGCGTGATGGTACTGGGCGTGACCACATTGATTGCCGGCCTGACGGCCACTGCACTCGGGGGGTTCAATCTTGACATGGTTATCCGGGAAGTGCAGTATTATGACCCGCACGTGATTCCATGGGCAATAGGTCTGGGCATTTTCTGCGGTGTTTACTCGCTTTATTACAGCTATATAATGAAGCTCATAGAGCACCTGCTTGACCGCATGAAGAACCCATGGATAAAGGGAGCAGTATCAGGCACGCTTGTAGGCGTGGTGGTGATGCTGATTCCGGCACTCTACGGGGAAGGTTACGGCGTAATGGGACATATTCTCAACGGCGACTTTTCAGCAATGGCTTACGGTATGTCGCTGAACCCTGATGACGGCTCATCTCACGCTCTGCTGTATGTGGCGTTAAGTGTGGTAGCAGTCAAGTGTTTCGTTACTTCATTGAGTTACAACGGAGGCGGTGTCACCGGTGAATTCGCTCCGACGCTCTATGCAGGGTGTTTCGCGGGCTATCTTTTCGGAGCGGTGTGCAATCTGTGGTTCGACGTGCATCTCCCGGTGAGCCAAATGGCATTTTTCGGTATGGCGGGAGTGATGGCAGGTGCAATCCGCGCCCCACTTATGGCCATGTTCATTGTTGTGGAAATGTCGTCGGCCTACACTCTTTTGCTTCCGGTAGCGGTTGTGGCTGCCATATCGTTCGGCATAGTCAGACTGTTCACCAACGACAGTTTCTTCTCCTACAACATGGACCGTAACAACGGGCTCGTGGCATGGATTAAGAGTATGTTTGAATTTAACGATTGAATTTTTATAGGCAGGTTTTGAGTATGTTTGGTGTCTGAGATGCGGAGTGTGGCGAGTGCCACATGACAAGGCTCAGGCACCGAACAGACCAAAAGATGCCGTATCGGTTCCTGCCTTGCGGACTCCCGGGCGTCTTTGCCCCTTCGCCTCGGTCGTGATGCACTCGCATCATTTCCTCGGCATCATGTGCAAATCCATCCCGGGATTCCTTATAAAAATTCCAATTGTTAAATCCAAACATACTCTTAGAAAATACGTAAATAAGCGCTGAAATAAGGCTTCAATGTGCTAATTTTGCAGAAAAAATCTATGAGCATAATTGAACTGGAATCGCTGGATGATGAGCGAGTGAGGATTTTCACTTCACTCACGGAGGCTCAACTGCGCTCACGCCTTGACCCGGAGAAAGCGATATTCATTGCCGAAAGTCCGAAAGTTATAAAAGTGGCACTCGACAAAGGTTACGATCCCCTGGCCCTCCTGTGCGAAAGGAAGCATATAGGCGGGGATGCCTCGGAAATCATTGACCGCTGCCCCGACATTGAAATCTTTACCGGACCGCGCGAACTGCTGTCGAAACTCACCGGCTACACACTTACCCGCGGCGTACTCTGCGCCATGAAACGGCCGATTGAGACCGCGCTTGCGTCGCTGCTTGCCGACGCAAAGCGCATAGTTGTGATTGACGGTGTGACGGACACCACCAATATAGGAGCCATATTCCGTTCGGCAGCAGCGTTAGGCATTGATGCTGTGCTTCTCACGCGCCAGTCGTGCGACCCGCTCAACCGCCGCTCTATCCGCGTGTCGATGGGTTCGGTGTTCCTCGTACCGTGGGGCTGGATTGACGGCGACATTTCCACGCTCCACGATTACGGCTTCCGAACAGCCGCCATGGCGCTACGCAGCGATTCAGTGAATGTGGATGACCCAGCTCTGATGGCTGAGCCCCGACTTGCAATAATAATGGGAACTGAAGGCGATGGGCTTGCCAATGCGGTGATCGCCGGGGCTGATTACACTGTGTGCATTCCGATGGCAAACAATGTGGATTCACTCAACGTGGCTGCTGCCGCGTCAATAGCTTTCTGGCAATTACGCAAAAAATCATGAGTTCAAAATCAATTCTTTTCAGTCTGCGCCCTGTGCAGCGGGGCATGCATCTTATAACCGATGAAGTAAAATCGGCCATTGGTCCCCTTCCCGAGAGCGGGTTACTAAACCTCTTTGTGCGGCACACCAGTTGCGGCATAACGATAAACGAGAACTACGACCCCTCAGTGCGCTACGATATGGATAAGGCATTCAACCGCATTGCGCCTGAAAACGATACGCTCTACACCCACACAGATGAAGGCCCGGACGACATGCCTTCGCACGTCAAATCAACATTGGCAGGAGTATCGCTGACCATTCCTATAGTCAACGGCAAGCTGGCCTTAGGAACATGGCAGGGCATTTATCTCTGCGAGTTCAGAAATCACGGCGGCAAACGCAATTTCGTTGCCACCATCATCAGCTGAACCGCCGCTAACGACGGAGCGCCTGCGATGCCAGTAACCTGTGGCCTATGCGGCAATAAAGGCACTTGTGCGCCTCGCAATACTGTCGACGCAACTGAATCAGCGCCTGCGATGAAAAGGCATTGCGCGAACGGATTCCGGCACGCATAAACAGTTCCACCACAGTGTTTTTCTCCGAAGGAAGACTCTGAAGCAGATTAACGGCTCGCTCACACATAGTGTCATCGCCGTGCGTCATGCCATAGGCCATCTGCAGGGGGGCTACAGCATTAATGGCCAGTCCGACAACCGATGTGCGACTAAAGGCTCCGAGGTGCATTGAAGTGGGGGCACCGAAATTGTAATGTGAGCTCCAGTAGCCGTGGAGCTGCGGCGAAAACAACTCTGACGCCTGCTCCAAATCCTCAACTTCAAGAATGCGCGAGAGCATGCGGAAGCCGCCCGAAAGCATGGCTGCAAGCACCGCTATGCGGCGGTGAGGGAAATTGCCGGGGCGCATCCTCGACATTTTCCACATCAGCGACTGAGGCTTCTTCAGTCCGAATTTGTGGGAGAGGAACGCATATTCGCGCCTAAGCCCGGAGGCGTAGTCGTCAAAGGAGCGGGCATCGTCAAGCAAACCGCTCTGCCCGAACAGCAGCGCCTCGATGGAGAAGAGCGAATCACTGTGCTTGCCAATGAACATCAACGGCAAAGAAAGTGCGAGCCGCTCAAAGGGATCACCGTTGATACCGAATCCGAGCGCACGCGCCATAGTGACGTAGGCCGTTGACTCCCAATCGCCTTTGAATCGCTCAAGCAGGCCGTTTATGCGGTCGGTCTTGTCGTAGAGCCGTTCATAGGCCAGTGAATCCAACCATCCTGAAAGATGGAGCGATGGCATTTCACCCAGTCGATGTGCGCAAGGCAAATCAATATCCGAGCGGCCAACGAGGTCATTGTAGGATTTATGAAACTGAGGCTCACAAGGCATCCGTAGCTGCGCAATAGGTTCCCCGTTGGAGCGTCGAATAATCGTGTCGTCTCTGTCGACTACATGGAGAATCACGGAATCGTAGGCAGGGTCACCGTCATGACCGTGGCGATGCCAATCGCTCGCCCTGACATGGATTTCAACATCGCCAGCCCATACATGGCCGTCGATGGAAATCTTAGCGTTAAAGAAATCGGGACCTGAGTCGGTGTTGAGCTTTCCCTGGTCAATAACCTGGACGCGACGGCCATCGACCGTGGTCATATCCTGTTGTAACCACAGCCTGTGATGCCATATATATTGCATTAGCTTTTCCATGCCGCACGGGAAATGTGGCTGACTGCCGTCATTTCAGATGCAAACATAGCGAAAAAACTCCATAATCACATCTTTTTCAAGAAGAAAAATCACAGAACGAGATGTTTTGCCATCTCAGCGAGCACCAAGGGCGACTCGGGTCCCATGTTGAATAGCAAATCAACGGCCGAAAGCGAAGGGATGAAACCGTGTTTTGCGCCACGAACCTGATAATATTCCACCTGAGCGTCAAATTCGGGCTCATGGCGGCGAAAATCGGCCTTAATGTCAGCGAGATGTGGGGCACCATAATGCACTTCGGCAGGAATGGAGAAAAGTCGCCGAAGCAGACTGTCGAGCTGACGGTTGAAGGCTACTATAGGATGGCCGAGGACTTCGGAATTGTAGATAGCGGCAAAATCATCGGCATAATATTCAAAAAAAGGAGTGCGACCATAGGCCGACTGAAGAGTCACCCAATGGACATGCTGCCAATTGCCGTGACCAGAAACAAGAATATCACACCAACGGGCGTTGGTCTTGCTCACCGGCTTTTCAATGGGCACCGTCAGCATAATCTCGCCGTGAGTGTCGGCAATACGGCAGCGATGCACAGACTTCTGCCGCTTGTCGAACTTCATAGCTTCATCAACCGCTACGTAACGGAAAGCCGAGAGGGCGGCATAGTAGCCAATGGAACCGAGATACCTTGAGGGGAACAGAGCGGACTCCCCTGCTGCAAACCATCCGCTCATTCCTCAAAGCCGGGATTGGCATCCTTCAGGATTCGGTTGAAGCGGATACCGCCGTTGAAGAGACCTTTATCCTTGTCAAAGGAAATGAGCACGCGCATAGGCTTGCCAACGATATGGTCTTCGGGAACGAATCCCCAGTAACGGGAATCGAGCGAGCAATCGCGGTTATCACCGAGCATGAAGTAATAGTCCATTTCAAAGGTATAACTGTCGGCCGGTTTGCCGTCAATGTACACCTTGCCGTCCTTCACATACGAATCGGTGTGATACTCGTAATTACGTATCACGCGCTCATACATAGGCCAGTTTTCGGCGGTGAGCCTGATTGTCTGACCTTTCTTGGGAATCATCACCGGGCCGTAGTCCTGACGGGTCCACTGCTCGGAGATTCCGTCGGGGAAGAGGAACTCGCCCATAGGTGCCGGCTCGCGGATGATGGCTGTGACAAGGCCGTCGTTTTTGAGTTTGGCAACCGCCGACTGCGTCAGCGGCACCCTGTAGATGGGATTGGAGGATACAGCCGAAGGGTTAAATCCGGCACCAATCCAATTGTCATTGTCGGCAGGGTCAAGGCTCACAAGCGCTTGCGAAAAATCATCGCGCGACACTTTCAGGGCTTCCCAGTCGGCCTCGGCGAGCGGACGCTTGGTCTGGAAAAGGTAGTTGAACTGAACGTTGGTCGGAGCCGTCTGCGGTTTTCCGTTTATGAAAATCTGTCCGTCGACAATCTTAAGCGTCTCGCCGGGTAAACCTACGGCACGCTTCACATAATTTTCCCTGCGGTCAACCGGACGGTAAATAATCTCGCCGAACTGCGCCGGATTGTTAAGCACGGTCTCACGGCCAAAGTATTTCACCAGGGTATGGTAGTCAGGATTCTGCATTTTTGTGGCCACAGTGTCACCGGCCGGGAAATTGAACACTACGATATCGCCCGTCTGCACATCTCCGAGACCTTTGAGCCTGTGGTATTTCCACTGAGGCCACTCAATGTAGCTCTTGGTGTTCAACACCGGAAGTGTGTTCTGCACAAGGGGGAAATGAAGCGGAGTCATAGGGACGCGGGGACCATAGGACATCTTGTTGACCCACAGGTAATCACCTACGAGCAACGACTTTTCAAGCGATGAGGAGGGAATCTCATAGTTTTGCCCAACGAAGGTGAATACGAAGTAAACGAGAATCAGGGCGTAGACAATGGCATCGACCCAGCTCATAACCGTGCGGGTGAGTTTGTTTTTGCTCTTTTTCCACCACGTGAAGGGTATATAACCGGTGATGTAGATGTCGAACAGAAGCGGGAGCACAAGGAGCACCCACGGATTGCCAAGCCAGATGACCCAGCCGATGAATATTGCCGCCACGATTCCGAAACGAATCCAGCGGGTGGTTTTGGTTTCCTTTATCCTTTGCGAAAAGCTGCGTGAAGCCTGCGCGTTGGCTGAAGCAGGCGCAGCATTGTTTGGTTCTGCCATTGAAAACGATATGTTTCGCCGGGATAACGCCGACGAATTGGGTGTTGAATGATTGTTTCGAATTATTTTGAGGATTTGAGAATGTCGGTGAGGCGGGTGTCGCCGATGATGCGGTCCATGAGCATATCCATTGTGAGGAAGCCTTTCTGACCGGCCACCCATTCGGCGGCCATAACGGCTCCGAGGGCAAAGCCGTCGCGACTCTTGGCCTTATGCTCAATGGTGATTGAATCGACGGGGGAATCCCAGGTGATTATGTGGGTGCCGGGCACTTCGCCAAGGCGTTCATGAGCAATCTCAATCTCATCCGGCTCATGCTCAGGATTCTCAGTCCAGCGGGCGATGCTGTCAACGTTGGAGATTATCCCGTTGGCCAGGCTTATTGCGGTGCCGCTCGGATGGTCGAGCTTGTGGATGTGATGAATCTCCTTCATCTGCGGATGATACTGAGGGAAATGGTTCATCAGGCGGGCAAGGTAGGCGTTGACAGCAAAAAAGAGGTTCACGCCTATGCTGAAATTGGAGGTCCAGAAGAATGTGGCTCCGTGGTTGAGACATTCATCCTTGATTTCATCCATGCGTGCAGTCCATCCGGTGGTTCCGGAAACCACTTTCACGCCCTTGGCAAAAGCGCGCCGGTAGTTATCGACTGCCGTAGCGGGAGTAGTGAACTCTATGGCCACGTCGGCCGACTGAAATTCGGGGCTGTCGAAATCCCCGAGATTGTCGGCATCAATCACCGAAACAATCTCATGCCCGCGTTCACGAGCTATTTTCTCAATGGCACGGCCCATTTTGCCGTGGCCTATCAAAGCTATTTTCATTTTAGAGGGTGTTTCTATCGGTTGAAAGCTACTTCAGTAGCCGTGCAAAATTAGCAAAAAAACATGACAATAAACTGCCCCGGCTCTAAAATAGCGAGCTGATATAAGATATTTTCACATCAGCATCTTATTTTCAGGTTCATCACCGCCTCCACGAGATAAAGACGGCGAATTTTGTCGCGGGCCACTTCAATGTCATCGTAAGCGGAATTGGCGCTGTGGAGAATCACTTTGGAGGCATCGCCGTGGCGACACACATGTTTCACCATGCGGTAGTCATCAAGCACCACCACATAAATCTGCCCCCAGAAAATAACGTCCATGTCGCTGATTGTGCGAATGGCTATGAAAGCGCCGTCGCAGATTTCCGGCTCCATACTGTTGCCGTTGACGCGGACAATGGCTGCATCTTCGCTCACCTGCGGCAGGTGCATAGAACCAATGATGCGGTCGTCTGTAAATTCAAGTGAAAGCTCAGCTCGGCCCGCGGTTACATCAATATCATATATGGGTATGCGGGGGTGTATCAGCTCCTTGGAGCCTATTGCCGAGTCTTTGGCAAAAGGCAGGTCGGCTCCGGTTGAGAGCCAACGCTTGGAAACGCCCATGTCCACAGCAATGCGGTTAATGAGTCCAGCAGTTATCGGAAGCCGCCCGGTGAGATGTTTTGAAAGATTCGCGGGATCCATGCCGAGTTTCCGCGCAAACTGAGCCTGGCTCAGGCGCTGCTGCTGCATAATAAATCTTATACGCCCGGCAACCGCCGCGGCATCATACTCTGTATTCATAGTTTAGAGGCTGTTGATGGTGATTTTCACATTGACAAAATTACAACGAAATAGTCATATTGGCAAACTTTCCGCTGTATTTATTGCATTTGCCGACATATTTCATTAGCTTTGTAAAAAATTTTCCCAACCATCCATCATGACATTATCCCCACCCTTAAAAACGAACCGCATTGACCTTGTGGACGCTCTGCGCGGAATGGCACTTCTTGCAATCGTGCTCCTTCACAATCTTGAGCATTACAACATTTTCGGCACCGCAAGCAGAGAGCCGGAATGGCTGCAGCGTTGCGATTCATTTGTTACATCTTTCATTTACTTCATTTTTGCCGGGAAAGCATACGCCACATTCTCGCTGCTTTTCGGACTCAGCTTTTACATTCAAATGCGCAATGCCAGGGCGCGAGGCTGTGATTTCAGAGCAAGGTTTGCATGGCGAATGCTTCTGCTTGCCGGATTCGCGCAGCTGCATGCGCTTTTCTACAACGGTGATATATTGTTGCTATATGCCGTCTGCGGCCTCATATTGATTCCGGCGTCGCAGTGGTCCGACAAGAAAGTGCTGATTGTGGCTACGGTTTTGATGCTCCAGCCCTATGCATGGAGCAAGATCATATACGCGCTGTTCAATCCCGGATACGTTGACACTAACAGCCTCTTTGTGCAGTTTGCTGCGAGCGCGGAGGAGGTAGGACGCAACGGGAACTTCCTCGAAACTCTTGCCAACAACATTGGCAACGGGCAGCTGTACAGCAACTTCTGGCAGGTCGAAGCCGGACGCCTCTTTCAGACGCCTGCACTTTTTCTATTAGGAATGTGGCTTGGCAGAAAACAGATGTTCACTTTCTCGGCAAATGCGCTCCTATTCTGGAAAAAGGCCCTCGGTATATCACTGGTGGCAGCAATTCCATTGTATGCTTTGGCAACCTTTGTTCCTCCTCACATTTCTAATATAACCATACTTTCATATTACGGCATTGCGGTACCGATGGTGTTCAATTTTGCATTAATGACAGCCCTCATATCGGCATTCACCTTAATTTGGTTCAAGAAAAACAATGGAGGCTGCAAATGGCAGTCGGTTCTCGCCCCTTATGGCCGTATGTCGCTAACAAACTACATAACCCAATCGATTATAGGCGTGACCGTTTACTACAATTACGGTCTCGCAATGTATGATCGTGTGGGCGCCACAGGTTCTTTGCTGATAGGATTTGCCATCTTCGGAGTTCAACTGGCCTTCTCACGTTACTGGCTTTCGCGGCATCGTCAAGGTCCATTGGAGTATCTCTGGAAGAAAGCCACATGGCTAAACTTTTCGCAGACGCAGACGCAACCATCATGATAAAACAGATGTTTTAAAAGTATGGAAACCAACGAACAACCTATTGAGAGCCACCCCTGGGAACCGTTTATTCCTGAAGGAGCAAAAATCCTCATTATGGGAACATTCCCGCCGGGCCAACATCGGTGGAGCATGGATTTTTATTATCCCAACCGCACCAATGATTTTTGGCCAATGATGGGGCTGATTTTCTTCAATGACCGCAACGCCCTCGTAGACCCCGCGTCACGACAGTTTGACTTGATAAAAATAAAAAATTTGCTGATTGAAAAAGGTATCGCGCTCAATGACACGGGGCGCAGAATAAGGCGCCTCAAAGGCAACGCTTCCGACAAGTTTCTTGAGATTGTGGAGCCGGTGCCTCTCTATGATTTATTGGCGCGGATGCCTGAATGTCACACTGTAGCCACTACCGGAGAGAAAGCTGCGAGAGTGATAGCCGAAATCACCGGGAGCGCAGAGCCGAAAATGGGACAGATGACCCTTTCCGATGACGGCCTGCGGATTTGGCGCATGCCGTCGACAAGCCGCGCCTATCCCCTGCGCCTTGAGAAAAAAGCCGAATACTACGCCGAAATGTTCCGCCAAAGCGGCATCCTATAATAATAAATAAATATCGCTGCCGGAAATAGGGATTCCCGGCAGCGATAATATTTTTTAAAGCAGTTGTGTATCAGGCTTTCACACGGCCGATGTAAGAACCGTCGCGAGTGTCAACTTCAAGAAGTTCACCTTCATTAATGAAGAGGGGCACGCGGATTTCGGCTCCAGTCTCAAGAGTTGCGGGCTTGAGAGTGTTGGTGGCAGTGTCGCCTTTGATACCGGGTTCGGTATAAGTCACTTTAAGGATGGTTTTGATAGGCATTTCAGCGTAGAGCACAGTGTCGGTAGAAGCGTCGCTAACAACCTCAACAGTGTCGCCTTCCTTCATGAAAGCAGCGCCGGTAACAAGTTCCTTGTTGATAGGAATCTGCTCGAAAGTTTCGTTGTTCATGAAAATATCATCGCCGCCATCAGCATAGAGATATTGGAAGGGGCGACGTTCAACGCGCACGTCCTCAAGTTTTTCACCGATGTTGAATCGACGTTCGAGAACACGGCCATCGACTACGTCTTTGAGCTTGGTGCGCATGAATGTGTTGCCTTTACCGGGCTTAACGTGAAGGAATTCCACGCAGAAATAGAGACGGCCATCCATGCGGATGCAGGTGCCGTTTTTAATGTCTTGAGCGTTAATCATAAGAATGTTATGTGAGAAATTTTGCGCAAAGTTACTAAAAATAGTAAATATCGCCAAATCTCGCTTAGTAAATTAGGGCATCATTTTTTTGCATGAATGTCAGTATTTATTTGTAAATTTGCTTTCCAAATCAAATTGTATCTAAATCTGACTTCAAAATGTTATTTGATTTCTCACTTTTAGCCATAGTAAATCCGGCCGAGATAGTGGCTGACTTTCTCTCAGCTACCCCGGCCATGGTCTATCTCATGGTGTTTCTACTCATGATTGTGGAGAGTTCTTTCATTCCGTTTCCCTCAGAAGTTATTGTTCCTCCGGCTGCCTATCTGGCATGCACATCACATGAGGTGAACATAGTGATTGTGTTTCTCCTGGCAACAGCCGGTGCTCTCGGGGGCGCATTGATAAACTATTATCTGTCTATGTGGATTGGACGTCCCATCGTCTACAAATTCGCTGATTCCCGCATAGGTCACGCCTGCCTTATTGACAGAAAGAAGGTTGACAATGCCGAACATTATTTTGATAAACACGGAGCGATATCCACCTTCTTAGGCCGTCTGATACCTGCGGTACGTCAGCTTATTTCAATTCCGGCCGGACTTTCGCGCATGAACATTGGCAAATTCATAATTTTCACCACGCTCGGCGCCGGTGTGTGGAATGCCGTGCTCGCTTTTCTCGGTTATTGGCTCGGCAAGGCTGTTCCTCGCCAGCAACTGTTTGAGGCTGTGGAGGAGTACAACCAGTATCTCACCTATGCCGGACTGGCCATAGGAGTGCTCTGCATACTGTTCATTCTTTACAATGCTTTCAAACCCCGCAAGAAGAATGAAGTTCTCTAATCAATGAATCAACCTTTCAATTTCCGATAAACCAATATATTACATTTTGATATGACTAAAATTTCACCTTCACTCCTTTCAGCCGATTTCGGGAACCTTGACCGCGATTTGGAAATGTTGAATACTTCTGAAGCCGCTATGTTCCACATTGATGTAATGGACGGAGTGTTTGTGCCCAATATATCGTTCGGGTTTCCCGTGATGCAGGCAATCGCGAAGAAAGCCGAGAAGCCCCTTGACGTGCACTTGATGATTGTTGATCCGGGGCGCTACGTCAATCAGGTGCGCGACTGCGGAGCTGCTATAATGAACGTGCACTATGAAGCGTGCACGCATCTCAACCGCGTGGTGCAACAGATTCACGATGCCGGAATGAAAGCCGCTGTGACGCTGAATCCGGCAACTCCCGTAGCAATGCTCGAAGATATTATCGAAGACGTGGATATGGTTCTGCTCATGTCAGTCAACCCCGGCTTCGCCGCTCAGAAATTCCTGTCGGGAACTGTGCAGAAGGTGGAGCGGCTCAAGCAGCTCATCGAAGCCCATAATGCCAAAGCCGACATTCAGGTTGACGGCGGCATTAATCTCGAAACCGGTAAGCACGTGGTCGAGGCAGGAGCCAATGTTCTCGTTGCCGGAAACTTTGTGTTCAAATCGGCCGATCCCGTTGACACAATTGCCCGGCTGACAAGACTGTAAAACCAATCAGGACCCTTTTTATTAACCCCATCACAATACTCCAGACACACCGTAATTCCCACAATGGACTCATTTGAACTCTCCACCGACACATACGATGCATCCGAGCTTCGGCGGACTTCACGACGCACTCCGGTGCAGCCTGACGACACTGACAACCTGAAGCTCGATGACATTGATGAAATAATAAGCAGCTCTTCAAAACGGGAGGAAGGACCGGCTGCCGAAACTGCGAAACCTACAAAACGCTCCACTCCGCGAAAAACAGGCTCGACCCAGCGCACGACGAAAGGCACAAGACCCACCGAAACCGGGAATGCTTCGCCCGAGCCCGAAGCCACGGCCGAGGCTTCGGCTGTAAACGGCGATGCCACCCACAGCGTAGAGCTTCCTCACATCTCAGTGATGCCCACCCTCAGGCAATTCTTTTCCGATGGCCGATTCAGCATTTTTTGCGGCGTGGTGTTGATACTTGTTGCAGCCTACATGCTGCTTGCTTCAATCTCCTACATTGCCAATGCCGCTACCGACCAAAGCCTGTTGGTCAACACCTCGGCCGACGCACTTAAATCACATTCATCCTCGGTCAACAACTCCGCAGGGTGGTTCGGAGCAATGCTTTCTCATTTTATAATCTATCGTTGGCTGGGCTTGGGTGCGTTCGTAATTATTTTTTACGTAGGAGCCCTCGGACTTTCACTTGTCAAACTCTGCAAATTCAATTTCTGGACGCTCACTTTCAAGTCACTCGTATCTGCTTTAGCGGTGTCACTGATAGTTGGGTTGGTTACCTACACCACTCCCTCTCCCACATTCTGGGGCGGCGAGCATGGGTATTTCATAAACAAAGTGCTTATTGACAACGCTTCGCCTTGGAGCGCCATAGCCTTAAGCATCATTATGCTCACGGCATTGGTACTCATATTCATCAAGCCTGTCAGCTTCATTGTCTCAACCATAATAAAAGGAGTAGGGTCAATGAAAGGGCGTCTGGCACGCCGACATGATGCTGCTATGGAAGCCGCTCACCGAACCGAAATGCGCTATCAGGCTGAGAAAGAAGCTGAAAAGAAGCGCGCCGAACGCCGTCAGGCCATGGAGGAAGCTCAGCAAAAAGCCGCTGCCGAGAGCAAGCCCGCAATAAGCATGGACGAAGAACTTAGCGCACCGTTGGTTTCGCCCAAGCCTAAACCAGCCCCGCTTGATGAGATGTATGCTCCTGTAGCTCCAACCGTCACTATCAATGACCTTACCGATGATTTCCATTCCGCGCCGACCGGTGAAGAGAGCACTGAAAACGACACCATTGTTGAGCCTCGTAAAGAGCCATCAGCCGAAAATAAAGAGTTGGACAACATATCTTCACAGCTCACTGATATAGTTGATATTCCTGCGCCCAACCACTCTGAGAGTACGGAAGCGGAAAACGATGCTTTTGACACACCCGCAATGGAACCGGAAAGCAAATCGGCACGCCTGACCTCCCCGTTAGGACTATCGCTTTCTTCAGGCGCAGAAGTGTCGCAGAGCATCTCGCTTGATTCCGTTACCGATGCGCAACCTGAGTGCGAAGCGACGCCTGCGAAAAATGACGGAGAAATAAATGAGAAACGTAAACCCGATGCCGCTTTGCAATCAGAGTCTGCACCAATGGCAATTGAGCTGAAGCCAATAGAGCCGGCCAAAGAAATTGACGACAACTCGTATGACCCTACCGCAGAACTCGCACATTATAAATTCCCACCCATCGACTTGCTACGCGACATCAAAGTGTCGGACAATCCTATAGATGAGGAGGAACAGGAAGCCAACAAAGAGAGAATAACCAACATTTTGCGCTCCTACGGAGTGGAAATTGCCAGCATCACAGCCACAATAGGCCCTACCATAACACTCTATGAAATTGTGCCGGCACCGGGAGTGCGCATAGCCAAAATCAAGCGACTCGGCGATGACGTGGCCCTCAACCTGTCGGCAATGGGTATCCGCATCATAGCCCCTATTCCCGGAAAAGGCACCATAGGAATGGAGGTGCCGAATAAGAATCCGCAGGTTGTGAGCATGAAATCCATACTCACTTCGCGTGCTTATCGCGAATCAAAGGCACAACTTCCTATGGCAATGGGCACAACGATTTCCAATGATGTCTACGTAGCCGACCTCGCCAAGATGCCCCATCTTCTCGTGGCAGGTGCAACCGGTATGGGTAAATCCGTGGGATTAAACACAATAATCGCGTCGCTGCTCTATCGCAAACATCCGGCCGAGCTGAAGTTTGTGCTTGTCGACCCGAAGATGGTTGAATTCAGCCTTTACAAGTGCATTGAGCGCCATTATCTTGCCAAGCTGCCTGATGAGGATGAAAAAGCCATCATAACCGACCCGCTTAAGGTTGTTGCTACGCTCAACTCACTCTGCATAGAGATGGACAATCGCTATGCGCTGCTCTCCGAAGCAGGAATGAGAGGAATCAAGGAGTATAATGAGAAATTCACCTCCCGACGCCTGAACCCCAACAAAGGTCACCGTTTCCTGCCATATATCGTGGTGGTAATCGATGAGTTTGCCGACCTGATTCTGACCGCCGGAAAGGAAGTTGAGACGCCTATTTCGCGTATAGCCGCAAAAGCCCGTGCCGTTGGAATCCACATGATTCTTGCGACACAGCGTCCGTCGGTCAACGTAATCACCGGCGTTATCAAAGCCAACTTCCCCGGCCGAATGGCATTCCGAGTAACACAGCGCAATGACTCACAGACAATTCTGGACCGTCCGGGAGCCGAGCAGCTCATTGGGCGCGGCGACATGCTCATTTCGCGCGACGGAATCATTGACCGTGTGCAGTGTGCGTTCATTGACACTCCGGAGGTTGAGGCCATCTGCAAATTCATCTCGGAGCAACAAGCCTATCCATCGGCCTACGAGCTTCCTGAAGTTTCAACAGCCTCCGAATCAACCGGGGCAGCCGGTGCGACACTCACCGACCGCGACCCGCTGTTTGCCGATGCCGGACGTGAGGTGATTGGCCAGGGGCTCGGTTCGGCCTCATCGCTTCAGCGAAAATTCAATATAGGTTATCCACGCGCCGGAAAAATCATGGACCAACTTGAAATGGCCGGAGTTGTGGGCCCGACGCAAGGCGGAAAACCACGCGCCGTGCTTATGGATATGTATTCGTTTGAGCGTCTGCTTGAATCAAACTGATTCCTATGCGGTCAACCTAACCGGCATTAAAATTGTTATTAACAGCGATTATGAAACGTAAAATTCTGAGTCTACTCGCCCTTCTCACACTGTTTTTCCCTGTTTTTGCAGCCGAAACAGCCAACGACCTCCTGGACAAGGCCACGGAGCGCCTGCGCAAAGCGCCCTCGGTACAAGCCGCGTACACGCTCTCGACCGGAGGGCAGAAATATTCCGGCCGTCTAACTCTTTCAGGCGACCGTTTCTGCATGACCTCACCCGAGATACTTACATGGTATGACGGTAAAACCCAGTGGTCATACAATAAATCCGACAATGAGGTATCAATAACCGAACCCACGGCCAATGAGCTCAGCCAGATTAACCCATTCGTAATCATCAATGCATTCCGCAAGAATTTCACTGCAAAACTTGCATCGGCACCTAAAGGATTCAAGGCCATTGAGCTTACATCCAACCAACCGAACAGTGAAATACGCCAGGCCACAGTCACACTTAACGGCACTACGTTACTGCCCTCTCAGATTAAGCTCACAAATTCTCAGAATCAAATTATATCCATATCGCTGTCGGCTGTTGCTACCGGCCCGAAACTAAACATAAAGGCATTCCAATTCTATGCGCCCAACTATCCGGGTGTCAACACAGTGGACCTGCGATAATCTCCTTGCAACCAAAAATCAGAACAAACATGAATGAAATTTCAACCAAATGCCTCATTATAGGCTCAGGACCTGCCGGATATACCGCCGCGCTCTACACTTCCCGCGCTAACCTCAACCCCGTAGTGATCGAGGGCCACCAGCCGGGCGGCCAGCTGACCATTACTACCGAAGTGGAGAACTTTCCCGGCTACCCTGAAGGGACCACAGGCGTCGGTCTTATGGATGACATCCGCCAGCAAGCGCTACGCTTCGGCGCCGACATCCGCGCCGGTATTGTCACGAAAGTGGATTTCTCAAACCGCCCATTTATTGCCGAGACAGATTCCGGGCTCAAAATAACCGCTGACACCATAATCATCTCAACAGGCGCTTCGGCCCGATTCCTCGGACTGCCCGACGAACAGAAATATATGGGACTGGGAGTATCGGCCTGCGCCACATGTGACGGCTTCTTTTATCGCGGAAAACGCGTGGCAGTAGTAGGCGGCGGCGACACAGCCTGCGAAGAAGCGCTCTATCTGTCAAATCTCGCCGCCGAAGTTTTCCTCATTGTAAGGAAAGACTATCTGCGAGCCTCAAAAGTGATGCAGAAACGAGTGCTGGACAAACCTAACATCAAAGTGCTTTTCAACACCAACACCACCGGCCTTTACGGCGAAGAATTCCTTGAAGGCGCCCATCTCGTGGAGAATCTTGGGAAAGACAACGAACAGCACTATGACCTTGCCCTCGACGGCTTCTTCCTTGCCATAGGCCACACCCCTAACACCGCTCTCTTTTTGCCTACTATACAGACAGACCCCGAGGGTTACATCATCACTGCCCACCCCCATACATCGACAAATGTGGCGGGCGTCTTCGCAGCAGGCGATGTTGCCGACCCGTATTACCGTCAGGCCATTACGGCCGCCGGAAGCGGTTGCCGCGCCGCCCTCGACGTAGAGCGTTTCCTCGCCGAAGAGTAATATACCGTCTATCTCAAAAAACTTGCCGGGATGCCGCTTCATGCAGAGTGGCACCCCGGTTTACTTATGACAATTCAATTAATTTATTGACAATCGGCGGCTATGTGCGCTTTTTTGTTTAACTTTGTTGATTAAACATTGGAACAGCATGAACGAAGACGCTCTTAGTCAATTATATCTAAAAGACACGGCCTTTCAGGACCTGATGCAGAAACGCATTTTCAACGTGTTGCTCGTTGCTTCGCCCTACGATGCATTCATGATGGAAGAAGACGGCAGAATTGAGGAGCAGCTTTACTTTGAATATGTGGCGCTCAACCTGAGTTCGCCTCCCCGCGTAACAAAAGTGTCGACAGTCGAAGAAGCTGAGGCCGCTATGGCCGAAAAGCACTTCGGACTGGCTATTATGATGCCCGGCATGGACATAAGCGAAACTTTCACAGGAGCCCGCAAACTCAAAGAAATTCAGCCAACGATGCCTATCGTGGTGCTCACACCTTTCTCCAAAGAGGTGTCGCGGCGACTGGCCAACGAAGACTTCACGGGTGTTGACTATGTGTTCAGCTGGTTGGGCAATGTTGATTTGCTGCTTGCCATAATCAAACTGCTTGAGGACAAGCGCAATGCCGACAAAGATATAAACGAGGTGGGAGTGCAGATGATTCTGGTGGTTGAAGACTCCGTGAGATTCTACTCTTCAGTGCTCCCCCACATCTATAAAAACCTCCTCAAACAGAGCTACGAGTCATCGACCGAGGCCTTGAACGAGCATGAACAGATGCTCCGCATGCGAGGCCGTCCAAAAGTGATGCTCGCCCGAACCTTCGAGGAAGCCATGGAGCTCTACTCGCGCTACGGCAACAATCTGCTGGGAGTAATCAGCGACGTTTCATTCAACTGCGAAGGCAAAAAGGATCGTGAAGCCGGATTCAAGCTCGTTGAGGAACTGCGCAGGGACAACCCTTATTTGCCAATCATACTCGAATCATCCGAAACCGAGAATGCCAAACGCGCCAAAGAAGTGAACTGCGTGTTTCTTGACAAGAATTCAAAGAAATTCCCCGTTGACCTGGGCGCAGCAATCACCGAGCAGTTCAGCTTCGGAGACTTTGTGATGACCGATCCCGAAACGGGCAAAGAGATACGCATACGCTCGCTGAAAGACCTTCAGTATCACATCTTTGACATCCCGGCGTCGGCACTGCTTCACCACGCCTCGTCGAACGACATTTCGCGCTGGCTATATTCACGCGCCCTGTTCCCAATTGCCGATGTCATCAAGGGTCACAGATTCTATTCGCTCGATGAAGTGCCGGCGGTGCGTCAGCTGTTCTTTGACCTCATTGTCAAATACCGAAAGATGAAGAATCGCGGCGTTGTAGCCGTGTTCCGCAAAGACCGCTTTGACCACTACTCCAATTTTGCCCGCATCGGACAAGGCTCACTGGGAGGCAAAGGGCGCGGCCTGGCGTTCATTGACCACATAATCAAGCAGAATCCCATCTGCGACAACTTCTACGGCATTTCAATCACTATTCCGCGAACCGTGGTGCTGTGCACCGACATATTCGACCAGTTCATGTCGGCCAACAACCTCTATCCCATAGCCTTGAGCGATGCCGATGATGCTACAATACTGACTCACTTCCTGGCAGGCCGCCTCCCTGAGAGCATACGGGAAGACCTTTCGGCTCTTTTCGACGTGATTGACCGTCCGCTGGCAATCCGCTCTTCGAGCTTGCTCGAGGACTCTCATTACCAGCCATTTGCCGGAATATATTCAACATATATGATTCCGCATATCAATGACCGGGAAAAGATGCTGGCCATGCTTACAAATGCCATAAAGGGCGTGTATGCCTCAGTGTTCTACGCTGACAGCAAAGCCTACATGACAGCCACTTCCAATCTCATTGATCAGGAAAAAATGGCTGTGATAATTCAGGAGGTTGTTGGCTCACAGGTTGGCGACCTCTATTTCCCATCCTTCTCGGGCGTAGGGCGTTCGCTCAATTATTATCCTCTTGGGAATGAAAAAGCCGAGGACGGCGTAGCCGAAATAGCGGTTGGACTCGGGAAATATATAGTTGACGGGGGTCTCAGTCTGCGATTCTCGCCCCGTCATCCCGAACACACTCTTCAGACCTCTGAACTCACTCTCGCACTGCGAGATACCCAAACCCGCATGTATGCCCTTGACATGAGCAACATTGAATCCTTCAAGGTCGATGACGGGTTCAATATAGTAAAAAAATCCGTTCAGGACATTGCGCCCTCCGGAGCACTGCGATATATGGTATCGACCTATGACTATCGTGACAATGTGCTCCGCGATTCGGATTTTGGCGAGGGACGACGCGTTGTAACATTCAACAACATTCTGAAGCATGGCGTCTACCCGCTCTCCATGGCTATAGATTTCATGCTGTCGACCGGGCAGAGGGAAATGAGCCGACCGGTTGAAATTGAATTTGCCGGAATGATCGAACATGGCAATCCTGAGCAGAAAGGCAAACTTTACTGGCTACAGATACGCCCCATAGTAGAACGCAAGGACAGCGTTGATGAACATCTGATGTCACTTGATGATTCGGCCCTGATTTTGCGCTCCAATACAGCGCTGGGCCACGGCACTCTTGACAGCATTAAGACAATTGTCTACGTGCGGCCGGAATCATTCTCGTCATCGGCCAACTCCATGACAGCCCGTGAAATAGAGAAGATTAACCGTGACCTTACCTCAAAAGGCATTCAGTACATTCTCATAGGTCCGGGACGATGGGGTTCAAGCGACCCATCTCTCGGCATCCCGGTCAAATGGCCTCAAATAGCCAATGCACGTCTGATTGTGGAATCGGCGCTCTCCAATTATCGCATCGAGCCGAGCCAGGGCACGCATTTCTTCCAGAATCTCACATCGTTCGGCGTAGGATATTTCACCATCGATCCATCGGCCGGCGAAGGCTATTACAATATTGATTATCTCAACTCAATGCCTGCCGTATATGAGAGCGACACCGTGAGAATCGTTACTTTCAACGAACCCGTGGCCATAGGCATCAATGGCAAAAAAGGATGTGGCGTTGTGGCTAAACCTGAGAGTTATATTCCGGCAGCCATCAATGACACCGACAAACAGCATAATAATCACCAAAAATAAACCTTCAGCCAATGTCATTCATATCATCAGTAAAAAAAGCGTTAGGCTTCCCCGGAGAATTCGATGGCGATGAATTCGATGATGAAGAAGAGCTTGATGATGACGATCTGATAGATGATCCGGATCCCGTGGAGAATGATGCTCCAGTCAACCCCGACGGAAGCATTGACCTGTCCGCTTCCCGGCCAGAGAAGCCCCTCGTATCGGAAGAAGAACTGAAATCAATGTCGGCCGACCTCTTTGATTCCGTCCTGAAATACTTTAACTCCAAACAGCCCGAACTGGTTCAGAAATGCATTGACATCGAGGCCCAACGCAGCATTCTTATTAATGACATGGAATCAAACCTGCGGAGCCGCCTGCTCGCAATGGCCGATCAGGCTTGCCGCCGGGGTGAAAACATGTGGGCTGAAAAGCAACAGAAGCTGGGAGCCGAACTGATGAAATTGAAATCAGAATATAACTCCGTCAGACAGCAACGCGAAGAATTTCAAAACGCTCAACTTTCAGCAACGCGCCAGAAACGTGCATTGACCGACCGTGTGCGCGACCTTGAGAATCAGGTAACGGTCCTTGAGGCCGAACGCGAACAGCTTCAGCTTGAAAACAAAAGCATGGCGGCACGACTGCGCAACCCAAACAATACCGGAATTGAAGCCCCCGCCATTTTAACCCAAAATGCCGAAATCCCACGGTTATTGGAAGAGAACCGCACGCTCAACGACCGAATAGCACAGCTCACGGCCGAACTTGAAGCCACACGTGAGAGCATTCAGGAAACAGCGCTTACAGCAACTGATGCCGAAAGAGACTATGAGGAGGAAATCCGTGAAATTCAGGAACAATTCCAACAGCTCAAAGAACTGAAAGAGAAGGCCGAAATTTCGGCACATGAATTGAAAAAAGAGATAGCCGAATCTGACGCCACTATAGCGCAACTGCAGAAGCAGCTTGCTGAAAGCGCCATGAAAGCCGATGCCTCAATGAAAGAAATCGATTCGCTGAAATCAACAATTGAAACGAATCTCTATGCCCATGCTGAGGCCGAAAATGAACTACGCAATGAGATAAAGCGTTTAAATGCCCTGTGTGCCACCATCCCTCCCCTCGCCGCCATCAATGAAAAAGACAAGAAAAAGACCAATGACCCTCAGGAAGCATCAACGAAACCGAAAAAGTCAGGCAGAAAAAAAAGCCGCAGGAAACATAACGACACTCCTCCCCTGATTCATGATGACCATGAAACGTCGCAGGTGAAAATTTCAGCCATTGATGAACTCATGGACAGCACTGACTGGTTTGTGGCTCCCGAACCCGAGCCATTGAAAAAAGACCCGGAAGTAGAAGAGATATTCGGTTACAAGGAACCGCCCAAAAAGCAGGAACCCGAGAATGATGACCGACAGCTCACACTTTGGTAACCACCGAAACACCCTAATGAAAACGTTCAACTTTTGATTTATGAATATAGCAACCATATTTTTAACTGCAGCCCTCGCTTCAGCGCCATTAAGTTTGATGGCGAAAGCCAATTCTATTGCCGACTTTCCCGAAATTGAGAGCTATGTCAACGGCTCGCAGATGCCCGCCACCCTCTCTGACTGGCAGTACATGCCCGACGGATCAGGCTACCTGAGCATGAGTGCCGATGGGAAACGCATCATTAAATGCGACATCAAGTCAGGCAAAGAGCTTGAAACGCTCATGGACCTGACACGCACACGCGAAAACACCCTGAATTACATCAACGGCTTCATAATAAGTCCTGAGGGCTCAAAAATTATGGTTTACATTGACAGCGAGAAAATCTATCGCCGGTCATCCTCAGCAAAATACTACGTGTATGAGCTACGCTCACGGTTGCTTCGCCCGCTTTCCGAAGAGCATCCGCGCCAACAGTCGCCAAAATTCTCGCCTGACGGGCGAATGATAGCTTTTGCGGCCGACAACAATCTTTACATCAAGAAACTTGACTACTGGTCAGAAGTGGCAGTCACCACTGACGGCGCCAAAGATAAAATAATCAACGGCATACCTGACTGGACTTACGAAGAGGAATTCACTACTACATGTTCGTTTTGCTGGTCGCCGGACAATCTTGTACTCTGCTATCTCAAATACAATGAATCCGACGTGCCGTCATTCACTTTCCCTCTCTATGAAGGCTCATGCAACCCCATGAAGCAATATGCTCTCTATCCGGGAAACTTCACCTATAAATATCCCGTTGCCGGTCAAAAGAATTCAAAGGTCACCCTTCATTCCTATGATGTAGAGACACGAAAGGTAAAGGACATAACTCTGCCCGGCAGCCAGACTGAATATATTCCCAGAATCGAATTCGGCCATTCGCCCGAGCGACTGATGGTAGCCTCGCTCAACCGCGACCAGACACGAATGGAGCTTTTCAGCATCAACCCTAAATCGACAGTGGCAAAATCCGTGCTTGTCGAGCAATGGAATGCATGGCTTGATCCTGACACCTACGAAAACATCACCTATAACAGTGACTCATTCGTAATTTTCTCCTGCCGTAGCGGTTACAAGCATCTGTATGAGTATTCCTATGCAGGCTCCATGATACGTCAGATAACCTCCGGCGATTTTGACGTTGACCGCTATTACGGCTGCAACAGTCTCGGCACGCATTTCTACGGGGCTTCCTCAACCGGGCCGCTCAACCGCGTTGTGAGCAGCATTGACAAAAAAGGCAATATTACGGCTCTCTCGCCAGCCAAAGGATATGCTACAGCGCGTTTCTCTCCTGACAAAACATATTACATTCTCAACTACAGCAACACAACGACCGCGCCGAAATATACTCTCATCAACACTGCCACGCATAAAGAGCTAAGAACCCTGCTTGACAACAATGCCTATCAGAAGAAATGGCAGAATGCGCCTAAACAGGAATTCTTCACCATGGAATCCGAAAACGGCGTAACCCTCAACGGCTATATCATAAAGCCTTCTGATTTCAGTGCCTCAAAACGTTATCCCGTAATAATGTATCAGTATTCCGGCCCGGGCTCGCAGGAAGTTCTTGACCGCTGGCACATTGGGTATGAGAATTATTTTGCGCGCGCAGGATTCGTTGTGGTATGTGTTGACGGACGCGGCACCGGCGGACGCGGGCGTAAATTTCAGGACGTGGTTTACAAACGTCTTGGACATTACGAGACTATTGACCAGATTGCAGCTGCCAAATACGCTGCCAAACTCCCCTTTGCCGACCCCGGACGCATCGCAATTTTCGGCTGGAGCTACGGCGGATATGAAACCATAATGGCAGCCTCGGCACCCGATGCTCCCTACGCGGCAGCCGTAGCAGTGGCACCCGTTACCGACTGGCGCTATTACGACACGGTTTACGCTGAGCGCTACATGCTCACTCCCCAACAGAATGAGGAGGGGTATAATGAGGCTTCAACCATGACCTATATCAACAATCGGCGTTGTCCGTTGTTAATAATACATGGCACAGCCGATGACAACGTACATTTTTTCAATTCCGTCCAGTATGCCTCTAACACTGAGGCCCAGGGACGGTGGCTTGATATGCTTTTGTTCCCCAACATGGACCATTCAATCAATCGCTGTCAGGCAAGGACTGTGGTTATTGCGCGGATGCTTGACTATCTGCAACGCAACATGTAACTAATGTACCTTTATAGAGCGCATTCAATTCATGCAACAACGACTTAGCAACAGCAAAGGTATTTTTCTTCTATGGCTCAATTGGGTTATGGGATTCGGAATGATTACTTTGCTCATTGTTCTTTCCCTGTGGGTTCGCCCGATTTACATGCCTTTTATAGCCTACGGACTGCAGTTCGTGTGCTTCCTGCTCATCAGACGTAACCGAGAAAAGCAATTGCCTGTGTGCTATCTGTTTCCGTTCCTTGTTTCGCGAATAATGTTCTGGACAGGTACGGTGATGCTCATCATCAATCTGCTTTATTCACGTTGGCTCGTGACAACAGTTTTCAATCCGGAGACAATAAATCCCGACATACCGTTCATCACGGCCCTTATAGTTTCGCCTATAACCTTTCTTATAAGCCTATGGTTTTACACTCATAGACAAACCATATCCTTCTGCCGCGATTGCCGAATGCGCGCCGGAACCACCGCCGAACGAGGCTTTTTAGGCATGATTTTCACCAGGGAGGGGCGCTATCAGATGTTCATAACCATGTGTATATCGTTCGTGATAACCGTCACGGCTTGGCTCTATTACGGATTGACTTACGTCAACACTTCGCTCTCGTTGCCTGACCGTTTCGTTTTCTTCTGGTCCGAAGTGATGCTATGGATAGCAAGTGCGATATATCTGGCATTGCGCTATATCGGAATAATTGGCTATTACTGTCAGGATCTTGAAGGAAGCGCCAAACGTCACGGGCAGTCGACACAAATGAGATACATTATGATAGCCGACAATTACATAGGAATAAAGAGGCCTGAAACCAGTGCCGACTCCCTCGTGCCTGACAAAATCACTTTTGACACCCCGGTATCGACTTACCTGCCCTGGAAAAAACAAGTAAGTCTCAGCGAAGCGAGCCACACATTCTATAATCTTACCGATTTGGACAATGTAAACATCCGTTTCATGTATTCCAATATTTCCGGAAATGCTGACTGCAATATATTTCATTACCTCGTGTTCCTCACCCCTGAAGAGCAGGAGCAGTTCAATGCGTCGCACCCGGATTGCGAATGGATGTCATTCCGCGATGTTGTGAAACTGCTCAACGACCATGAACTGAACCCTCTGATGAGTGCCGAAATTGTGCGCCTCTACACTATTTCAATGGCATGGAAAACATATCACCGCAACGGCAAACGCCGCTACAGGATCAAGCATTACCGACCTACATTCCGCGTCATGGACGTCAAGAAATGGGGAGTCGATTACAACGACCCCGCATGGCTTTACGTTGCCGACAACAATCAGGACGTGCCGTTCTACAATCTTCGCCGCTTATGGCGCAAATATATCAACGGCGTAGGCAACCTGATTGAGGAAATAGATCAAAAGAAAGCAGCCGAAAGATGAGCCTGATTGTTATAACCGGACCTACGGCGAGCGGCAAAACAAAGCGCGCAGTGGATGTAGCCGCCGCGCTTGACGGAGAAATCATCAGCGCGGATTCGCGCCAGATTTATCGCGGAATGACTATAGGCACCGGCAAAGACCTCAATGAGTACGGCAATGTACCTTATCATTTGATTGATATCTGCCCGGCGGGCTACAAATATAATCTTTACGAGTATCTGCGCGATGAACGCAAAGTGCACGGAGACATCATAAAGCGAGGCAAACAACCGATTCTCTGTGGAGGCACCGGCCTTTATGTAGAATCAGTGTTGAATGGAATTTTTTTGCCGGAAGTGCCCGAAAACACGGTATTGCGCAACTCGCTCAAGGGCCACTCGCTTGAGGAACTCACCTCCATACTGGCCAAGATGAAAAACCTCCACAACACTACGGACGTCGATACGGCTCAGAGAGCAATCCGAGCCATTGAGATAGCCACCTTTTATCAAGAACATCCTGATAAAGCCACCGAGGCTACACCTCACCCAATTGAGGATGCCGTGATTATCGGTGTTGACATTGACCGCGATAACCGCCGGGCAAGAATAACCCGACGCCTCCATGCGCGTCTGGAGGAGGGTATGATAGATGAAGTCAGGCAGCTGATGAATTCCGGGATAGCACCCGATGACTTAATATATTATGGGCTCGAATACAAATTCATAACGCTCTATCTCACCGGCAAATTGAGCCTTGAAGAGATGACATCGGCACTCGAAATTGCCATTCACCAGTTTGCAAAACGGCAGATGACATGGTTCAGAGGCATGGAAAAACGAGGCCATAAAATTCATTGGTTGCCCTACGATATGCCGCGAAACGAATTTGTTGAATCCGTGAAACAGCTCCTTCCCCGCTGATATGAAACGCATTGCCATAGCTCTGATTCTTGCCGCGGCATTCATCTTTGCGGTGCAGGCAAGTGAACCCATAAGGGTTTACCATGACTCCATCAATCAGTTGACCGATGAGACCCTCGTTATCGGGTTTCCGAATTGCAGGATAAACTCGCAGGCCATTGAGGTGCGTGCCGCACTGCCCGATGCCGATGTTGGTTCACCGCTTGTAGCCTTTGGCATTTTATGGAATATGAGTCCCGACGTTAAGGAATATTACAGTGCAACGCTCAGGCCCGTAACACACGATCGCGATGAAGTGATTGACAACAGATATGTAGTTTTCACCGTTGCCCATCATAACGAGGGTGTAAAAGACTCCATTATTATTGAAAAACGCATGCGCAATGGATTCGGTCTTGAATACCACGAGAATACCCTTGGAGTGGAAATAGACCGCGAATTAAATAAAGTAACCATTTACGGTGGCAACAGCCAGCCTGAAGTAATAACGGAACTGGTAATGGACTCGTTGCCTTATCAAACCATGGGCATAACAGCAATGGGAAAAGCCTTAATTTCAATGGCGGTGAGCGAGTACACTCTTGATCCAGCCAACGCTCTTAAAACAGGCTGGACAGAAAAGAATTTAGTCGAATACTGCAATAGCGCTTCAGCGCCCGAAGGAATCTACAGATATCTTGACCGCGACAACAACCCTAAATATTGCCGACTCGGAGGCGACTACACCATTGCCCTCGTTACTTCACCGCGAGGGGGCTTTGACATCATTTATATAGATGGAGCCAAGATAAATCCGAAATTATGGCACAGGGGAATGTTAAAAGGGCATTTGTCACCAACAGTGTTCCAGAATCATTATGATCTTGAATGGTATGATTCATCGTTCACTGCACTTTCCGATGAATGCAGCGCCGACATTGAACAGAATGCCATTCTGAGGCTCAATTTCCCAATGCTGAAATCAAGCGTGCGGTTCTCCCTCATCCCTCGGGATAAGTGATTTCACCAGTGTTCTGATTATATGTCACAGTTGTGTCAAGCAAATCGACGGTTATATAATCAGGGGTCCGCACAACTCGATACACCGAATGCTGCATTTCGCGCGCTTCAAGATAGGAATACAAAGCCGACGGCAGCTGATCAAAGAGGAACTGCACAGGCAACACAACGCCATTGCCATTAACATCTGTCCATTCGTAATCTGAATTAAATGTGAGGGTGGCACCTTTCTTGATTCTGACAATCTCAACGCCTTTCCCATTATCCGAATAGCTTTCAAGCTCGCCAAAAGGAAAATACTCTGACACAAAACGGGATATTGACTCCGGGAGCTCATCCCATGTATCATTATTGCACGCGCCCATCATTATGATGATTACTGCAAGGGCTATGGATGAAAGAGTGTTGCGTCTCATAGTTAAATGGTGTTACATTTCTATAACAATAATCAATGTCCTTGGTTCGGAAAATGAACAATGTTAATTTTGCAGCATGTATAGAATTTTTTTATCATCACTGCTGCTGTGCGTTTTAACGGCAATGGCATCGGAACCAACAGCCGGTTACCTCGGACTGATGGACAAAGCCGATAAAGCCATTTCCGAAAGCAAATGGCAGGAAGCCATTGAGGCTCTCGACGCAGCCATGAAACTTGAGCCCGACAATCCACTGAACGTTCTCCTGCTATCCAATACCGGCATGATTCACCACTATGCAGGAAACGACTCCATTGCAATTGAAACTCTTAGCAAAGCCCACCGCATGGCGCCAAAATCCGTCACAGTGCTCAAAAACAGGGCCAGTGTTCTGACTTCGGCCGGACATATCAATGATGCCATTGCTGACTACGCCGCACTGATAGAGATGGACACTACCCTCGTTGAACCATTGTTCTACCATGCCATGCTCAATCTTGACAAAGGAAACATTGCAACTACGGAATCAGATGTGGAATTGATGAAAAAGCGGCATCCGACCCATGCTTCAACATCGCTTGCCGAGGCTACACTGTGCGTTGTCAAAGGACGTTTTGCCGAAGCCATCCCCTTGCTCACAGCCGTCATAAAGGAGAAGGCCACAGCTGCCGACCTTGCCACACGCTCAATATGTTACCTGATGACCGACAAGCTCCCCGAAGCCGCCGATGATATATCGGCCGGACTCAAACTCGATCCTACCGAAGGCGAGCTGTATCTTTACCGAGCTCTGCTCAACAAGATGCGTTATCGCCCCGACGACGCCAAAGCCGATGCCGAGAAGGCACGTATGTTCGGCGTCAGCGCCGCGCGGATTAAGGCGCTTGACCTTCAGTAAAGCCACGTACAGGAACCAAATTCGTAGGTATTTTTCATGGTAGCAATAGCTATTAAAACAAAAAACCGGCATAATTGTTATCATAATGTACGGATATTTACATTTTTTTCGTACATTTGCAAACATGAAGACACTACGATTTGATTTATTTATTGTTTAACAAACTAATATTTTATTGAAAATGACTACAGACACTATTGGCAATTGGGCCGGCCTTGTTTGGAACGCTCTTAATGAAGGCGACGTACTTGACATCAAACAGATTAAAAAAATCACAAAGCTGAAAGAAAAAGACATCATGGCAGCTCTCGGATGGCTTGCCCGTGAAAACAAAATCACTTTTGAAGAAAGTGAAGATGAAAAAGTTGAATTCCTCGTGGCTTTGGTTGGATAATCTATTCCGCCCTGCGCTGCAGGATAATTTTTTACAAAACCACAAAGTCCCGACAATCCGTTGTCAGGACTTTGTTTTGATTCAAACATACTGTGAAACAATATGGAAGCTCTCGTTATAAGAAACACCGGCAGTCTCTACACAGTCAAAACCGATGACAATCAAGAAATAAACTGCAAAATAAAAGGAAAATTCCGGCTAAAAGGAATCCGGACCACAAATCCGGTTGCCGTGGGCGACCGAGTTATAGTCTCGGAAATGAAGGACGGCGTTTCATATATCTCCGAGATTCTTCCGCGCAAAAACTATATCATTCGCCGTGCAAGCAATCTCTCTAAAGAAGCCCACATCATTGCGGCAAATCTTGACCAGGCAATGCTTATAGTGACCCTTACCCATCCCGTCACCTCCACCACATTCATTGACCGCTTCCTTTCAACGGCCGAAGCCTACAGAATACCAACAACGATTGTAATAAACAAAACCGATCTTCTTGAAGATGAAGAATCGCGCGAACTGCTTGACGCCATCACTTATCTCTACACTTCAATAGGTTACAACGTTATTCACGCTTCAGCCAAAAACAGCGCAGGGATAGAAGAAATACGCTCCACTCTCACCGGAAAAATCACGCTGCTGTCGGGCAATTCTGGAGTTGGAAAATCAACACTGATAAATCAAATAATTCCCGGGCTGGATTTGCGCACAGCCGAAATATCGGCCACGCACCTCACGGGAATGCACACCACCACCTTTTCCGAGATGTTTGAACTACCGGGAGGAGGCTATATCATTGACACCCCCGGAGTGAAAGGTTTCGGAACAATTGACTACGATATCTATGAGGTAGCCCACTTCTTCCCCGAGATTTTCAAGGAGAGCGCCAACTGCCGATACGGCAACTGCACTCACACTCATGAACCCGGCTGCGCTGTGCTTAAAGCACTTGATGAACAGAGGATATCCCAGTCGCGCTATGCCTCTTACAGGTCAATTCTCGATGATATAGACCATGAAAAATACCGCGCAGGCTTCTAACCCGCGCGGTTTTCTTTTTCAGGAATGCACAAAAAAAAGAGTCAATTCTCATTGAGGGAATCAACTCTTGTGTGAGTCTTGTTGTAGATTGCTTCTGCAGCTTAAGCTTTAACGCTGTCAGCTTTAACAGTATCAGCAGCAGCAGTATCAGCAGCAGTAGTGTCAACTACCTGTTCAGTAGCTACAGTGTCAACAGCAGTAGAATCTGTAGTAGCTTCGGCTTTCTTTTCGCCACCGCA
>ENA-ORCP01000242-ORCP01000242.1-human-gut-metagenome-genome-assembly--contig:-NODE-242-length-47881-cov-10.155887_pt1 | contig 47881 bp, 34 predicted proteins | sample MGYA00242990_ERZ507991 | MGnify/ENA primary metagenome ERZ507991 (study PRJEB26167, sample SAMN06115496) | human gut metagenome | host: Homo sapiens | place: China:Henan | collected 2015-05-07... | reverse complement strand
GTCCGAAGTTGTGATACAGGCTCCCCGCAGGGGCGAAATGCCCAGAGTACAAATCGCAGATTTGTGCGAGGGGTGTATTTCGCTCTCAAACGCCGAGGGCTTTGGAGAACGGTCATTCCACTTTTCGTACATCATTGGGATTTAGTAAATTCCTGCCCTGATTGACCGTCATAAAACGCTCCAGTGTATCCCTGCGGATAATGGTCTTACGTCCGACTTTCAGAACAGGCAGTTTGCCCCAGTCCACCAGTTTTCGCATTGTGTTCCTACCGATACCTGTACATTCTGCTGCTTCCTCGATAGTTAAACCCATTTTAATTGCTGTCATTATACATCCCTCCTTTCAAAATACTCATTTTGCAACCCTGCGATTATCATTATACTTATTTTGCTATTTCTTGTCAACTTATTTTACAACCCATTAAGATTGTTTTTTAACTTTTATCGAGAAAGTAGTTGCAAAATAGTTTTTGATATGCTATACTTGTATTCGTCAGGAGGTGAAAACCTTGAAAAAAGAAATTACATTCACCGCAAAACAGGTTGGTGAACGAGTGAAAGAACGTCGAACAGAATTGAATCTTACAATGCCGGAACTCGGCAAGCGTATCGGAGTGAACAAGTCAACGATACAGAGATACGAAGCAGACGGCGTAGACCCAAAGAGAACAATGATTATCAATGGACTTGCAGAAGCACTGCTTACCACTCCTGAATGGCTCACAGGTCTTTCAGAAGATAAGGAATATGACAGCAGAACGCTTTGTGAAAAGGACTTGGAAGAACATATCAAGAAGTACATTGATATAGTGTCTACGGTTGTGAATGGCGAACCGCACCAACAGCTCCTTACCACATTTCTCGGAAAGATGATTGATTTGTATTCCGTTCTCTGCTACCACTTCTCCGACGCTATGGCAGAGGTTGACCGTGTGGCAGAAGATGAAGGACTGAAACAGTCTCTCCGCAGATATGCGATTGAATCGGGAGCGATTACAGAGCGAGTTTACCATAAAGAAATGGAAGCACCGATTGAGGATATGAAACGATTCTTAGACGGAATTTTACATATCTACGATGAAGGACGCACCGCTGTAAAGATGAGTGACCTTTTCGGGATAGTAGCGGAAGCCGAAGCAAGGCTTGCCGAAAAAGAATAATTCCGTGGCTCTTTGACAATGAAAAAAGCCGATTAAGAACAATCGGCGGATGTGACATTATTTACTTTACGCACACCATACGTCACAGTTCCGATTGCCACGGATAGAAAGGAGACTATTTATCAATGGCAAAAGGATCTGTAAGAAAAAAGGGCAAGAAATGGTACTACCGCTTCTATGTAGAAGATGAAAGCGGAAAAATGGTACAGCGTGAATTTGCAGGCACAGAAAGCAAATCTGAAACAGAGAGTCTGCTCCGCAAGGCAATGGAGGACTACGAAGCGAAGAAGTTCGTGGCAAAGCCTGAGAACACCATTGTGGGTATGCTGCTTGATATGTGGGTGGAGGAAGAACTGAAACCCGGCAATCTGAGCAACGGTACAGTAATGGCATATATGGGAACAGTGAACAGGATAAAGAAATATCCTATCGGCGACAGAAAGCTGAAAACGGTCACTGCGGAACATTTACAGGCATTTATGGACTTCCTTACTTTCGGAGGACAAAACCCTGATGGAACGATAGCAAAGGCACTCAGCAAAGGGTATCTGAGGTTATTCTCAGCAGTATTGCAGGGAGCATTCCGATTTGCGGTATTCCCGAAGAAACTGATTTCCTTTAACCCTATGCAGTATGTGGTATGGAGGGGAAAGAAAGAGGAATACGAACTGTTTGCAGACGAGGACGGCGAAGTTGACAATGCACCTACCATTGACCATCATCAGTTTTTAATGTTGGAGGACTTTCTGAAAAAGAAAGACAATCCTGCATTGCTCCCGATGCAGATAGCCTATTACACAGGACTTCGTATCGGAGAAGCGTGTGCTCTGACTTGGCAGGATATCAACCTTGACGGACAGTACCTCACAGTGCGACGCAGTATGCGATACAACGGGCAAAGGCACAAGACAGAGATAGGTGCTACCAAACGCAAGAAAGTCCGCACCGTGGACTTCTGCGACACTCTGGCAGATATTCTCAGAAAGGCAAAGACGGAACAGCACAAGAACCGCTTCAAGTATGGCGAACTCTATCACCTCAATTACTACAAAGAGGTAAAAGAAAAAGGCCGTACTTACTATGAAGTCTACAGCCTGCCAAGAACGGAGGAAGTACCTGACGGATACAAGGAAATATCCTTTGTCTGCCTGAGACCTGACGGAGCATACGAGTCACCGAGTACGGTTGGTGTTATGACAAGGTCGGCAAAAAAGAAGCTGGAAGGATTTGAAGATTTCCATTTTCATATGCTGAGACACACATTCACCAGCAATCTGCTCTCCAACGGTGCAGCACCAAAGGATGTGCAGGAACTGCTCGGACACGCTGACGTAAGTACCACAATGAACATCTACGCTCACTCTAAGAGGGAAGCGAAACGAACTTCCGCAAGACTGCTTGATAAGGTGGTCGGGGAAGCCTAAACAAAAAGTTTCCCTTGTTTCGGCTCATAAGGGCAAAAACAAGGGAAAATACATAAGGAACGAGTATTAAAATGCCGATTTTCCTTGAAAATACAAGGGTTTCGGAGGATTGATTAGATAAACTTGAATTTGACAAGTACCTTATAGCTTCATATTTTCAAACCTATATATCAATTTTTTCTTGATTTAATCATAAAAAATGCTATACCAGCAACTATTATGTATCCGAACAATGAAATAACAGATGATTCAATTCCAAACTCACCACCTGTGATGGCGAAATATTTTGAATTAAGTACATATGTCATTACAGAATATTTATCCATTTTTTCCCCAATGGCTAATCCTCCACCAATAATCACAACGTTCCAGATAGCATGAACTATTCCACTATTCCAAACTGAACCACTTTCTATTGCAATCATCGAAAACATAACGCCTACCATCGTTCCGGCGATAATTACTAATAAACAACTGCCTATTGAAAAATCCTGTCCAAGAACATGTACAATACCAAATAACATTGATGGAACAATTACAGCCACCTTAATATTCCATCTTTTCTTTAATGCATTAAGTATAACTCCTCTAAACACCATTTCTTCAACAAATCCAGCCGCTATTCCGGTAAATGCAACCCCTGCACTTAAAGTATTGAACATCTGATTTCCATTCATATTTGAGGATACATACTTGCCGTTGAATAGTAAAAGATAACTTCCTTTTATAACAAATGGTAATAATACAGCTATTAAAATCCATCTTATTTTAATAGCAAATTTAGGCATTCCGAAATCCGAAGTCGGCAGTTTAATAATTTTGCTAATAAACATTTTCAGAATAAGATATGTCAATCCAGCATATATAATTCCAGCGATAATATTACAAATGCCAGTTGGAATTTTTATTATAACAAACATACTTGCAATGGATTGTGCAATAATCTGTGTGATTATTAAAATAAAAATGGCAACAAATGATGTGCTAATTGCTTTTTTTGTACTCATTTTATTTCTCCTTTATAACTTTCGATTTTCTCAATTCTCCAAACTTGAAGTTATCAGTGCTTATCTTTTAGAAAACAGCCAGCTACAGCGACGCCAAATCCAAGAACACCTAGGATATATCCAAAGAAATTATTTGTTGTCACAGCAATTCCTAAAAGTATTGTTGCAATCCCTAATAACTCAATCTTAATTCCTTTCATAGCAAACCTCCGTTGCAAATCCTGATTTGTATTTCTGTTTGTTTTAAAAATGGGCAACTCCGATTGGAATTGCCCACTCATTGCACGAATTATGCGATTTTTCTTGCTTGCACTTAATTTTGCATCAAATGATGTAAGCTTGATGTAAATCGCTGTTTTTTTAATTTTTTATCAAATGAAGTACGTCCCGTCTATTTGGTTAAACGGTACATCGTTACATCAGCTTAATACATCTTTGCACCAGCCGGGATGTGGTTATCCAGCATGATAAGATGCAGCTTTTCTTCGCCCTCCTCGTGGTGGACAGCGGAAATCAGCATTCCGCAGGAATCAATGCCCATCATGGGTCTGGGGGGCAGATTGGTGATGGCGAGAAGGGTCTTTCCTACCAGCTCTTCGGGCTCATAATAGGCATGAATACCGGAGAGAATCACCCGATCTGTGCCCGTTCCGTCGTCCAGGACGAACTTTAGGAGCTTCTTGGACTTCTTCACGGCCTCGCACTCCTTGACCTTCACAGCACGGAAGTCGGACTTGCTAAAGGTTTCAAAGTCCACGTAGTCCGCGAACAGAGGCTCGATCTCCACCTTGGAGAAATCGATCTTTTCTTCAACCACAGGGGCGGCAGAAGCTACAACGGGGGCAGTCTCGGCGTTAGCCTTCTGCTCGTCGGCCTTCTTCTTTTCCAGGTCTGTGGGCTTCATGGTCGGGAACAGCAAAACGTCCCGGATGGAAGCGGAGTCGGTCAGCAGCATGACCAGACGGTCAACGCCGAAGCCCAGACCGCCCGTGGGAGGCAGGCCGTATTCCAGGGCGGTGACGTAGTCGTAGTCCACCTGGGCACGGGACGCGGGGTCCACGGACAGACGGTCAGCCACCTGCTTTTCAAAGCGGGCCTTCTGGTCGATGGGGTCGTTCAGCTCGGAGAAGGCGTTGCCGAACTCCGTGGCGTTGATGAAGTATTCAAACCGCTCGGTAAAGGCGGGGTCGTTGGGCTTCCGCTTGGCCAGGGGGCTGTTCTCTACGGGATAGTCGTAGATGAAGGTGGGCTGGATCAGGTTCTCCTCTACAAAGGCATCGAAGAACTCGGCCAGGATGGCGCCCTTGGTGGGAATCTCCGGCAGCTCCACATTGTGGGCCTTGGCCTCAGCAATGGCCTCCTCGTCAGAGAAAATGGCGGCAAAGTCCACGCCGGAGTACTTCTTGACGGCCTCGATCATGGTCATGCGCTCCCAGTGGGACAGGTCGATGTCCTTGCCCTGGTAGGAGATCTGCAAGGTGCCGCAGACCTTCATAGCCACGGTTTTCATCATCTCCTCCACCAGATCCATCATACCGTGGAAATCGGTATAGGCCTGGTAGAGCTCAATGGAGGTAAACTCGGGATTGTGGGTGGGGTCCATGCCCTCGTTCCGGAAGATACGGCCAACCTCGTAGACCCGATCCATGCCGCCCACGATGAGCCGCTTCAGGTACAGCTCGGTCTCGATGCGCAGCACCATGTCGATGTCCAGGGTGTTGTGGTGGGTATAGAAGGGACGGGCAGAAGCACCGATCTCAAAGGGGGTCAGGATGGGGGTATCCACTTCCAGGAAGCCCTTGCTGTCCAGGAAGTGCCGCAGCTCCCGGAGGATCATACTGCGCTTGACGAAGGTGTCCTTCACCTCGGGGTTGACGATCAGGTCCACATAGCGCTGGCGGTACCGGGTCTCCCGGTCCGTCAGGCCGTGGAACTTCTCGGGCAGGGGCAGCAGGGACTTGCTCAGCAGAGTGGCCTTGTGGACCCGCAGGGAGATTTCGCCCCGTTCGGTCTTGAACACATCGCCCTCTACGCCAACAATGTCGCCAATGTCGTTCTTCTTGAACCGGGCAAAATCCGCCTCGTCCATGGCGTCGAAGCGCACATAGAGCTGAATCCGGCCGGTGTTGTCCTGCAAATCGCAGAAGGACACCTTGCCCATGCCCCGCTTGCTCATGAGACGGCCCGCCAGGGTGACAGTGCGCCCTTCCATGGCATCAAAATGCTCTTTGATCTCCTTGGCGGAGGAGGTGACGTCAAACTTGGTCTGCTGGAAGGGGTCCAGCCCCTCGGCCCGGAGGGCCTCCAGCTTGTCCCGCCGGACCTTCACCTGGTCGGACAGGGGCATTTCTGCCTGAGGTACAAACTTTGCCATGGCTTAGCCCTCACGAGAGACGCTGATGACCTTCATGGTGAAGGAACCGGCGGGAGCATTCACGGTGAACTTCTCACCGGCAGCCTTGCCGACGATGCCGCGGCCGAAGGGAGAGTCATCAGACAGCTTGTTTTCCATGGGGTTGGCTTCCTGAGAGCCGGTGATCTTGTACTCGAAGCGCTTGCCGTTCTCGTCTTCCACCACCACGGTGCAGCCCAGACCCACGCGGCCGGTGGCCTCGTTCTCGTCCTCGATGATGACGGCATGGGACAGCACGTCTTCAATCTCGGCGATTCGGCCGTACAGCTTGGCCTGCTCGTTCTTGGCGGCATCGTATTCGGAGTTTTCGGACAAGTCGCCATAGGACCGGGCCTCGGCGATCATGGCGGCAACCTCGCGCTCACGGGTGGTCTTCAGATAGTTCAGTTCCTTTTCCAGGTCTGCCAGACGCAGGCTTGTGATTTTATATTCCTTAGCCATTTTCAAAATCCTTTCTTAGCTGAAAATTTCCATAGCTTTTCATATTATAGAGGAAAACCCCCGGGGAGTCAAGAAGATTCCCGGGGGTTTTCGGAAAATAATCCCCTGTTCGCGGCGGATTATTCCCCGATATGGGTCAAAAGCTGACGGTAAATGGCGGCGGTCTCCGCCGGGTCCTTTCCGCTGAGCACATAGGTCTTGTCCGTATCCGTTTTCAGGACAATGGCGCTTTGGGGGTTATAATAGGTCATGCGGGTGTAAGTGCCAAATTCCTCGTTTTCAAACAGGCCTGCCAGCAGCCGGAAGGAGCCAAGGCCCCAGGTGCGGGCGCCGGGAACATTTTCGCTGCGCAGCTCGGCATCGGCAATTTCGGAATAGGGGATGGTTGTGGAGCCGTAATAGGTCACGTCCACCTGCATGGCGGTGTCCAGAAACTGATATTTCACGGAACCGGTGAAGAGCATCACGGCCACAAACACCAAGATCGCTGCCCCGATGGCTGCCACCGACTTATTGACCTTCCCCTCCCAGGCGGGCTGGGGCCGGAAAGTCACGCCCTGACGCTGCTGCTTTTTATAAAAGACATAGGAATAGACCATGGGAATGGCATTTCCCAGAATCAGCAGCCCCAGCAGCAGAAACGTGGCTGCCTTCTCTGGCAGAAAGCTTGCGGGTATCATCAGAAAGCCGCAGACCATATAGCAGGGCCCGGCCAGACGGTGGGTGGCGTTCCAGTTTTTCTCGCTGGCAAAGGTCCATTTGACCCGGATCCCCACGGTGCTGTTCTGGCGGCATTTGGGCAGGTAATTGCCCATGACCAGATAGATGACGGCGAAGAGCCAGCCCATAATGCAGGTGATGGGAAGCTCTGTGTGCCCCGCTGCAATGGCGTAGCTAACCCAGGAGGTCACATTGGACAGCAGAGGGATCGTCCAGATGACAACGCTGTTGATCTTCTTATTTTTCTCCCGATCCTTTTCCAGCCGTTCCGTCAGGTACAGGCACAGGGTCAGGGTCAGTGCCAGAAAGACAGGGGAAAGCAGCAGGGCGGCGGGGAAAGCAGCCTCGCGGGCGGTTCCCCAGAGTACCAGTCCAACGAGGGACGGCAGCAGGGTAAAGGCATAGCAGAGAATCCGGTTTTTCTTGCTGTACATAGGTCAGTCTCCTTTCAGGTCCGCAAGCCAGAGCATGGTTTCCTCCAGCACGGATGTATTTAAGGTATAGTAAATGAATTTTCCCTCCCGGGCGTCATAGACCAGGTCTGCGTCCCTGAGGACGGACAGGTGCCGGGAGATGGCGGCGGCGGAGATATCGAAATGGTCTGTGATTTCCCCGGCGCTTTTTTTGCCGGATTTCAGCAGATTCAGGATTTCCCGCCGGGTCGGGTCAGCCAGGGCTTTCAGGGTTTGCTGCAATCCCATGGGCACACCTCCTGTGAAATATTTAACAATTAACTTAATTGTTAAATGAATGATACCACGGGGGAGACCGTTTGTCAAGGGGAAAAGAAACCTCTTGCACATTTTTGTTTCAAAGGATAGAATAGAGCTAAGGAAGGGGGCTTTGGCTTGCGGCGACTTAGAATACTCTGCTTTGCGGCGGCAATCTGTCTGCTGCTATCTGCCTGCGGCAGTGCGGCAGCGGCGGAAACCAAGGGCGAAGCCCCGGGAACCCCCTATATCATGCCGGAATTTCGGGATGCCCGGTTTCACGGGGAGGCGGCCACGGACTGCGGGGCGCTGAGGCTGGATGACTCCTGCCTGGACCAGGGCTATGTGGCGGTGCTGGCCCAGTCGGAAAAGCGGATGAAATTCCAGATCCTTTCGGGAGAGGAGACCTACAATTACGACCTGCCCGACCGGGAAGCCCAGGTGTTCCCCCTGAACATGGGCAGCGGCAGCTATACCTTCAAGCTCATGGAGCAGATCGAGGGCACCAAGTATGCCTGCACCTGGTCCGGCAGCCGACAGGTGACATTGGAGGATGAATTTGAGCCCTTCCTATGGCCCAGCCAGATGGTTGCCTATTCGGCTTCTTCCCGGTGTGTCGCGCTGACGAAGCAGCTTGCCGAAAGCTGCGAGACGGATACGGAGCTTGCATCCGCAATTTATGAATACCTGGTGGATAATATCCGCTATGACAAGCAGAAGGCTGCCACGGTCCAGAGCGGCTATCTGCCGGACCCGGACGAGACTCTGGCAACCGGAAAGGGCATCTGCTTTGACTATGCGGCCCTGGCGGCGGCCATGCTGCGCAGCGCCGGCATTCCCTGCAAGCTGATCACAGGCTATGTGGAAAACGATGTTTACCACGCCTGGAACTGCTTCTATCTGGAGAGCCAGGGCTGGGTGACGGTGCAGATAGCCGCGTCGCCGGACACCTGGCAGCGGGTGGACATCACCTTTGCCGCCAGCGGAACACCGACCAATGCATTGCAGGATGATTCGCGGTATACCCCGCGGTTTACCTATTGAATGGGGGAAACACCATGAAAACAAAAGGACTGACAAGACAGGAGCTCTCCGCCTTCTGCGCCGGTGTGTCGGTGCTGCTGGGCTCCGGCAGTGGGATGGAGGAGGCCGTGGGCCTGTACGCCGAGGATTCCACCGGTGCGCTGGAGGCTGCCTGCAAGGCAATGGTGCCCAATATGAGCCTGGGCTTCGGAGAAGCCGCCGCCCAAACGGGGCGGTTCCCGGACTATGCTCTGGCGGTGATGCAGACCGCCGAGGCTTCAGGCCGGCTGGAGGAGGGCTTGGGCCGTCTGGCGGAATACTACGACCGGCAGGATGCCCTGGAAAAGAAGGTTCGCAGCGCGATCACCTATCCGGCGGCGCTGCTGCTGCTGCTGGGCGGTGTGCTGGCGGTGCTGGTTTTCGGGGTCATGCCCATGTTTCAGAACGTATACGACAATGTGACCGGCGGACTGGCCGCATCCAGCTATGCCTATGTGCTGTGGGCGGAGGTCCTCAGCCGGGTGGGGCTGTGCGTGGCCATTCTGGCAAGCGTGGGTCTATTGGTGCTTGCGGCAGTCCAGCGCCGGGACCCGGAAAAACTGCGGCCCCGGTTTGCACGGTTTCCGCTGACAAAGGACGCTTTTCTCACCATGGCCAAGGCCAATATGACGGATATGCTCGCCACCCAGCTGTGCAGCGGCATGGATGGGGCGGAGGCCCTGGACAGCGTGCTGCTCCATACGGAGCACAAAGACCTGAAAGCCGCTCTGGAGCGGTGCCGGGAATATATGGGAGAGGGCGAGAGCCTGGCCAAGGCGCTGTTCCATGCCCGCATCTTCCCCGGCCTCAGCGGAAGGATGCTCCTGAGCGGGGAGGAGAGCGGTACTCTGGCGGAGACCATGGCCACTCTGGCGGAAAAGCTGTCCGGCGACGCCTGGGAGGCGCTGGAAGCACTGGTTGACCGGGTGGAGCCGGTGCTGGTGGGCTTCCTGACGGTTTGTGTGGGGCTGACCCTGGTCAGCGTCATGCTGCCGCTGCTGGGCATTCTGGGGGCGGTGTGATGTGAAAAAGCTGTTCGTTGCGCTGCTGCTGTGCGTCTGCGTTCCGGCAGGCTTTCTTTGGACGCGGGCAGCCCGGCGGGATATCCGCTTGCAGAGCCGGGAATCCATCCGGCAGGCGGTGCTGCGCAGCGCCGTGGAGTGCTACTGCGTGGAGGGAGCGTACCCGGAGAGCCTTGGCTATCTGGAGGAGAACTACGGCCTGAATGTGAACCATCGGGATTTTATTGTGACCTATGAGGTGTTTGCCAGCAATGTGGCCCCGGATGTCCGGGTGCTGGTGCGGGGGGAGGCGGAACCGTGAGAAAATCTTCCGGCGCGTTGGCGCTCATGAATCTGCTCCTGGCGTTGGCACTGCTGGTGCTGGCTCTGGCAGGGGCCCGGCTCTATGGCCGGACTCTGGACATTCGCCGGGAGAACACCCGGCTGCGCAGTGCCGTTGGCTATATCCAGAGCCAGGTAGGCGCGGCGGGATATTCCCGGGTGGCGCTGCGGCAGGGGCCGGAGGGAGTCATGCTCTGCATCCCCGAAGGGGCTTCGGATTATGAAACCCGCATTTTTGCCTGGGAAGGGCAGCTCTACAGCCAGTTTGCAGCAAAGGATGCGGCGGTGGACTTATCGGACAGTCAGGCTCTGTGCGAACTGTCCGCCTTTTCCCTGACGGCCCGGGGAGCGCTGCTGGAAATCCGGGCGGACGGAAAGACAGGCTTTGCCTGGTGCCGGGGAGGAATTCGAAATGAGACATAGGGAGAGCACCACCGGCCGCCTGGCCATGGCGGGCCCCATGGTGCTGTTTGTGGGCATTTTCGCGGTGTGCTGCGGAATCCTCACCTGCGTTTTTTTTCGGGGCGCACAGCTCAGCCGGGAAGCGGCGCAGTACAATGAAGCCGTGATGCTCTGCCGCAGCCAGGCAGAGCGGCTGCGGGCGGGGGAAGCGCTGCCCGAGCACAGCTGCTTTGACGGCAGCCTTGCCCAGTGCGGCCCGGAGGACGCGGAATATTTGCTGTCAACCGCAGCGGAGCCCCGGCAGGGCTGCGTTTGCTGGACGCTGACGGTTTCCACGCCGGAGGGAGAGGCACTGTACAGCCTGGAAATTTTTATGGAGGAGGCGCGCAGGTGAGAACGAGAGAGATGCATATGGGCGCTTTGGCGGTGCTGCTCTGCGTGACCGTGCTCTGCGTTGCGGTGTTCGGGGCCCTGACTCTGGTTACGGCAGCGGGGGACCTTCGCATGGCACGCAGGACCGGGGAATACACAAGGTCCTGGTATGATTTGGAGAATCAGGGGCAGCTCTGGTGCAGCCAGATCCGCCGGTGGCAGGGGGGCAACTGCCAGTTGCCCCTGGATACGGTCCTGGAAGACGGGGTTGCCGGTGTAAGAATCCAGGATCAGACGGGAAAACTGGAAATTTGGCTGTCCCTTTCCGACGGCACGCTGCTGCAATGGGACCATACAGCCGTTTGGCAGCCGGAGGAGACCCTGCACCTCTGGCCCGGGGAAGGAGCGGAAGATGGAAATTGAAGCGATTCTGCGCCGCGCAGTTGACTGCGGTGCATCGGATATCTTTGTGGCGGCAGGTCTGCCGCTGACCTTTAAGATCAAGGGGGAGCAGCAGCGCACCGGGCAGCCCTATACCCCGGCGGACAGCGGGACCTTTGCCGCGGCGCTGTACCGCCTGGCGGGCCGGGAAAGCTACTGTGTGGACGGAAGCCGTATGGACGACGATTTTTCCTGCTCCCTCAGCGGCATTGGCCGGTTCCGGGTGAATCTGTTCCGGCAGCGGGGCACTCTGGCCGCGGTGGTCCGGGTCATCCGCTTCGGCCTGCCGAAGCCGGAGGAATTCCACATTCCGCCGGAGATCATGGCGGTGAAGGACTGCAAAAAGGGCCTGGTGCTGGTGACGGGCCAGGCGGGCTCCGGCAAGACCACCACCCTGGCCTGCATTGTGGATGCCATCAATCACAGCCGCTCCGGCCATATTCTCACCCTGGAAGACCCGGTGGAGTATATCCACCGGCACGATAAGTGCATTGTCAACCAGCGGGAGATCCGGTGCGACTGCCCCAGCTATGTGGCGGCTCTGCGCAGCGCCCTGCGGGAGAGCCCGGATGTGATCTTCTTGGGGGAGATGCGGGACCGGGAGACCATGGAGGTGGCCATGAGCGCCGCCGAGACCGGGCAGCTGCTGCTGTCCACCCTGCATACCATCGGCGCAGCCAACACCATCGACCGCATTATCGATGCCTTCCCGCCGGAGCAGCAGAGCCAGATCCGCTTACAGCTGTCCATGGTTTTGCAGACGGTCATCAGCCAGCAGATGGTGCCGGATGTGAATGGGAACCCCATTCCCGTGTTTGAAATCATGCATATGAATCTGGCAATCCGCAATCTGATTCGGGAGAGCAAGACCCACCAGATCGACAGCGCCATTGCCTCCAATGCTTCCCAGGGAATGCGGACCATGGATATGGCGCTGCTGGATCTGTGGAATCGGGGGCAGATTTCCAGGGAAACGGCCCTGACCTATTGCACGAATTTGGAGACAATGGGAAAAAAGCTGGGATAAAATTGACTTTTAGATAAATAACTCTTGTAATTCTTCCCAAGCTGTGGTATCTTGTTAGAGTAGAATCAATTCGGGGATGGGTGTAGACGTGCGGGAATCCGTAGAGATCACCATGTTGGGGAAATTCACCATTTTTGGCCCCGGAATGGCCGCACCCAAAGCCGTCAGCCTGACGGGAAGAGCCCGGCGGCTGTGGATTTTAACGGCGTATCTGATCCTGAATCGGGAGCGCGGCGTCAGTGCCCGGGAGCTCATTGATCTGCTGTGGCCGGATTCCGAGAGCAGCGACCCCATGGCCACCCTGCAAAACAACGTCAGCCGCGCCAGAAACGCTCTGGAGGAGCTGGGGCTGCGGGACGGGAAGAAGCTGATCTGCAACCGCTCCGGCACCTATTATTGGGCTCCGAATACGGAAACCGTGCTGGACTGCGAGCAGTTCCGCACGGCGCTGCGGGCCTGCCTGGACGAGGTGGGCAATATCAAAGATGAGGCTTTGGCGGCCCGGGCCATCGGAATGTATTCCGACGATTTCCTGCCGGAATGCGCCACAGACAGCTGGTGCGTCAATACAAATGCCTATTATCACGCGTCCTATTTGCAGCTTTGCCGGAAAATGACGGCCCATCTGCTGGATCGGCAGGCCTATGCCGAGGTGGGGCAGATCTGCCGCCGGGTGCTGGGGCTTGACCCTGCCGCAGAGGAGTTTGCGGTTCGGCTGATGCAGGCCCTGACCCGCAGCGGAATGCCGGACAAGGCGCTGGAATACTACGATTACATCAGCAAGCTTTACCTGGAGACCTATGCCGTGCCGCCCTCCCAGGAGCTGGAGGCGGAAAAGGCCATTGCGGTGCAGCAGCGCTATGGCGGCGCGGTGGACGAAAACCAGCTGGCCGCCTTCCTGGCCGGCCCCCAGCAAGCCGGAGCCTTCCGCTGCGACAACAGCGTGTTTCGGGAGATGGCCCGGCGGCAGCTGCGGACCATGGAGCGGACCGGAGAGAAAGCCCGGCTGCTCATGGTAGAGCTGCAAAACCGGGAGCTGCCCGGGGAAAAGCGTGCCCAGCTCATGCGCAGAATGGAGCTTACCATTCTGGAAAGCCTGCGCATGGGGGATCCCTTCACTCGCATGGGGGCGGACTGCATCCTGATCATGCTGGCCGGTGCGGATGACAGCGGCGCAGCAGTGGTGGAAAAACGTGTTTGCCGGAATTATCGGCAGACCTATTCCGTGCCGGCCTCCGCCTTTGTGTTCCGCAGCATGGACCTGAAGCGGCTGGGGCAGAAAATGATTTAATTTTAGACGAGAAAAAGCGATAAAAGCGCCATTCTTCCTATTTTCCCTTTCGGAAAGTACAGAATGGCGCTTTTGGTATTTCTTGTCATACTTTGGAACGATTTACAAATATGCCCTGTCCTGCTAAAATGCATATACGGAAAGAGTATTTTTGCGCACTTCTTGTCAAAAGCAACGTCTCTCCCCCGGGGGTGAGGGCAATGGCAAGGGCTGGGTGCGTATATATGCGAATAAATTCTACTTAAAAACTGCTTTCCGAACAAAATTTTTGACGAATGGAAGGTAAAAAATTTTCAAAATCATAGTGAAATCATAGACCTCTTTGCTATACTCGTAGCAGAAAGGGGGGAGGCCCTGTGCAGGGATTCCGAATGGTCCCGGCGGGGAGCAGCCAATTTTATCTGCTGCTGACAGCCCGGGATGACCAAATGACCGGAAAGCTATATGGCCCGGGGGCGAAAACGGGGCTTCCCTTTACGAGCCTCTCCAGGATGGTCCTGCAGCTGGAGGAGCTGATGGATACCAGGGGAGACGCCTGGGAGCCCTGGGCCCCGCCGGAGGGATTTCCCAAAGAGGCCTTGGAGCTGGAGATCCTCTTCCGCCAGAATTACAGCTGGCAGGGCAGGCTCCGGCTGCCGAAGATCGGCAGGGAAGCGGTGTTCCGCAGTGTGCTGGAACTGCTGCTCATCATAGAAACATATTTTGAAAGTTAAACAAGGGGGAGTAAAACATGAAAAGATGGATCGCAATGCTGCTGACGGTTTGCATGCTGTTCAGTCTGTGCCCTGTGGGCGCCTTTGCAGAGTCTGCCACCGGCGGCACAGAACCCGCCCAGACGGTGCAGACAGAGCAGGACGCCGCAGACGCAACCGGCGCAACCAAGGGAACGGCTGCACCGGCGGAGGACACACCCAAGGGAACGGCTGCACCGGCGGAGGGCACACCCAAGGGAACGGCTGCACCGGCGGAGGGCACACCCAAGGAAAATGCGGAAGCAAGCAATGCCGAAAATGGCAATGCAGCCGCGAACAATGGCACCGGGAATGAGGAGAACAAGGAAAACGCAACCGGCGCAACCAACGAGGAACCGAAAGCGGAGACCAAGACCTGCAGCTGCAAGGACCTCTGCGATATGCAGCATCCCAATGCCGACTGCGAGGTCTGTGCAAACAGCAACGATGTGGGCACCTGCTGCAAGGGCAGCGTGGCAAAGGTGGACGCGGTTGACCCTCAGCCCGCTGCAGGAGAGGAAGAACTGGTTTGCACCACCTGCACCACCAAGTGCACGGATGGCCATGTCAACGATAGTTGCGAGGCCTGCAAGGCCGATCCTTCCAAGTGCCGCATTGTGGAAGACAATCAGGCCTTGGTCGATACCTATGAGTTCTATGTGGAAGGTGTCCTGCAGGATGCCTGGACACAGAGCCTTGAGGAAGGCCAGAACCTGAATGTGCCCGGCAACCCCAGCAAGGAGGGAGCCGTGTTCCAGGGCTGGTACAGACTCGACGGCGAGAATAAGATCCCGGTGGTGTCCGGCACGGTCAGCGACGTTTCCGGCAAGACCGTTCGGGTCGATGCAGTGTTCGCGGAATTCAGCTATGTCCTGTTCATGAGCAAGGACGGCAGCGCCGTTGTACATACCGCCCAGGGCAGCAGCGGCAATGCCGTTTCCGATGCCGATCTGAATACCGCTGCCGAGATGGTGAACCTGTCTCTGGGCCCCACGGAAGCCGTTGTGGGCTGGAGCAGCACCCAGGGCGGTGAGGCCGGTGCGGTTGCCTTCGCCGCCGGTACCGTCAATGTTTATCCTGTGATCAAGACCGGCTACTGGGTCATCTTCGATTCCAAGGGCGGCAACTATGTGGCCCCCATCTTTGCTCAGGAGAGCCAGACCGTGACGCTGCCGACTGCGACCCGGTCGGGCTATACCTTCGACGGCTGGTATCAGGACGGACAGCCTGTGACCCAGGTCAACGCAGCGGCGAACCTGGAGGCCCACTGGACCGCAGCGAAGAACACCAAGTACACTGTGATCCACTGGCAGGAAAATGCCAATGATGAGAATTATTCCTTTAAGGAGTCCGAACCCAAGACCGGCACCACCGGCGAGAAAACGAAAGCTGCGGCCAAGCGCTATGAGGGCTTCGAGGCCCAAACCGTTGAGCAGCAGACCATCGCCGGTGACGGCAGCACCATTGTGAATGTGTACTACAAGCGCAATGAGTATACCATTACGTTCTATCTGGATAATCCGTATTACTCCTGCGGGAAGCAAGAGCATTCGCATAGCAAATGGTGCAAAAGGTTTGGCTGTACGGAGGAAGAGCATACCCACAGCAGTGCCTGCGGATATGTCAGCCAGATAACCATTACCGCAAAGCACGGTGCAAACATCTCTGATCAGTGGCCGACGGTTGATGGCAGCAGTTCGTGGCGTACTACTCGGAACGGTACTACATATCAAAGTAACATCGATGTTATGCCCGTAGGTGGCGGCAGCTACTATGGGCCGAATAAGGACAGCGGAAGCGAAACGGCATACTACTATGCAGAGGTTCTCCCTGGAGAGACTGGTACGATCAACAAGGGCGGAATTTCCTACAAGCTGCACCATAGCGATACCTCTCCGGGCAGGGGATATATTGTCACAGAGGAAGATAGATATCCTATCACCGGTTTTACCTATAAGGAAGGAACCGGCCTTGGCAGCAATTATAACAACGCCAAATTCTACTACACCCGCAACAGTTACAACATTGTCTTCATCAACAACGGTGCTACGGAAAAGACGCAGCCCATGAAGTACGAGCAGTCTTTGAGCGGCGTGAGCTATGAACCCACCCGGCCTGACGGTGTGCCTGCGGGTTACGAGTTTGCTGGTTGGTATGATAACGAGACCGGTGAGGGCAAGGCCTTCGAGTTCGATGGCAAGACCATGCCCGCCCAGAACATCACCCTCTATGCCAAGTGGGCGGCCCCCGAGGTCACTGCAACCGTTTATCTGACGGTGACGGTGGGCGGCGAAAGCAGAACGCTGAGCGTTCCCTACGGCTCCTCTCTGGTGGAAGCACCCGGATATGAGGCGCTGATGCAGGAGATTACTGCGAAGAACGGCAGCGCGCCCAGCGCCTGGTTCTCCGTGGACGGCGACGGCGCAAAGACGCTGTTCAACCCGGATACCAAGCTCTATGCCCCCGTGACTCTGGTGCCCCACTTCTCCGGAACGCTGGAAACCTTCCAGGTTACCTACGTAGAAGGCGACCAGGCGGGCCCGGAGGACAACAACTCCTATCAGAGCGGCAGCTACGCCACGGTCCTGGGACCGAAGAATGGCAACCTGCGGTTCCTGTTCTGGAAGGACACGGCAACCGACAAGATCTATAAGCCCGGCGAGTCCATGAAGATGAGCGGCAACGTGACCCTCACCGCCGTGTACACCGAGGCGCCGGCCACGGTCGGGCTGACTTACCACAACGGAACGGACTCCCGTACCGAGACCGGTATTCGCTCCAACACCTTCGCAACAGTAAAGTCTGCTGCAAACCTGGGCTTCACCGCCCCCACCGGCTACGTTTTCGTCGGCTGGTCCACAACCGAGAACGGCGCAGCCACCTATTTCCCCGGGAATGCCGTCTACGTCCCTGAAAAGGGCGCACACCTGTACGCGGTCTGGACGGAACGGACGGATCTGAGCTATACGGTGCGGTATCTGGAGAAGGGCACGGACAATCAGCTGAGCGGTGAGGTGCTGGTTTCCAATCAGACACTGGGCACTCCTGTGAACGCAGCTGATCATAAAATTGAAATCACCGGTTATAAATTTGATTCCGCAGAGCCTGAGACGCTGAAAATCGGCGCTGAGGGAAATGTGATGGTGCTGTACTATGTAAAGGATACAAGCCAGACCAAGCCCACCACCTACACTGTGAAGCACATCGTAGGTGGAGAGGAAGAGTACAGCCACACCTACACCGGTACCGCATGGATTAACGAAACCAATCCTACCATTGTGGTCGAGGAAGGCAGCCTGGAGCAGAAGACCTACACCGGCTACCGGTTCGAGAGCATGACTCCCAGCGATGCAGAGGAAGGCAAGGCAGTCAAGAGCGGCACTACTATCGTCCTGACCTACGTCAAGGATGAGACGCAGACCAAGCCCACCAACTACACTGTGAAGCACATCGTAGGTGGAGAGGAAGAGTACAGCCACACCTACACCGGTACCGCATGGATTAACGAGACCAATCCTACCATTGTGATCGAGGCAGGCAGCCTGGCCCAGAAGACCTACACCGGCTACAAGTTCGAGAGCATCGACACCGAGGCCAAGGAGGGCGATGCGATTGCCAGCGGCACTGTTATCACCCTGACTTACGTCAGAGATAACGGTCAGACCCAAAAGACCACCTACACCGTGCAGCACATGGTGGAAGGCGAGACTGAGCCGAGAAACACCGACACCTATGAAGATACCGCATGGGTCAATGAGACCGACCCCACCATCATTGTGAAGGCGGGCACTCTGGCAGAGAAGACCTACACCGGCTATAAGTTCAGCGCGATCAGCCCCTCCGTGCAGGAAGGCGATGCTGTCAAGACCGGCACAGTTATCACCCTGACCTACAACAAGCGCACCGACCTCACCTACACCGTCAAGTACCTCTGGACCGACGGTATGGGTTCCGGCACCGCTATTGAAGGCGTTCAGGACAAGGTCGTGGAGAATGTCACCTTTGAACAGGAAATCTTGGAAGAGCCCATTGAGATCTCTGGCTACACTCCTGTGGAAACAGGCAAGGTGGAGCGCCGGATGGACAAGGAATCCCTGACGATTGTCTTCCTGTACTACAAGAATGTCACCCTGACCGCCGCTTCTGGTTCCGTTGTTTACAACGGTAGCACTCAGACCCTGAGCGGCTACACCAGCTCCGAAGCGGAAGCTGTGTTCGAGAGCGTCACTGCCAGCGGCAGCGGCGAGGACGTGGGCGAGTACGCCGTGACCTTTAGCGGTGTCTCCAAGCAAGAGCAGAAGATATCCAAGGATGGCAGATACCTGCTGACCGGAACTGTGGACGGCAAGCTGACCATCACCCCCGCAACCCTGACCGTGACCACCGATTCCGACAGCAAGGTCTACGACGGCACCGCCCTGACGGCTCCCGGCAGCATCACCGGCCTGGTGAATGATGAGACTGTGACCTTCGAGGTCACCGGCAGCCAGACGGACGTTGGCGGCAGCAAGAATACCTACAGCATCGATTGGGGCAATACCAAGTCTTCCAACTACACGGTTGCGGAAACGCTGGGCACCCTGAACGTCACCGCCCAGAACATCACGCCTCCTGTGAATCCCGATGACCCCAACGGTTACCTGGGCGTTCAGGTGGACAGCCCCGCCGATCATGTGTATGACGGCGCGGAGCACAAGTGGGCCCCCACTGTGACGGACAAGGACGGCAATGCCCTGACGGAGAATGAGGACTACACCGTTGCCTACGGCAAGACCGATTTCACCAACGTCACCGGCGACATCACTGTGACCGTCCGGGGTATCGGCAACTACACCGGCACCGTGACCAGAAGCTACAAGATCACCCCCAGAGAGGCAGTCATCACCGTGAACAACGGCACCAAGACTGCGGGCCAGAACGACCCCGCCTTCACCGGCACCGTGACGGGCCTGATTGGTGAAAACGACCTGGGCGTTGTGAGCTATGTGCGTACCAACAATGCGGAAGCCGTCGGCACCTACACCGGTGTCCTGACCGCCCTGTACACCGAGAACGCCAACTATGACGTTCGGGTGATCAACGGTACCTTCGTGATCACTGCGGCCAATAACCCGAATCCCAATCCTCCTCAGCCCAACCCCAATCCTCCGCAGCCCAACCCCAATCCTCCTCAGCCCCAGCCCGAGCCCAAACCTGAACCCAAACCTGAACCCAAACCTGAACACAAACCCGAGCCTCAGCCTGAACCCAAACCTCAGCCTGAACCTGAGGGAACCGTGGTAGAGGAGATCGTGGATGAGGCCGCGCCTTTGGATATGGGCGGCGCATGGGCCCTGGTGAACCTGATCCTGACGATCCTGACGGTGCTTGGCAGCATCCTGCTGCTCATCGGCTACATCGGCAAGAAGCAGAAGGAGCGGGAGGACGAGAACGGCAACGTCATCCTCAACGCCGAGGGTGAAGCCGAGACGGACGACATCAAGAAGAAGGGCGGCTGGAGACTGGCCAGCATCATCCCCGCCGTGGCTGCAGTGATCGCATTCATTCTCACCGAGAATATGCGCCTGCCCATGGTCCTGGTGGACAAGTGGACTCTGCTGATGGTGATCATCGCCCTGGTCCAGCTGCTGGTTGCCTACTTCAGCAAGAAGAAGACCCAGGAACCCGAGCAGCCCGAGCAGATGGCTGCAAACGCATAGCCCCCCAATTCCCTCCGGCGGAAACGCCGGGGGGAATTTTTGCCAAGCCGGTTCATTGACAGGAAAGGCGGATGCCGGTATGATTAAGAAAAAAGAAACAGGAGGCATTTTATGAACCTTTCAGACTGGACCTTTTTCATGGACGGCTTTGAGCCGCTGCCCTGCCGGGCGCCCTGCACCATGTATAGCGTACTTTTGGAAAACGGAAAGATCCCGGACCCCTTCTATGGGGTCAACGAGCAGACCCTGCGGCACTTGGGGGAACGGGACTGTGCCTTCGAGACGGAATTCACGGTGGATGCCCGGGATCTGGAGAAGGAATACCAGGAGCTGGAATTTTCCGGCCTGGATACCGTCTGCCGCATCCTGCTGAACGGGTCGCCGTTGGGCAGGACAAAGAATATGCACAGAACTTACGTTTTCCCGGTAAAGGACCGGCTGGTCCCCGGGAAAAACACGCTGCGGCTGGAATTTTCCTCCCCCATGGCCTATTTCCGGGAGGCCCAGCGGCGGCACTATCTCTATATGAATGACGGAGATACGGTCCCCGGAACGGCCCACCTGCGCAAGGCCATGTTCGAGTCCGGCTGGGACTGGGCGCCTACCCTGCCGGATATGGGCATTACCCGCCCTGTGGAGCTGCGCAGCTTTGACGGCGGACGGCTGGAGCGGGTGCTGGTCAGCCAGAAGCACCGGGGCGGAGAGGTGGACGTGAGCGTCCGTGCGGATGTGTTTTGCGGGTCGGAATATGAAGTTTATGTAAACCTTGACGGGCAGCGGGTACGGGCAACGGCCGGTGAGGCGGTGGTCCATATCGAGCATCCCCGGCTCTGGTGGGTGCGGGGCTACGGCGAGCAGCCCCTCTATCCGCTGGAAACGGAGCTCTGGGTCGGGGGCACCTGCGTGGACCGGAAAACCATGCGCATCGGCCTGCGGACGCTGACGGTGAGCACGGAGAAGGACGCCGACGGAAAGGGCAGCGAATTCTGCTTCGTCATCAACGGTGTGAAAATCTTCTCCATGGGCGCAAACTTCGTTCCCATGGACAGCCTGCTTACCAGGATCACCCCGGACCGGCTGGAAAATCTGGTAAATCAGGCCGCTGCCGCCAATTTCAACACCCTGCGGATCTGGGGCGGCGGTTATTATCCGGAGGATACGTTCTATGATCTCTGCGACGAAAAGGGCATTCTGGTCTGGCAGGATTTTATGGTGGCCTGCGCAAACATCTGGCTCACAAAGGACATGGAGCAGGAATTTACCTGCGAGGCTGTGGATAACCTGTCGAGACTCCAGCACCATGCCTCCCTGGGCCTGCTCTGCGGCAACAACGAGATGGAGGGCATGATCCTCGGCGGCTGCCAGAATACGGAGCTGGTGCACATGGATTATTTGCGGCTGTATGAGCACCTTCTGCCGGAGCTCTGCGGAGCGTATGCGCCGGATACCTTCTACTGGCCCTCCAGCCCCTCCTCCGGCGGCAGCTTTGATGACCCCGGCTGCCCTTCCCGGGGAGACACCCACTACTGGATGGTCTGGCACGGCGGCCTGCCCTTCACGGCCTACCGGGAGAACAGCTTCCGGTTCTGCTCGGAATACGGCTTCGAAAGCCTGCCCAGTATGAAGACCGTTGAGACCTTCAGCGCCCCGGAGGACCGGAATCTCCTGTCCCGGGTCATGGATGATCACCAGAAGTGCCGCACCGGAAACGAAAAGCTGCTGCGGTATCTGGCGGACTATTATCTCTATCCCAGCCGCTTTGAGGACCTGGTCTATGCATCCCAGCTGATGCAGGCCGAGGCTATTGAAAGCGCCGTGGAGCATTTCCGCCGCCAGCGGGGCTACTGCATGGGCTCTACCTACTGGCAGTTCAACGACTGCTGGCCCGTGGCCTCCTGGGCGAGCATCGATTATTTCGGCCGCTGGAAGGCGCTGCACTATGCGGCAAAGCGGTTCTATGCCCCGGTGGCCATGGGGCTGTTCCTGGAAAACGGCATCCTGACGGTGAACATCGCCAACGAGACCCGGCAGGCTTTCCGGGGAGCGGTGCGGCTGTACCTGTGCCGGGGGGACCGGACGGTGCTGGATGAGCAGCGCTGTGAGGTTACTGTGGAAGCCCTGTCCTCTCTGGATGTTCTGCGCCGGAAGGTGGATGCTGCGGATGTCTACGATACCTATCTCTATGCCGACCTCTATGACGCTTCCGGAAGCTTCCTGACCCGCCGGACGCAGCTGCTGGTGCCGCCCAAGCATTTCTCCTGGCGGAAGCCCCGGCTGACGGTGACGGCGGAGGATATTCCCGGGGGTGTGGCATTCCGGGTAAGTGCGGATGCTTTTGCCAAGAATGTGTACCTGGATTTCCGGGACCGGGACCTGGTCCTTTCGGATAATTATTTCGATTTGACCGCCCCGGAAGCCTATACGGTCACAGCCCAGACCCAGGCAAGCGCCGCCGAACTGCTGCCGCAGCTGACGGTCAAAACCGTCTATGACATTCGGTAAGGGGTATTAAAAGAATCGCACGCCTGAAAAACTGCATGATATCATACTTTGGAATGATTTACTTTCTCGAAAATAGCTGATACAATAAGAATAAAGTCGAAAAAAGTATGATGTGGAGGCTTTTCTATGGCAGAACGGACGATTATCAAGCGGTCCATTGCAGACTGCTTTGAGAAATTCATGAAGCAGGGGCGCGTGCTGTTTTTCAGTGCACCCTGCGGCTTCGGAAAAACCTGCGTGGCCGATGCCCTGACGGAGGGCAAAAGCGTGCTGCGTCTGTCTGCGGCAGACCCGGATTTTGCCGTTCCCTCCAAGGCGGGCAGCTGGCGCATTCTGCTCATCGATGATTTGCAGAATTTGCAGAAGGACGAGGAGTGGCTGCCTCTGCGGGACCTGATCCGGGACTGTCCGGATCGTCGGTTCCTGCTCCTGTCCCGGGGCGCGCCCAACGGGACGCTGATGGCTTTCCAGTATTCCGGCCTGATGACGGTGCTGGAATCAAAAGCCTTCCTCTTCGAGCGGGAGGATGTGCGCAGGCTGCTGGAAAGCTGGGAGATTTCTGCCTCCGATGCGGATATCAGCGGGATTTATAAGGAATCCATCGGCCATCCCTTGGGCGTGGTAGTTACGGCCCGGCGAATGGCCCAGGGGGCCCCGTTCTCCTTGGAGCTGGTGGGAGAATGCTTCCAGGAGGTCTTCCGGTATTTTGAAACGGCCGTATACCGGCGGTTTGACCTGCCCATTCAGCGTTTTTTGCTGGAGCTTGCTCCCTTTAAGTCCTTCGATCTGGACTTGGCCCGTATTGTGACTGGCAGCCATAACGCCGGGGAAATGCTGGACTGGCTCCAGCGCAATACCACCATGCTGCAATATGACGGCGTTCTGCATTTCCGTTTCTGGGAGCAGTTCCGCCCGTTTCTGCTGTGGGAAATGGGCCGGGAGTACCCGCCGGAGCGGAAACGGGCGTTGATGGTCCGGGGCGGGATGTACTATGAACTGAAAGAGGACTACCCTAACGCCCTGGACTGCTATATCCAGGGACAGGAGCACGCCAAGGTATCCGAGCTGCTGATCCGCAACGCGGAGACTTTCCCGGGAATGGCCCACTACCGGGAAATGGAAAAGTACTATCGGAAGCTGCCGGAGAGCGATATCCTGGCGTCCCCGGCGCTGATACAGGGCATGAGCATGCTCTGCGCCATGTCCGGTGACTATGAAGGCTCTGAGCGGTGGTACAAGACACTGGAACGCTTTGCCCAGAACTGCGGGCCCCAGGACGCAGTGCTGACCCAGGCGCGCAGCTGCCTGGTCTGGCTGGATATCAGTTTGCCCCAGCGGGGAGTGGAGACGCTTGCGGAGGCTTTTCCAAAGATATCTCGAATGGTTCGCCGGAAGGAGCTGGTTTTGCAGTCCTTCTCTGCGACCAGCGGCCTGCCCAGCATTGTCAACGGCGGCAAGGACTTCTCCGACTGGTGCACCAAGGACGACCAGATGTTCAAAACCATGAGCGGCCCGCTGCAGTCGGTCCTGGGCAAATACGGCGTAGGGCTGGCGGAAAGCGCTGCTGCGGAGAGCAAGTACGAAAAGGGCGAGGATATCTCCGTGCATTTGCTGGATTTGGTGCAGCGCATGGGCGAAATACGGAACAACGGTACGCCGGAGATGGAGTTCGCGATAACTGCTCTGCTGGCCAGGAGCCAGACGACTTCCGGCAGGGCGGGGGATGCCAAGCGGACCCTGCTGGCATTGCGCCAGCGATTTGAAGAGACGGGCCAGAACCGGTATTTGGACAATCTGGATGCGCTTCTCTGCCGCCTGGATCTGCGCTTGGGCAACCTGGATGCGGCAGATACCTGGTATCTGAAAAAAGCCCCCAAAGATCCCCTGCATTTTGATGCGCTGAAGCGGTATCAGTATCTGACGCAGGCGGTGGTGGAGCTGGTGGCGGGACAGACGAAGAACGTATTTTTCACACTGGCCCCTATGGACGGCTATTGCAAGGCCTGCGGCCGCCATCTGGACAAGATCAGTACCGACCTGCTGCGGGCTATGGCCCTATACCGGGAGCAGGACGAAAGATGGCATGAATATCTGAAAACCGCCCTGACAGAGGCGGAGAATTACCGCTTCGTCCGGCCGGCCAGCGTGTTCGGCGGGGCCATCCTGCCGCTGCTGGAGCAGACGAAATGGACAGGGGACGCAAAATGGTTCAAGGCTGTTCTGACAGATACCCGCGTCCAGGCAAGCTTCTATCCCGACTATCTTCGGCCCCGGATGTCCCCTGCGGAAAACCTGACCGCAACGGAAATGCGGGTGCTGCACCTGATCTGTGCGGACAAGAGCAATGCGGAGATCGGCGAGATCATGGACATTAAGCTGCCCACGGTGAAGACCCATGTGAGCCGGGTGCTGGAAAAGCTGGGCGTCAGCCGCCGCAGCGAGGCAAAAACCGCAGCCAAGAAGCTCTGGCTCATCCCGGAAGAGCTATAAAATCCAACGCCGCTGAGATTTCTTGGCGGCGTTGACAAATATAGGGCTGTATGCTATAATACTCCCGTCTGAATTGAATATAAAAGCAGCGCAAAGGTGCCGCCGAAAGGCGGTGAAAAGGGAACCCGGTGCAAGTCCGGGGCGATACAGTCACTGTGAAGGGGAGCGTTTCGGGATGCCACTGGGAAACTGGGAAGGCAGAAACGCGGGGAACCGAGTCAGGAGACCTGCCTTTGCGTGGAATCTCCGATTTGCTGTCTACAAATCGACCTTCCCGCTGGTGTTTGCCCCGTTTCCGGGTTTTCGGGGCGGATATATGTTGTCAGGAAGAGCGGCTGCGGGGATGCAGCCGCTTTTATATTTTATTCAGAGGAAATTTTGAAAAAGAAGGTAATCCACCATGAAAAAACTGATTGCTCTGCTGCTGGGCGTTTGCATGGTTCTGTCCATGGCTGCCTGCGGCGGCAACAGCACCACTGCTACCACTGCGGTTGTCACCACGGAGGCCACTACCGAGGCTACCACCGAGGCTGCCACTGAGGCTACCCAGTCTCAGGAGGAAATTGACCAGGCTGCTGCCGATGAGGTTGCTGCTCTGATCGACGCCATCTATGTCCAGACCCGCTACGACGAGACCGACGCCCAGTGCGAGGCCGCCAAGGCTGCCTGGGACGCCCTGACCGATGCTCAGAAGGAGCTGGTCGAGGGCGAAGAGGCCAGCCCCGAGTACTTCGGCCGCGACACCGGCGATGCTTCTCTGGATGACCCCCGGAATCAGGACGAGATCGGCGAGAAGGAGCTGCTGGTCGTCTCCTTCGGTACTTCCTTCAACGACAGCCGTGTGGAAGACATCAAGGGCATTGAGGATGCTCTGGCCGAGGCTTTCCCCGACTGGTCCGTCCGCCGCGCCTTCACCGCACAGATCATCATCAACCACATCCAGGCCCGTGACGGCGAGAAGATCGACAACATGGAGCAGGCTCTGGACCGTGCCGTTGCCAACGGCGTGAAGACTCTGGTCGTGCAGCCCACCCACCTGATGCACGGCGCTGAGTACGACGAGATGTGCGAGGCTCTGGAGGAGTACAAGGACAAGATCGAGACCATCGTGGTTGCCGAGCCCATGCTGGGCGAGGTCGGCTCCGATGCCACCGTCATCAATGCCGACAAGGAAGCCGTTGCCAAGGCTGTCGTCGCTGCCGCTCTGGAAGAGGCCGGCTACGAGAGCACCGAGAAGGCCGCTGAGGACAGCACCGCTTTTGTCTTCATGGGCCACGGCACTGCCCACGTCGCCAAGGTGACCTACAGCCAGATGCAGACCCAGATGCAGAACCTGGGCTACGAGAATGTCTTCATCGGCACCGTTGAGGGCGAGCCCGAGGAGACCGCTTGCGAGAACGTCATTGAGGCTGTCAAGGCCGCCGGCTACACCAAGGTTGTCCTGCGTCCTCTGATGGTCGTCGCCGGTGACCATGCCAACAACGACATGGCCGGTTCCGATGACGATTCCTGGAAGACCATGTTCGAGGCTGCCGGCCTGGACGTGACCTGCCAGATCTCCGGCCTGGGCCGTATTGAGGCTGTGGAGCAGCTGTATGTTGCCCACACCCAGGCTGCTATGGATTCCGCTAACTAAATCTACTTCATAAACCCGGGATCACCCGGGGGCAGTAAGCCCCTGGGTGAATTCCATGCATAAGGAGAAATGAAAAATGAAAAAAATGACTGCACTTCTGCTGACCGCTATGCTGCTGGTGGGCCTCGCCGCCTGCGGCCAGACCGCCCCCGCCGAGACCACTGCCGCTCCGGAGACCACCGAGGCAGCACCCGAGACCACTGTTGAGACCACTGTTGAGGCCACCGCCCCCGAAACCACCGAAGCTGCTGTCTGTCCCCTGGAGGACGGCGTTTACACTGCCGAGTTTGACACGGATAGCTCCATGTTCCATGCCAATGAGTCTTGCGATGGCAAGGGCACGCTGACCGTGCAGGACGGCAAGATGACCATTCATGTCAGCCTGGCCTCCAAGTCCATCGTAAACCTGTTCCCCGGCCTGGCCGAGGACGCCCAGAAGGAGGGCGCAGAGCTGCTGCAGCCCACCGAGGACGCCGTCACCTATTCCGACGGCCTGACCGAGACCGTTTACGGCTTCGATATCCCCGTGCCCTACCTGGATGACGAGTTTGATCTGGCCCTCATCGGCAAGAAGGGCGTTTGGTATGACCACAAGGTCTCCGTTTCCAACCCCGAGCCCAAGCAGACCCTTGTTTCCGACCTGGCGGATGGTGAATACACCGTTTATGGCACCCTGGAGGGCGGCACAGGCAAAACCACCCTGGTCAACCCCACACTGCTGACCGTCACCGATGGCAAGGGCATTGCCACCGTGGTTCTCAGCAGCAGCAAATATGACTATATGATCGTGGACGGCGTGAAGTACGAGCCCGTCAGCAACGAGGGCGGCTCCTCCTTCGAAATTCCCGTAACCGCACTGGATGTGAAGATCGCCGTGGTGGCCGATACTGTGGCTATGAGCACCCCCCACGAGATTGAATACACCATTCTCCTGGATTCCTCCACGCTGGAAGAAGTGAAATGAGAAGATTTTTTGCACTGATTCTTGCGGCGCTGCTGCTCTGCGGCTGCGCCGCCGCACCCCAGCAAAGTGCGGAAACAACCGCGCAGACCACGGCTGCACCCCAAACAGTCAGCTGGGACAGCCTGACATTTACCGGGCCCCGGCCCATGCACTATGCAGAAACCTTTGCCATTTATGACGAGGCCAGCGGATACCGGAAGATCACCGTTGGTACGGACCAGACCATTCTGGTGGTCCCGGAAGGCGCCCAGGTGCCCCAGGGTGTCCCGGCGGATGTAATTGTTCTGAAGCAGCCGCTGGAGCATATCTATGTGGTTTCCAGCGCAGCCATGGATTATTTCTGCAAGCTGGATGCCATGGATACCGTGCGGCTCAGCAGCCTGAAGGAAGACGGCTGGTACCTGCCGGAGGCAAAGCAGGCCATGGCAGAGGAAAAGCTCCTGTATGCCGGAAAATACTCTGCGCCGGACTATGAAACGATTCTGGCGGAGCGCTGTGACCTGGCAATCGAGAATACCATGATTTACCATACGCCGTCTGTCATGGAGCAGATCCAGGGCCTGGGCATTCCCGTTATTGTGGACCGCTCCAGCTATGAAAGCCATCCCCTTGGCCGCATGGAGTGGATCAAATTCTATGGAGCCCTTCTGGGGAAGGACAGCGAGGCTGTCAGCTATTTTGACGCGCTGATGAACAATCTGACGCCGGTTATGAATCAGGAGTCTACCGGAAAGACCGTGGCGTTTTTCTACGTCACGGCCGCCGGGGCGGTGAGTGTCCGCAAGAGCTCGGACTATATTTCCAAGTCCATCTCCCTGGCAGGCTGCACGCCCATTGTCTTCGAAGAAGATGAGAATGCCGGTGCCACCTCCTCCCAGACCATTCAGATGGAGGCCTTCTACAATGCGGCAGTGGATGCGGATATGCTCATCTACAACAGCACGGTGGATGGAGAACTGAAGGATATGAATGCCCTGCTGTCCAAAGCGCCGCTGCTGGCGGATTGCAAGGCGGTAAAAACCGGCCAGGTCTGGTGCGTTACCAAGAATTTCTATCAGGAATCCCTGGCTCTGGGGAATTTTATTCTGGATGTGAATACGGCGGCAGAGGACAATGGCCGGGAGCTGTATTTTCTGAAACAGCTGACATAAGGAGGCACACGTGTGAAAAAAAGAGGACGCAGAATATGGGGCTTTGTGCTGCTTTTTTTGCTGGTGGCTGTTTTCCTGCTGTGGAATCTCCATGCCGGAAGCGTGTCCATTTCTGCGGCAGAAATCCGGCAGATTCTGCTGGGCCGCAGCCAGGACAGCACAAAATGGAATATTATCCGCAGCATTCGCCTTCCAAGGCTGCTGTCGGCGCTGATTCTGGGCGGAGCACTGTCGGTTTCCGGCTATCTGCTGCAAACCTTTTTCCATAACCCCATTGCCGGTCCCTTTGTGCTGGGTATCTCCTCCGGTGCGAAGCTGACGGTTTCCATCACCATGATTTTCCTGCTGAGCCGCGGAATGGTATCCAATTCGGCAACGCTGATCTTCTCCGCCTTTTTTGGCGCCATGATTTCCATGGGCTTCGTGCTGATCATCTCCCAGAGGGTGAAGCAAATGAGCCTGCTGGTGGTCTGCGGCGTTATGATCGGCTATATCTGTTCTGCGCTGACGGATTTCTTTGTGACCTTTGCGGATGATTCCAACATTGTGAACCTGCACAATTGGTCCGTGGGCTCCTTCTCCGGAAGGACCTGGACGGATGTGCGTGCCTTGGCAATTGTCTGTGCCCTGGGCGTGGGCCTGAGCTTTTTGCTGAGCAAGCCCATCCGGGCCTACCAGATGGGAGAGGTCTATGCCCAGAATATGGGCGTACCCCTGAAAGCCTTCCGGGCGGCGCTGATTCTGCTGTCCAGTGTGCTCTCCGCCTGCGTGACGGCCTTTGCCGGGCCCATTTCCTTCGTGGGCATTGCAGTGCCCCACCTGATGAAAATCCTTTTTAAGACGGCAGAGCCCATGGTGATGATCCCGGCCTGCTTCTTGGGCGGCGGGGCCTTCTGCCTGATGTGCGATCTCATCGCCCGGACGGCCTTCGCGCCCACAGAGGTGAGCATCAGCTCCGTAACCGCCGTATTTGGTGCACCGGTGGTCATCTATATGATGGTTCGTAGAAAGGCGGCCAGAGAATGAGCGACTTTTTATCCACAGAAAATCTGACCGTTGGCTACGACGGGCAGCCCCTGATCCGGGAGGTGTGCCTCAGCGTTCAGCGGGGCAGAATCGTGACCCTCATTGGCCCCAACGGCTCCGGCAAGTCCACCATCCTGAAAACCGTCGTTGGGCAGCTGTCCAAGGTGTCCGGCACGGTACTGCTGGAGGGAAGCCCCATGGAGCAGCTGCGGCAGAATGAGCTCGCTAAGAAAATGGCCATTCTCATGACCCAGCGGGTGCACCCGGAGCTCATGACCTGCTTTGATGTGGTCAGCACCGGACGCTACCCCTATACCGGGGCCCTGGGCCTGCTGAGCAAGGAGGACAAGCGCATTGTCATGGATGCCATGGCTTTGGTGCACAGCGCCGATCTGGCGGACCGGCCCTTTGAGGCCATCAGCGACGGCCAGCGGCAGCGAATCCTGCTTGCCCGTGCCCTGTGCCAGCAGCCGGAAATCATCGTCCTGGACGAGCCTACCAGCTACCTGGACATCCGCTATAAGCTGGAGCTGCTGACGATCCTGAAGACCATGGTGCGGGAGAAAAATCTGGCGGTGCTCATGTCCCTGCACGAGCTGGACCTGGCGGACCGGGTCTCTGATACGGTGGTCTGCGTCAGCGGCGACAGAATCGACCGCATAGGCACCCCCAAGGAGATTTTCACCAGCGACTATATTGCCCGGCTCTACCATATGGAGCCGGGGAGATACGACCCCTGCTTTGATACTCTGGACTATGTGCCGAAGGCATAAAAATAATGCGCTGCGAGCCTTCGCAGCGCATTATTTTTATGGAAATTACCCGTTCTTGTGAATCTCCTCGGGCAGGACGCCACGGTTGGAGATGGTCTTGGGGGTGATTTCTCCGGAAGCCGTCAGGGCAATCTTGGTCAGGATGGGGCCTACCAGCTCGTAAATCAGCACGGAGAAGAGGACGATGCTGCGCATGATGGCACCCTCGGCACCGAAGTCTGCGGCGACGGTGGCGGACATACCCAGAGCCACACCGGCCTGGGGCAGCAGGGTGATGCCCAGGTATTTGCACACGGTCTTGGGGCAGCCAACCATCCGGGAGCTGACACTGGCTCCGACGATCTTACCGGCGGAACGCATGAGGATATACACCAGACCAATGCCCACGACAGCGACGCTGCCGAAGACCCGCAGGTCCAGCTCTGCACCGGAGAGCACGAAGAACAGAACGTAAACGGGGGCGGTCCAGCGGTCGGTCCGGTACATGATCTCGTCGGAGAAGTCACACAGGTTGCAGAAGATGGTGCCGCACATCATGCACACCAGCAGGGAGGAGAAGCCGATCTCTACGCCGTTGCCAAAGGACAGCTCGATCTTGGAGAAGGCGGTGCACAGGAACACGAAGGCCACGGCCAGGCTCAGACGCTTGGAGCGGGAGTTGAAGAATTTTTCCACAATGCTGAAAACCCAGCCCAAGGCGGCACCCAGAACCAGAGAAGCAACGATCTCAACAAGCGGGTTCACAATGACGGAGACCAGATTGATGGAGCCGGAGATCAGAGCCTTGGCAATACCGGTGGACACGGCAAAGACGATCAGACCCACGGCATCGTCCAGAGCCACGATGGGCAGCAGGATGTTGGTCAGGGGACCCTTGGCCTTGTACTGGTTGATGACCATCACCGTGGCAGCAGGTGCGGTAGCGGTTGCAATAGCGCCCAGCACGATGCAGGTGTACACGGGCAGGGTGTCGCCCAGGAACAGGTGCAGAATCAGAAGTCCCACGTCCACGAAGATGGTGGCGGACAGTGCCTGAAAAATGGCAACGATGGTGGCCTGGCGGCCAATGTGCTTCAGTTCCTCCAGCCGGAATTCATTGCCGATGGAGAAGGCGATGAAGCCCAGGGAAACATCACTGATGAGCCCCAGCTTTTCCACGAAGTCAAAGCTCGGCAGGCCCAGGTTGGGGATGCCCAGGGCGCCCAGGCACAGCGGCCCAATCAACACGCCGGCAACCAGGTAGCTGGTCACGTCAGGCAGGTTGAATTTGGAGGCCAGACGGGACAGAAACAGTCCTGCGAACATGGCAAGACCGATGGCAAGCAAGTATTCCATAAAGAAGTGCCTCTTTTCATATAAATCTTTCTTTTGCCATGCTATTATAGCATGGCATTTTTCGGATGCAAGAGCTTGTATTTCACAAGAATTTTGGATTTTTTGCACGGTTAATTGTAAACTTTTATAGATATTGACCATAAAAAGCAACTGTATGCGGGAAATGGGGGGAAAGCGCTTGATTCAGGAAATAAAACGGGCTATAATGCGTGTAAAAAAGGAGGAAGCATAAATGGAATCTCTGAATGCACTGATCAAAAGCTGGGTTTCCCAGGGGCTTGTGGATAAAATCTTTACGGCGCTCATTACGCTGGTGGTGGGTATCCTGGCCATCAAAGCCGTCATGCGGCTGCTGACCCGGGCCCTGGAAAAGTCCAAGCTGGAAAAGGCGGCCTATAGCCTGATTTTGTCCCTTGTGAAGGTAGGGCTATACCTGCTGCTGGGTCTGAGCCTGGCCACCAGCTTCGGCATTGATGTCACCGGCGTGGTGGCGCTGGCCAGTGTGCTGACATTGGCTGTGTCTCTGGCCCTGCAAAATATGCTGACCAATGTGCTGGGCGGCTTTGCGCTGCTGACAACCCATCCCTTCCACTCCGGGGACTATGTGGATATCGGCGGCCAGTCCGGCACCGTGACCCAGATCGATATGAGCTATACCCGGCTTGTCACCGTGGACAATAAGGTGGTCTGCATCCCCAACAGCACGGTACTGGCCTCGGAAGTGGTAAACTACTCCGCCAACGATACCCGCCGGGCGGAAATTCAGGTTTCTGCGGGCTATGACGCCCCCACCCAGAAGGTCATCGACGCCCTGGTTCTGGCGGCGACTGTGGACAATGCCCTCCTGGAGCCCGCTCCCTTTGCGGCAGTGGTGAGCTATGGGGACAATGCCATTAACTACACCCTGCGCTTCTGGGCAAAGACCGAGGACTACTGGGATGTGTACTTCAAGGTCAACCAGCGCGTCAAGGACATTTTCGACGAGCAGGGCATCCCCATGACCTACCCCCATCTAAACGTCCATTTTGATAAGGAGTTTCTGGAGAGCCGGAAGCATTGAAACGAAAAAGCTTCCCCACCGGGGGAGCTGGCTCGGCGAAGCCGAGACTGAGGAGGGGCGTACCGGATGAGAGCGGCAGGGAAATACGTACCGTTCTCTTGTCAGAGGCCCCTCTTCCATAGATTATGGTACAGCTGCCGCCGGCAGCTATAGGAGGATGAGATTCGCTGCGCGACGCACCGCCGCTGCGGCGGTCCCCCTTCCCCGGAGGGGAAGGTTAGGAGAGGAAAAAGATAGCTTTTGACAATTTGCCTGGCTTTCTGTATAATGGTGCTACATGATGAGAAATTCGAGGGAAAAACCATGATTGCGGATGCTGTCACTGTTTCGGAAAATGATATGCGCAAGCTCTTAGGGGCGGCAAGCCCGGAGGCGGCGCTGCTGTATTTATATGTGCAGGCGGGCAATGACCCCAGCCTTGCCGAGGGGGCGCTTTCTTTAAGCGCTGGGCGGGTTTCCTGCGCCGCTGCCACCCTGCGGCAGCTGGGCCTGTGGCCGGAGGAACGGCCCATCCGCGTAGCCCCCGGGGAGCGGCCGGACTATACCGAGCGGGATGTGCTCTCTGCCATGGATTCGGACAATTCCTTCCGGGCACTCTATGGGGAGGTTCAGCGGCAGCTGGGCCGGAGCCTGAATACGGAAGAGCTGAAAATTCTGCTGGGCTTCGTGCGGTATCTGAATCTGCCCGCCGAGGTGATCCAGATGCTCATCTGCTACTGCAAGGAGCGGGCGCGGAAGCGGGGCTCTTCCCGGAATCCCAGCCTGCGGACCATCGAGAAGGAGGCCTATGCCTGGGCGGAGCGGGGCATCGATTCCATCGAGGAGGCCTCGGCCTTTATCCAGGCCCAGAATGTCCGGGCCTCCCGGCTGGCCCAGCTCATGCAGGCTCTGCAGATACGGGGCAGAAATCTGACCCCGGCAGAGGAGCGCTATGCCCAGAGCTGGCTGGAGATGGGCTTTGACAACGAGACCGTCTCCATGGCCTATGAGCGGACCTGCCTGAATACAGGCGGCCTCAATTGGGCGTACATGAATAAGATTTTGCAGCGCTGGCACGGCCAGGGCCTCCACACGGCCCAGGCGGTCCAGGCAGGGGACAGAAAGACGGACGCCAAGTCCGACCGCCGTCCTCTGGACGCGGACGAAGCCGCAGCCATCAAACGGATGTTTCAGGAGGGATAAGCCATGGGATATAGTGCGGAAGTGGTGCGCCGCGCCCGGGACCGTCTGGCCCAGGCCAGGGAGGACCGGGCCTCTGAGGACCGGCAGCACCTGGCGGAGGCCTATGAGCGGGTTCCCAGGATTCGGGAGATCGACCGGGAGCTGCGCATGACCATGGCCCAGGCGGCTATGGCAGCCTTCCAGGCGGGCACCGACGGCAAGAAAGAGCTGGAAGCGGTGCGGGACAAGAATCTGGCCTTGCAGCAGGAGCGGGCACGGCTGGTGGAGGAGAACTTCGAGGAGGGCTTCCTGGACGAGACGCCCATCTGTGATAAGTGCGGCGGAACCGGCTACATCGGCGCGGAGATGTGCGAGTGCCTGCGGGAGCTGTGCCGTCAGGAGCAGAAGAAAGAGGTCTCCATCCTCTCCGGCAGCCGGGATAGCTTTGGCAGCTTCCGGCTGGATTATTATTCCGACCGGGCAGACCCCAATTACGGCGTCAGCCCCCGGACCTTGGCGGAGAAGAATTTTCGGGAATGCAAGCATTATGCCGTCTTTTTCTCGGATAAATCAGACAATCTCCTGCTTTCCGGCAATCCGGGGCTGGGGAAGACCTTCCTGTCTGCCTGCATTGCCCGGACCGTGGCGGACCGGGGCTACAGCGTGGCCTATGAGACCGCGGGCCATCTGTTTACCAAGATGGAGCGGGCAAAATTCATGAATGACGAGCAGGCCCGCCAGGAGACCGAGAGCTATACCCACTGCGACCTGCTGATTCTGGATGACCTGGGCACGGAGATGCCCGGCCAGTTCACCAATGTGGCCCTCTACGGGATCATCAATGATCGGCTGCTGCTTGGCAAGCCCACGATTATCTCCACGAACCTGACCACGGACGACATTGCCAAACGCTACACGCCCCAGATCGCATCCCGGCTCCGGGGCAGCTTCAAGCGGGTTCCCTTCATCGGAGAGGATATCCGCCTTATGAAAAACGGAGGCCTGGTATGAGCATCGGCATTCTTTTTGATTTGGACGGCACACTGCTGAATACCTTAGAGGATCTGACGGACAGCACCAACGCCGCTCTGGCTTCCTTCGGCTACCCTGCCAGGACGCTGGAGGAGGTCCGGCGTTTTGTGGGCAACGGGGCAGCAAACCTCATTGGCCAGGCCGTTCCGGAAGGCTGCGACCCGGTGCCGGTGCTGAAAGCCTTTCAGGCTTATTATCCCGCCCACTGCCAGATCAAAACGGCTCCCTATCCGGGAATCGAGCGGGCGCTGGCTGTTTTGAAGGAGAAATACCCTGTTGCTATCGTGTCCAACAAGCCGGATGCGGCGGTGAAGCCCCTGTGCGCGCATTATTTCCCCGGGATTTTTGCCCTGGGGGAGACGGCGGATTGCCCCAGAAAGCCCGATAAGGCCATGGTCCTGAAAGCCATGGACGCCATTGGCGTGACGGAGTGCATCTACGTAGGCGACAGTGAGGTGGATGTGCGCACGGCGAAAAATGCCGGGGTGCCCTGTCTCAGTGTCCTGTGGGGCTTCCGGGACAGAGACCAGATCGGCGGGGCCGTGTACTGCGAGACTGTGAATTGCCTGGTTCCTATGCTGGAGGAAATGGCCTGTGGCAAATGAATTCTATGCGCTCCTTGGCAGGATGCGCTATATCACCCGGTGGGGTCTTATGCGCAACAGCTTCTCGGAGAACATCCAGGAGCACAGCCACCAGGTGGCGGTGCTGGCTCACGCCCTGGCCCTGATCCGCCGGGAGATCCTCCACCTGCCCGGTCCAGACCCGGACAAATGCGCCGTGGCAGCGCTGTACCACGATGCCTCGGAGATCCTGACCGGCGATATGCCCACACCCATCAAGTATTACAATCCCGAGATCCGCAATGCCTATAAGGCCGTGGAGCAGGTGGCCGGGCAGCGTCTGCTGGATATGCTCCCCCCGGAGCTGCGGGGGTGCTACGAAAGCTATGTCCTGGAAAACGACGAGGACCTGAACCCCATCGTCAAGGCCGCGGATAAGCTCTCCGCCCACATCAAGTGCCTGGAGGAACTGAAGGCCGGAAACCTGGAGTTTTCCACAGCTTCTGCACAAACCCTGTCCGCCCTAGAAGCAACAGGCCGGGAAGAGGTCCGCTGGTTCCTGGACAACTGTCTGGAGCCCTTTACAAGAAACCTGGACCAGCTGTAAAATCCTTGACGGCGATTCGATTCTGTGCTATGATATCGGACGGAAACAGGCCGCCATGGTGGAACTGGTAGACACAAGGGACTTAAAATCCCTCGGCCCAAAAACCGTACGGGTTCGATTCCCGTTGGCGGCACCATTTTTCTACGGACACTCGGAGATGAAATGCTCTGAGTGTCCTTTTTTTGCTCCAAAATGCCGATAGTTGCATTGGCAGAATTGATTTTGGAATTCTCGTCCAGCTGCGTGTAAATATTGGCGGTTGTTCCGATGGTACTGTGACCAAGCCACGCCTGAATTTCCTTCATGGGGACACCCTGGGCAAACAGAAGCGTTGCACAGCTATGGCGAAGATCGTGGAAGCGAATATGTGGCATAAGCGCACTTAGCAAAATGGCCGCACGAAATTGCATATTTGTCAAGTGTTTTTTGAAAAAACACAAAAAAGCACCCCGCTGCAGCTCAATTTTGAGGTGTAGCGGGGCATTTTGGCTTAACTTAGTGACATTGGGTTCGCAATGACATTTCTTCTGTTTGGGCACTTCGTCTTTTTGAGACAGCCCTGAACAACGGTATCATACTTTGGTAGGATTTTCTTTTTTCAAAAACTGTGCTATGATACGGTCAAACTGTAAAAAAGCCCCTCCGGCTTTGGGAAAGGAATTGCGGCTATGACAAAAAAGATGGTCATAAAACCGGAAATCAGCCGGAAATTTCAGGAATTTCTAAAGAATGAACGGATATTGTTCTTTAGCGCCCCCTGCGGCTTCGGCAAGACCGCTGTGGCCCAGGCCCTGCTGGAGGGAAGGCGGGTTTGGAAGCTGGAGGGCGAGTCGGCCCGGGGAGCGGACCTGGAGACCAAGAAGGACTGGGACATTCTGCTGATGGAGGATTTCCAGCTCTTTCAGGAAGAGGAGGACCAGCAGGCCCTCTGCGCCCTCATTCGCCGCAGTCCGGACAAGCGCTTTGTGATCCTGTCCCGGGGGAGCCCGCCCGGCTGCCTCATGGCCTTCCAGTATGCGGGGCTTATGACGGTGATCGGGCCCAAGGACCTGCTCTTCGACCGGGAGGATATTCGGCAGCTGTTCGATGCCAGCGGCCTGCCGGTCACCGACGGAGAGATCGCCGGGATCCTGAAGGAGTCCATCGGCTATCCTCTGGGGGTGGCCATCACGGCCCAGAATATGTCCTCCGGGGCCCGGTTTAGCCAGGAAATCGTGGGCCGGTCCTACCAGGAGGCCTACCGCTACTTTGAGACGGCGATTTATCAGCGGCTAAACCTGCCCTACCGGCGGTTCCTGCTGGAGCTGTCCCCCTTTGAGAGCTTTAACCTGGAAATGGCCCGGATGGTCTCCGGCAATGCCCACGCCGGGGAGATGCTGGACTGGCTCCAGCGCAATACCACCATGCTGCTCTACGACGGTTTCCGGCAGTACCGCTTCTGGCCCCAGTTCCGGGAGTTTCTCCTGTGGGAGATGGACCATAGCTACTCGCCGGAAAAGCGGAGGGCCCTCTTCAACCGGGGCGGACTGTATTTCGAGCTGAAAGAGGATTACGCCCACGCTCTGGACTGCTACACAAAGGGCGGGGACCATGCCAAGGTTTCGGAGATCCTCATCCGCAATGCAGAGCTGCATCCGGGCATGGGCCATTATAGCCAAATGGAAAAGTACTATCGGAGCCTGCCGGAGTCCGAGATCCGGGCCTCTCCGTCCCTGATGCAGGGCATGAGCATGCTGTGCGCCCTGAGCATGGACTATGCCGGCTCCGAGGGCTGGTACAAGAAATTAAAGGACTTCGCCCGGCAGTGCAATCCCAACGATGCGGCGGGGAAGCAGGCCCGGAGCCGCCTGGCCTGGCTGGATATCTCCCTGCCCCAGCGGAAGGTGGACAACCTGACGGAGACCATCCCGGCGGTGTTCCGGCTGATGACCGGCAAGGAGGTCAATCTGCCCCCCTTCTCCGTTACCAGCGCCCTGCCCAGTATTATGAACGGCGGCAAGGATTTCTCCCCCTGGAGCAAGCGGGACGACCTGCTCTATAAGACCGTCCGCATTCCTGTGGAGGCGGTTCTGGGGAAGGACGGGGTCTGCCTGGGGGACTGCGCCATTGCCGAGAGCAAATTTGAAAAAGGGGAGGACATCGGCAGCCGGATGCTTTCCCTGGTGTCCCGCATGAGCGAGATCCAGCAAAACGGCACCCCAGACATAGAGTTTGCCGCCACGGGGCTTCTGGCCCGGAACTATCTGGCCTCCGGCCAGCCGGGGAATGCCCGCCGGGCCCTGGAGTCCCTCCGGGCCAGATTTGTAGACCAGGGCCACACCCGGTTTCTGCCCAATATGGATGCGGCCCTGTGCCGCATTGCCCTGCACACCGGGGACCTGGACAGTGCCGATGCCTGGTACCGGGAAAAGGCCCCCAGAGACCCCATGCACCTGAACGTGATGAAGCGCTACCAGTACCTGACCCAGGCCCAGGTAGAGCTGGCCGACGGGACTCCCGAGGCGGCGCTGCTGACCCTGGCCCCCCTGGGCCCCTACTGTGAAAACTGCTGCCGGTACATAGACAGCATCCATGTGGATGCGCTCACAGCCCTGGCCCTCTACCGGATGCGCCGGGAGGGCTGGCAGGAGAAGCTGACAAGGGCCATGACCACGGCGGCGGAATTCGGCTTTATCCGCAGCCTCAGCGTCTACGGCGCGGCCATTCTGCCCCTGCTGGCAGAGCTTCCCTGGACCGGGAACGACCGGTGGTACAAGCGGCTTCTGGCCGAGGTCCGGCTGCAAAACGCCAACGACCCCCTGTTCCTGCAGCCCCGGCTGGGGAAAAACGATGTACTGACCACCACGGAGAAGCAGATCCTGCGCCTGATCTGCGCGGACAAGAGCAACGCCGAGATTGCCCAGATGATGGACATCAAGCTGACCACGGTGAAGACCCACGTCAGCCATATTCTGGAAAAGCTGGACGTGAACAGACGCAGCGAGGCCAAAACCGCCGCCAGGCGGCTGAAGCTCATCCCGGAGGACTGAAAGCCCTCTCCTTACGAGAGGGTGGCAGGGCCAAAGGCCCTGACGGGTGTGGGGCGGACCAAGCCTACAGCAAGGCGATCCCTCAGTCAGCCTAGGGCTGACAGCTCCCTTTACGCAAGGGAGCCTGCCCCTCATCCGCCCGCCGGGGCGGGCACCTTCCCCCAGGGGAAGGTTGGAAATTTTTATCGCAAAAGGAGAATGAACCATGAAGAAACGGATCATCAGTCTGATTCTGGCCCTGGCACTGTGTGTCGGGATGCTGCCCGCCCCTGCCTGGGCGGAGGAGCCTACGGATCCCACCCAGGCTGTGGAGGTGGTGGGGGCTGCCAACCCCAGTGAGGAGACGGACCCCACCACGGAGCCTACGGAAGAGGAAACGGAGCCTACGGAAGAGGAAACGGAGCCCACGGAGGCGGAAACGGAGCCTACGGAGGCGGAAACGGAGCCCACCGAGGCACCCAAGGCCGCGGAGGTCCCCGCCGAGGAGACTGCTGCCCCCGGGGAGGACGAGGCCGTGGCGGCGGTGCAGGCCATGATCGATGCCCTGCCGGACGTGGGGGATATGTCCGAAAGCTACCTGGACGCGCTGGAAGCGGCGTACTCCGCTTTTGAAGCCCTGAGCGAGACCCAGCAGGCGCAAATCAACGGCGTGGAGAAGCTGGAAGCCCTGTTCGGCTGGGTAAACAGCCAGGTGTCCACCCTGGCGGCGGAGGAAACCATCTCCGGCGAGGTGACCTGGGACAACCGGACCTTTACCACCCCCGTCAAGCTGACCGGGGACACCACCCTGACCCTGGTGGGCGACAACAAGATCGAGTGCGATCAGCCCCTGGATTTGAATGGCAAGAACCTGACCATTCAGGGCACCGGTACCCTGGAGCTGGTGGGCAAAGGCGGCAACAACAACTACCGGGTCGATGCCACACTTTGTGACAGCACCTACACCAGTTACAACAGCGGCGGAGCTCTGACCCTTGCGGGCGGTACCGTTAAGGTCAGCGGCAGCGACCAGAACGCCGTATGCGTCTATAATCTGAAACTGAATGGCGGCAAGCTGGAGGCCTACGGCGGCTCGAATGCCGGTATTGCTTGTGCCATCCTGCAAACGACGAGTGGTTCTCTTTACGCCACCGGCGACGACTACGGCATCAGCATGTACAGACCCTCCTCCTATGATGCCGCTGTTAACAAGCTGACTATCCTAGTCTCCAACAAGGGAGACGCGGATCCGGCGGTGATGGAATCCGCAGATGAGAAAGCGATCAAGAATGCGGGCATAGGGGAATTTAGAACTGTCTACATCGGCGAAGTCACCGGCCCCATGCTCTCGGTGAAGGCTCAGAAGGGCTACCTCTACGAGGCCACGGTCAAGACCGCTACCTTCGCCCTATCCGGCAGGAATGTGGACCTGTCCGCCCTGACCCTCGAATGGACCGGCCCCCATACCGGCCTGACGGCAGCGGCCTCTGCCGACGGCAAGACCCTTACCGTTACGACAGACAAAACCGTACAGGCGGGGACCTATCGCCTGAAGGTCAGCGTCGGCGAGGCCAGCAGGACCGCCGTGGTTACCGTCTCCGGCCCGCCCATCTGCATTTACGAGCGGCCGGTGGATTCGATCAGCACGGATCCGGAGGCCGGGGAGGTCCACGTGTCCGCCTACCTGACGAAGGGCCACACCGGCTCCATCGACTTCCAGTGGAAGCGGGCAGACGGCACACCGATAGCGGGATACACCGAAGAGACCGTGCGGCTCTATGGTATGGATGATGAGGGAATGCTGACCCAGGACGAGAGCAAGCCCTGGCTGAAGTCCATCCGGATCTACTGCACCCTGTCCTACGACGGCTACAGCCTGGATACGGACACGGTTACCCTCGGGCTCAGCAGCTGCTCCCACCCCACAGTCGATCATGAGGGCATCTGTGACCAATGCGGCCAGAAGAAAGGCAGCAATGGGGATGCTCTGCTTGTCAGAGATGACGGCCTCTACTACCTGATTTCAAATGAAGAGCAAGGCAAAGCCAATGTTGGCCACTTTATGTACAGCGGCGGGAACTTCTACCTCACGGGAGACGTGCCGAACAAAACCGTTGACGTGTCCTGCACCGATGTGGGCGGCAAGAACGTGACCCTGAATTTGCAGGGTCATACCCTGAATACATTGGACATGGGCAATTTCCCCTATGGCACCTTCACCGTGAAAAACGGCACCTTGGGACTAATTGAAACCGATGCCGGCGGAAAGCTGATTCTGGAGAATATTCACTATAAGGATACGCTCATTAGCGCCCAGTTTGAGCTGACCGTACAGGGAGAGAACACGCGCTTTGAGCAGCCGGTTGCCTTCCACGGCACCACCCACCTGCGGGGCGGACACTTCGATGGGGGGCTGGATTCTGCCTGCGTCGGCCGGGCCTTGGAGCTTCTGGAGGATGGCTTTGCCTTCCGGAATGACCGGGGCATTGTGGATGCCTCCAATCCGGAAAATCTCATGGGGAAAATCCAGGTGGTGGCGCACACATGTAAGTATGTGAGCGGTAAGTGCGCCTGCGGCCGCAGCTGTGACCACAGCACCGTCAGCGACGAAACGGGCCTCTGCCAGAAATGCGGAAGCCAGGTCTATGAGGCCAATGTGACCGCCGCAGACGGCACCGTGACCGGCTATCGGACCCTGGAGGAAGCGCTGAGCCACGGCGCTAATGCGACGGTGAAGCTGCTGGCAGACTGTGTTGTTGAGGAAACAGAAGAGGCCTTCTCTGTGACAGTGCCCTTGACCCTGGACCTGAATGGAAAGCGAATGGAAGGCCGTTCAGGCCTGATTGTGCAGAAGGGGCCCACCACCATTCAGGACAGCTCTCCGGCGCAGACCGGCACCATTGCCGGAACGAGTGATTGGGAATACTCCGGTGTGGGCCTATGGGTGTTCAAAGACGCAAACGTAACGCTGACAATTCTGGGCGGACATTTTGAGGGCAAGACCGACGGCCTACAGCTGGCGGGCCAGAATACTCTGATCCTAAAGGGCGGCAGCTTCTCCAGTATGCACTTTATAGAGGGCGCTGCTGCTACGCTGCGGGATTCTTTGGCTCCGGGGTATGCCTATTATAAAGATGTGGACAATACGCTCTATGACCCGGGAAACGACCAGAAAGCAACAGTGGGGCTCCATGTAGGTGCCCACACAGAGCACACTCCGGATAGCAGCGGCCATTGCCCCTGCGGGTATACCGCGGCGGCGACGCTTGACACAGAAGCGGGGAAACAATATTTCGCCGACTTCTCCGAAGCCCTTGAGGCGGCAAAGGCTGCCTCCGGCTCCACCCTCACCCTCTTCCAGGACGTGGCCCTGACAGGGGAGAGTAACCTCTACATCGACAGCGGCACCTTCACCATCGACTGGAACGGCCATACCCTTTCCGGTGAAATGGGTAACGATCTTTTGCTCATTACGAGCACGGCCAATGTGACACTGACAGACAGCGTTGGCACCGGCGGCGTTCACAATACAGATGGAGCGGCCATAGGTGTCTACGTGAGGTCCCAGGGCAGCCTGACCATCCGGGGCGGCGTCTATTCTCCTCAGCTGTGGAAAGGTGAGCGCGCTTACGGATCCATCCAGATCAGCGGCGGCGAATTCCAGAACCCCACAGATGGCGGAAGGTACGGGGCGCTGTACTGCGACAGCGGAGTCCTGGCGGACCTGCTGGCCCCGGGCTGTACCTTCGCCTATGAGGATGATGACTCGCTGTTCGATGTCTATGGGGCCAGGATGCCGGATGCCTATAGAACGGTTTATGTGGTGGCGCATACCCACGAAAGCTTTGATGAGGACGGCGTTTGCGCCTGCGGCTACACCTGTCCCCACGAGCACTGGACGGACGGCATGTGCGATCTGTGCGGCAAGATCTGCCCCCACGACCATTATGAAAACGGCAAGTGCGCCGTCTGCGGCTATCTCTGCCCCCACGAGAGCGTAACGGAGCATGACGGCGTTTACACCTGCGATATCTGCGGGCTGACCATGACCGTCATGGTGGAGACTGCGGACGGTATCAGCTACACCACCGACCTGGCCGCCGCCCTGAATAACGCCGAGGACGGCACCACCGTGAAGCTGCTGGGCGATCTTGTTCTGACGAAGAGCGCAAATATCGAAGGCGGTAAAAACGTCACCCTGAACCTGAACGGCCACAATATTACCCGGGCGACCTGGCAGATCATCCAAGTGAAGGGCAATACCGACGACGGGACTAAGGCGAAGCTCGTCATCACCGGCTCCGGCGAGATTCGATTCAACGTGAAGGCCATTGATGGCGGTCAGCTGGATATGAGCGGCTGGACGGGAACGGTAGCGTGTGTCGACCTTGAGAATGCCTGCGACTTCGTCGGCCCCACCGGGAACGGCCATCTGGGTGAGCTGAATATCAGCAATTGGCGCAGCGACAACAAGGGCACCATCCTGCTCCAGGGCGGCACCATTGGCAAGCTTTGGCTGAACAGCTTCGAGAGCTTCCAGATGACCCTGGGGAGCCTGCTGAAATCCGGCTATGCGGCCAAGAGCGGCAGCGAATATCTGCCCTATGACCATGCCATCTCCGACCAGGACAAAATTCTTAACAACCTGACCATCGAACCCTGCCCCCACACCGGCCTGGATAGCTCCGGCCGCTGCACCTACTGCGATGCCACAGGCTTTGTGGCCACCGTGACCAAGAACGACGTGACCGCCGGTTATACCGATTTCCTATCGGCACTCGACGAGATTTGCGATGGCAAGCGCGGCACATTGAAGCTGCTGAAGGATGTACCCGTGGAGGAAGGTCACCCCTTTGGTAGGATAAGCGGCATCCTGGATCTGAACGGCAAGAATCTGGCGTGCGACCTGACATGCATTCAGGGAAGCAGTTTGCAGATCGTAAACAGAGGCAGTGACATGTCCAGAATGGAGAGGCTGGAGGTGTATAACGGCGCAAAGGTGACCATTGCCGATACCGCCGGAAGCATCCACTTCAATGTAGTGTGGGTTGAAATCGGCTCCGTAGCAGACCTGCTGCCCGAGGGCGGTGCCTACATTGCGCATGACGGAACCTGGATTTCCGCCGCAGATGCGGCCGCGATTCAATCCTTGGAAAAAGTAGCTGTGAAGGAAGCCCCCGTCAAGAGCGTGACCCTCACCGCCAACAAAACCTCTGTCCCCTACGGCGAGAGCCAGACCGTGACCCTGACCGCTTCCGCCACGCTGAGCGAGGGCGGAACTGCCAGCTACGCCTGGGCTGAGGTAAAGTCCGACGGCACTGTCCAGACCTTCCCGGAGGAAGTCGGTACCAGCTTCACCCTGCCTGCGGGCGTGAACGCGGGCGAGCATACCTACCGGGTTTCCGTCACCGTGGGGGACTACACCCTGAGTAAGGATATCCAGATCACCGTGACCAAGGCTCCGGGCACTCTGGAAAACAAGGACTATCCCACCCAGTTTACCTACGGCGACACGGTTCCCACCCCCAAGGCCGAGAACTTCACCTCCAATCACCCGGACGGTACGTTCAGCTACCATTGGAAGACAGGTAATAATTCCGGGTTGGAACCAGGCGCGAATCCGGTAGACGCTGGTACCTACATGCTGTATGCGACTTGGACAGGAGGAACCAACTACACCACAGCCAGTTTGAGCCTGGCAGTCACGATTCACAAGGCCGCCCAGACCGCCAACATTGCGGTGGTCAACGAAACCATCTCCGGCAAGGGCGACGGCGGCGTGACCCTGCTGCCCTCCGCAGAGGGTTATGAAATGCGGGAGAAGGGCGAGACGACCTTTGAACCGATACCGGCGTCCCAGGGTCAGACCTTTGTGACGCTTGCCCCGGGAGTCACCTATGAAATCCGTCTGGCAGAGACGAAGAACTACCTGCCCTCCGCTATTCAGGAGATCACCGTCCAGCCCGGCCGGAAGCTGAAAGTCACCCTGCCGGACAAACAGAAAGGCTACACCCTGACGGCAAGCAAGACCCAGCTGGACTGGCACGAGGATGTGACGCTGACCTTCCAACTGAATCCCGTGGGTGCGTATAAGGCCGCAGATTTTGGCATCTGGGCGGAAGCTGGGAGCGAGAAAACGAAGCTGACCCTCGGCAATGATGGTGCGGTCACACTGACTGCCCCCGAAAAGAATATCACCATCACCGTCACCGGCGTGAGGACGGACAACGTGGCACCCCAAGCCTCCATCCGGGGCAGACTGCGTAAGGACAGCGGTTACTATGTCAAGTGGGAGGGCTTCCAGAAGAACCCGGCGGACGACTTTGTGAACGGCGATTTTGTGATTTCGGCAACGGATCGCCTCTCCGGCGTGGCCGACTTCTGGTACTACCTGTCCGACAAGCCCCTGACCCTGGAGGAACTGAAGGGAATGAACGGCGCTTTCTGGGCGCGGCCGGCGAATCAAGGCAAGGTGTCTATCACCGAGGACGGGGTGTACTACCTCTACGCCAAGGCGCTGGACAAGGCAAATAATGCGGGCTACGCCTGCACCGGCAAGCTGGTCAAGGAGAGCAATCCGCCCACCTTCTCCGGCGTGGAGAATGGGAAAACCTACTATGTGTCCCAGCAGATGGAGATTCATGACGACGGTATGCCGGACTGGTATATGACGAATGGCTCAATCGGAGAGGTTCCGAATGGCGGAAATGAGAATCCGATCAAGCTGCGGCTGCCAAACAACGGCAGTTCCTATACCTTCACGGTGGGTGACCGGTGCGGCAACGAGGCCACCATCACCGTGTACATGAAGCCCCTTTCCGACCTGACCCAGCCCCTGGATAGGATTCAGGAAGAGACAATTCGCAAATCCGACCGTGCCACCCTGGACGATGTGGAAGCGACCCTCAAGGGTCTGGATGTGACCTACGCCACCGAGCCGGAGAAGAAGGAAATTAACGATGCGCTGGCTCGGATTGCGGAGCTGCGTCAGGTTCTGGATCAGGTGGCGGCGGTAGAGGCTCAGATCGATGCCCTGCCGGATTCCGTGGAGCCGTACCAGCAGACCGTGGAGGATACCCAGATCAAGCCCGCCCGGCAAGCCTACAGCGACCTGACCGACCACCAGAAGACCCTGGTGGACAGCACGAAACTTGACAAGCTGGTTCGGCTGGAAGCTCAGCTGGACGCCTGGACGATTACCGAGGGCGACGGCCAGACCTGGTACAAGGGCAGCTGGAACCCCTTGAGTTTCACCGTCAACGGCCAGACCCGGAAATTTTCCAAAGTCCTCTTGGACGGCAAAATGCACATCACGGCGACTCCCAGTTTCCTGGCAGTCAGCGGTTCGATAGACGAACCGTTTACCCTGACGCTGAAGCCGGAGTTTTTGCAGGTCTCGATGGAGCCTGGCGAACACACACTCACGGTGATCTACGGGGAAAACAACAGCGGAACCGGCACAGTTACCTTCACCGTCGAGATACCTGCCAATTACCTGGATGTGACGAACAAACCGGAATTTGACGGCAAGACCACCGTGACCGTCGATGGGAAGGAATATCCCATTGAGGAAATGAACGGTACGCGTTATGTCAACCTGCCGGAAACCGGCGATCTGCTGACCATCTACTCCTTTAAGGACGGCACGCCGACGGGCTCCTGCACCAACTATCCTACGGGTATGCAGGTGTTCCGTATTACCCGTCAGGAAGGCGGCGCAAAGGCCGAGGAAATCACCGAGTTTGCGAATCTTCTGAACTACGCCGGCTGCTCCATCCGCCTTACCGGCACCAAGGGCATCCGCATGATCACCGGCATCGGCGAGAATGCGAGAACGGCCCTGACTGGTGCCCGGGGCCTGGGGGGCTACACCCTGGAAGAATACGGCACCGTGGTCATGCGGGGAGTCGGGACCCCCACCCTGGAAAACAGCAAAAGCCACAACTTCGCCTACAAAAAGGGCAAGGCTGACCCGATTTTCAGCAGAGCGAACGGGATGATCCAGTATACCAACGTCCTGGTGGGCTTCAGTCTGGAGGACTGCAAGGATACGCTGACCCTGCGGCCCTATATCAAGCTGAAGGATATGACCACCGGCGAAACCGTCACCCTCTACGGCGGCTGCGTCAGCCGGTCCATCGGCTATATCGCCAAGCAGAACGAGAATACCTACAAGCCCGGTACCGCCGGATACAAGTACGTCCATGAAATCATCGATGCCGTCTACGGCAAGACGGAGCAGGGAGGAGAAATCAAATGAAAAAATATATGGCCTTGCTTCTGGCCCTGTGCCTGCTGACGGCAGGCTGCGGAAAAGGGCAGGAGGCCCC